>JAEEGJ010014732.1_pt1 | contig 18457 bp, 14 predicted proteins | sample 8958761 | NCBI WGS metagenome assembly JAEEGJ01 (sample SAMN16246546, study PRJNA631951) | gut metagenome | biome: gut microbiome; feature: rumen; material: RS-attached | host: Bos | place: Iran: Karaj | collected 2018-10
CCTTGGGTGCGAAAACTTCTTTCTTTTCGTCATCAAGGAACTTAACGGTCAAATGTTCGCTAAGGCAGTTTGCATTGACGCGGAGCGTTTCAAGACTTGTGTCTTCTTTGCCCTGGTAAACGCTGTAGGCGAGTTTCCAGTCGGGCCAGTAGAGGTTCCAACCTTCGGCTTCGAAGTGTTCGTGCTGATCGGTGGAGGTGGAATTGCTGTCGCTGCATGCGGCGAAGAGTGAACAGAGAAGTGCTATTGCCAAGCATTGAATCTTTTTCATTATAAATCCTTTTTTTGCACAGTTGTGCTTTTTTTAGACAACGTTTTAAAAGCGCCTAAAGAGGTGTAATTAGGCGGACACGTGTTCTTTATTTTTTTGAATGAGTTATGCCAAACAGATGTTGGGCGGGCCGCGTGGCCTGTAATGAAGGATTGTTGAAAAAGTTTTTTGTGTGAGGTGTGGTATAGTTATAAGGAAAAGAATGAACCAGAAAACTGTAACTTCTGGTGTATGGTCTTTAATGTCTTCGCATTCGTGAATCAATGCGCAAATAGGGCAGTCTTCGTGACCGTCAAAATCGTCATGGTGATGCTGGGCAATTGCCAAAAGACTTGCCGCGATAAGCACAATGACGAATTTACGCATGTTCAATAGGTTTATCATTGGACTGATTTACGAAATTATCTGAAAAGTATGGCGTCCTTGATAATCGGGAATCCGATTCCGTCTTCTTCTTTTTCAAATTCAAAAGTTCCGATGATGGTGATGGATGCTCCTTCGGATGGATATTCGCTTGGATATTTACGTGGCTTGGCAAGCTCAAAAGCGAGACCTTGCGAGCAACAGGCGAGAGCGTCCTTGATGACGCAACCGAAAAAGCGACGGTTTGTCTCTTCGTCAACGTAGCTTGAAAATATTCCTTTCATTTTGATGGTCTTGCCAGTGTATTTTTGTGGGTCGGTGACCATTTGATAAACTATGGAATAGACCATGGTACTGCTCATGCGCGTGAGATCAATATCAGCGTGTGTATTTGTGGATACTTTGGCAAAAGCAGATACGGTAAAAGCGAGTGCTGCGAGGATGATGGTGAATGCTTTATACAAATTACATTCTCCTATTACGAAGGGTACTTGCAATGAAGCAAATGAGGAATGCGACTATGTCTGCTGCGACAATTGTTGAACCCACAGGAGTCCCGGCAAGGATGGCGGCGATGATTCCTGTAAGTGAGCAGATTACAGAAATTGTGGCTGCGGCAACTGTTACCGTGAAAAAGCTTTTGAAAACTCGCATGGCTGAAAGCGCGGGGAAAACAACGAGCGCCGAAACGAGCAAAGCTCCGACGAGATTCATGGCAAGGACGATAATCGCTGCGATAATGATTGCGATAAGGAGGTTGAAAAAATTGACGTTGACACCTGTCGCTCGTGCGAAATTTTCGTCAAAGGTGATGGCGAAAATCTTGTGGTAAAAGAGGACGAATGTGACAAGGACGATTGCAGAAAGGCCGACGCAAAGGTAAACGTCTGTCGGCTTGAGCGTAAGAATAGACATGGAGCCGAAAAGCGTTGTGCAAACATCGCCTGCGATATTTGCCGATGACGAGAAAATGTTCATTAGCAGATAGCCGATGGCTAGAGCCCCCGCCGATACCATGGCAATGGCGGCGTCGCCTTTGATTCGTGCGTCTTTGCCCCCACAGAGAAGTAAAATGGCTACAACGATGGTCACGGGCAAAATGATGAGCATGTTGTTCGTGACTTTAAGAACGGCAGCGATTGCAAGTGCTCCGAATGCAACGTGTGAAAGTCCGTCGCCAATGTAAGAATAGCGCTTTAGAACGAGCGTGACTCCCAAAAGCGAGGAACACAGCGATATGAGTGTTCCTACGATAATCGCATAACGAACAAAGGGGAAGTCTAGGTAGAAAAAGAGTTTTTCGAGCATTACAAAGTGGTTAGTGATTAGTGGTTAGTAAACAGGTTACTATTGCATTATTTCGTTGAAGTTCAGTATTCGGGTGGAGTTGTTGCGGGCGGCGTCTATATCATGCGTTACCATCACGATGGTCATGTTCTTGTTTTCGTGAAGGTCCCTGATGATATTGTACATGTTTTGCGAAGATTCGGGATCGAGCCCAGTGACGGGCTCGTCTAAAAGCAGAAGCCTTTCGGCAGCGCATAATGCCCTTGCTAAAAGAACGCGCTGCTTTTGGCCTCCCGAAAGTTCACGGAAGCTTTCCTTGCGCAAATTTGTGGCGTGCGTCAGTTCCAAACACTCGTCTGCACGCTTGCGGAGGGCTTTCCCGTAGAATGGCAATAAAAGGCTTTTCCCTTGGAATGCCGAGAGAACAATTTCTTCAACAGAGGCGGGAAAATCTTTTTGCGTCACTGTTATTTGTGGCAGGTAACCAATCTGGTTTCGCTTTAGGCCGCTGCTGAGTTCAATTTTGCCGGCTCTTGGGTGCAAAACGCCTGCGAGCCCGCGCAAAAAAGTTGTCTTGCCGCAACCATTCCGACCGATAATGCTAAGATAATCGCCTGAATGAATCGTATAGTTGAAGTTGTTTACAATGTTCTTGCTCCCGTAACCAAGTGTGATGTTGCTGCACTTGAGTAAAGGGCTTTTTGCTTGACTTGTAGAATTTGTATTTAAATTGTTGTTCATGCGATTTATTCTTAGCAAGAGTGAAATTAGTTCAATGTTTTTTTCAGAACGTCCAAATTGGATTTCATCAGCGAGAGGTAATCTATGCCTCCTGCGATTTGTGCTTCTGTGATGGATTGCATTGAATTAATGGAGAGGATTTGTGCGCTCTTGGAATTTTTGCTTGCAGCGAGAACGGCCTTGGCGATTTTATCGTTGCTGTTTTCGATCGTGAAAATTACCGGAAGCGATTCTGCATCCATTTTTCCTGCGAGGAATGCGATGGTCTCGAAACTTGCCTCGCTCTCAGCGGAGCAACCAACAAACGCGGCATAATACTTAATACCATAATCGTCCACCAGATAGCGAAATGGGAATCTGTCACCAAAGAGGACCGTCTTGCGGGTGGCTCCATTGACGGCCTCGCGATATTCTTTATCAAGGGACTGGATTTGGGCAATGTAGGCATCGGCGTTTTGCTTGTAGACTGTTGCGTGGGCGGCATCAAGCTTGGAAAGTTCTTCGGCAATTTTATTGACGATTATTTCGGCATTTTTCAGTGAAAGCCAAACGTGTTCATCGTTTTCGACTTCTTCATCGTGGTGATGGTGTTCGTGTTCTTCTGCGTGTTCGTCGTGATGTTCGTGCTCATGCTCTTCCGCATGTTCGCCATGATGGTGCTCGTGTTCTTCTTCGGCTTGCATGCCTTCGACAACTTCTTCCGCTTTTACGCGGTCGCCAAGAACCTTCATCAAGTTGATTTCTGTGCGGCCTTTTTTCGGTGTTGCTTCAAGAGCTTTTTCAATCCATTCGTCGGATTCACCACCAACGTAAATGACCATGTCGGCGCTTGCAATTTTTGCGATGTCTTGTGCGGTCGGCTTGAAACTGTGCAGGTCGATGCCGTTCTTGATTAGCAAAGCGAGATCTACGGAATTGGTTTGATCACCGAGAATGGACTTTGCCCAAGAAAATTCGGGGAAGATGGTGGTGACCACAGAAAGCTTGCTTTCTTTGGTGGTGTTGTTTTGGGGAGCGTCGTTGCAGGCGACAAGAGCGAACAAGGCTGCGACGAAAATGGCGCAGGCCAGAGAATAAATTTTTTTCATTTTTATCCTTTTGGGGATGTTGGAATTTTTGTGGAAAACTGCTTGTTGTGTTGTTGTTCTGCTTTGAAAATTAATTTAGCAGTAATATTTTTTGTGAAACAAGCGTTGTCGGGCGCAGTACGATGACTGCGAACTTTACCAACTTAAAAAGAAAGCAACGGCAAGTTGATGCTATCGGAGCTTCAACAAGCTCAAAACAAAATTCTGAAATGATATCCAGACAATGGTGGATGTGGTGGCAGACGTGGCAATGCTCGCCATGACAATGATGTTCTGTGCGGTGCTCTGCGTAAAAGAGCGCTATCGCTACCACCAACTTGTCAAATAAATGGAACAATTTATTTCCTTTGTCTGCTGCAAACGGCACAATGGCCGAGTAAAACCGATTGCTGCTGGTCAAGAATGAAGCCGTTCAGGCGTTCAATGGAGTGCTGCAAAAGGCGGAGCGCGGGACCTTCCAGATGAAAAAACTTTCCGCAGTCTTTGCAGACGAGGTGCATCTTGGAGGCGCAGCGGCCCGGGCCTGTATAGCGGTATTGAAGTTCGTTGTTCTTTTCGGCTCCAACGATTTGCACCATTCCTGCTTCTTCAAGCCTTGCCAAATTGCGGTAGATGGTGCTCAACGAAACATCGGGCAGACTTTGCGCAATTTCGGAAGCCTTGAAAATACGGTCAGGATTTTTGACCATATAGTCCAGAATCATCTGGCGAGTCTGTGTTTTGTATTCCGTTTTAACCATTTTCACCATCGCCTTTGAAAATGCAATTCATTCCCAAATTGAAATTTAGTCAATTTGAGAATGATTGTCAAGTATGCCACTAGGCGATCGCCCGCTCGTCCAGGCACTTTTCAAGTTCAAGCATGATCTCGTCCTTGTTGTAACCCCTTCCGATGAATACGACCTGGTTTTCTCGGTCGCCAAATCGAGAATCCCAGTTTTCCTTGAGCTCGGGATTGCTTGCAATATAGGATTGCTTTACGTCTTCCTGGAGTGCATCGATCCAATATGAAACTGGCATTACTGACGAATTGCGACCTGCCTGTTCAAAAAGTTGCACGTCGCGGCTGCAGTCCGAGAACCAGATGTAGCCCTTGGAACGGATGAGCTGTGTGGGGTAGCGGTTGTTTACAAATTCCATGAAGCGTTCTCTGTTGAACGGCTTGCGGGCTTCAAAGACAAATGAAGAAATTCCGTATTCATCGACGCAACCGCTGCTTGAACGGCTGGGGTTTTTAAGGCTTTCCATGGCCTTCTGGATTGCGGACGAGGAGTCAATTTGCCCGTAGTTGAACGGCTTTTTCGTCATAATCTTGTCAATGTCAATTTCGGCGTTGACCGAGCGGATGATCGGGGCGCGAGTCTGGAAATCACGTACGATGGATTCCACTTCTTTCAGCTGGTCTTCGCTGAGTAAATCGCACTTGTTCAAGACGATGAAGTTGCAAAATTCAATCTGGTCAACAATAAGCGTTGAGATTTCTTCTTGAGAAAGTTCGATGTCGTTAAACATTTCGTCTTTTCTGAGCTTGAGGTCGCTCAGAAATTCTCGGTAAATACGGTCGGCATCGACCACCGTGACGATGGAAGTTAAGTAAACGTTCGTGTTGGGATTTTCATCTTCGTAGGCGAGGAAGCTTGCGCTGACGGCGCCGGGGTCACTGATGCCGGAGGCTTCAACAAATACGACTTCGATAGAATCAAGATTGGAAATCTTCTCGATTTGCTGAATGAATTCATCGCGCAGAGTGCAGCAAATGCAACCGTTTTGCAATTCAAACATTGGACATTCGGTGACATTTGAACCGTTCTTCTTTAAAATTTCGGCATCAACGTTGATGCTGCCCATATCGTTCACGATGAGGGCGACTTTTCGCTTCTCTTGCTTGAGAATATTGTTTAAAAGTGTCGTTTTGCCAGAACCCAAATACCCAGTAATGAGAATTACCGGTTTCTTATTTTTTTTCATAAGAATCCTTTATATGGAATGTGAAATTACAATTTGCGAATCATTTGCAAATTCAAATATAACACAAAAAAGAAAATTTGGCAATAAAAATTCCCGACATCGCTGCCGGGAATCTGTTGTTCTAAGGAGGAGGTATGAAAAAGGACTTTATGAAATTTTAGGCGTTAGCCCAATCGCTTTTTAGGCGATGGTAATCTTGCGGGCTGCGGCCTGAGCTTTCTTGGTAAGGTCAAATTTCAGGATACCGTTTTCCAAGGAGACTTTAATGTTTTCGGTATCGATATCGTCGGCCAAGCGGAAGCTACGTTCGTAAGTGAACTTTTCGTCCTTGCGTGCGCGGGTAGCCTTGACCGTCAAGATATTCTTTTCGACCTGGATGTCCATGTCTTCTTTCTTGACGCCCGGAAGTTCAACTTCGAGAGCAAAGCCGCCTTCGGTTTCGTAGTAGTCAGCCTTCGGCGTGTAAGTGCATTCGCCCTGTGCGTTTGCGGCGTTCAAGCTGTCAATGAAGTTCTGGATACCATAGAAAGCGTTCGGAAGGATCTGTGTGTTCATCATAATTTTAACCTCTTTTTGTTGCGGGCTCGGCGTTTACCGTTGGCCCTTTTGTTTTACACCCTACCTTAAGCTAAAGCCGTGCCAACTTTTTCGATTTTGAGAGTTACGCAGAAAAATTTTTTTGTGAGGTGATGGCGAAAATTGCAAAAATGGCGAAATTTGATGAAAAAACGCGGTTTTTGATGGGTGAAACGGCGAAAAAAGTACAAAAATGTGTGTGCGGGTGGCTGAAAAATGCGATTGAATGGGCGCAAGCGAAGTTGGTATTTCAGAAAGTAACGGCCGGTGTTTCGCCAGTGAAACAATCGGTGCGTCAAAATGAAATGGGGGGCTTAATTGCAAAAAAAAATCGCCCGCATGTGTGCGGGCGATGTGCTTCTAGAAATAACTGGATGGGGCAAGCCCCAACCTCTTAGGCTCGGTTATAGCCATGCAAGCATGGCTGCAACACTCGCCTTTTGAGGTTGTCTTCCGCTTCGCGTCAGGATGACACTTTAATTACTTCTTCTTTGCGGTGCTCTTTTTTGGAGCGGTGAAGTAGTTCTTCATGAAGACTTCGAATTCTTCGTCTTCGATTTTGTGCATGGTCGAGAGTTTATCGAAAATCCAGCAAAGCTGTTCGTCGGTTTGGATGGCGACGTAGCCGTCTTTGCGGAAGACTTTGAGTTTCAAGAGGCCGCTGTCCCAGCGCTTCGAAAGTTTGAAGTCTTCGAGCAAACGAGACTGTTCCTTGCAGATGGCGAGTTTGTCTGCAAAGGAATAAATCGGGGCGTAGATGTTCGGGTTGCAGAGGTGCAAAAGTCCGTTACGGGCGTTTGCGGGGTTCTTTGCAAACTTCTTGGAGGCGAAGTCTTCGATCTGTTCCTTGATTTCGGAAACGGTCTTGCCGCGGGTGGCTGCCGGGAGGGTGGAGAACTGGTTCAGGATGCCCTGCAAAAAGCTGAGGTCCCAGTTCTTGGAGGACGTGCCGGTGCCTGCTTTCCAGAGGCCTGCGTTGCCTTTGCCGGTGTTGGCGATGGCGTAGAGGGCGACTGCCTGCGGGGCGAATTCGCCGTTGGCCGGTGCTGCGGGGATGGCTTCGACGGTTTCACCGAGGAAGTTCTCAGCGAGGAACTGGTCGAATGCGTCGTAGATTTCTTCTTTGCCCGGGACTTTGAAACGCGGGGCGCCATTTGCTTTGAGTTCTTTGATTGTTGCCATTTTTCTTCCTTTATTTTTTTCTTACTTAAATATACACAGAAATGGGGACGCGGGTACAAGGAATTGTAAAACTATAGCGAAATTCCCGTATCGCGCTCGCTGACGGTGGTGACGGCGGCTTTGAATGTGTCATCGTTTGCGATGATGGTGACGCTTTCCATGGCTCGGGTGATGCCTGTGTAGATGATCTGGTTTGTCAGCAGGGGATGGCCGATTTTGGTCGGCAGGAACATGGTCACGTGATTGTACTCGGAGCCTTGTGACTTGTGTATGGTGATGGCAAACGCTGTTGAGATGGAATCTTCGGGGAGGACCGAGAGGGGGTAGAATACATAGTCGTCGCGGGTCTTTTGGAGATCCTTCCTTTGCGGTGCCGCTTTTTTGAGCATGAGGCAGGGGGTGTTGCCGTCAAAGACGACGATGCCTGTGTCGCCATTGTAAAGCTTGAACATTTCCTGGTTCTTGGTGATAATCAGGAGCTGTCCGGGGAAGTAACCGGAGTCGTCCCATTGGACTGTTTTGCCTTCTTTTTTCTTTTTGGTACGCCAGAGGCTCTTGATTTTAGAACAAACTTTTTTGTTGATATTTTCGATGCCGCGGAGGCCACGGCGTTCGGCGCAGAGGATTCGCTTTGTCAACGAAAGTCGCCAAATGTCATTGCGACGTTTTGTTTCAATTTTATCGGGGTCATCTGCTTCAATGCCGGTGCGTTGCGGGTTGATTTGCTCGGCGAGTTCGGGGAGCTTAGCGAATTCTTCAGACCATTTGCCAATGAACGATTCAATGAGCTTTTCCTCATCTTTTTTTGTAAGCGGCTTGTCGTCTGTTTCAAGACATTTGTAAAGAACTTTATCCTTGAATTCTGGGGACGAAGTGTTTTCATTTTCGGAAACGGGTTCTTCGCCGGTAATGGTAAATTTGTGAGGGACGAACTTGTTGCAGTCATTGCATTCGGCAACTTCCTTGATTTCTGCAGCGAGTTTACCGATGTTTGAACGGTCGTCAAAGCGGTTGGATTCGTTGAGCTTGACGGAAAAATTCTTGCCGGATTGAACTTTCAAGATCTCGCCGAGGACGGCACCGGAGTCAACAGAAGGGAGCTGGAATGAATCACCGAGGATGAATATGCGTGCGCCTTCGGGAATGGCTTCGAGGAGGGCCGCGAACATTTCAATGTCAATCATGCTCGCTTCATCAATGACGATGATTGAATTCTTTGGGAATTGTTCTTTGCGGTTGAAAGTGAAGCAACCTTTGCTTCTAGAGAATCGGAGCAGACGGTGGATGGTGCTGCTTTCGAGTTCGTTCAGCTTGCGGAAAATACGCTCGTTATCGCCGCTCTTTTGTTCGTCAAGAATATTTGAGAGACCTCCGACAAGGCTTTCACGCATGCGGTCGGCAGCCTTGCCGCTCGGAGCTGCAAGATAGATGTTCCAGTTGAGCATTTCGCTGTGGCTTGCGAGCAGGTTCCACAGAATGTAGAGAACGACAGTTGTTTTGCCGGTACCCGGGCCGCCAGTAATGACGAGGTTTTCTGTTTGCCCGCGGATGATTGCCTCGGCTTGGCGTTCCTTGATGATGAACTTTTTGCCGTCTTTAAGCTTGCACATATTGGCTACTTTTTCAGTACACTGCGCAATTTCGTCTTTGCTTGGCTTGCGACCGTTTTTGAACAAAGTATTCGCCGCTTTTTCAATCACGCATTTGGCGTCAAAGTGCTTGGTGAAATAGAGGTGTGTTCCGTTCGGGCGCTTGGCGAGAATGAACGGCTTGCTCAAGGAGTCTTCGGCGGATTCTGTGTCGGTCTCGCGGCTTTCCATGATGGCGGAAAAGTCGTTAGTCAAGATGTCTTGAATGCCTTCGCTGATGATGCTTGCAAAATCGTCTGCGGTTGCAAAAGCGTTTTCGTCAATATCCTCTTCGGCAGTGCTGACGCGGAGCATCACGAGGCCGTTCCATTTGCGGGTCCACATGTCCGTGAACTGCGCTGCGTCTAGCGGAACGCGTGTGTTGCCGTCGTCAAGGAGCGACATACAGAGCGTCAGGAATTTTCGTGTATGGAGTGGAATGTCGCTCTTGATTTCAAAAAGCAGGTGGAGCAAGTGCTTGTCAAGCGGAACGAGCCCGCGCATTTCAATGAGGTCATCAATGAAATCGTCAATTGATTCTATAGCGAGTATTTTGTTTTCCATATTATTTTTCCTCCTTAACGATGGAGGGCTTGCTCATGAGATCTTTAACTTTTTGGTAGGCCTTTTCAAGTTCGCCGAAGCTGTTCCAAGTTTGTGCGTAAATGCCCTTGGGGGTGCCGCCTTCGGTGCCGCGGATGAACGCGTAATAGATGCCGCCAAAGTGTTTTTCAAAAATATCAGCTTCGCTCAAATTCTCGGTGGTGCCTTTGCCGTAGAACTGCTTGAGCCATTGAATCAGGCAGTAGCTGTAAAGTACGCGCTGGATGGAGTAGTCGTTATTGACTTTTTCCTTGAGCGCATCGGGCGTGTAGATGTTGTTCTCAAGCATGTCCGATTTCCAGTCAAGAATGGAGTAGTACTTTTGACTGTTTACGGTGCGGACGAATAGCAAGTCAATGAAGCCCTTGCAGAAACGCCTGAGGATGTCGCTTGCGCTAGTTTCAGAGATTGCTTGATTTTCGTCGGTCTCTTCGGAGGCGTCCTGGTTGAACTGTACTTCGGGCTTGTGGTCATTTTCGGGAATGTCGGTAAGTGCGAATGTCTCCGATGTCGTCGTGCTGCCTGCGATTTCCGGCAACCTTGCGTTTAGCGTGTTCCAGGTGTAGCGTGTGGCGATGTCAAGCCAAGCTTCGCGATGATTCCAGATGGGGAGCGATTCACGCTTGAACTCTTCTTCGATGAGGTTGATCGTCTTTGGGTTGGTGAGAGCCTGTTCAAGAGTTGAGTTTTCCTGGCCGAATTGCTTGAATTTGGTGCATTCGAAAATGCGGTGGAGTGCGTTACCGGCGTGCGAACCACGCGGGAATTTTTTCGCAGTTTCGTTCAAGTTCGTCTGGTAATTGAGCTTTGGGTTGAATGCTGTCGTACAGTTTTTTGCTTCCGTGTCGATGTCACGAATTTTGACGGTGGATGTTTTTGCTGCCGTTTTTTCTTCATCGTCTCGGTCGGGTCTATTGCCGTCATCGGATTCAATTTGCGAATCCGCCTTTCCAGAAAGCGTACTGTATGAATGCTGCATGATGCTTGCACCTGCGAGTTTTTTCTGCAAGCTTGCCATGTTGATTTTTTGCTGGGCTATGTTTTGAGCGATTTCTTCGCTCGTCAAAACCGCGCCTGCTCCAGATTTTTCGTTGAGCGGCTTGAGAATTTTTGTCTTGACGTCATCACTGAGTTTTTTCGGTTCCCATTTTTCAAGCTTGGGCAAGACGGTCGTCAGCTTTTTATCGGAATCGCGTTTTTCGTCGGCTTTGATGAGCTCGTTTATGGAACTTTCTAGGAACTTGAATTCTTCCTTGACATTGTCTTTGCCGTACCACTTTTCGTATCGTGGCAGAATCAAGATGGATGACGCACGTGTGAAGTCGACGTAGAAGAGCCGTTTCCATTCTTCGAGTTCTTCTTGAGCGCGACGTTTCTTGGCGATGCTTCCGAAACCGAGCCGGATTTCGTCTTTGTCATGATAGAGGAATGGACCGGAATCGGTTTTGATTTTTTGCTTGAAACCAGCAACGGAAATGACAATCGGGAATTCAAGACCTTTCGAAGCGTGAATTGTCATGATTTGTACGGCATCATAGTCGGTACTCTTTTCAATGAGGTTGCCGTCTTCGTCATCGGTGCCTGCGTTGTAGCTGGCAAGAGCTTCTAGGTGGCGTACGAGATCTTCGATAGAACAGTTGTGGTTGTAGAGATATTCAACCGCGTAGTTGCCGATTTGGCGGAGCTTTGCCAAGTTCTGCAATTTGGAAATTTCAGTCAGTCGTTCTTCGATTTGCGTATCGCTGTAAATACGTTCGAGCATTTCGGCGTAGCGGCGTTTTTGGACGAGCTCATGCCAGGAATTGATTTTTTTACGGACTGGATTTTCGGGGTCGTCAAACGCTTCGCTTTCGACATATTCAATTTCTTGATAAGAAATTCTGAAGAAGTCCGTGATGAGGGCTTCGCTCAAGAGGCGTCTGTTCCATGCCGAAAAGTCGGGCGCGTCAATGGCTTTGAATAGCGCAATCCATTCGGTGCATTCTCGGCTGCTGAAAAGATTGCTGTCCTTGTAGCGGCTGAATGGAACGCCGGCTGCGCGCATGGCGTCCTCGATTTCATCCATTTCGCTTCGAGTTCTTGCGAGTACTGCAAAATCCTTGAAGGAAACGTTCCTGAGCTTGGTGCAGTTTTTTTTGTCAAAGACCTGCAAAACGGTCTTGTCGCCAACAAAGGAACACCATTCTACAATTTTTTGGACGGTGGCCTGTGCGAAATCAATTTCATCGATATTTTGTTGGCTAATCCAAATTGGGGCGACTTCTTTGCCGTTGATTTGAGGCAACGCCTTGACCTGGCCTTCTTTATCTGGTGAGAGTGAACCTTCAAAATCAACGAGCTTGGGTGAACCTTCGTAGGGCTTGAAAAAGCTATCGTTGAAAAGATCATTGCATCCATCAATGATACCTTTAGTTGATCTGAAGTTTGTCTTTAAAGACATGCCGTTGTTGATTTTTTGAATCGCCTTCTGGTAGACGTTAACATCGGCGCCCTGGAAACTGTAAATGGACTGTTTCGGGTCGCCCACGACAAAAATCTTGTCAAAGACGGCGCTGAAAATATCCCATTGCAGCTGGTTCGTGTCTTGGAATTCATCAATAATGGCGTAGGTGTATTGCGCGCGAAGTCTTGTCTTGAGTGGGGATTCCCCCTTGCTTTTATCAAGTACGGCTTGATGGACCGAGAGAATCATGTCGTTGAACGACTGTGCTTTCATATCGGTCTTGTATTTTTGCCATTCGTCAAATAGTTCGGGTATGTGGTCAAAAAGGAATTTCTTCAGCGGGTAGGAGTCAAGCTCTTCCTGGAGCGCTTCTTTGATCTTGCTCAGTTTTGAAATTCTTTCGTGGACGTACTTTAAAGCGTTTCCAAATTCATCATTGGGAACATCGGTAATGTTTTTCCCTATTTTTGTTGGAGTGAAAGGGTTTTTGGTGGATGAATCCCAAGTATGAATGGTGTTGAACAAATCGGAAATCGCTTTTTCACCACTTGAGATTTCTTCGGAATAGTATATCTTGTCCTTGTTCTCGTCCTTTTCAAGAATTTGGACGTTGCTATAGAACTTTTTAAATTTTTTCAGACTTTCAAAATCAACAATATCTTTTTCTAAAAGTGCTTCTGCCTCTTCTTTGCTGATGCAGTCCTCGCCCCATTCTATGCCTGGGGATTCAAGCTTGATGATTTCGTCTCCATTGTCATTCTTGCCTTTGTAGACGTTGATGGCTTTGGTGAATAAGTCCTTTAACTTGTTTATTAAAGAAGATGTCTTTTCTGCATTGACCAACAATGCTTTGAATTCCTCGTCTTCACTCCAGTTGTCACGAATGAACTTTTCAATGAGGTCATTAACTTCCTTGTCGTCTATCATGGACATGTCAAATGGACGGCCTGCATCGTAGGCGAATTCCTTGAGCGCCTTTTGACAGAAGGAATGGATGGTGAAAATGGCGGCGTTGTCGACATCCTGGTAGGCTTTCGTGAACAGCGCGATTTTTGCGTCGCTGAGCGGCTCCTCGGAATCATCGCTTTTGTCAATTTTTCGGTTTATGAGGACTTCGTCTATTTTTTTACGAATACGGTCTTTGAGTTCTCCGGCCGCTTTTTCGGTGTACGTGACAATCAGGATTTTTTTGAGCGGTGTGCCAAGCTTTATGAGCTTGGAAACCATCAACTGGATGGTATATGTCTTGCCCGTGCCAGCCGAGGCTTCGATGAAGAGGCTTTGGGATGGGTCGAATTTGTTAAGACTGAAATTTTCCATAGTTATGCCTTCTTTTTCGTAGCCTTGCTTGTCTTGCTGGTTGTGTTTTCTTTTTTGCTTTTTGTTTTTTCAAAGGCTTCCTTTGACATGAGCGTGAGGGCGTTCATCTTCTTTATCGCCTCTTCCCACTGTTTTGTAAAATCGTCAGCTTCGAAGCCTACATCGGTGGTGGGGTCAAATAGCTTTTTCTTTTCAAAGTGTTCCCAAGGTCCGTTAATAAGTTTGTCCTTGTATGTACGGATCGTGTCCATGTTTGTGTCGGTTAATTTTGCGGGAACCGCCTTGAAATAAGGTTTTCTCGTTTCGCTGCCAAATGCTTCTGTGTAGATTTCCTGCAAAGTCTCGGTGGCCTTTTTGGGAGTCATCTTGACGGTGGATGTTGTCGGGTCTTTCCCCTTTTCACTGTGGAAAACAGAAATCTTGATGCTTTGTTCCTGTTCTGCCATTTCGGCTTTATTTGATCGTTGGGCGATAACTGCGAGAGCCCTGATGTAAGGGGTAAGGAAATTGTCAATGGTCGGTTTTTTATTGGACGACGTAATTGAAATCATCTCGGTAATCTTGTCTAGGTCACTGCTGTCGCTCCAGTCAAGCGAGCCCGAAAGGGTCCATTTTTCCGAATCACTACGTTCAAACTGGATGTCCTCAATTTTGGCTTGGTAGCACCAGGATTCCTTGATTTTTTTGACAAGAGCTTCGCCCATGTTGTCCGTAATGATTTTCTTGTTCGCTTCGATTTCGGAAGAGAGCTTGTCACCAAAGATTCCGTCGGGTGTTCCGCCTTTCAACTTGGATTCCTTTTTGAACTTTTCAAGTTCGTCGGACTTGTTTGAAAGTTCTGCGGCGAGCGTCATTTTGAGTAGTGTACTCTTTTTCAAGGCGTCCAGCTGGACGGGCTCGAACATTTCCTTTTCGGGGTCTTCTGAATCGGAGTCGGCGAGCATCTGGCTGATACGGAACTGGAACGGATCCTTCAGGAATGAGCTCAGCATGTAGATAGAAACGCGTTCAGGAAGCTTTGCCGTAATGTTATTACTTGCGGATTCTATGGCATCTGTTTCCGGATTCGCATGGGCGTATCCGTCTTGCATCATGTTGAGGAATGCACGCTTGTTGCGGAGGCTTTTTTGCGTGAACAAGTCTTCAAAACTGCGGGTCTCATCGAGCGAAATTTTGTTTTCGGGCCAGGCGTCGGACTGGCTGACTTTTTCGTTGGAAACATCAGTTTTGCTGTTGACTGCATTGACTAGGAACTTTCGGATGTCATTCACGACCGAGGTCGGATAAAGTTCGGCATCTTTGCGGATGTCCTGATTCACGTAGCTGATGTGGAAGCTTTCGCTTGTGCTCATGAGCTGGCAGAGGAAGGCGTAACGGCGCTTGGCGATAGGCGAGTCGTCGCCCGGCCACGGTCGGCAAGACTTGCGAAGGTCAAGCGTATTCTGCTGCTTTGCTCCAGGGAAGTTCATGGAGTCGCCACCGATAAAGAACAGGTGCTTTACAGGGATGATTCGGTTCGGGATGAAGTTCATGAACGTGATGCCATTGACGAACAGCGAGCCGCAACTGTAGGCGGATGATTGCGCAGCGTTGAGGAGCGTCTGCTTGACTACCTTCCATGAAATACTTTGTAGCCCAGCGTCCATCTGGTTGCGGAGACCTTCGATGCTCTGCGTGACATTGTTGACGATGATTCTTTCGCTGGCAAATCCGTCAGGAGAGCTTGCCATCGATAGCCATTCGTTGATGAAATCGCAAAGCTTGTCGAGGTTTTCTATGCGATTTTCGCAAACAATTTCGTGTTTTACGTTCTGCTTGCAACCTGCAAATTCCATCCACTTCTTGAGCGATTCGATGCATTCTACAAACTTGCAAAGGGAACTGTTGTCGCTTGTCGCCATGTCGGCGTATGGCAGAAATTCACCGTCAGAAAATTCAACAGGATTCTTTGTCATCTTGGCGAGGAGAAGTCGGCGTACGCCGCTCATCCAGTCTTCTTTTTTCTGCTCGCGGTCGCGGTAGATGTTTGTCGCTTCAATCCAGCTTTCCCAATTGCTGACATCTTCATCGGTAATGTGGCGTGTCAGCTGCACGACGGGATTGCGCAGCAACTCAAAGAACGTCGGGCGTGTGATGGTTCCCTGTTCGAGAATCGTAAACAGGTTGTCTAGAACGTTTTCGGTCAGTGAGCTTCTGGCAGGGGAATCAACGATGGCAAATGGAATGTGCAGGAAGCCTTCTTTCTCGTTTTCGCCGGCATATTTTTTCTTTTCAGGAGTCTGGTCGAAAATCGTCTTGATGGCGGTGCGGTAATCGTCCAGGGCGGGCGACACGACGAGAATGTCGTTCACTCGTGCGCCCTTTTGCATGAGCTTGCTGATATTCGTGTGCAATGCTTCAATTTCACGAATCTTGGTCGGTGCCGCGGTGATGTCAAGGCTAAAGTCGTGCGCCTTGCAATCGCTTGCGGTAAAGTTTGGCAGCGTGTTGATTCGGTTTGCAATCGCGTACTGCACCTTGTGCAAAAGCGTGTCTTGCGGAAGATCTTGGGCGGTGCGGTTGTCGTCTTCACGACCGCTCATGCTGAAATCAAAATCGTAATTGACCGCTTGGCACCAAAGCTTGATGTTGTCGCGGCCGGAACGGCCCCAGTTGCAGAGCAGCGTGTTTTCGGCTTCCGCTTCTTCGTTGCTGTATTCGGAAATGTCGTCAACGTCCGTGCTTTCGCCTGCGTTTGAATAGTCTACGGACATCTTTTCGCGAACGTTGTCAAGGCTTGTGCCGTTGTCTTTCCATTGCCCGTCGCGCGATTTCCAGTTCCTGTGGATGTTGGCGTTCTGGTCGTGTACGGTCGATGTGTCTTCCCAAAATTCCATGCACGGGTTTTGGATGTAAGCGTAAACGTCGTGCGTTTCGGCGTATTTCTGCAAAATCACGCGATAGAACTGGCCCATACCACCAAGGCCGAAAATAAATAGCGGAGTGTTACCAATGTGTTCCGTGTGGAATGTGACATTGCCTTTATCATCTTGGCATGCTTTATAGAGGTAGGGAATCGTCAAGTATTCTGTGCGTTCAATCCCCTTGCGCTTTGCTTCGTTGTCAAAGACCTCCGTCAATAATGAAGGCTTACCTTGGTGTTCGTGGAAAATGGCGGAATAAAGTTCGCGCTGCCAGGCTTCGCGCTTTGCGATGTCGTGGTTTGCTATTCCAAAAAAGTCGTCAAGGTGATCTTGCTTCCATTTTTCAAGGATACCGGGGGCGGAACTTCCGTTGGCACGGCGGATGAAATCCTTGGGGCGGCTTGTCTCGTATTCCAGGAACAGCGATGCCATTTTGCTCGCGAAGTCAAAAAGGTGCGTTTCGTCAAGTGTTCCGTCAATAACTAGGTAGCGCTTGACTTCGTCGTCCATGCGCATATAGTTCGGGACTCCGTCTGTTTCCTTGACGAGGTGGGCGAGGATTACGTTTCGGAGCATTTCGGCGTGCAATTTTTGCTTATGCGTGTCGTCGCCGATGAGGATTTCCATGAGGAAACGGTCGATCATCATGGATTTGAACCCGATGAGCGATTTCTTTTTCTGCACCCATTTCAGGCGGAACCACTGTTCCAGTTTCGGGTCCGGGAAGATTACAGCTGGTGCTTCAAACGGGTTTGTCCAGGCATCGGACACGGCGTCGATCATTTTGTCGGCGAGATTTTCGAGATTAAGCGCGAATTTTAAATATAGCATGGCTACAATATATCTTTCGTAGCTGTCAAATTTAGGCATTGACAGCCTTGAATGTGAAAAAAATTGATTTTTTTTGAAAAAACAGCGTTTTTGTGACGCTTGTCTCATGTTTTTACGATTAATCTTTGCGTTTTTGGGATTTTTCATATATTTAATGAGGACGGGGCTTGAATGCTTAAAAAAGATGTAAACCAACAGTCATGGATTGAAAAAAGCAATGCAATCATTGATTCGATTGCTGATGAATTTGATTGCGTCTGCTACGTGGATTTGTCGAAAAGCCCAGATGACGATGACGTTGATATTTTCCATGCGAGCCAGTTCTTGGTGGCCCGTGTACCCGCTCTCCGTGGGGAACGCAACCTCCGTAAGCGCTTTAGCCTGATTTGCGGAAATTTTGTCTGCTCCGAAGATCGCGAGGACTTTTGTGAAAGAACCCGCCGCGAAGTGATTGTTCAAAATCTTGAAAATTCATCGCCGTACATTGTCCCGTTCAGGTGTGAACTGGATGGTGCCGAAGTCTATTTCCAGATGAACTTCTTTGCAGACCGCGATGAGTCTGGCAAGCTGAAAGGCTTTGTCATGCGACTCCGCAATGTGGACCGCGACATCCGTTCCAAGCAGCGTTACGAACTTGAACGCCACCTCAACGAAAATATCGTCATGAAGTTTGGCGAAAAGGTGGAGTCCGTTTTTGTCTTCAACCCGACAAAGAGCACGTTCAGGACTTTGTATTGCAAGGACGAACTCAAAGGTCTTTTCCCGGCCGAGGGCAAGCTCAATGGAATTGGTGGGCTTGTTGTCATGGACGTCATTCATCCCGCTGATCGGGAGATGATGATGAAAGGCCTTGACATAAACAATGTCCTTGACCGCCTTTCTCGCGAGCGTAGTTTCCGCTACCTGTTCCGTGATATTGCTCATGGTTATGCCCGCTGGTACGAAGCGCGCGTGATGCGTTTTGATATCGGTGACGATAATGAATTTTTGGTGGGCTTTGTCAACAAGAACGATGAAGTCATCAATAAAAAAATCAACGAAAAAGTCAGTGAAGAATTTGCAAACATTGACCTTATCAACCTGGAAGAGAATATCATACAGGTTGTTCGCAGGTCAAAGTATTACAATGGCGTAAAAGAAAAGGATATTATTCCTTTTGAAGCCGGCTTCAAGAACGCGTCTGCATTTGTTCATGAGGAATTCAGAGAACAGTGGAATAAGTTTGGAAGTATTGAAAACTTGAAACGTATTTT
>JAEEGJ010014733.1_pt1 | contig 18455 bp, 12 predicted proteins | sample 8958761 | NCBI WGS metagenome assembly JAEEGJ01 (sample SAMN16246546, study PRJNA631951) | gut metagenome | biome: gut microbiome; feature: rumen; material: RS-attached | host: Bos | place: Iran: Karaj | collected 2018-10
GTAGATTAGGTTAATAAATAAGTGAATTAATTGTTTTCTGTCCATAGAAACGCCAAAAGCACCACTACCGATAGGCATGGTGATAGCAGTTTTGCTAAGCATAAGTTGCGCATTCGAATGCATAGTAAACGCGTTTTTTTGTTGTCTAGACATCATTAAGACTATTAATATTGAATTTACCCTTAGTCGAAAATGAATTTTTTTTGAAAAATGTGTATTTTTGTCCCATCAAACGAAGAAAGACCCCATGAAGCGAATAAAACAGCCCATACTCCTTTTTGGTTTTGCCCTCCTTTTTTGCCAATGCGAACCAAAACAGGACAATTTTTTATCCACCGAACAACTATACACTGAGTTTCAACAACCCGCTTCCGAATATCGGCCTTTTGTGCGCTGGTGGTGGAATGGCGACAAGGTGGAAGCCGATGAACTGGTACGCGAACTGAACCTCCTGAAGGAAGCTGGCATCGGTGGTGTGGAAATCAACCCCATCGCCTTCCCTACCTACTGCGACAGCGTCGGGAAAGCCTCATTGCAGTGGTTAAGTCCCGAATGGATTAATATGCTCAAAGTCTGCTTCGATGAAGCCAAAAAATTGGATATGACCTGCGACCTGCTTGTGGGTTCAGGATGGCCCTTCGGCGCAGAATTCCTCAAAGAAGACGAGCGGGCGCAAATCGTGGTCAACTATGCCGAAACCATTACAGGCCCCACTACTTTGACCATCGTCCGTGACAGTATCTGCGCAAAAGCCATGCCCAAGGTAAGTTCGCCTTACGAAGGCAACACCAAGGAACTGATGCTCTTGAAGTTGTATCCTAACCCAGCATCCAACACCAAAGGCATCGATGTGTTGCAAAGCGACAGTGTTTTCACCGTCGAAGTCCCCGAAGGAGAATATACCTTGGCCGCTTTAGTGAAAATCAACGGTTTTATGGAGGTCATCAATGGTGCACCAGGGGCAGCGGGACCTGTGCTCGACCACTTCAACACTGATGTGATCAATCGATACCTTTATAATATGTCGGACAAGATTGTGGCGCAAATTGGGTCGCTGAAGGGCAATATCCGCGCCTTGTTCACCGATAGCATGGAACTCGAAGGCGCCAACTGGACCTCCGATATGGCTGAAGAGTTTCAAAAACGCTATGGCTACGACATCACAGAATGGCTGCCATTTGTCCTCTTCAGGATTGGCTCGATGGGTAGCGCGCTCAACTACAATCCTATGGTGCCCGTAACTGACGAATTCCAAAAAGAGATACAACGCGCTCGTTACGATTTCGAGGACTTCAAGGCACAACTGATGCAGGAGCGATTTACAGACACCTATATTAATTGGTGTCACCAACTTGACGTAAAAGCTCGTGCCCAAGCCTATGGTCGTGGCTTCTATCCTTTGGAAAATGCCATGGGTTACGATATCCCCGAAGGCGAATCATGGACGACCAACTGGCTGCGCCATAAGCCTGGCGAGGAGATGTCGGAAATGGACTACCGACGTGGCCGCGCCTACACGATGGTCAACAAGTTTGTGTCATCGGCAGCCCACCTTGCCGGCAACCGTACCGTCAGCTGCGAGGAGATGACCAACACCTACACCGTGTTCAACATGAGCCTTGAGCAACTGAAAATCGGCGGCGACCAATCGGCCATGTCGGGTGTGACGCACAGCGTCTTCCACGGCTTCAACTATTCACCCAACCTTGAGGCACCTTTCCCAGGATGGTTGCGCTACGGGGCGTTCTACAGCGAACGCAACAACTGGTGGCCTTATTTCCACCTTTACAACGACTACAAAGCACGGCTCTCATACGCCTTGCAACACGGGGAATACTATGCCGACATCGCCATCCTCAACCCTGAAAACGACATGTGGAGCACCATAGGCATGCAAAACGAGCCCTTCCCCAACACTACCCGCGCACCATACAAAACTATGATTTGGGAGGCCATCAATAAATGTGGTGGCGGCGTGGATTATGTGACCGAAAACATCATTGACGCATCGGCCATTAAGAAAGGTGAACTTTGCTATAACCAACGGAAATACAACACTTTAATTCTTATTGATATAGAAAGCCTGCATCCCGAAACCGTCGAAAAACTGCTGAAATTTGTGGAAACGGGCGGCAAAATCCTCTGTATCGACACCATCCCCTACCAGTCATTGGGCAGGCCGAGCCACCACGCAGAGAACGACTCACTCGTGAAGGCCACTATGGAAAAGATAGTGCAATACAACGAAAAGTTTGTTTTTGTCAAGCCACCAAAAGAAGGCTTCATCGCTTGGTACGACAGTCTGATGAAAGCTGAAAACCTACCCTATTATCTTGACATCGAAACACCCAATTCTTTTGTGATGCAAAACCGCTATACCACCGATGATGGCAGCGAGATAATCTTGTTGAGCAACAGCCACCGCTACCAAGCGCACCAAACCAAGATTACCTTTGACAAGGCCTTGACCCACAAGCGGCAAGCACAAATTTGGAATTTGCAAACGGGCAAACGCTTTGCCTTGCCGCTTGAAAATGACAACAGTTATACCTTTGACCTCGGGCCTGTCGAGTCGGTACTTATCGTGTTTGAAAAAACGAACAAAAAACTCGACCTACTGACATGGAGACCTTTGCATAGATACACTCACCTTTCCGCCCTTGTTATACCGACCGACGAAGAAGGGAGTGTATCTGTGGGCAGAAAGGTTCGGTATGACATGCAAAAGGACATCAGCAAGATACCGCCAATTGACCTCTCCGAAGGCTGGGATGTGACCTTGTGCCATAGCCTGTTGCATGACACTACCTCAATCCATTTCGATAGCCTGTTCGACCTGAAAGACAGCGAACTATACCAACATTTCTGTGGGACTATCGTTTATCAGAAAACCATAGAAACAAGTAGAAATGGTGCAAACACTGTCTCTACAATTCTGGATTTAGGTCTGGTGGAAGGCGTGTCCGAAGTATTTATCAACGGACAATCTGCTGGTGTTCAATATTTTGGTCGCCGCATTTATGACCTTACCGATTACGTCCATGAGGGCAAAAACGACCTTGAAATCCACGTAACCACCACCATGGGCAACTACCTGAAGACCTTCAGCCACGAGGAGAACCCGACCACATGGATCTATGTCAACCATCCCAGACGAGAGCAACCCTTGCAACCCATGGGATTACTAGGACCAGTGAAAATCTATAAACCTAAAATACAATGAAAAAACTCCTATTCACCCTCTGCTTCACCTTAATGTTGGGTTTTTACGCCTTCGCTGACAGCCAACAACCCATCTACAACGCCTCCAAGTTCGGCATTCGCAGCGACGGCGTAACCATGAACACCCGCAGCATCCAATTCGCCATCGACTGGATTGCGGAACAAGGCGGAGGCACCCTGCGTTTCTGGGTGGGCCGCTACCTGACGGGCAGTATCCATCTGAAATCCAACGTCACCATCGAACTGATGGAAGGCGCCATCCTCGTGGGTAGCACCAATCCCCTCGACTATGACCGCCTCGTAGCCACCAACGACCATGCTCTCATCCTCGCCGAAGGCGTTGAGAACATTCGACTCATCGGAGTCTACAACAGTGGTGGTGTCGTCGAGGGTCAAGGGCGTGAGTTAGGCAACAACTGCACCGACCTTGTGCATAAAGGCTTGATGAAAGACAAATTGAGTAACGACCGCGTAGGCGAAGGATTTCGTCCCAGATTGTTGATTTTCAGAGAGTGTAAAAACGTGGAAGTCGATAATGTCACCTTTCGAAACGCTGCCAACTGGGTCACTATGTATGACCAATGTGAAAATGTCAAGGTGAACAATGTACGCATCCAAAGCACGGCTTTCTGGAACAACGATGGCATCGACATCGTCGATTGCGACGGCTTCGTGCTCACCAACAGCTACATCGATGCAAGCGACGATGCCATCTGCCTTAAGTCACACAGTGCCAAAAAATTGTGTCAAAACATCGAAGTGCGCCACTGCACCGCTCGAAGCAGCGCAAGCGGCATTAAGTTCGGCACCATGGGCGCAGGCGGATTCAAGAACGTGAAAATCATTGACAACACCGTGTACGACACTTATCGCAGCGCCATCACCATCCAAAGCGTCGACGGAGGCATTTGTGAGAACATCCTCGTCGACTCGCTCTACGCCACCAACGTGGGCAACGCTATTTACCTTAACATCGGCGCGCGTCGTGATAAGCAGAGTTTCATGGACGGCATCACCATCCGCAACCTCCATTGCGAAGTGGCCGCCACCAAGCCTGATGCGGGCTACGAATATGAAGGTCCCGTCGAAGACCTGCCGCGCAATATCTCGCCATGCGGCATTATCGGACTGAAAGACAGCAAGATAAAGAATGTTACTTTGGAGAATATTGAGATTGTCTTCCCAGGCGGTGGCGACCCGCATTATGCCCATGTCGGCCTCAATGAACTTGACAAAGTGCCCGAAATGCCCAAGGCCTACCCTGAATTTTCACAACACATGGAGTTGCCCGCATGGGGCTTTTTCGTCCGACATGTTGATAGCCTTGTCATGCGCAACATCAAATTGACCGCACTGAAGAAAGACTACCGCACCGCCATCGTTTTGGATGACGTCCAACGCCACAAAATCGAGGAATTGACAGTAGAAGAGCCTAATAGCGAAAATAAAGAGAATGTTTTTGAAAGGAAATAAATTTTCCTATTTTTGCAGCCGCAAAAACGAAACCACCAAGAACAACAATAGAAAAAGATAAGTTACTATGTATCAAATTTTTAAGGACCAGCTCGAAAAATCGAAGCTCATTATTACGGGAATCAAACGCAACCAACGCATGGGCCGCGATGCCGGTGTCAGCAACGTGGAACTGCAAAAACTGGAAGACGACTGCCGACGCTTGGAAGCCATATCAGCCGAATTGGACCGCATGCAGGAAGAATACCGCCGTAAAAGCGACAAGGCTCATGGTATTCTCGACGACCTCAAACAACACACCAAAGATGTGAAACGCACCATCAAGTCAAATTACGACCAAACGTGGTGGATCAAATTCGGTATTCCCGACAAGAGATAATCATCCTGCCAATGTCATTCCGAGCCTTTTGAAAGCATAGATACAATCACCTTGAAGGTTCGGTATGACAAGCCTTCAAAAGGCGAAGTGAATCTATTGGCAGGAAAATCAACATAGCAAAATCCGCTTCTTCAAGAGGCGGATTTTCGCGTTTTGATAATCACTTTTTCTCCGCCGTGCAAGGTGGTGGCAAAGAGATAGACCTCTCCTCCTTCCTTGATTTTTAAGGTTTTGCGAAGCGCCTCAACCGATAGAGGAAAATTGCGTACGGCAAGGTTGGCTTTCTCCACATCGGCCAAAAGTGTTTGTTTCATCCTTTTGTTATACGTTGCGAACCCTTCCACTTCAAAAATACGACCAGGGAAGCCTTCTCTCAAAGTTTCAGAAGTGTACAAATGGCTGTTCTTGTGCAGTTTAAGCACACAAAATCGTTCGGAAAGCAGTTTGTAGCACCCTGCTTTCATCAAGGCGGCATTGGGTTCGTAGAGGTAACGCCCAATACCCTCGGCAAGGTGCAATGGGCAGTAGTGTTCTTCATCCTGAACGAAACGGACGATGGGTTGTTCTGTTTGCAAATTGACTGCAAACAAAGTCGGTTGGCTGAAACAACCGCGTTCCATAATGAACACTGATTCTTTACATTCGTTCCCGACGGCAAGGATATGCACTTCCTTTACGTTTTTTAGTTCCGCCAACGCCTTGCTGATGTCGAGCATAGGCGAGAGTTTGACCATCACAGTTTTGGCCTTTTGAAGGAGTTGGTCTTGCAATGCCAAAACGTCAGGTGTGCAATCGCTAATGGAAACGGTTTTGTGCCCGTGCGCATCGCGGCGAGCTGGGTCAAGGTAAATGCAATCTTTGGGTTCACAATGGTTTAGATATTCCTCTGCGGTCTCGTTACACACCTTGATTTCAGTATCTAGCACCCTGAAATTGTGTTTTGCCAAGTCACAAAGTTCCCTTTGGCGTTCCACATAATCGGTCTCCTTGAAACTTTTGGAGAGATAATAGGTGTCAATGCCCAAACCACCCGTCAGGTCGACCAAGGAATTACCTTTCAGCAAGTTGGCTTTGTATTTTGCCGTGGCCTCTGACGAGCATTGCTCAATGGACAGATGTGCTGGGAAAAGCAAGTCCTCGTTTTGGCTCCATTGCGGCACTTTCTTCTGCAAGAGCTGTCGTGCCTCGATTTGTCGCAAGGCCAAGGAAACGTCAATGCCGACGTCCGCCTTGCGTAAGGCGAGCGCCGGCACGTCGGCGTTCAGGTTTTCCCTGATGAATTGTCGTGTGGTTTCGTCCAAGGTCAGAGGTTCTTCAGGTTCTGCACCTCGAGGTCGGTGAGGAAACGCCATTCGCCACGCGGCAGGCGGTATTTGTCCAAACCCGCGAACATCACACGGTCAAGTTTAATCACCTCATAACCAAGGTGTTCAAAGATACGGCGCACAATGCGGTTACGGCCCGAATGGAGTTCGATGCCGATGCTCTTCTTGCTATCGTCGTCTTGGTCGTATGCTATAGCGTCAGCAGCGATAGAACCGTCGTCAAGCTCGATACCTTCAGCAATGCGCTGCATGTCATTTTTGGTCAAGGGCTTGTCAAGTATGACGTGGTAAAGCTTCGGCACCTCACTGCTCGGATGAGTGAGTTTCTTGGTCAGGTCGCCGTCGTTAGTGAACAGCAGCAAGCCCGTAGTGCCCTTGTCGAGACGACCCACAGGGAAAATGCGTTCAGGACAGGCATCCTTTACAAGTTCCATCACCGTGTCGCGCTCATACGGGTCGTCACTGGTGGTGATATAACCTTTGGGCTTGTTGAGCAGGATATAGCGGAGCTTCTCGCGGTTGAGCGTTTGGCCTCCGTACACTACTTTATCTTCGGTCTTCACCTTGTAGCCCATCGTGGTGATGACTTCACCGTTCACTTCCACGCAACCAGCTTTGATAAGGTCGTCGGCTTCGCGGCGCGAGCAGATGCCACAGTCGGCCAAGTATTTGTTGAGACGGATTTCTCCAGTCGCTTTCGGACGGTCGTATTCCGGGTCTTTCTCGCGGACGTAGCCCTTACGGCCACGACGCGGTTCTTCATCGTCGTCAAATCTACGGCGAGGACGGTCGTCGAAACGACGGTTGCCACCATACGGACGGTCATCGTCAAATCTGCGACGCGGACGGTCATCATCGTCAAAGCGGCGTCTTGGTCTGTCATCATCATGGAAACGGCGGTCGCCTCTCGGCCTGTCGTCATCGAAACGGCGGTGTGGACGATCATCATCGTCAAAGCGACGACGCGGTCTGTCGTCGTCATGGAAACGACGCTCTCTTGGCTTGTCATCGTCAAATCTGCGACGCGGACGGTCGTCGTCATCAAAGCGGCGGCGCGGTCTATCGTCGTCATGGAATCGGCGGTCCCTCGGTTTGTCATCATCAAAACGGCGGCGCGGACGATCATCGTCATCGAATCTGCGGCGCGGACGCTCGTCATCGTCATTGAAACGACGCCTTGGACGGTCGTCGTCATGAAAGCGGCGGTCGCCAAACTTGCGGTCGCCTCGGTCGTTGAATCGGCGCTCACCTCTCGGCTCGTCGCCAAACCCTCTCTCTCGTCCCTCTTCGTCACCATCGCGGTGATAAAACTTGAAGGACCTTCTCTGTTGGAACTCTTCAGAGTCCTCTCTTCTGGTGCGCGGACGCTTGCCAGATCTTTCGTTGTCAGTCATTTAATTAATGTATTAGTATTGAAAATTTCGGGCGGCAAAAGTACGAAGAAATTCGGAATGCGAAACGCAGAATTCGGAATTTTTTGCCACCGATTCAAATGACCATTAATGAAGCTACACTTTATCTAATACTATCACAAAGAAACTCTATAATAATTCACCCCAAATCTCGTTTTATTTAATAATTTCGTACTTTTACCGCCTAAATAGCAACAAAATGGACAGAATAAAGGCTTTTACCACGCTTATAATCACTCTTTTAGTCACTACGGCTTTCGCACAAAACGAGGTGTCAATAGGCCATTGGCGCACCCATCTGCCTTACCATAAAGTCATCGCTGTCGAACCAGTCGGCAACTTGATTTATGCCGCCACCGAATATGAGCTGTTTACTTATGACAAAGAAGACAACTCCATCCATATCCTCAACAAAATCAACGGATTGTCGGATGTCGGCATCAGCACGATGGGCTATTGCGAGAGTCAGAAGAAACTCTTTGTGGCCTACACCAACGCCAATGTCGACCTCATCGACCGCGAGGGTAACATCAGCAACATGAGCGACATCAAGGACAAAAACATCGTAGGCAACAAGAGCATCAATCACGTCTTTTTCGATGGCGATTTGGCATACGTGGCTTGTGGCTTCGGCATTGTTGTTTTCGACCTTAAACGTGAAGAAGTGAAAGACACTTATTACATTGGAAACCAAGGTGATATGGTCAACGTAACCGATGTGGCCATTTTCAACGACAGGATTTATGCCTCTACTGATGATGGTGTATATTACGCATCGCAAGACGCACAAAACCTCGCCAACTATGCCGCATGGCACTTCGACACCTCACTGATTCACCCGCATTTGGCCTATACCGAAATGGAGGTTTTTGGAGGCAAACTTTTCCTCAACTACGACGGTGGGTACGACAAAGACACGCTTTTCTTCCACGATGGCAACGCTTGGGATTATTTTGAGAAAGCCAACACATCCCAAAAGCGTGAACTTCGTACATGCAACGACAAGCTACTTATCACAAACTATTATTCCGTAAAAATCTACGACAACAGCCTCAACGAAATCCTCAAGATTTACCAGCCAGGCAGCAGCATCGAACCACAGTCAGCAGCCATCGACAGCAACCACGACTATTGGATTGGCGATGCCAAACGAGGTCTCATAAGAACCGATAATGGCAGTAACGCTACTGACGTAAAGCCCAACGGCACCGCATCAAAGAACGTGTTTGAGCTGCAAGCCTGCGGCGACCAAGTGTGGATTGCCACTGGTGGTCACGCGACCAACTGGGGCAAACGCTACATGAAGGAAGGCGTGGCCCGTTTTCAAGACGGCCAATGGACTATCTTCAACAACCAGACGATGACCGAGTTAAGCCCCTATTCCGACTTCGTTTGCACTCTAACCGACCCGAATGACCCCTCTGTCACTTACGTTGGCACATGGGGGAAAGGGCTTCTGAAATTCAAAGGCGATGAACTCGTTGAGGTTTACAACGCCGACAATACCGATGGTGCCTTGGATTACTGGATTGCAGACCCGAGCCTCATCAACATCAGTGGCCTCGGTTTTGACAGTCATCACAACCTCTGGGTGGCCAATACGGGTGCCAACCGCCTGCTCGCGGTGATGAAACCTAACGGCGATTGGCGGTCGTTCAGTCTTGGTGGAAACACCAGCGGCAACGACATCGGCGTTATGATCATCGACAACCACGACATGAAATGGATTGTGAAGCGCAGTGGCGAAATCATCGTTTTCAACGACGGCGGCACCATTGATGATGAGTCGGACGACCAAGTGGCTTATCTCAATACGAGCAATACAAGTGGCGGACTACTTGGCACAGCCAACTGCCTTGCTGTCAACAAGGACGGTGAAGTATGGGTGGGTACTTCTGACGGACCCTGTTATTTCGCAGACTCGCGTAAGATTTTTTCTGAAGAAAACTACAAGGCGAGCGTAAAAGAGGTGCGGCGCAACGACGGCACTGACCAATGGGATCCGCTCTTCAAAGGCTCCAGCGTGCTCTCGATGGCCGTCGACGGTGCCAACCAAATCTGGTTTGGCCTTGAATCGGGTGTAAGCCTTATGTCATTTGCCAACAACCCCAAGGAAGTGCATTACTTCACCACCGACAACAGTCCGCTGTTCGAGAACTCCGTTACCACGATGGCCATCGCGGCTGACGGCGAGGTGTTTTTTGGCACAGCGTCCGGCGTGATTTCATACAAGGGCGAGTCGGCAGAACCCGAGCCGGAAGTCAGCGACGTGATTGCCTATCCTAACCCTGTCAGGGAAGATTTCAATGGTTACGTGGGCATCAAAGGCTTGGTGGCCAATTCGTTGGTGCGCATCACCACGGTCGATGGCAGCTTCGTCACCCAAATTCTTTCAGAAGGAGGACAGGCTGTTTGGGATCTCAACAACATCAACGGGCAGCGCGTCACAGCGGGTGTCTATCTCATTTTCACCAGCGACAAATACGGTCACGACCGTTTTGCCACAAAGATCTTGGTGCAGTGACGGTTGGCGAAAAAACCCAAGGCATTGTCCTGCAATCGTTGCGTTATGGCGACACCAGCCTAATTGTCAAAGTCTATACCCGCGATTCGGGACTCAAATCCTATATGGTGAAAGGTGCCTTCAATCATACGGCCAAAAACCGTGTGGCTATGTTCCAAAATTTGCACCTTATTAATTATGTGGAGGTCGGCCACACAAAACCGACGGCTTCTCTGGGTTATCTGAAAGATGTACAACTGAAAACCGTCTACCACAACTTGCCTTTCGTGATGAATAAGAGTGCCATCGTGATGTATATCAGCGAGTTGCTCTCTAAAACCTTGACGGAACCCGAAAAAAACGAGGCACTTTACGACTTCATTGAACAAAGCCTGCTCTGGCTCGACCTTGTGGAGGCCAACTACGCCAATTTCCCTTTGTACTTCACCCTTGAATTGACACGATATCTTGGTTTTTACCCGAAACCGAACTATGTGGAAAGTTTTTGTTTCGACATGATGGAAGGCCAATTCACGCACGATTATCCCGTGCATCCTTATTATTTCGATGCAGAAAACGCCAACTTGCTTTCACGCTTACTCAATGTGAGCATCGACGAGGCTTGCCACATTCCGCTCAACGCCATACGTCGTCGCGAAATGCTTGATGGCATGATAACATTCATGCGACTTCACGCCCCTGTGATGAAGGGTTTCAAGTCGCATGAAATATTGAAAACTGTTTTGGAATAAATTATCGTAACTCCAACGATGTCTGACCAATCAGCTTGCCACCCTGCTCATACACATCAATGTAATAACGTCCTGGCATCATCTCGATGTTGGAGGGCTTGATGTAATATGCACGTACGGCAGCATCTTTCCCGTCATAGTTGACGCGCACTCGTTCGGTGTATTGCAGCGATTCACCGTTTGAAGTAAACGAATACTCATCTCCCGATCCTTTGCTTATGACGGCTTTTGTAGGGTCGGCGATGCGAAGATAGAACACCTTGGTGCCTATTTCAACAAGGTCGTTTTGCGCCATCGTAAAGTTAACCATGATGCGCTCGGCACGGTCGGCACGATCGGTGGTGGTTTCCTTCGAGCCGCCCTTGAATCGTACAGCATTGGCAGTTAGACCATGGATTTTGATGGTGGAAGCGAGGTTCACCTTGTCCGTCAGTTCGTCGTTTCTACGCGTCAGGTTAGTGTTTTGGCGTTTTTCAGCTTGGTATTCCTCGCGAATGCGCTCGTTTTCAGCCACCAATTCACGGTTGACGGTATAGAGCGAGTCCATCTGGCGCACATACTTTTGCGAAATGGCTTGCAACGAGGCAACTTTCTTCTTGATGCGGTTGTAGTCCCATTGTGAGTCAAGCAGTTTCTTAATCTCGATAGCATCGGCTTGGATAATGCTGTCTTTCTCGGCCAACTCTTGGCTCAACTCGCCGTAGCTTTCCTTCAACTCGTTGTGGACTTTCATCAAGCTGTCTACTTCAGCCTGGAAGTCAATGCGTTGCAGTTCCTTTTCTGCCTCAAGGGTTTTCAGGTCGCCTTTAATGGACGAGTTCTTGACAGCCAAAACGATGACAAACACCAAAGCCATAAGCAATGCGGCCAGGGCTACATATAGAAGCTTGCGGCTTTGGGCTGCGTTCTTCTTCATTTTCTCTTCAACATTCATGGTATGTGTTTTTTGATTGTTGCTGCAAAAATATAAATATTAAACGTACGTAATGGGCTTCCCCTCTTTTTCCTCCACTGGCTCCACCTTGGTGCGAGGGATGCTGACTGGAATCGATTGGCCCACCACATCAATTTGGATCAGCAGTCGCCTTTTACTCTTTATCGAAACCAATTTGCCCATTTGTCCTTGCAGAGGCCCATTGGTAATCCTAACTAACTGGCCTTCCTTCAAGTCGATGTTTTTCAGTTCTTCCTCATCGTCGAGAGGGTTGTCAATGTATTTCTTGATGGCAAGAATCTGCTTGTCAGGGACAACGACAGCCTTGTGTTCAAAAGTGACGAACTTCACTACACCATAAACGCCTAAGATGTAGTAATATTGTCTTTCACTATTGCGGACAAAGACATACGAGCGAAACAACGGCTCCTCAACTTTCTTTTTCCTGTCGCTCCATTGCTTTATGCGGGTGATTAGCGGCAAGTAGGCTTCATAACCCGACTCCACCAGTTGTTCGAAAACTTTCTTCTCTGCCCGCGACCTGACGTAGAGAGCATGCCAATGTTTCTCGTCAAGGTTTTTTTTCACGTCAGGTTGATCCATCATGCAAGGCTTTGGTTATTTCTCGCTTTTGTGCTTACTGCTTTTATGATGATGTTTCTTCTTGTCATCTTCACTTTCTCCATAGTAATCGTTGCCATTGCCATAGCCATAACCGTAGCCATAACCATAGCCGCCATAACCATAACCGTAACCATATCTCTTGCCGCCATAACCATAACCCTTTTCGGCACGTAGGCCATTTATCACAATGGAAAGGTCGAGATTACGCTCCTCAAGGTCTTTGATGACAACACTGAAAGCGTTCTTGTTGGTCACGCCTTGGCGGACAATAAAGAGGTTGGCGTCGGAATAGCGCATGAGCAACATGGCATCTGTAACAAGGCCCAACGGAGGCGTATCGATAACGATGTAGTCGTAGCGTTTCTTCAGTTCAGTAAACAGCTCATTGCACTTGTCGGAAGCAATCAGTTCAGCCGGATTGGGCGGAATAGGACCAGAAGTGATGATATCGAGTGTCGGTATCTTACCAGAAGCCTGGATAACATCATCCAGCGACTCTTTGTTGGAAAGGAAACTGCTCAATCCGATGTTGTTGCTGATGCCAAATTCTTGGAACAGCTTGGGTTTACGCAAGTCAAAGCCAAGAAGCACGGTCTTCTTTCCGTACAGGGCATATATCGATGCGATATTGATACTATTGAAGGTCTTTCCGACGCTCTGCATATCGCCTGTGACAAGCACAGTGCAAGGCATCTTGCTTTGGGTGATAAATTCAACATTGGTTCGGATAGAACGGAAGGATTCTGAAATGGGCGACTTGGGGTTGTTGATAACCAATAATGGGTCTTTTGAATTGGTTTGCGCCACTTGTCCCACAATGGGATACCGTGTCAGCTTCTCCACGTCTTTGCGGTCGCTCACAGTGGTGTTGAAGAAGTTCTTTAAGAAAAGGTAGAGTCCGGGGATGAGCAATCCAATAAATAGAGCAATGAGATAATTCATCGAGGTGCGAGGTGCAATTTGCACTGTGCGTTCAAGACGAGCAACGTCAAGGATTTCGTTATCAGGCGTGTTGGAAGCTCGCAGAATTTGTGCTTCGGCACGGCGTGTCATCAAATACTTGTATGTATCATCAGTAAAGTTAAAGTTACGTTGGTAGTTGAGGAGTTGCTGTTGTTTTTCGGGCAGCATTTTCGATTCCGACTCAAGGGTGCGGATGCGGCGCTCAACTTCTTGTAAGCTCATCTCGGCATTTTCGACAAGGTTGCTGATTGTTTCGAGCAAAGCTTTCTTTGTGGTAATGATTTGCTCGTTGAGTTTCACCACTTGTGGGTGTTGTTCAGTCTGCGTGAGCAACTGTGTGGCTTTGGTTTGCGAAAGAGTGACAAGATCTGTAACCAATTTATTGAGCAACAAATCGTTAATGCCCATTGTACTTGGAGCGGCCAGATTTTCAGGATCTTCGATTTGAATTCTGATATAGTCTTGCAGACGTTTGTACATCTTCACATTGACCAACATTTCCGCCCTTTCTTTTTCCAAGGAGCGAAGATTGGTATAAACCCCGTTAGCCTGAATATCGAAGTTGATCAAGTCATTCTCTGTGCGGAAGTCCTTCAGTTCGGTTTCAGCTTGGGTCAGTGATTCTTGGATGCCATACAACTCGTTGTTGATAAACTCGATTGTGTTTTCGGAAACAAGGTTCTTTTTTTCAAGACCGCGTACAACGTATTCGTTCATCAAAATGTTGACAAACTCTACAATTTTCTGCTTGTTGGCACCGCTCATCACTATAGATGCGACGGAAGATTGTTTCGTAGTAGAGGACACGCTAAAGCCCCTCATCTGTTTGACAAGAGAAGGATAGCTGTTGAGCCAGAAATACATCTTGGTGTTGCCCATGTTTTCAGGACCACTCTCATTGGTTTTGGTTATACGGATCCTGTTAAAGCCATTGTCAATCCATTCACCTTGCTTGAACTCACCGCTATAGTTGACATTATCAATGAGACCCGCCCACTGGCAAAGGATAAAATCATACTTTTGGATCTTTTCACCCACAGCTTGAAGCGCAATATTACCATTGTTCAAGAAACTGACTTCATATTGGAGTCCAACAGCCTGCGGTACACTACGGTCAAACTCTACCAAGAAAGGGGAATTCTTGTACATCTCATTGGCTGCAATACGGCCTTTTTCCATATACGTTACCTCAATACCCATCTTTTTGACAGCTCTTTCGGTAAGCGTATAGGATTTTAGAATCGCCAACTCGTTGTCGATATTCTGGTAATTACCGAAATTCATCGTAGTCATAATGGCGGTGGCATCATAATTGCCACGATCTTCGTTGATGAGAACGGTGCCTGAAGTTTGATAGATTCTCTGGGAGTATCGGTTGACGACGTAACCTACGGCAAGAGCGGCGATGACAAAGATAACAAAAAGGTACCAATGTCCTAAAACCATGAATATCAATTGCTTGATATCAAAACCTTGTTCTTCGTTGTTAGCCTTCGAAATATATACTTGCTTTTCGTTTGCCATGACTTCTAAATGATTAGGAAATTATGATGGATACTCAATATTATTTTTTAAATGCTAAATACAGGGTAAATGCGAGAGAGACAACGGAGAGTACCGTCGAATAGGGGAAGGTGGTGAAGCCCCATTGCTTGATTTTGAGTGGCTCCACATAGATGATGTCATTGGGTTTGAGATAGTAGTAGGGCGACTCTAAAATATCGGCCTGGCCCATGTCGACGGTGACAACCTTAGAACCATTATCTGTCTGGCGGATAATCCTCACCTCTTCCCGCTTCGCAAAACTGGTCATATTACCAGCCATGGAGATGGCTTCGAAGAGGTTGATTTGCGCCTGATAGACTTTGTACATACCCGGTCTGTTGACCTCTCCAATCATGGTCAAATTGAAGTTCGACAATTTGACGATAAGCATGGTTTGGTTGACAAATTTGTTCAACTCCTCCTGCATCTTGTTCTTGGCTTCGTCAACAGTCATGTTCTTTACGTCAATGCGGCCAATCAGCGGAAGTTCGATGTACCCTTCTTCGTCAACGGTATATGAACGCAGATAAATGGATCCATCTCCGCTCATTTGCATTGAAGCACTTCCAATATCGCCGTTGATGGCGGCAGCGGCGCGTTCATCAATGGTGTTGATGGCACGAATGTAAAGGTTGTCGCCTGGTTGTAGACGATAATTGAAGGACCTCTCATTGACATACTCTTTAGAAATGTTGGCCTCGGCCATTTGAACCTCCTTCAGATAAAGCATTCTCTTTTGGGGCACACATGAGGCAAAGCCAATGGTGAGCAGAAGCGAGAAAATGGCGATTTTGTTTAGTTTTGATTTCATATTGTTATTGTTTAATACTTCTTCGTAAAGGCGAACTTGCCGTGTTTTTCTTTTATATATTATTGTTGAATAACGTCAATTCCTTGACACCAACCAAAGGCGTCTTGGGCATTTTTTGTTCAATTTTGAAACTATATTTGCCAGCCTCTGTGATCTGCAAGGCTTTATTGATGGGCAACTCGAATGAATAGACTCCATTTATAGCGTCTGATTTCCAATTACCTTCATTGTCTTTCACACTAAATTTATAGCCTTTGCTACGATAGGGAGTGCCGTCAGAAGTAAGTACGGAAAACACAAGGTCAATATAACCAAAAGGATAATCATCCGTAAAACTAATGCGCAGGCCAAGGTCGAAAGTGGTTGGTTCTGTGATTTCAACTTGGTTGGTCACAAAATCGAATCGTTCCCAGACAGTTTGATAAAACTCGCGGTGCAGCATGATTCCATCACTCTCCTTGTGGTCACAACCAACAAGCAAGAGGCTAAAAAACAATGCGATGACAGCGCGTCTTTTCATCTCGTATGAATCCATAAAATCGTGCAAAGGTATGAAAAAACCTTTATTCAACAAGTATATTTTCGTAATTTTGTAGAAAAGCGTGATTTATTGAAAATTTTTCGTCTTATCCCTTGCGGGCAAACGAGGAAAAAATTGTACTTTTGTTCCGTGAAGGCGGAACCGCGATTTTGAAATGAGCAGAAATAACAACAATTTGTCAAACAGGAAGTTATTGGTGATGGGTGTATTCATTGCCGTGGGTGTGGTGTATCTCATCAGGCTCTTCACACTCCAAGTTTTCGACAAGCACTACAAGCAGTTGGCCGACAACAATGCCTTGCGTTTTGTCACCCAATATCCCGCCCGAGGCAAAATCTATGACCGCAACGGCAAGCTTTTGGTCTTCAATGAGGCCGTTTACGACCTCATGGTCATCCCAAAGCAAGCCATGCGCCGCGACACACTACATCCTTTCGATACCATGAGTTTTTGCCGTCTTCTAGACATCGACCGCGAATCGTTCATTGAGCGAATGAACAAAGCCAAGAAGGAGTCGTATCTAAAACCCTCGCCTTTTATGACGGCAGTGTCAAAGGAGAACTACGCTCATATCGCCGAAGTGCTTTATCGTTATCCAGGTTTTTATTTCCAAACACGCACCGTGCGCCACTATCCCCAAGCCATTGCTGCACATACCCTTGGCGACATCGGCGAAATCAGTCCTGCTGAACTGGAACGTGACGAAGAAGGCTATTATCGCCAGGGCGATTATGTCGGCAAGTCGGGGATTGAGCGATCGTACGAAAAGGAACTGCGCGGTGTGAAGGGTTTGCGCGTGATGATGGTCGACGTACACAACCGCGAGATGGGCAGCTTCGACAACGGCAGCCTCGACCGCGACCCCGAAGCGGGCAAAGACATCTATCTCGGTATGGATGCCGACCTGCAAGCCTACGGCGAGCAACTTATGGTGGGCAAAATCGGCTCCATCGTCGCCATCGAGCCGAAGACGGGGCAGATTCTCGCATTCGTCTCCAGTCCCACCTATGATCCCAATCTCCTTGTTGGCCGTCAGCGCGGCAAGAATTACCAAGAGCTGCAAAAAGACCCAATGAAGCCTCTCATTAACCGTGCCATCAGCGGTACCTATCCGCCCGGCTCTACTTTCAAGACCGTGGTCGGCATGATTGCCATGCAGAGCGGCTCCATTACACCTGCCACCACCTTCCATTGTAGCGGTCCCGCCTCGCTGCCCATCAAGTGCACCCACTCCCATGGCCCTAGCCCCGACTTCGCCAACGCCATCATGAATTCGTGCAATCCCTATTTTTACGAGTCGTTCAAGACAACCATCAACAATCCCAAATTCGGCGGTGTAAAGAAAGGCTATGAATATTGGAAGAACATGACTTACCAATTGGGCCTCGGCCACACTTTTGGCACCGATATCCCTTACGAACGGTCTGGCAACATCCCCTCTCGCGAGTATTATGATAAGATGTACAAAGGTCAATGGAATTCCGTGACCATCAGATCGTTGGGCATCGGGCAAGGTGAGGTTTTGGTGACTCCTTTGCAGTTAGCTAACATCGCGGCTCTTATTGCCAATGAAGGTTATTATTATCCGCCTCACCTCATCAAGTGTTTCGGCGACACCACTGCCATTCCCGCCGTGATGACCACCCGCGTGGAATCGGGCATTGAGGCGAGACATGTGCGCGTGATGAAACAAGGTCTGCGCACCGTCTTCAGCGGTCCGGCAGGCACGGCGCGACGCTACGAAATGAAGGACATCCCACAATGCGGCAAGACCGGCACAGCACAGAATCCACACGGGAACTACCACTCCAATTTCATCGCCTTTGCCCCTTACGACGACCCAAAAATCGCCCTCGCCGTCATTATCGAGAACGGCGGCTACGGTGCCACATGGGCCGCCCCCATCGCCAGCCTGATGATTGAGAAATACATCCGAGGCTATACCACGCGCGAGGAGCTGGAAAAACGTAT
>JAEEGJ010014739.1_pt1 | contig 18449 bp, 6 predicted proteins | sample 8958761 | NCBI WGS metagenome assembly JAEEGJ01 (sample SAMN16246546, study PRJNA631951) | gut metagenome | biome: gut microbiome; feature: rumen; material: RS-attached | host: Bos | place: Iran: Karaj | collected 2018-10
GAAAGGTCACGGCAGCCCTTTGGACAACCGCCGCACAGGCTATAATTGACGCCATCCGTTCGGTCAACACCAAACAGACGCTACTCTTTGGCGATGTCAAGTGGTACTCCATTACCGAACTTGCCAAACGCACTCCGTTCGCTGACAACAACATCATCTACGTTATCCACACTTACGAACCGTTCGCCTTCACGCATCAAGGCGGTTCCTGGACGGATTACGCGACAATCAAGGGACTTCCGTTCCCTTATGACCCGGCCAAGTGGTCCACCGTTTCGGGCGACTTCGGCGTGACCGCCAGTACGAAATCTTATGTAAAGACGGCCATCAAGAACTACTACAAAGCCGGCAACAAAGAAGCCATCATGGTTGAAATGTTGAAGGCCAAGAAGTGGGCCGCCACGAACAACGTTCCAGTCATTATCAACGAGTTCGGCGCACTCAACCTGCGTTCCACCGCAGAATCCCGTCTCAACTACTTGACTGCCATGCGTGAAATCTGCGATACGCTTCAGATTCCGTGGACGCATTGGGGCTACACCGGCAACTTCTCCGTCATCGAGGACGGCAAGCTGATTGAGGGCTTGGACAAGGCGCTCGGCGTCGGCAAGTAAAAATCACACCTTAAAACCCCTAAAGGCCACGCAGAAATGCGTGGCTTTTTTAGTTGGTAGAGAATACAGTCGATACAGACTGTTAAAAATTACGTCTTTAGAAGTTCATTTGGACCAGAACAAATACTTATCTTTAAAAGCAGGATATATTCCTCATCTCCTCCAAACTACCGCATGAGCAATCGTGCGGTTTTTCTGTATGTCCACTTTTTTCTGAGCGCTTCCAAATTTCTAAATTACTATTATGAAATTTACGATCAAGAGCATTATTGCAGTCTGTTCCGCGTTATTTTTGGCGGAAGCAGCAAACGCAGCCGGATTCTACGGAAATCAAAGCGATATAAAGTGGAAAACCGCAGGTACGGAACATTTCCAGTTCATTTACCCAGCCGAATACTCGACACACGCTGCAAAGGTTTCCGCCTACGCCGAAGCCGTCTATGATTCTGTCACGAGCCGTTACCACAAAGCGCTCCCTGGTCGCGTCAGCGCCGTTTTGAACAACGCCCTTTACAGTAACGGCAGCGCCATCCCTAGCGAAAATGCCGTAAACCTTTGGCTCACCAACTGGGACTTTAAAATCCGCAGCAGTCACGGTTGGCTTTCGGATGTCATCACGCATGAATTCAGCCATCTTGTGAGTATCGAAAGCGCGAGCAAAATTTTCCACAATCTTTACGGCTTTCAATTCAGCTATTCCGATTACTACAACGAACGCACGCGTAGTGACTTCGTTACAATGATTCCATTCACGTTGCAACCGCTTTGGTTTGCCGAAGGAACCGCCCAGTACGAATCCGCACGAATGGGTTTTGACGCCTGGGACACGCATCGCGACATGCTCCTCCGCACAGCAGCGCTGAACGACAGCCTCATGACGCTCCCCTACATGCATGAATTTTCTGACAATTCGCTGTTAGGAGAACTCGGTCCATACACACAAGGTTTTTCCTTGGTGCTCTACATCGCAAAGCATTACGGTGACGAAGCGATTCCGAACATCTGGAAAGAGTTGGGACGCCCTTACCGAGCCACGCTTAACGGAGCAATTCAAAAAGTCCTGGGCATCAGTGAAGATGAGCTCTACGATGCATGGAAGAAAGAAATCACGGAATATTACAAGGCACAAAAGGATTCCCTCGGCACGTTGGTCGAAGGCATCAAGATGACCAAGGATGCTTTCTGGCAGGATTTTCCGGTCGTGAGCGGCAACAACCTCTATGGCATCTCCAATTTTGGCGGGCTCTGGTTTGACGGAAGCGTTTTCAAGATTCCCCTGAAGGACACAATAAAGACGAAAGACGAGAGACGAGAGACGAAAGATAGTACAGCATCAGCGGACTCTAGTAAAGCAGATTCCAGCAACATCATCGACGGAGTGGAAATCGGCGATATCGAAATCGAGAACGAAACTGCAGACAGCCTGCTCGACATTTCAGAATTTGCGAAATCCGGTTTCAAGGCGAAAAAGCCCTGGTTCGACAAGGGCATCGATATCTACGATGACAGCACGCATGGTCCCATTCTCGCTTATATCAGCTACCAGAACCGAGACAAGGATGGACACGCCCACTTTGATGTCGCACTGAGCGATACCAGCAAAAACGAAGTTTCACTCACGTACCTCGCAGACGCCGTCTATCCGTCGTTCAACAAGCAGGGAACCGCCGTTGTCTTTGCCAAGCGCGATCCGTTCAGCACACGATTTGTATTGAGCAAAGTACCATTTACAAGCGACTTGAAAAACATGACCGCCGAAGATCCGGTTGATATCTACAAACCCGATTCTTCGCTTCTCTACTACAACATCTACAGCCCGAAATTCAGCCCGGACGGCAAGCGCATCGCATTCAGTTTCTTTGACGACGTGCAACGCGGAATCGCCGTGATTGACTCAAACGGTGCAAATTTCAAAGTCGTAAGCACCACCGGCTATGACGAACGCGATGTCGAATGGATTGACAACGACAAAATTATTTTCTCCAGTAACAGGAACAACATTTTCAACCTCATCGAAAAAGACTTGAACACCGGCAAGGAACGCGCACTCACGAACGTTGTCGGTGGCGCATTCACCCCGACTCTCGCAGGCGACACGATTTACTTTACGCAGTACGACAAGGACGGTTTTTCACTTTACAAGTTGCCTTACAAAAAAGAAAGCGCACCTGTATTCCGTGATAGCGTTGTCGTGACCGTTCGCGATAGTGTGTTACAAATTGCGGATACCATCCAGGTATCTTGCGCCGACTCAGCGAATACCGCTAGTGCCGACAATTCGACAAAAACTACGAATGCCACAAATGCAGCCGACTCCGCCAAGTGCACAGTTCCGCAAATCGTTTTACGCAAAGACGTCATTCAAGTCGAAGCCCGTGACACCATCAAGGTCGCCGTTATCGACTCAACGCAACGCGAAATCAAGCTCTACGGAACGCTCCCGCAAAAAGAACAAAAAAACATCGAACTCGTCGATCGCGAATTTGCAGGCGCCGAACGCAACTACAAGCCAATTCCAAACACACCGCTGTTTGTCCCAATGTTAAGCTTTACAGAAAACGCCCCGACATTGACCGTCTTTGGCGATGGCGAAGTCAAGGCGAAACTCGGGCTTGCCGCAGTCATCAGCGACCCGCTCAAGAAAAACAACGTTCAAATAGGGCTTCTGCTTGAACTCGGCAAAGGTATCGATTACATCAACGGTGACGGTCTCAATCCCGAACAGGAAAAAGAATTCTTTATCGCATGGGACAACCACAGTACGCCTCTTGACCTCGGACTTTCATACAGCTACGCAAACTACACCAGCAAAGATACGGTCCGCTACGAAGATGTTGCCGCTCACGGTGGTGACAGTCTCGGCATGAACAATTACGCCATTTCGATGCAGGCAATCACAGGAACCGCAGGTTATAGCATTTTCAAGACGATTGATACATTGCAAGCTGCCATCAGTTACGACTGGGCCGACTTCAACCTCTATGAAGACAAATTCACATGGACATATCAAAAGAGGTTCAGCGCAACGGCTGCATTCGGACTTTACGGCGACAACGAGGGCGAAGGCGGTTCTGGAATTTCCGGACAAGGAAACGGTCTATTCCTTTATTATCAATACGCCAACAGCGACCTCTACCGTCCGGGCACATTCGCCGAAAGTTTCTACGTCACCGAAAGCGGTTCCATCAAGCCCAAATACCGCAACTTCACGCTACACCAATTCGGTCTGAACCTTTACGGAAGCGTGCAGACGCCACTTCTTGGAGCAAGGCTTGCCGCAGGCGGAAAAATCTCCAGTATATTCAACTGGAATACGGACGCCCCCGAAGACACGCTGGACTCCTACTACTACACGCCGATATTCCTCGACGGTTACCCCTACCTCCGCAGTTCCGAAGATTACACGCGTGCTGGCACCAAGACCGCAATGGCAGAGATCCATTACCTCTACCCCATTTACGATGACTGGAGACATGACCTTTGGATTTTCTCGACACGTAGTTTGTATGTAGATTTATTTGCGCAGATGGGAGCAGCCTGGAACGGCGACTTCTTTACAAACAAACTCACAAAGCATGAATTTTGGGACCGTTCTGTGGGCCTAAGTTTCCGCATGAGCAACAAGATTTGGGGAAACATTCCGTTCGATATTTCGCTTACGTTCGCCCGAGCTCTCAGTCGCATTGACGAAGACGAGGATTTACGCGGAGGCTACAAGCTGAATCCGATTGGTCTATCATTTTTGCCCAAGAGCCTACGCCCGACGAGAATCAAGTTTTCCATTGGGATGGGGTTTGCTAACAGTTGGCAATAAAAGATTCCCAACAATAAATCAAAATAGTACTTCATGCGGGCGGGGCCCCAGCTCAGAGTTGACGCCTACGGCGTCAGCGGCTTCACTCGGTCATGAACGCCTGCTAGCAGTCGTTCGCGACTCTCGTTTTGCACGCTACTGCGAAGAAAATACCTTGGCCGACGCTTCCATTCTCTCGACGTTTTATTATCATCATTAAATTATTTAATAGTCTTTCTCGCTTACACCAACATATAAATCAACTTATCATTTTTCATACAAATAAAAAAGTCATCGCGGGGCCATTTGCAAGCCTCGCGATGACAGTTCTTCAATCGATTTTTTTTTACTTCTTAACGGTGACGCGGAAGGCTTGGCCGCCGTTTTGGGCCTTGACTATGTACACGCCGGAGGTCTTGACAACGAGAGATGTCATCGCCTTGAGATCTTCGACACCGCGAGTCGAGAACGAAGCAACCTTCTTGCCCTGAGCGTCAAAGACATTGTAATCCTTGCCTGCAACAATTGCGAGCGGAGCCTTATTCTTGCCCGGAAGAGCCGTGATATCATCCTTGCCTTCATCGTTCTTATAAATCTTTTCCATTTCATCCGGACCGTACTTAGCCGGCGAAATTTCCTTGTTCCAACCGAAGTTTCTGAAGCCGAGGAGAGAGTATTCCGTCGGATCGTTCAACTGCTTGCGAACCGGAGCAATGCGGAATGTGTGAGAATATTCACGATTTGCATTCAAGCGATATGCCGGCATCGGTTCTGCGCCCCAGGAGTTGATACCACCGAGACCCATCTGGTGCAAATCTACACGGAGTGTGATATCCTTGTCGCGCTTGAGTTCCCACGGAAGTTTTACATCGGAGAGTTGTTCCGGAGTGTAATGCTGAGCGTTGAATTCAAGACGCGGATTACCCACAATCATGAGGCCCTTGCCATCCTTGTTCGTGAGCGTTGCCCACTTCACATCGGTGCGCTGGCCCGTTTCACCAATTTCCATGTACATCACGGTCATAGAATCTGCCGTCGTAGAATAGAGACCCATAAAGCTACCGCGATTACGTCCGATGTAGTTTTCATCCGGGCCGCGACCAAACCAGCGAACCTTTTCGTAGCCACCCGGAACCGTGAAGAGTGTACCCACATTCGGGATATAGCTCTTGGTGCCATCCGGATTGAACTTGTAATCCACAACGATATCGCCGCTGCCATAGACATAGTAGGTAAGTCTCATCTTGGAGCTGCCGACATCCGGGAAGCTGAAGTTGAACGTCACCTGAGTTTCTTGAGCAGAAACTTCCTTCACTTCGGAGGTCACGTTGCGTTTTTTACTTGCGCTGCGCCATTCGCCGTGGCCGCGTTCCATGTTGAAGCCCTTGTCGTTATCGGTCGGAGCACGCCAGAAGTTCGGGCGGCCGCCATTCTTGATAATCGTATCGCCATCGAGAACATAGCTTGCGAGCGTTCCATTTCTTTCATCGAATGTAATCTTGAAATCGGATCCTTCGATTGTAAGGCCATTGCTCTTATTTACCTTGGTCGCATTCATGGAACTGATATCAATTTCGGTAGACCAGAGTTGACCCAAATCAATGCCGAACTGTTCATGAGCGACACTGTGGCCTGCATAAGCCCAGAGTTCATCCTTTTTCAATCGGAAATCGATATCGAGGAAGTATTCAGAACCAACCTTCGTTTCGATTTTCGGCATGTCGATAGACACTTCCTTCTTCTGGTTCGGACCAATGTTCAACTGAGAACCATCGATCTTGCCTTCGGCAATAACCTTACCATCTTCCTTAATTTGCCAGTAAGCATCGAGGAAATCACCGAGATTCTTGAACAAGTAACGGCTCTGGATTTCAATCTTACCCTTGGCGGCATCAACATTCTTTACACGAATCTGAGCATACTGGTATTTGACTTCCCACATTTCCGGCTGGAGCGCACGATCCGGGAACACGAGGCCATTAGCGCAGAAGTTATCGTCGTTCTGCCAGTCGCCCCACATGCCTCCGAATTCAAAGTACGGAGTACCCTTGTGACGGAGCCCCTGGTCGATAAAGTCCCAAATGAAACCACCGAAAGCGCGCGGGTTGCTATAGAAGGCATCCATGTATTCTTGCAAGTCACCGACGGAGTTACCCATGGCGTGTTCGTATTCGCACAACATAATCGGCTTATTAGCATCATTGTAATTTGCAATAGCTTCAGGACCAAAGTACATCCAGCTGTTCACATCGGCGTTATTCCAGTCGCCTTCGTAATGCACAAAGCGAGTGGAGTCGATTTCATGAGCTCGCTGACGTTCTGAAGCAAATACGTTACCGTTACCGGCTTCGTTACCGAGAGACCAAAGAATAATGGAGGGATGGTTTTTGTCACGCTGCACCATGGAATTCAAGCGGTCCACAGCCGGAGCGCGCCAATCATCGCTGTTCTTCGGAAGGTCGTTATTTGCGCCATGGCTTTCAACGTTCGCTTCGTCAATCACGTAAATACCGTACTTATCGCAAAGATCGTACATCATCGGATTGTTCGGATAATGCGACATACGGAGAGCGTTGATATTGAACTGCTTCATGAGAATGATGTCTTTTTCCATGCGTTCGTAAGTGACTGCACGGCCATTATCTGGATCGAGTTCGTGGCGGTCAACACCGTGGAATTTCACCGGCATGCCGTTCACGAGCAAACGCGGAGCACCATTTTCTTTCTTGATTTCAATCTTTCTAAAACCAATCTTGTTGCTTTCGACCTGGAGAATCTTTCCGTCAGCATCCTTGAACGTGAGCACTGCAGTATAGAGGTCCGGTGTTTCAGCAGACCAGCGCTTCGGCGAAGAAAGCGGAAGTTCAAAGTGAACGCTCTTTTCGCCTCTCACACCAATGCCAGAAACCTTCTGAGCAGAGGGCTTAATCACTTCGGCACCGGAAGCATCGTAGAGGGAAAGTTCTACAGTGTATTCACCCGATTCCTTGCCACTTGAATTGTAAATCCAAGCGGTCGTCTTCAAGAGACCATCCTTGTAGCTATTCGTAAGCGTTGCATCGATCTGGAAATCTTGAATGTGTACTTCCGGGACGGCGTAGATATAGACGTCACGCATGATACCGGAAAGACGAATAAAGTCCTGGTCTTCAAGCCAAGAGCCATCGCACCAGCGGAACACCTGCACAGAGATGTTATTTTCGCCCTTGCGGAGGTATTTATTAATATCGAATTCATGGCCCGTGAAAGTATCTTCACTATAGCCAACATAATTGCCGTTCACCCAAACGTAATAAGCGGATTCAACACCTTCGAAGTGCAAACGGATGCGCTTGCCATCCCACTTTTCGGGAACCGTAAACGTGCGGCGATAATGGCCGACCGGGTTGAAGTCCGTCGGAGCATACGGCGCAGAAACGCGATTGTTCTGGGACCACGGATAAATTACGTTTGTATAAATCGGATGATCGTAACCCAAGAGTTGCCAAGAACTCGGGACCTTAATATCATCCCACTTGGACACATCATAATTTTCCTTGTAAAAATCATTATTGCGCTGGCTCGGTTTTTCGACATGGAAAAATTTCCACTTGCCCGTAAGCGTCTGGTACCATTCCGAAGCGTGACGATCACCCTTCACAGCTTCTTCTACAGTCGTGTACGGCATCGAAGTTACGTGCGGAGTAAGCGTGTTCACGCCAAAAATTCTCGGTTTGCCATTCCATTCGTCGTTGGGTTGAGCAAACAAAGACGTCGCCAAAACCAAACCGGCTGACATTGTCAAAGACAAATTAATTCCGAACTTCATAGAGTCCTCCCGTTCATATTCCTGCATAAAAAAATATTTCCAAACACAAGTTTTTTTTCATTTTAAAATCAAGGTTCTGTGGACATTTTATCAAAGGCCACGTTCTTTTAAAGCCCGTCGTTATTGCAACTTGGAATGTTTTAATCTGTAACGTTACAACTTTTTCGATAATTATTTCAGCAATAGAAAAAGGCCCGCCAGAGACGGGCCGAGTGAGGTTAGAAATTTATGGATTCCCGACTTAGTCGGGAATGACAAGATTACGTATGGCAAATCCGGCACTTCGGCTAATTCGACAAGCTCATCAACTAGCTCTGCGACATTGGCCAGAATGACAAGTATGGATGAGATGGCGAATAGGAGGCGGATCTAGTCCGCCATGACGTATTTTACTTCACGAGAACGCGGAAGGTCTTAGAGTGACCGAGGCCGCGAACCATGTACACGCCCGGGACGTAACCTGCAGAGCGGATGGACTTTGCAAGGCTCTGGCCCTTAGCGTCAATGTGTCCGAGGTACTTGCCAGTCATGGTGAACACTGCGTAAGACTTTTCGGCAATCGGGAGTTCCACGCGAGCGTTCTTGATTCCAACTTGGTCATCGCAGTCGAAGCCCATGCAGAACTTGAACCAATCTACATTTACGAAATTTCCGACAATCTGCATTCTGAGCACATGTTCACCCTTCGGGATTTCCTTTGTCTTGGCTTCAATCGTTGAATAGTGCGACCAATCTTCGCCCTTTTCGGCCTTGATAACATCGGTGATTTCCTCGCCATCGATATAGAACTGGACGCCCACATCATCAGATGCAGTTGCCATATTCACCATAACCGTGTATTCCGAAGCAATCTGGTTATCGACCGTGTATTCTACCCATTCGCCGTCTTCGGTGTAACCGATAGCGTAACCCTTAGACTTGTCGGTAGAATCGAGCTGGACAATATCCACTTCGTCTTCGCGATAGGCACCGCCCTGATTCGCGCGATCGTTATCGTAGAAGGCCTTGTTGTGACCGCCCTTGTCGTAATCTTCAGCCTGGATTTTGCCCGGAATTGCGGAAGCTGTACCCTTGAATGGTTCCTGCGGAATCTTGGTTGCAGCGCTTTCCATGTACCAATAGTCGAAATCAAAACCGCCCTGTTTTACAACAAAGTAGAGATCTTCGACACCGGCAGCATCCGTCAAAGCAAATGTATTTTCTTGCCAGCTGGAGCTCTTCGGAACATCAATCATTGCAATCGTCGGGCCCGTCGTAGAACCGGTATGAACTTCAAGCTTACCGCCGTTGCCCTTGGTGCAAATGATGATATTTTCAGCACCATCGCCCATGTCCACGGAGCGAACCTTCGTGTAGAACTTGTCGTTCATGTTGGTGAGATAAACATTATCGCCCTGCTTAGCCACGTGCTTGATGATGGTGTATCCACCGCTCTTGTCCACATTGATGCCACCCACCCAAGACTTGGTTTCGGCTTCGACGCGTTCGAACGGATCGAGATTCTTGATAGGCTTCACGACACCATTGTCCGTAGATTTGATGGTCGGAATAGAACCATCTGCATTCCAGGTAAATTCTTCGACAGCGGTAGAACGGCTATAGCCACCGCCGTTCACATTCTTCTGGTTGTGATAGAAGAAGAAGCTGCGGCCCTTGAAGTCAATGAGGCCGGAGTGGTTCGTGAACGCAGTTCCATTGCCCTGGTCCATGATGATGCCTCCCCACTTCCACGGACCCGTCGGAGAATCACTTGTAGAGTACGAAATCTTTTCAGGCACGCCATGAGAAGCATAAATCATGTAATACTTCTTGTCGCGCTTGTGAATCCACGGGCCTTCGGTATAGACGGAGTTTCCGTTCGGTGAAAAACCGCGGCTCATGTCCGTCACCTTGATATCGCCATCGAACTCAATCATGTTTTCTTTGAGCTTGGCATAATACAGCTTCGGGTTGCCCCAATAAAGCCAAGCCTGGCCGTCATCGTCAATCCAAACAGTCGGGTCAATGTAATCCCAGTTCGGACCAGCAAGATGCTGACCATTGCGGGCATCCTTGAACGGACCTTGCGGCTTGTCGGCCACGGCAACGTTGATAGCGCGGCCACCGCGAGTCGATTCGACGGTCACATAGTAATAATACTTGCCGTTACGACGGACAACTTGAGCAGCCCAGTCGCCGTTATCTTTTGCGTTGCCGCCAAAGTCTTTATTCGAAAGGATGAGCTCGCCCATATCGGTCCAGTTCACCATATCGGTGGTGCAAGAGACGCGCCAGCCGTGCATGGTAAAGAAGGAACCGCCTTCGTCGTTACCGGTGTACACACAGACGGTGTCGCCAAACACAACCGGAGCCGGGTCCGGTGAATAGTACGTCTGGATAATCGGGTTTTCAGCAAGCGCATTGGACGCAAAACCAAGTCCAAATGCGAGCAACAGTTTATTAGTCAGTTTCATAGAGCACCCCACTCCAATTTATTTTACTTGCACCATCTTACCAAAGACCTTGTTCACGCTCTGGACAAAGTAGACACCAGACTTGAAGTTCTTTGCGTGCATTTCCTGAAGCACAGAGCTCGTCGTCGGCATACCCATCACACGGAGCGTTCCCAAGTGTTGGCCACGGATATCGAAGACGTTGAGCGTCGAGCTGCGAGAGATATCCATGTTCAAACCGTAACGGGCATTCGGCTTGATCGAGAGAATTTCTTCCTTGGTCTTACCGAACTTGATCCAGTCCATGTTCAAGTATGCACCCGTGATGGCAACGCGAAGCACATGTTCGCCAGCTTCAAGAGCGGTTGTCTTGCCTTCGACGGTGTCGTAAGTGTTCCAATCTTCACCCTTCGGGGCGACAACCGTATCGCTAATGGCCTTGCCATCCATGAAGAGCTGGAAGCTAGAACCTTCAAGACCTGTAGCCACGTTAGCGAGGAATACGTATTCACCAGCGGTCGTGACCTTCAAGGTGTATTCCATCCATTCGCCAGCCTGCGTGTAACCCACGGCGTAGCCCTTGGACTTGTCGGTAGAATCAACCTGAGTGATATCTACGCCATCTTCGCGATAGACGCCGCCTTCGTTCACAAAGTCCTTGTCGTTAAAGGAAACACTCTGGCCACCTTCATCGTAATTTTCCATTTCGACAACGCCCGGAATCGTCATGTTTTCAACAAACGGAGCCTGCGGAACAACGTTGGAGAAGTCCGGAAGCGGGATTGTCGCAATGCGGTCTCCGATGTTCTTGAATTCACCCTGGAGGCCAGCAGCTTCGGCAACAGAAGCGATGAAGCCATTGTTATTCTTTTCGGTAAACTGACCCGGAGCGTTACGGCCAACACCGCTCGGAGCATTCCTGTAAGAGTTATTTTCAACGGCAAAGCCGCTAGAGCCTTCGTCGAGGTAAATCGGGAGAACCCAGTAGTCCGACCATTCCGATGCTGCGTAATCGTGGAGGTAGTTTTCCTTGATTTCGCTACCCGTACCCTGGTTGCTCAATGTGTAAATCGGGCCGGAGTCGCAGAGCAAACGAGAAATGTGATGAATGTTGTTCTTATTGATTTTGTTGTTCGTCATAGCTGTTTCTTTAGTTGTCCAGCCATAACCCACAGAAATACCGGAATAGTTTGTATAAGATACTTCGTTATTTTCAATCACGACATAGCGCGGATAGCCTGCGGCAATACCCACAGCGCCCTGGTGTTCGTTCGTCACATTCGTAATGAGGTTGTAACGGAGCGTATCGCGAGTGCTGATTTCGTCCTTATCGGTCGGATTGTACGGGATGTGTATTTCGGTCAAGGAGTCCTGAGAGAACTTGCCGAGCATAATGCCGTTTGCACCGAGTTCATAGAAAACGTTACCTTCGACCACGTCATCGTTCGTGCCTGAAACCATATCAAGACCGGTTGCAGCCATCTGCGTGAAGGTGCAGCTCTTAATCTTCATGTGGTGAGCGTTTTCGATACGGAAGCCAGCATCTGGACGCCAAAGGAGGAACTTGTTACTGCCAAGGCGGCCGTTTTCAGCCATCACTTCGATATTGAACATGCCAGCCTGCAAATCCAAGAAGCCTTCTTCGCTCGGGCGCAAATAGTTTGTATGGGCAAAGGTGATACCTTCGAAAGACATGTAACCAACTTTGTTCTTAGTATCCTTACCAAGGATGCTGAAGAGCGTATTGACGCGCGGTGCAACGACATTTGCCGTACCCATCGCTTCGCCTTCACGAGCCTTGTAGTAAAGCGTGTTGGTCGATTCGTCGAGGTACCATTCACCCGGCTGGTCGATAAATTCGTATGCGTTTTCGAGGTAGTAAACCTGCTGCTTCGGCGGATTGCTCATGAATGCGGTACCGAGCATCGGGTACTTGCGGCGGAAAAGTTTGCTTCTTTCAGGATCCTGCGGCTCGAACTTATAGACACCGCCCTGTTGCGTAATCTTGTCCAGGCGCAAGATGCTTTCGGCCCATGCAATCATCAAATGGATTTCGACTTTCTTCGGATTCTTCCAGTCCGTAGACTTGATATCACTGCCATTCAAGAGGAATGCAGAACCCGTAGAGTCTACTTTGTTCAAACGGAAGAAGTTGTGGTCGCCATTATCCTTAAGGTTCGGGAAACGGGCGCGAATAGCTTTCTTGCCGTTCACGTAAAGCTGGCGGAAACGGGCATCGACGTTTTCGACCTTCCAGATGTTATTCTTTTCATCGTGAATGGTCCAGCCAGACATCGGGATACCGCCCGTGACAAGCGGAGTTTCGTTCGGGTAAGCTTTATAGCGCACATAGAAACCATCCTTACCGCCATCGGCTTCAGTGAAGTTCACCGTGCTCGGGAGCTGATAAGTACCGCCACGGAGAATGACCGAGATATCGCCCGTCATGGTGCCATTGATAGCGCGCACAGCCTTTTGAGCCTGCGTAATCGTCTTGAACGGGGCCTCTTCGGTACCCTTGTTGGAATCGCTACCATTCGGAGCGACATAGAATGTAGCCTGATCAGCAGCGGTTGCAATAGTTGCACCAAGGAAGAGCGCAGAAATCGCAGCCATTTGACTTAATGTTTTGAAGCTCATAATACCTAACCTCACGTTAAAAACCATACACCTTGGGTTTTCCCTAACAACACTTTAAAATTATTCTCGAAAAAAGCCTTTTTCTATGCGCTACATCAAGATTGCGTGGACTGTTTATCCATGGATAGTAGGCGGTAGGAAGTTGGAAGTAGACAGAACTTAGAGCTTAGTTACTAAGCGGCTTCAACGCAGTTACTAGTTGGGAGTTACTAGTTACTGTTTTTTTGCTTTCGGCGTCAAAAAGATACGGCGACAAAAGCACAAAATGCCTCGCGGGAAAGCAAGGCATTTTGAATGCGTGTGAGGAGAAATTTTGCGAAAGGGTGAAGCCACCCTAGTCTTTTATTTCGCGATGTTCACGCGGTAAATCTGATTGCCCTTGACAGAGCGCATCATGTACGTACCACGTGCGTAGCCAGCATTTTCAAGGGCTTGAGCCATGCTTGCACCATTCAAATCAACACGGCCCAGATGCTTGCCCGTTGCACTAAATACGTTGTACGAATTTTCAGATTCAAACGAAGTCAACCGAGCCTTAGCAAGCCCCACTTTTTCATCAACGAACTCAATCCAGTCGATGTCCATCCAGTCACCGGTTACCGTAAAGCGAAGAATGTGTTCGCCCTCGGTCAAGTTCACCTTGGCTTCGACCGTGTTGTATTCATCGTAATTGTCTTCGCCGGTAGTTGCCTGCGGAACGGCAATTTCTTCAGTGATGTCCTTGCCATCCATGGAGAGCTTGAAACTTGAAGTATTGTTTGCCGAAGCCACGGAAGCCTTCATGGTGTAAGCGCCTGAAGCTGCGACTTTCACGGTGTATTCCAGCCATTCGCCAGCCTGGTTGTAGCCCACAATAACGCCAGTAGCCTTCTCGTACAAATCGACGCCCGTACCCTTGCGGTAGTCAGAGTCACCGTGGTTTTCGGTATCACTTTCGTTGTAAGTGGTGTTGCCCTCACCCACGCCGTTGATGTCGAAGTCTTCCATTTCAATCTTGCCCGGAATGGCGAGAGCCTTGCCCTTGAACGGTTCGCGCGGAACAGGCTTGAGAATCAAGCGGAGGAGTGCAGAACCGTGAGCCGGGAGTTCAATAGAGACATGGGAAACCGGACCCAGATCTTTCTTTTTCCAAGCGTCGCGAACTTCCACTTCGCCTTCTACGCCAATGTCAGCAAAGTTACATTCAACTGTCTGGGTAGAGCCGTTGTTATTGAGGAGCGCCACAGCAATGTCGCCATTCTTCAAAGGCTTGGTCCAAACCTGCTTGCCTTGCTTATCGGAAATGCGGTGGCCCTGAACGCCCAAGGAATCCTGGTTAATAGCAATCATGTCCTTGTTCAGATAAAGTTCCTTGGTCTCGTTGCTCATGTTTCGCACGTCGGAACTGATCATGATAGGTGCGGCCATAATGGACCACATCGTCATCTGGGAGCGCTGTTCTTCGTAAGAGAGGCCCCTGTTGCCGACTTCAAGCATGTCCGGGTCGTTCCAGTGGCCGGGCTTTGCAATTTGCCAATACTTGTTGTTGGCATCGATAATTTCATAGACGCCGCGGTACCACGAAGTGGAAATCCATTCGGGGCCGATATCGAAAGTGGTGCGCCAGAGGTTAGCGATTTTGGGCATCCAGTCCTTGTATTCCCACATGCAAATACTGAACACGATATCGCGTCCGGAATTGCGGAGGGCCTTGGACATGGCGGTGTAATCTTTTTCCTGAGTAGTGGGGTCGGAATCGCAGTTGTCGTACTTCCAGTAGTCCACACCCCATTCGGCGAGTTTCTTGGCGTCCTGTTCTTCGTGGCCATTGGAGCCGCTCTGGCTTTGCCAATTGCTATTATAATGGTGGCAGGTACGTTTGCCGCGGTCACCGTAAAGACCGAACTTCAGCCCTTTTTTATGCACGTAATCGGCAATGGCCTTCATGCCGCTGGGGAAAGTCTTCGGGTTGTTCTGGAGGTTGCCTTGGGCATCGCGCTTGGTATCCATCCAGTTGTCATCGAGGTTCAGGAAGACGTAGCCCGCATCTCTCAAACCCGAAGAGACCATGGCATCGGCGATTTCCTGAATTTGTTTTTCATTAATGTTTTCGTGGAACACGTTCCAGCTGTTCCATCCCAGCGGTGGCGTAAGCACCAAAGTATCGGCACTAGCAAAAGCCGATCCCACCAAACTCGTTAAAGCCAAAGTTGCCAACACCCCAAGTTTGCAACCGTTTTTTTTCATCAAACCAAACATAGTCACTCCTGTTCCTAATTATTAACTATACCCCAAAACTAAAGATATCCCCTAAAAAACGAATTATTTCAATACGCCTTAACAATTCCCTTGACATATTATCCATGATGGATATTAGTTGGCAGAGCTTAGTTAGTTGGCAGAACTTAGAACTTAGAGCTTAGTTATTGGGAAAAGCCCCAAAAAAAGAGAGCCCCCGAGGTTGGGGACTGCTCTTGATTAGAGAGAGAACGAAACTATTTTTTGCGACGCAGGATGTAGACGCCCTTGCCAAAGCCTGCATTTTTCACCGTCTTTAGCATGTTCGGTACATCGTTTTCGATGATTTCGACAAAGCCGAGGCGCTTGCCTGCGAGGTTATAGACGTTGTACTTGCCGCTAGCCGTCTTGAGACGGAATGATGGAGCTATCGAAATCGTCCCCGGATCCGGTTCCGCAATTTTCTTGAGTTTCACGTTATCGAGCGTTAGCGTACCCGTCGAGGCGCCCGCATTAAAGCTCAAGCGGGAATCCTTGTCGGTGGCAGCAGTCATCTGGAACTGGAAGGAATACGTTTTGGATTCCATGCCGAGCTCAAAATTTGCTTTCTCGGTGAGGTAACTTGCCCACGGATCCGTGTGCTGTTCCACGTTCACTTCGAGCGTGCGGTTTGCACCGGCGCTGGCGTCAAAGCTCACTTCGTACCATTGGCCTTTTTCGAGGTGCAAATCGTGCTGGATAACCTGCACTTGGTAATTTTCCGTACCAATTGCAGAAATGTCGAGCTGATACTTTCCGTTTTTCACGTCACCCGTTGCCTGCGCATCGCCATGAGTTTGCAGAGTCCAAGCCACATCGGTCGAATCGAATCCGCCATTGAAAATGCTGTCGCGGTCGGTCGGCACCTGAATCGGTGGCGTAATGCTAGAACCGTCGAGCGAATAATTCTTGACAAAGTTCCAGATTTCTACACTCGTGTTGACACTCGCTTCGTCCATGGAATACCAATGGCCCTTGCCTGCAATGGTGAGCAAACGGACTTCGACATTGTCCTTGCAGCCACTCCAAACTTCGAGCGAAGCGGCGGAACCCGATTTGTTTGCAGGATACGGCTTTGTGACTTTGGAACTTGAAGAACATTTTTGCGCAGAAACCCAACCCTTAAGGGTGTTCACGGTGCTGTTGTAATTCACCACGTCGTCGGTCGTGCCATGCGTATGCATAATCGGCATGGCGCGCTTGGGCGAGTTTACCCCACCGCCACCGGAAACCGGAGCAATCGCTGCAATTTGGTCGCCCATCTTGTTTGCCACGTGGTAACTCATCATGCCGCCCATCGAGAAGCCCGAAACATAAACGCGATTCTTGTCGATGCCGTACTTGTTGTACATTTCGTTGATGATGGCCTTGATGAAATTGAGATCCTTGTCGCCGGAAATATCCCAAGCCTTATTTTGACCGTTCGGAAACACGACCACAAAGCGGGCCGTATCGGCAATCGGCTCCCACTTGGCAGCGTTCTGCTGATACGGAGCATCCTGATTCATGCCGTGCATCTGGATGATAAGCGGACGATTTTTTTCGATGTTTCTCGGCGCATAAACATTCATGGTACGGTTCGTGCCGTTCACATTAATGTTGTCTGCAAAGGCGAAACTTGCCAAGAACGCTACAGTCGCCAAACCGGCGGACAGTTTACCAAACATACCTACTCCTTTAGAAAGTACCCCTATTCACCTAAATAGAAGATACATCTGGAGTGAGGCTATATCACGCGGAGAGCGTTATTTTTCGTTGCGATTTGTCAATGATATTGATTAGTAGACAGTAGGAAGTGGATACAACGCGAACGAAAGAGGGTGTTAAGAAGGGTGTAGTTACAAAACACAAAAACGGCTTGGACATACCCGCCGAAAAGCAAGCTTTCCGCGGGTGCATCCAAGCCTCAGGGGTGTGTGGAGGAATTAGAATAAATTACTTGGTGACGGAAATGCGGTGGGTAAGGCCGGAGGTGAGTGACTTGATGACATACACGCCACTTTCCTTCACAAGCGAGCTTACCTTAGAGCGAACGTCGAAAGAGCTCGATGCATCAACGCGCCCGACAAAGGAACCGTTGAGGCTGTAGACGCCGTAAGTTCTGGAGGCATCCATGCCGTAGCGCACATCGCCTATCTTTACCGTCTTGCATTCGCCGAGACAGAATTCAAGCCAATCCACGTTAACGTTGTTGCCAACAATTTCCACCTTAAGAGCGTGTTCACCCTTTTCAATTTCCTTTGTCTTGGCAGAAATCGCACTGTAAGTGGACCAGTCATTTTCTTCGTTCTGCTTTGCGATTATTTCATCTGTAACAGCCTTGCCATCGATGTAGAGCTTGACGCCAGCCTTTTCGGAAGGTGTAGCCAAGTTCACCTTGACTTCATAAATTCCTGTTTCAGCAACATCTACAGTGTAGCGCAACCATTCACCTTCGCCAGTGTAACCGATAGCGTAACCCTTGGTAGCATCGTCATCGTCAACTTGCACAATGTCCACGGATTCTTCGCGGTAGGCGCCACCCTGATTGTCGCCATCGTTGTCATAGTAAGCCTTGCCCGAACGGCCTACGTCATAGTTTTCGGCTTCGACCTTGCCCGGGATCTTGGCTGCGACATCGCCATACGGTGTCGGCGGAGTCGTATCCTGAGCCGCATCCAGATAAATTTCGTCCTTGTAGTCGGTACCAACCTTGAACCAGTCGAAGTCTGCATAACCGCCGGCAGACTTTGTTGCAAAGTTGAAGAGACCCCAACGCACGCCCACGAACATGTGCAAGTCGTAATTGAGTTTTACATCGCTACCAATCTTTGTCCAAGTGTTGCCATCGGTGCTGTAGTAGAAATATGCGGTACCGCGATCAATGGGCAGGTCAAAATCGATTCGCAGATAAACTTTGGAGTCCG
>JAEEGJ010014740.1_pt1 | contig 18448 bp, 13 predicted proteins | sample 8958761 | NCBI WGS metagenome assembly JAEEGJ01 (sample SAMN16246546, study PRJNA631951) | gut metagenome | biome: gut microbiome; feature: rumen; material: RS-attached | host: Bos | place: Iran: Karaj | collected 2018-10
GTAAATGGTATTATTGCCACTTCTACATAACAAATAGCCATCCATCCCATGAGACCTATAAAACCACCAATATAATCTAAAACTTGCATCATAGTGTAATATTCATTCTCAGTTGTGCGATGATGAAGCCACGGAGAGTGGAATAGTACTTTTCCTTGGCGGATGTGGGTGCATCAGCAGAAAGATTAAAGAACTGAATGTTCGCACGGCTGAGGCTTTTGTTTGCCGCTTTGCGATATGCAGCATAGCGTTCCTTCCAGTACATCAATCGGTCCGAGTCGGACATTTCAACCTTGCATTGTTTGACAGCTTGTGCAAAGGCATTAATCGCTTGCTTGCGACTTTCTGCCAGCGGACCAGTATATGGATGCTGGATAGCATATGCGTGCACGCGCCCGTTACGCGTCCGCATAACGATACGCTCAGAGGAAGAGAGTTTGCCACTGAGGCTATCAAAGGGCGATGCAGTTATTACTTTAGCCATATAAGGACGAAATCTGTATTATCTAACGTGTATCTATCGTATATCTAACGTATATGTATCGTAGTTAACAGCGGATTAGCAATGGGATAGAAGCAAAATAGAGTCTTATTTACGCTACTATGCAAGTATCAAATATACTGTTTTACTACTTCGTGGTCATCAAAATGGTGCTTGACGCCCTTGATGATCTGGTAATCCTCGTGTCCTTTGCCTGCGACGAGGATAACATCTCCGCTTTGTGCAAGCGTGCAAGCCGTCTGGATAGCTGCGGCGCGGTCTTCGATAACCAGCGTGCTGCGCAACTCATCAGCCGTCAGTCCGTCAGTCATGTCCTTGAGGATAGCTGCCGGTTCTTCGTCACGCGGGTTGTCAGACGTGAGGATAAGTTGCTCGCTACCGCGTTTGGCTATCTGCGCCATCATCGGACGTTTGCCTTTGTCGCGGTTGCCTCCGCATCCCACAACGGTAATCAGTTTAGCTCCTTCGCGCTTAATCTCGCGGATGGTCTGAATGACATTGTCCACCGCGTCCGGCGTGTGTGCGTAGTCAACGATGGCAGTCCAGCCCTTCGGGCTATGGATAGTCTCGAAGCGTCCGTTCACGGGTTTCAAGGTACTCAGCACACGCAGTATATCCAGTTCGTTGAAACCGAGGTTGAGCGCCGCGCCGTAGATACAGAGCAGGTTGCTTACATTGAACCTACCTACCAGCGGAACGAACACCTCTTTGTTGTTGATGCTGAGCATCATGCCGTCAAAGCCTTCCTCAAGAATCTGCGCCTTGTAGTCCGCGAGCGCCTGAGTGGAATAAGTGCGGACGGTTGCCTTGCAGTTCTGGGTCATGACAAGTCCGTTCTTGTCGTCCTTGTTGGTAACGGCAAACGCCTCTTTCTTCAGTTGGTCGAAGAGACGCTTCTTGGTATCGCGGTAGTTGTCAAAAGTCTTGTGATAGTCGATATGGTCGCGCGTGAGGTTGGTGAAAAGCGCGCCGTCAAAGTCCAGTCCGGCGATACGCTCCTGAGCGATGGCGTGCGAAGAAACCTCCATGAACGCATATTCGCATCCCGCATTCACCATCCGGCGAAGCAGTCCGTTCAGTTCGAGTGCATCAGGCGTGGTATGGGTAGCGGGAATGGCTTCGTCCTCAATATAATTGACAACGGTAGAGAGCAGTCCGGCCTTGTGTCCCAACGCGCGCACGAGTTTATAGAGGAGTGTGGCGATAGTGGTCTTGCCGTTGGTGCCGGTCACTCCGACCAAACGCAGCTTCTCGGATGGATTGCCGAAGAAATTGGAAGCTGAGACCCCCAGAACGTAGGCAGAGTTGTCAACCTTGACATAGGTAACGTTTTCCACCTTCTTTCGAGGCATCTTTTCGCCTACAATGGCCGTTGCACCTTGTTCGATGGCTTTGTCGATATAGTCATGGCCGTCGACTTGCGTGCCTTTCACGGCAAAAAATAGTGTGTTGGGCTTGACCTTCCGCGAATCGAAAGCGATGTCGAGGATGTCCAAATCCTTGTCACCTATTATTTCCAAAAGGTTACAGTTGACTAATATGTCTTTGAGTTTCATTTTTTCTCCAGTTTTAAGTGAATGACAGGGTTGGTTTTGAGGGTGTCACCAGGATGCAACGACTGCTCTTTCACGGTGCCTTGACCTGCGAATTCGGTGCGAATGCCCATGTTTTCTAGGAGATAGACTGCATCGGTGATATCCATACCGACTACATTAGGCACGATGTTGTTGGCAAGTTGGGCTTCGCGTATGCTGATTTGACCGCTTTCGTTGCTTTCCACTGTGACCCAGTCGCCATTGATGGCAAAGTCGTTGTAGTTTTTGGCGATGCCGTTGAGGTAATTGGCCTCTTTTTCATGACGGGCAAGAACAGGCCCCATGCCATATTCAGGTGTTATGGTGAGAGAGTCGTCTTCCTGAACACCGATGCGCATGGCATATACTTTTTCTGCAATCTCCCTGAAACCAGGGGCAGAAACACCTCCTGCCGCCCATTTGGCCCCGCGAGCGCGGCTTACCATGACGATGCAACTGTAGCGAGGCTTGTCGGCTGGGAAATAGCCAACAAAAGTAGTGTTGTATAACTTCCTGCCGAGCCCAGGCTCATGGTAGGCATAACCTTGCACCTTATCATAATACTGGGCTGTCCCGGTCTTTCCCGCTACGTTGACGATACAATCAGCAAATTGACGTTTAGCAGTACCTCTGATGGCGACTCCTTCCAACATGGTCTGGAGCTTTTCGATGGACTCGGGTGAGGCGATGTGCTCGTTGAGGACGATGGGATCGTATTTCTCGATGGTCTGGTTGCCCCTACGGATTTCGGTGACAAATTGCGGCTTCATCATGCGGCCACCATTGGCAATGGCATTGTAAAGCATGAGGAGTTGCATTGGGGTTACGTTCACCTCATAGCCGATGGACATCCACGGTAAAGAGACATTTGACCACAGCTTTCTGCCATCTTTGGTCTTGTCGTCAGGGTGTTTGATGACGGGTTCTGCCTCACCTTTGATGCCTGTGCCGATTTTCTTGTTCAGGCCTAAGGCATAGAGTCCTTCAACGTATTTTTCGGGATGTGCTGCAAAGTTTTTGGTGATGAGCACAGCCGTGCCTTTGTTCGACGACTGCTCGATGACTTCTTGTACGGTGCAGATGCCGCCTTTGGCAAAGCTGTGGTCGTCTTTCATGGTGCGGTTCGAGAATTTGATGGGTCCCGTGCCGATGTTCACCAAGTCGGTGAGTTGCGTGTTCTCTTTGTGGTTGAGCAGCACCACCATTGAGGCTATCTTGAATACGGAACCGGGCTCGTAGCGTTCGGTCAATGCCACATTGTATGATTCTTCGTATACACCCGTTTCATGGTTGAGTCTTAGGTTGGCCAATGCTTTCACATAACCCGTTTCCACGTCCATTAAGATGGCGCAACCCTGCTCGGCTTTATTGGTGACTAAAGTGTTGTTGAGGGCGCTTTCCACAACGTCTTGCAACTTGATATCGAAGGTTGTGTAAACGTCGTCGCCGTTTTTGGCATCGATGTCATCTTCAGAATTGACAGGCATCCAGTCGCCATGGTGTATCCTTCTCACCAATTGCTTTCCGTCTTGACCTTTGAGGAAGTCGTTGTAGGCGCCTTCGATACCAAAATAGTAGCCTTTCTCTTCGTTGGCCATGCCGAGCATGAGGCTGGCAAGTTCCTTATAAGGATGGTCGCGGCGGATTTTCTTTTCAGTGATGATGCCGCCTTTATAGATACCGCGGTTAAAGATGACGAATTGCTCCATTTGGCGCAACTCCGTTTGCGTGATGTTCAGGGCAATTCTGTAATGGCGATTCTTTTTGGCCTTGCCTTCGGCAAAGAAGGCTTTCCATTGTGCGGCGTTTCTTTTCGGGAAGAGGCCGGCCATTTGGTGGCAGAGCGAGTCGATGTTTTCGGCAAGGAAAGCCGAATCAACAGCTTTATAGTCGAAGAAAACATCGTAAAGTGGAATGGAAATAGCCATCAGCTGACCGTCGGCAGAGAAGATGTTGCCGCGCGAAGCCTCCAAGGTCCTGACACGATATTCGCGTTGCTCGGCACGTTCGAGCAGCTCTTTGTTGTCCTTGGTCTGTACGAGGATAATCTTCGCGATGATGGCGACACCGAAGACAAGAACGAGGATATAAACCAGATAGGTCTTCAATAAGGTCTCTGTTTTTGGATCTGCTTTCATTGTTCCGTCGTGTTTTCTTCATTGATGTTGATGCGCTTCAGCGGCTCGGTTGCCTCTTTCAAGCCAACGTTGGCCAGTTTCTTAGCCAACACGGATTGCTTGGATGCTTCCATGATGGCAGACTTCACTTGGATGTATTCCACCTGAAGGTCGTTCAACTTTTTGGTGGTTTGTGTCAATTCGCGGTTGCGCTCTTCGGCGATATAGGTATTGGTGATGATGGCCATCAGCAGAACTGTAATGTAGACCATGAAGGGAAACTGCTTGGTAAATTTCTCCCTCACGAGGAAACCACCGCCCAAAACGGTCATGGCGTTTTTCTTTTTGCGCTTGTTCTGGCTTTTCTCTTTCTTCTCTTCTTCCATGTTTAGATCCTTTCTGCAATTCTGAGTTTGGCACTGTGTGCCCTGCTGTTGTTTCCAATTTCCTCGTCGGAGGGAGTGATGGGCTTGCGGGTGATGATATGGTAGGGTGTAAGTAGGTTGCCGAAGAAGTCTTTTTCTTCCTTTCCTTCGGCGTTGCCTGTCTTCATGTAGTTCTTCACGAGGCGGTCTTCCAATGAATGATACGACATCACCACAAGACGTCCGCCTGGCTTCAGCACGTCGGGGCATTGGGTGAGGAAGGCATCGAGGGCGTCGAGTTCTTGGTTCACTTCAATGCGCAAGGCTTGGAAGAGCTGGGCGAGGATTTTGTTTTCCTTTCCTCTCGGTAAGCGGCGTCGCACCGCAGCTTTCAGCTGTTCTGTGGTCTCGATAGGTTCTGCGTCGCGAGCCATGATGATGTCGGAGGCAATAAGTTGGGGTTGCTGTATCTCGCCATAGAGTCGTAGAATGCGTGTCAAGTTGGCATGGTCGTAAGTGTTAATTACGGTTGCGGCATCGTTGGGCGTCATCTGGCTCATGCGCATGTCCAATGGGCCATCGAATCGGGTGGAGAAGCCTTTTTCGGGTGTGTCGAATTGGTGCGATGAAACACCCAAATCGGCAATGACACCATCAATCTTCCCTCCGTGATAGAGTTGGATGAAGTTTTTGAAGTACTTGAAATTCTGTGGGATGAAGGTAAAACACTCATCGTCAAAAGCGTTGGCTTCAGCGTCCTCGTCCTGGTCGAAAGCGTAGAGGTGCCCTGTCGTGAGGCGTTCGAGGATGGCGCGCGAGTGACCGCCGCCGCCAAAAGTGACGTCGGCGTACACGCCTTCGGGGTTAATGTTCAGACCCCCGATACATTCGTTCAACATGACCGGATTGTGATACATTTTCACCCCTCCTTATTTTATGTTTTCGCTAAGTAACTTGAAGAAAACTTCATCGTCGAGTTCGTTGATGGACTGTTCGTAAAGGTCTTTGTCCCAAATCTCCATCTTCGTTGTGACCGCAGTGATGACGATATCTTTGACGAGAGAACCTTTCTCGATTAAGTCTTTTGGGATTTGCAACCTGCCACTACCATCGAGTTTCACGAAACGTGCGCCGCTGTTGTATTTACGCATCACGGCTTCTTCATTCACGTTGAACTGGCTGAATTTGGCGCGCAATTGATCTTGTACCTCATACCAGTCTTTCTTCGTGTAGAGCTCCAGGCAATGGGCATGCAGTCCAGGGCGAAGGATAAAGCCTTCCTCCGCTTCGCTGCCCAATTGCTCCTTGAATTCGCTGGGGACCAAAACGCGTCCTTTTGCGTCCAATTTGCAATTATGATGTCCTACCAGATAGCTCATTTTCGTTTCGACGATTTTTCAGCTGCAAAGATATACACTTTCTCCCATTTCTCACCACTTTTCTACACAATTCTTATGTCTATTTTTCAACAGTGGTTGTTGATAACTTTGTTCATATCTTGTTTATAACATTGTTAACAATTTGCCACCCAAAAAAGGAAAGATGTGTTGATGGGTGGTATTTTGCCTTTTTTGGGTGTTTTTTCAGGCGAAAACGACCATCCCATTTTTCTTTTTACTATTTTTGCCGATTGTAGAGATTTTTCGATTATGGATTCGGAACAGAACAACCTTATCGACCTAAGGAAGATTTTCACGGCAAAAGTGCCCAAGCTGATGAAGTATATGCCTGAATGGCTGTTCAGGAAAATTCAGCGTCTGTTGCATGAAGACGACATCAACGAGATTCTGACCAAATATGCCGACAAGGAAGGAATTGATTTCATCAATGCAGTGGTGGCCGATTTTAATCTTGATGTTGTTTTGAAAGGTGTTGACAACCTGATGGAGAGCGACCGCATCCTTGTGGCCTCTAACCATCCTTTGGGTGGCCTCGACGGTATTGCACTCATCGGTGCGGTGGGCAACCATAGGGGAGAGACCTTGACCCCTGTCAACGATTTTTTGATGTTTGTGAAGAACCTGCGTCCGATTTTCATACCCGTTAGTAAGGTGGGCAGTGCTACCGCCAATCGTGAGGAGAGCCTCAAACTCTTCAATGAAACTTTTGCTGGCGATGCCACGATTTGTTATTTCCCTTTTGGCCTCTGCTCGCGCAAGTCTAAAGGCGGAAAAATCATGGATTTGGACTGGAAAAAAACGTTTATAACGAAATCGAAGGCTTATCAGCGCGACATTGTCCCCGTGCATATCGAAGGCCGCAACTCCAACTTTTTCTATAACCTTGCCCGTCTGCGCAAACGCTTGGGAATCAAGGTGAATATTGAGATGGCTTTCCTCGTTGACGAGTTCTTCAAGCAACGCAACAAGCAGCTGACCATCACCTTCGGCAAGCCTATTCCTTATCAAACTTTCGACCGTCGGTTCACCGATGCCCAATGGGCGGAGAAACTTCGCACTTTTTCCTATAATTTGGCGAACGATGCCGATTTGGTTTTTGATCCTCAAAAAGAATATACGATATGATGAAAGATATTATTGCACCGGTGCCAGTTGAGGCCATCATGGATGAGTTGACCCGTGATAAGTTTTTCCGCAAAACCAACAATGCGAGCAACGAGATTTATATCCTTTCAGCCCATGATTCGCCAAATATTATGCGCGAAATTGGTCGCCTGCGCGAAATCAGCTTCCGCGACTCGGGCGGTGGTACGGGCCTTGACTGCGACATTGACGTGTTTGACACCCGTGAGGAGAATTATTTCATGCAGCTCATCGTGTGGAATCCTACTGATCGTGCCATCGTGGGTGGCTACCGTTTTCTTCTTTGCGACGGTCTTCCTGTTGACGACAACGGTCAGGTTGATACACCTACTAGCGAGCTTTTCCTTTATTCCAAGAAGTTCGTGGAGGAGTATCTTCCCGGCACCATCGAGTTGGGCCGTTCCTTCGTGCAGCCCAATTACCAGCCTTCAAAGAGCCTTTCAAAAGGCCTGTATTCTTTGGATAACTTGTGGGATGGCCTAGGTTCGTTGGTCGATATCTATCCTGATGCCTTGTATTATTTTGGCAAGGTGACGATGTATCCCACTTTGGAACGTACTTCTCGCGACATGATTCTTTATTTCATGCAAAAACACTTTCCTGACAAGGAACATTTGGTTACAGTGCGACCCGAGTTGAATCTTCCCATCCTTACTGATATACAATGGCTTGAAAGCGTGTTTAATGCCGATAATTATCGTGACAACTACAAGACTTTGGTCAAGCAAGTACGTGAGCGGGGTGCCGCTGTGCCGCCTTTGGTGAACGCTTATATGAACCTCTCGCCCACCTTACGTTCCTTTGGTACCGCTCTCAATCCAGGTTTTGGCGAAGTGGAGGAAACAGGTATCTTGATGACCATAAGTGACATGTTTGAGGATAAAGTGAAACGCCACTTGATTTATGACATGAATGAGATCCCAGAACATTTAAAAATGCCCTTCTATGCAAATTAACAAAGCCGAATTTCTGATGAGCAACACTCGCTTTGAGTTTCTGCCCAACGACAATATCCCGGAATATGCCTTCATCGGTCGCTCGAATGTAGGCAAGTCGTCGTTGATTAATTTGCTGGTGCAACGTAAGGGCTTGGCAAAGACTTCTTCTGTTCCAGGCAAAACGGTGGCCATCAATCATTTCATTGTCAACGACGCTTGGTATCTTGTCGACTTGCCGGGTTATGGTTATGCACAACATTCGAAGAAAACGCGTGAACAGTGGCGTGTCATGATCAACAATTACATCACACGCCGCCGCAACTTGGTGACGACTTTCGTGTTGGTCGATGCACGTCTTGAGCCGCAAAACAACGACTTGGGCTTCATGGAATGGTTGGGCGAGAGCCAGGTGCCTTTTTGCATCGTCTTCACCAAGGCCGACAAGGTGTCGAAAGCCGAACTCGATCGTAACGTGCAGGCGATGAAGAACCGCCTGCTGGAGAACTGGGAGGAACTGCCGCCCATCTTCATCACCTCGGCGGAGAAGAAGCAGGGGAGAGACGAAGTGTTAGATTATATCGAGCAACAAAACAAAGAGATAGCCGATCTTCTCAACAAGAAATAGCAACTACAATTAACTTCAATATTCACTAAAATCTACATCATTATGGGAATGTTAGTTTCAATTTTGATTGGCGCGCTGGCAGGTATCATCGCCGGTAAAATCATGAACTACGGCCTCGGTTTGATCTGGGCCATCATCGTCGGTGTCGTCGGCGGCTTCTTAGGCAGCTGGATCTTTAGCATTATCGGTCTTCCCGTCAGTACCTCATTCTGGGGTCAGCTTTTGGTTGGTACAGTCGGTGCCGTGGTCTTGCTGTGGCTTGTTTCTAAGATTAAGAAGAAATAAGTCTTACTTACCTTGATACAAAAAGCGGAACCTCAGGGCTCCGCTTTTTTGTATATACATACAATCTAGTTATCTTCATTTCGCTTGTTTTCAGCAAGATTTCTTATAATTTGAAGAGACTAAATACGGCAGAAACGCATTTTCCGACAGACTCAATTCGTTGACAAACGAATAAAGTAAGTATCCCGCCCGAAAAGGGCGGGATACTTATAGCCTATTATTGGTTTTTTTGACGTTTTTTGCTTAGCAAGTAGGCTCCACCAAGGCAACCCAGAACCAAGAGCTCTCCACATAAGGGAGCGTATTGGTCATAGGTGACATCCAGTACTGGAACATATGGGAATTCTTCACAATTGTTATTTCCAAGTCTCACATGGTGTTCCATCTCTTCCTGGTCTAAGAAGACTTGAGCCTTGGCACTTGTCATCAATGGACCCAGCAGTAATGTCAGGATGGCAATTAACGATATGATTCTTTTTTTCATTGTATTATTCTCCTTTCAATTATTATTTATTGATGACCATTTTTTGTGTTCTCACTTGGTTGTTGTTGGTTAGACGTAACACATACACGCCGTTTGCCACATTTGGCAGACCAACGGCATTCTGTTGACCATGAATTTGGGTGTGCATAATCTGGCGTCCATTGATGTCGAACACTTGCAGTACGCCATCGCCATTGACAACCAATTCATCACCCATTTGGAATGCGAAGTTCTGAGAAATCGTTGTATTGTCATCTTCGTCTTCCTCCACACCAGTGAAGCCAAACATCAAGCGGAATCTTGTGTTGTAATCCTCTGTGTTGCCTTCAAACACGTACTCGTCTGTCGTCAGGCAGTCAATGTCCATGCCGGTGAGATTGTCAATCAAGTGAAGGTAGTGGAAGTCGGCATTGGCCGTGCTCCATTGTAGTTTATAGACTTCGTTATTGTAGGCATTAAATCGCAGTAAAGCGCTTGTGGTGCCCACGGGTGCGAAGGCCACTTGATAGTCCTTGTCTTCCAAGCGGAACCAGATGCTGGCGTTGCCGGTACGCAAGCCTTTGATCTTATCGCCGCCGCCAATTTCAGGACGGTCAAGCTCGATGGTGGCAAAGTCGTTGCGACCTTGTGCATCAGTACACTTTAAGTTCACCATAGGATAGTGAGGAGCCTCGTTGCGGAAATAGGATTCTTCGGCATTGCCCTCTGCCAAACGCATGTCGTTGGTGAAGTTGAGCCTTTGATCGGATTCCACACGGACGAAGAAGCCTTGATGTGGGTGGAGGTATTGTGGCGCCGTGTAGCTTTGTACATGATGCTCACCCGGGCTTGGGATAGAACCTCCTGCGACTCGAGCTATGTATCCATTTTGGTCGGCATCCAGGATATAACAGGTGTTGCTTTTGATTTTGCCGTTGTTGAGGTTACACGTCGCGAACTCGTCAAAATTGATATAGCTCTGGAAGGGATTACCTATCAGGTTCACTCCCCTCAGCGGTGTTTCATAACCGGTAAGCTCAGTGTAGGTAACGTCTTGATAAATGGTTCCATTGTTCAGCGTGCCACTGGTCATCAGCATGGAAGTCTCGCTCACAGCCATCAAATAGCCTTTGGCGTTCACCATTTCCGTTTCGTTCAGATAGGGGATGTTTTGGTGATAGTTGTTGATGTCTTCGTTCTCATGCCAATGGTCAAGGAAGCCCTCAACACCTTCGCGTTTGAAGTTAATCCAGTGGTAATACTCCTCGCTGTAGCAATAGAAGTCGAAACTTCCGCCCAGTTGGGCTGCTGTATTGCCGCCTGCCCAATCAGGTCTCCAAGTGCCGTAGGGCGAGTCGGTTGGGAAGTATCCAAGGTTCTCCGTGTTCCAAGTTGTCATAGGCGGATCCATCTTATTGCGGTCCTTATAGTCGGTGCCTTCGATACCGTTAGCCACGAAGTTGTCGAAGCCATTGGCGGTCAGGTAGTAGTTGTCCACACCTGGGTAGCCGGGCTCTCTGGTATGGTAAATAAGACCCATAGGAGGTTCGTTCAAGGCCGAGGAGAACATGTGCCAGTCGTAAGGAGCGTAGCCGAGCATGCTACCATCACTGTTGTCGAAGGTGACACCAACGCGAGCATATACTATGTTACCTTCAGCTTGCGTCACACCAATGTTCTCGTCGATGTAGACTCTGACATCTTCTTCAGTATCTACATTGATTTCATCGGTCGTGGCGTATAGGAAGATGTTGCCGCCCTCCTGGTCACCGTTGATAAGGCCCATAGTGGTGTAGAGGTCGTCGCGGTTCATCAAACCAATCATGGCGTTGAGGTCGTATCTATAAAGGAGATAGATATTGTCCTTTGAACCCAGGCAGACGAAGTCGTTGAACTCAAGAATCGGGTAATCGTCGTTTACGGGGCTGGCCATGGTGCGCGACCAAGTCGAGAATTCCTCATCGCCAGTCTGTGCTTCTACCCAGTTGTTCAAGGTGGCCAACAGACCCTTCAGCTCGCCAAAGTGGCCTTCCTCTACATATCCAATGGGACCGTTCTCTACGTAATCGTTTTCGGCTGTAATCTGTTGGTCTGTATGGGCAAAACCGTACTTGGTGCTCACTAATGCTGTCGCATTGTAATTGCCTGACGCGGTTGGATCATCGCCATCAGCAACGTAGAGGCTTTCACCACTAGGTGCGTAGCAATAAAGTATTGTACCATCGTTGATGCCTGCAAACCATCCGAAGTTACTAGGCTTGTCGCCTTGCAGACGCGAGTAGCAGTTCTCAACCGTACCAAGGTTGTGTGCCACTAAACCACCGATCACAGTGTAATCTTCAGTTCTGGTAATATCTGCATAGCTGTAGCAGTTCTTCAAGCTGTTGTCTGCTAGCAGTTCTCCCACCAGACCACCCATATAGTCGGCTTCGCCTCTCATGATAGGCATGGCCATCGATGAATGGACAGATCCACCTTCGATGCGGGCGACAAGGCCTCCCATATAGGCATCTCTCCAGTATTGTGCATCCATCGTTCCACGTGCTTCACAGTTGCTCACCGTTCCATCATTGACAATACCTGCAACACCGCCCATATAGTATCTATAGTCGTCGTTGGCAGCCACGTCAGCAGCAAAGTTATCATAGTTGTCGAGGAAGATGTTCTTCAATGTGCCTTGGGTTGCACCAAACATACCGTAAAGGCTGATGCCGGAAAGGAAGCCATTCCTGATGCCCGTTACAAGATTGCCCTGTCCGTCGCAAGTGCCTGTATAATAGTATTTATTGCCTTCTACGTCATCTTCCATGAAGGTGCTGGATGCAGGATCGTAGGAAGTGACAGCTCCAATGGGCACCCAACGGTTGGCCGACATGTCGATGTCATTTTCAATGAAGGCATTGGTGCCACGATGTTCGCCCGTGCAACCATTCAGGTTGTTCACGTAGGAAATAAACCAAGCCAAACCCTGAGGAGTATAGATATGCCATCCATCATCTTCCACAACGAAGTGATGAGCGAATCCTGTAGGCAAAGGATAGATGGTTGGATTTTGCTCAGGATCCTTTGTAACTGCTGTTGTCCAACAACCATCAAAATAGATGAAGTCCTTGTAGAATTTTTGCGATGGATAATCCTCACCCGTGTGGATGCAAACGTGAGTCTCAGTGTCGTCAAAAACAGAGCCGTTGCCATGGGTAATACGATCCATCATTTTCCAAAGCCAGTCTTTGTTGCTCACATCCTCAACGTGGATTACGGGGTGAGGATGGGGCTCAGCGGGGTTGGTGGTAATACCAATGTTGGTGATGTAGGTTTGGAAGTCTGTTTGCTCAGAGATATCTGATTTCAACGTGACGTACTTGTTGTTGGAGGGCAGGTAGACGTTGTGTTGAGTTTCTTCAGAATAGCTGTCACCAGCGTAATTCAAATAAGCCTTCAATGTCTGTTTGTCATCTTCTGTACCACCGCCTAAATAGAACGTGCCGTTTTGGTAAACACCGCCTCCAAAGCCATCGGCTGGTACGTAGTTGTACTTGATTTCGGCTTCATCTTTCATGTTGAGGACTGCACCCTCTTTGATGTAGATGCCGCCGCCTTGCATTGATGCATAGTTCTCAGCAAAGGTTCCGCCGCTGAAAGTGACGCTGCCCCCATTCACATAAAGGCCGCCGCCCTGCTTGGCCGTGTTACCAGATCCTTCGGCATTGTCTGTGCCGTAGGTGCCAATCTGTGAGGCGTCTTTCACCAAGATGGTGCCATTACCACAATAGATACCACCACCTTGACCCGTGTTGTCAATCGTTCCTGGGGTTTCGGTTGTGGCCTGGTTGCCACTGATAATGGCAGCGCTCACTGTCATACCTTCATCGGTTGAGTTACCCAGATAAATGCCACCGCCTCTGCCGTTGTTGGCTACGTTGTCAAGAATTTGGGTTGAGATGAGGTTGACTGTTCCGTTGTTCATATAGATACCGCCACCGTCTTTTGCTTGGTTGTTGCTTACAATAACATCTTCTCCATTAAGGTTGAGAAGACCGTTTTGGACATAGGCACCACCGCCATTATTTGCAGCCGAGTTGTGATCTATCAGTACATTATTGATAACGTTTGTGCCAACCGCTGCAGTACTTGCCACATACAATCCACCACCATGTCTATTTGATATGTTGTAACTGATTTCACCACCATTTAGATTCACTTCTGAGGCAGTACCTGTTATAAAGACGCCGCCACCTCCGTTATTACCAGAAGAGGCAAGTGCCTTATTGCCATCCTCTTCATTACCCCCTATGATTACACCTTCGCCCATGGTGAAGACTCCGTTGCTGACATAAACACCGCCGCCGCTGTTGGCTGCCTCATTTTTAATCAAGGTGGTCTCAGGATGCAATGTTACCGTAGCATTATCATTGGAGCCAGACCTTGTGACATAGATGCCGCCGCCGTTGCTCGCTGCCGTGTTGCTGTCAAATAATGTATTGCCAACATCGACACTTTTGCACGAAGCATAAATGCCACCGCCGTTTTGGGCTGTATTGGATTGGAACAAACAGTCATCAGAATTCTCATCAAGTCTGTCAACTACGACTACTGATGAACTACCTTGGGAGTATATGCCACCACCTGAACCAACAGCCTCATTTCCAATGAAAGTCGAACTCTTAATGCTGGCAATACCGCGGTTGACATAGACACCGCCACCGTTAGAGCTGTTATTTATAGTTTTATTGTGGCTGACTGTGCTATTGGTAATCTCTACCTCGCCAGGATCAACACTATTGGGGTAGTTGATATAGGCTCCGCCACCACCAGCCCTTCCAATATTATAGTCCAAATGGCCATTCTCCATTGTGAATTTTCCATTGTTGATGTAGGCTCCGCCACCTGTTCCATCCGCTATGTTGCCGTGGTCTTCCACGCCAATGGAAGCATCTATCATGTGAAACTCGCCTTGATTAAGATAAATACCACCACCTTGTTGAGAAGCATGGTTGCCGACAATGGTTGTTTCTGTATTTTCAATCAAAAGCTTGCCTTGATTGATATAAGCTCCTGCGCCTCTCTTGGCAGTGTTGTCGCTGATGGTAGTCGTTGCTTCAGTACTGTTGATCTTGACGGTTTTATCGGCATCAATACTTATATAAAAGCCACCGCCATAGTTAACTGCATCGTTTTTAGTGACTGTACCGCCTCTGACTTCAACCGAGCCGCCATCCACATAAAAGCCACCACCATGATTGGCTGCTTGGTTGTAGGAAATGAGGCCACCATGTACAAGCAGGTCGCCTTCTCCACTTCCTATTATACCCTCAAGATTGCTTGTGATGCAGACGCCACCACCGTTTCTGCTAGCTATGTTTGCCTTTCCCTCGGTGCCGACCACGGCATTGTGATAGACGTCTACGTCACCATAGGTCATATAGACACCACCGCCGTCGGTGGCTGAGTTGTTTTCCACAAGCATCGGGGTGGTAATGGTTTCGTCTTCTGCCCCTAAATGGAGGAAGATAGGTTGGGGTTGAAGGTTATTGTAAGATTGTTGTGTATGTGGGTCATAATAGTTAAAGTTCGGATCAAAGTTGTGATAGGGATCATCTTGCAGGATTTCCTCGATGGCAACGCCGCCGCCGTGTCTGAGAGCCACGTTATCATAAATGCTACCAAAGTTCAAAAGAGCTTCAAGACCATAAAGGTTGGTCTCTCTTTCCATGTACACACCGCCGCCGTCTCTTCCAGCAAGGTTGTCACGAATGGTGGCTCCACTTACGTCAAGGGCCACTTTAAAAGGAGAACCATCTTGATGCTGGAAAAAGCGCATGATTACGTTTGGAGATTGAGGGGACTCCAAAAACCTGATGAAAGCATTCGAGAAATGCATGCCTCCACCGTTTAGACCCGCATAGTTGTTTTCGATTAAAGTGTTGCCATTGAGACTTATGATGCCATCTTGGGGATCCCAAATGCCTCCAGCTAGATGCTCTGGCTTGCCTTCTACGAAATTAGCCATTGCCACTCCGCCACCGTGATGGTTGGCTCTGTTGTCTGTGATGGTGCATCCTATGATTTCAATCAGACCTTCAACACGGATTCCGCCACCCATATCGCCGCACCAGTTGTCGTGGATGTATGTGCTCGTGAGTGTCGCTGGAGGAATAAGGGAACTGTTCCACCTACATCCACCTCCATCGTCGTCAGCATAGCAATGGTGGATTTCGCATCCTACCATATTCAAGGTGCAAAGGTTGTCGCCCATGCCTCGGAAAGCGCCACCGCCATAACTGGAGTTGGGATAGCTTTGGACATTATATTTACTATAACAGTAGGAGAATTCTGTGTTGTTGATATAAGCATGGGAATCAGAAGGGTCGGGTTGATTGTTTCTTTTTCTATTATTAAAATAGATGCCGCCACCATGGCCATAGGTATACAAGTGGTCAAATTTGCTATGGTCAATGTTTATCAGGCATTTACTTTTTATGCCATCACCTTGGCTGCCGCTACTTTGGCCAACAACCATTCCCCCTCCACTTACTCCTCCGTTAGTCCAGTTGTATTGCAATGCAGCATAATCCATGTTGAGGGTTCCGCCATGAACGCCGATGATTGCTTGACCTGAGCCACCATTGATGGGATATCCAGTAGCTTCTACACGGCAATCAGGATTCGGTTCGTCATAATTTGTATATACGAAATTCATATTGTGGCAGTTACCGTCTATTGCAATCTCATGACCTTCTCCGCCTGTAATATTGATAACGCATGTCGAAGGTGCGGCGTTAGTAACTGGGTCAAGTACAATCATGTGTCCGCCAGGCCCTGCCGTAGATCTTATCAAGGTGACAGGAGCAGATCCTATATTATTTAGGTTGATCGTGCCACGTGTGCAAACTATCGTTCCCGAAAGGTTGATAGTTATAGCGTTGGTAAAGTTAAAGTTGATGGTAATGTCCCTATTGGATGTGTTCATTGTGAAACCGCCAATGGTATTATACCACCCATCACCATTTACTCGGAAATAATTCCCCCAACCTGCGGTGAGCGTATAAGTGCCCACAGATGGAGTCCAAGTTTGTGCCTTCAGAGGAATGGCACTGAAACACAACAATGCCATTAAGAGCATCATTGCCCTTTTCCGGAATTTCATCTTTCCGTCTTTCATTTGCGTTTTTCTTGTTTTCATTTGTCGCTTCTTTGTGTTGTTGTTTGATTTTTATCTATTTTATTCTACTTTATTCTGCCATTATACTAACTCTGAAACAAGGCAAATGGCCTAGTGACAAAGAATTTCGTTATCTTCGTAATACCCAAAAACATTCTCAATTGCATGCAATGTTTTGCAAATCAATGAGATATAATTATCTAGTATACGAAACCCAGCTGCAAAAATAGTAAATAAATTGTTTTCTTTTAAGATTAATTTGACTATTTGTCAAAAAAACAATCAACACATTGGTTGTCAAATCCTAATGTCTCATCCCTAACTTCTAACTTTTACAAACTGCAAACTTCCAACTGCTAACTCATCACATGCACATCAACCTGCGGGAATGGGATGTTCAAACCCTCGGTGGCGAAGGTCTTGTACACCTTTTCGTTCATGCTGAAAAACACTGGCCAGTAGTCAGCCGAATTGACCTAGGCACGCACGGTGACGTCGACCGAGCTGTTGCTTTCATTAGACTGGCTGAATTATTTATGTAACTATTTTCACCTAGTGAAAAACTCATTTGAAATACACTCTTGTGATGCCCGTGCCACCCGTTTCCAGTGAAGCATCACAAAACCGCTCCACATCGTGGTTGTGGCTGAGTTTCTCGCGGATGAGTTTGCGCAGGATGCCGTTGCCTTTTCCATGGAGTATGCTCACTTCCTTGATACTGAGGAGCTTGGCTTCGTCCAAGTATTTGTCAACGATGTCCAAGGCTTCTTCGGCGCGTTTGCCACGCACGTCAAGGGTGAGCTCGAAGTGCTCGGCTTTTTCGCTGAGGTCTTCGGCGATGCCCTTCTGCCAGCGGCGTTGGGTTTTGCGGGCCTCGGCGCGACTCACTTTGCGGAGCTTGTCGGGGCTGGTGCGCAGGCGGATGCTGTCGAAGAGGATAGTAGCGTCGGTGTCGCTGATGGACAGAATTTCGCCCACCACTTGCATCTCCTCGATGCAGACGGTGTCGCCCACCTTCAACACGACTTCGGCTTCTTCCTTTTTCTTGGCTTCGGCCACCTCTTTGGCTTTTTGTGCGATCTCTTCCTTGGTCTTTTCAAGGTTCTGGCGGATTTCCTTGGTCTTGGTCTTCTCGGCCTGTGCCTCCTTGATTTCCTTGATTGTGCGTTCGATTTGACTGTTGGCCTTTTGAATCAGTTCTTGGGCCTCGGCGGCAGCATCGCGGAGGTATTGCTTCTTCTTGCTCTCAAGTTCGGCAAGAAGGCCTTTGTATTTCTCCACCACCTCGGTCAGCAGCTGGTCGGCGATGCGCAGGTCTTGCTCCTTTTTGCGGATGGCTTTCTTGTCGACTTCAAGTTGTTGCAGTTGTTTCTCGAATTTGAGGTGTTGGTCGCCGGTGATGTTGGCTGCCTCGTCGAGAATCTGTTTTGGGAAGCCGATTTTCTTGGCGATTTCGAAGGCGAAAGAGGAGCCGGGTTTGCCAGTCATCATGAGGTACATGGGCTGCATGAAGCGCGTGTCGAATAGCATGGCGCCGTTGATGATACCCTCGTGGTTGTCGGCCAATAGCTTCAGGTTGGCGTAGTGCGTAGTGACCATACCGAAGGCTTGCTTCTTGTTGAGTTCCAAGAGGATGGCCTCGGCGATGGCACCGCCCAATTGCGGCTCCGTGCCCGTGCCGAACTCATCGATGAGGAACAGCGTTTGCTCGTCGGCATGTTCCAGCAGTGCTTTCATATTAATAAGGTGCGAACTGTAGGTGGAAAGGTCGTCCAAAATGGATTGTTCGTCGCCGATGTCGATGAAAAGGTTCTCAAACAAACCGCATTGCGAGTCGACGCGCATGGGAGGCATGAGGCCGCATTGCAGCATGT
>JAEEGJ010014742.1_pt1 | contig 18446 bp, 14 predicted proteins | sample 8958761 | NCBI WGS metagenome assembly JAEEGJ01 (sample SAMN16246546, study PRJNA631951) | gut metagenome | biome: gut microbiome; feature: rumen; material: RS-attached | host: Bos | place: Iran: Karaj | collected 2018-10
TTACGAGCTGATCAATCTTGATCTCTGTCATGTTGTTAGTTTTCATTGTTTTGTCCTCCTGTTTGTTTTTGTGTTTTTTTGGTTTTGTGTTCTTGTTTGATGGCTTCATTATCAAATGAACAGGTGGTACAAACAATCAGTAATATCAGGCCTTTCTGATGCTTATGCAACAGTTGTCAGTCACAGTGGTGATAAAACTCAATATCATATTATTGTTCTAAAGGTTTCTGTTTATGACACAAAACCGCAGTGATAACACATACTGTAAATGCTGCAATGATCATTCCCGAATGAATATATCCGAAAGACAGAACATGTCTTTCGGGTTTAAGAAAATCAGTTAACGTCTTAATGAGAATTCCAAGTTCCAGAAGAGCAGGTATAAACGCAAATTTATAAGCTTTTGTCCATATCATTATGATTGCTGCTAACGCAAACACAACAATGAATATTGTCGCCAGATAATCCTGATCGAAAAGAACAGCGGCATCAAGAAAATTCAGTTTACCATTGCTCTTTTCTGCCCAGTCTCCTAAAACACAACACGGAATGATCATCACCTGAAGGATCGTTTCCAGGATTTTGAAAATGATAGATTTGCTTTTCACTGTCAGACTCCTTTCCCGTATTTCTTACATGCCTTTTTGTATTGCTTTACATCTTTTGAATATCGGTCTTTCAGGTTCCGCTGTTCCCGTTCTTTCTCCAGGCTTTTTTCCCATAGAGCATCTTCTTCGAATCTTCCCATTTTCCACCCCTCTGCCAGTTAATGACGGTGAATATGTTTATTTTGCGGATCCTTTATTAGTCCATTATACAAAACAGAGCAGACAATTTCTTTTGTCAGGCTGAATGCAAAAATAAGAGTCAGGATTTCTCCTGACTCTTTCTTCGTTATTGGTTTTAGAAGCTGAAATGAACTCTGCTATTATAAAGGTCCTGTTTCGTATCCCAGAGGGCCTGTCCCGTCAAGAACTGACATATACGGATATGCGACCGGTCCTACACATTTGGGAGGGATCCTGGTTCCTTCTGTCAGAGGTCCTGTACCATCGAGGGGGCCTGTACCATTCAGGGGTCCTGTTCCTGTAAGTGCGGGATCGCAGGATTTGATCTCTGCCTTATAAGGATAATTTACGGGTCCTACTGCCTTATAAGGATATGCAACGGGGCCTACTGCCTTAACACGAACTCCTACATTTACGGGGCCTACTGCGTTGGTTAATCCGCCTGTTACCTTTTCGAGCTGATCAATCTTGATCTCTGTCATGTTGTTAGTTTTCATTGTTTTGTCCTCCTGTTTGTTTTTGTGTTTTTGGTTTTGTGTTCTTGTTTGATGGCTTCATTATCAAATGAACAGGGGGTACAAACAATCAGTAATATCAGGCCTTTCTGATGCTTATGCTACACATATCGGCCATAGTGGTGAATAAGAGAGAAAACAATTTCAGATCTCATCACCTTTTGCAATGAAATCTATCCAACAGTATTTAATTCATGCTGATCTTCAGTGCTGATTCGGAAGCATGGCGGAAAAGGTTAGGGCCAGTATCGCTAAAACAATGTAGATGAAATAGACCGCATATATTATGGTCATTGCTATGCCGGCGAAGATCGAACCTTTACTAAGTGCCGCACACGTCTTGATCTTGGGTGTATGCAGCCCGCCTGCAGCTACGTAATCTACTATTGCCTTGTGATTTCCTGCGCCCAGGAAAATGGCAACAATACTTGCTATTGGGAATGCCGCACAGATGAGGCCTGCAATGGCTTTCTTCATGAATCCGGAAGCCTTTGCCTCATACTGTGAATCTGCCATTGTATTGTTGTCCATATTATCCTCCGTCAGTCTTTCTTCCAGTTTACACCTACATCTGCAAGAGAAACATTCATCCAGACCATGCCCTTGTCAATGCTTGTCAGGAAGCCCTCATGATGCTCCCAAAGCCTGTCGATGATATCGTCCTTGGTATAGTATGTGCATCCGTCTTTTTCAACACTTGCCTTGAGCTTGCTGATTTTGGCCTTTTTACCCCAGGCACTGGACTGGAAGCCCTTTTTGTTGGCAACATAAAAATTTACTGTGGCATATTTCTTCAGCGACTCTTTTGATTCAAAGACCTTGTCATACTGACCGGGTTTAGCTTTGATCGTCAGTTCATATGTGTATTTGGGTGCATATAAGCTTTTGCTGAACTGTGTCTTTTTCATGTTCAGCCTGAAAGTCATGGTTACGCTCAGATTCTGCTTTTTCTTCTTAGTTGACATGTTTTCAACTTCGATGAACAACATTTCATCTTCAGCAGAATTAGTTTTATCTGCAGTAGCCGGAAAATACATCAAAGACGCAACTTTCTTGTTGAGCGATGAATACTGTACGTAATCACCTGGCGCAAACATAGAAGAAGACGGCTGACCGTAATAGGAACGCCAGCCTTTTCCCGTCATGCCGCCAAGCTTTCCTACGGCATCGTAATAGTATTCATTCCATGTTACCTTACAGTCAGTGCAGAAACCGTTCTTGAATTTATGATCATGTGTGACTGAAGGTTCCATGCTGGTCGTCTGCTTAGGATCGACTGATCTGTATTTGGTGCCGAGATCAAGGCCGAGGTCCTCTAACTTGAGACCGAGTTCAGGAAACGCGATGTCAGCCATTGCGATGAATCTTGAATATACGATCGGGAGGTCTTTTTTGAAGCTCTCGAAATATTCATCGTAGCCGGATTTGTCGTATACATTTATATATGAGGCGTTACCTGCGATAATGTCGTCAATGCATTTTTCAAAATTGACGATGCTGGCATCTCCCTCACCGTTTATCTTCTTGTCCTTATAATTGAAATCATAAGAGATATTAGCGGTGATCTTTCCCGACTGGATCTTTACCTGGATCGTTGACAGATTGTTTAACGATGTATAGCAGAAATATAAAGCACCGTCAGAAAAATAGTAAGATCCTTCACCTCTGATCCCGTCTATGTATACATTTACAGGGCTGTTTTCATCAGACTTCCTGGAAGCATAAAGATCCGAGACCTTCATCATGTTGTCGACGTTGATCTCAGGTTTTGCCTCTGTCGCAACCGGTTCAGTCTCAGCCGTGGTTGTGGTAGCCTCTGTCTGTGATTCGGTCTCACTTGATGCGCTCGTCTCAGTTACCTTATTGCAACCGCAAAGAATGAAAGACGACATCAAAACACCGCACATCAGCCTTGTAACAAACTTTTTCATCCCAAAATCCCCCTAATCACCAAAAAGTCCGCTGCTTTGCGACCTTCGAAAAAATGCAGCGGACGCATAATACCGCGAAAAGGCCTTATCACAATAATACACGAATTTTGCTGCCTGGCAAAGATTTTTTAGCTTTGGTCTCCTTCAGGATTGCCATATCTATTGCTTGTATTTGATCAGGTGAAAGTTTATATCTCTGATTACAGATCATTGGATATTGTGAGGGATGGAAATTGAGTATTCGAATATCGGTAAACAGGCTTAAAAAAGCCGTGCTGGTTTTGTTAAGCGCAGGTATTCTGCTTGGCATGAGCGGATGCGGTCTTGATATAAGCAAAAAGGTTGACGGGTTAAAGGAATCCGGATATGCCGCTGAAGAAGCTGATAAGGGTTTTTGTATCAGCGAGGACGGTGTTGATTACTATTTTGAAAGAGGTCTTACAGGGGTTTATTTTAAGAAAGCAGAACTTAAAGCGCCTTCGAAAACAGATGACCGCCAGGCAACGGTAACGATCTTTAGGCAGGGAATAAACAGGATGCACGTATTGTTTGTATCGCCGTATCTTAAAAAGAATGATACAGACGGAAAAGAGCCGGGCAGTGCCAGTTTTTTCTTCAAGTTCAAAAACGGTTTTACCAAAGAAAACCTGACAAACAACCGTGGATTTCATGACACAAACGGAGACTATGATTCAATGACCGGAACATATCTTTCTGCTGAAGAGCTCCAAAGTATTTATGACAGAGGGCTTAATCTTGAGAAAGAAATAAACTGATTTTTTATATTCCGATACAATTATCTTTAAGCCATTGAGCTACGCCGTTCTCGTCATTTGAAAGCGTTATCTCATCGGCTGCTTCAATGGCATCCGGAACCGCATTTGCAACGGCGATACCTTTGCCGCAGAGCCTGAGCATCTCCACGTCATTGCTGTCATCGCCAAACGCTGCAAAGTCAGCAATGCTGATGCCGGTTATCTTAGACAGTGCTTCAATGGCTGCAGTCTTTCCTGAACCTTTTGGAAGGAATGAATACCATTTCTCGCCGCGGTAACACTGGATCCTGCAGCCTGCCTGTTCTGCGATCTTCAGGGCAACAGTCTCATCCGGTAATTCAGCCACGATCTTATTTGCTCGTACATTAAGCTTAGAAGAATAATCGTTATATACGGCTTTATGAAGTCTTTCCGATTCAGCTATGTGCAGGCTGTTCCAGTAAACGGTCTTACCGTTTGCAACGGTGATCTCTGCATCCGGAACATCGTTTAGAAGACTCCTTACGATTAGATTTGTATCTTCTTCAGAAAACTCACATGAATACAGGCACTCATCATTCGAATGTATCAGCGTACCGTCAGTCGTTATCTCGAAATCGGGTTTCAGCAGGTTAATGTATCTCTCTGCTCCGATCCAGTATCTCGCGGTTGCGATAGCGAAAAGAACACCTTGTTTTCTGCATTCATCCAATACGAAAAGCGTCTCGTCAGAGACGCTGCCGTCATGTCTTAATAAAGTATGATCGAGGTCTGAAAGTATGAGCTTGATCATTTGGTGATGACTTTACAATCTGAATCAACTAAAAGATACCTGTATGTCATATTATCTTTTTTGATTTCCCACTCGTTACCGCCTTTTGTCTTTTTGCCCTTCTTAACAACATTGTTGAGTTCCGGACAAGACGAAACGTCGAGAGATTTGATCTTATTACAGGTGATCCGCGCATAAACAAGAAGAGGGTTATGGCTTACATCCAAAGCGGTAAGTTTATCAGTTTCAAGGAAAAGTGTTTGCAGTTCCGGGGCGTTGCTCAGATCGATCTTTTCTATATTTGTGACAGAGATCTCGAGACGCTGAAGCTTTTTGTTATTGTTCAGGTTGATTTCGTTTATAGGCACAAAACTTATGGAAAGATCATTGAGTTCGGTGTTTGCGCTCAAGTCTATTTGGGTCATTTCACAATAAGTCAGCCAAAGATACGTGAGTTTGCGGTTGTGCGACAGATCCAATGAAGTGAGCTTGGTACGGTAAAGCTGTATACGTTCCAATTCTTCATTATGGCTGAGATCCAGTTCTGTCAGGTTTTCTCCCTCGATCTCAAGTCGTTTGAGGCTGGTTAAAAATTCTATTCCTTTCAGGGATGTTATGTCTTTACTGAGAATGATGCCTTGCTGCTGGCCATCATCAAAGTTCATGATCATCTGGCAGTTTTCTATCTCCTGCTTAGACAGAATTCCGTTGCCGGCTTTGTCGGCTTTTATTTTTATGAACTCACGGAAGACTTTGTCAGGGAAGTTCGCTTCGTTGATCTCAACTTCTGCGTTTGCAGTGCTCTCCGAAGCTTCGGTGACAGTTGTGCTTTCAGCTGCAGTTGTACTCTCAGTGACATTAGTGCTTTCTTTGACAGATGCGTCTCCGTTACCGGCACCGGTGCTGCCGACTGTCTTTGTGCACGCGGCCATTGAAAGCATCATGACCGAAGCCATTGCCAAACCGGCAAATCTGTTAAATTTCTTCATATAATACCTCGCCCAGTTAAACCAAAACTCCTTATATGATATAGATGAGGTTAAAAGAACTTGAGGGATTTTTGTAAGAATAAACTTTGATAATACAAGCAAAGAGGCTCACATCAGAAAGGAATAATAAAGCCAAAACGAAGAGTCATGCTTTCAATATCTGTTTTTCTTCTTCGGTTATCAGTTTCAGTAAATTCTCTCTCTTGGCGCGGATTTCCTCATCAGTCAGTCCGTGATCCTCAGTGATATCCACATAAGTATCGGAGAAGGCCTTTTGGGCTTCTTCCTCAGCATCACGCGCCTTTGCAGCATTCGTCCTGACATTGTATTTTCTGGTGCGTGACATGAGTTTAGGATCGTAGAAAGACACACCTCTTTCATAAACTAACATGTCAACCACATCCAGGATTATGTTTCCTGCAAGAGTGTCAGCTACCACGGAACAGGGGCGGTCATCATAGCGGTCAGGCGCCGGAGCGGTATTCATATACTTTGAGACCATGCCCGGGATCGATGCTTCTTCAGGTTTGTCAGCTTCCTTCAGCATTCTGACACGCTCTTCGTTATGCGCTTCTTCAGCATCAAGTTTCGCGAAGACAGACTGCGGCTTTTTCTTAACCGTATCTGAACGCAGCATCTTATAAAACCTGTTCATGTCTTCACCGGACAGTTTGAGGCCCAGCAGGCAATACTCAAGGACATGGACCACAAAGAGATTGTGATCGAACATCAGCTTATTGGCCAGGGTATTAAGATCGGGGTTTTCCGCCAGGTTGCAGACCGCAAAAACGCGGGTCCCGACTTTGCTCAGAAGTTCTTCCGTGTTATTTACTTCATAAAGGCTGAGGATCTTCTTAAGAAGAACATCCGGTCTGTTTCTGCCGAGCTTGTCTAAATCCTGTGAATCCATGTTGTTTATTTCAGCTTGATCTTTATGGTCACTACCTGAGGCGCAGAAGCGTCGTAACCTACGTTACCCTTTGCCAGGACCCTGACCTTAACCTTGTAAGTCTTCTTTTTCTTCAGACCGTTCTTCTTAATGGTGATCTTTCCTGAAGATTTGCTTATCTTGATGTTCTTGTTTCCTGAAAGCTTTGTGAAAACGAAGCTGCCGCGTCCTGTGTTTAATCCTGCAAAAACCTTGGAAGCTGCAACAGTCTGCTTCTTCTTTCTGAGCTTCTTTTTCTTGACCGTAGCCTTCTTGCCCGTTACTGACAGCGGGTTGGGTGCTTTCTCAAGCAGATAATCATCGTAAGTTCCGACAGCTACTGGAATCTGTTCCAATTCGTTTATTCCGGGAGCATCACCGGATGAAAACTCCATTGCCGAGACCTTGATCGTAAAGCGGATGGTGCTCAGATCCATGTCACTGTCGTAAATGAAATTGGCGATATAGTTATTGATATCTGCCTTGTTAGTCCTGACGTAAGTATAATTAAGTCTCTTGCTGCCGTTATACACCCCGATCAGATATGCAACGGTATCCGGATAAGCATTCCATGTAAGAACACCGTTTTTAAGTTCAAGGCCTTCGATCTTTCCGACAGTTCCGCCGGGTACGGCTTCTGATGCATATGTAAAGCTGCCTTCCCACTTTGCTGCTGGATCGATGATATCGTATCCGACTATTCTGATGTTATATGTGTCAGCCTTTTTGATGAAGCCGGCTTTGATCAGGAAATCGATCTCCTTTTTGAGAGGAATGCTTCTTTTGTTCGAATCGATCCAGATGTAATACTCGTTGATGTAGATAAAGTATTCTTCAATGTCTTTATATGTTTTCCATTTGAGATTACCGTTGCTGTCGATGCTTGCGGATATGGCACCCAGTTTTTTGGTCTGCTTAGCCTGGGATTCGTAGGTGAACTCTCCGCTCCAGGAGGCAAAGATCCATGTGTATTCCTGCTCTGCAATGATCCAGATCTGATACTTGTTATCCGCGGCTTTATTGAGTTCTCCTGTCTTGATATAGGAATCGATCGTTGCTTTCAGATCCACTGAAAGCTCTTTTGTATCATCATTTACGGTCGGGAGCACCACAGCGATCTTAACACCGTTTGCATATACGTAGTAGGATATCCAGCTGTCTGAAGGATCATCAACGTCTTCGGAGCTTTCAGGCAGCATGTCTTTCCAGACCAGAGTGCCGTCATCCTTGATGGTCGCGCTGATCTGTCTTGTAACCTGTGCAGGACCGTCTTTAGCCTTGCGTGAAGCTGTTTTGCCGGGTTCTTTTGCTTTTTCAGTAATAGGCTTCTCAGTCTCTTTAGGAGTCTTTGCTGAAGGTTTTTCAGTTTCCTTGGGAGCCTCTGTTTCTTTCGGAGCTTCAGTTTCCGCAGTAGTTTCAGCGGATGTTACTTCGGTTTCCTTCGTTGTCTCAGCAGCAGTCTCTTCGGTCTCTTTAGGAGCCGCAGTCTCTTCTGTTTCGACAGCAGCTGCAGTGGTTTCTGTCTCGTCAGCTAAGACCAAACTTCCGGTCACAGGTGAAAGAGTGGCGATCATGGCCAATGCCATAACGGAAGAACCGAGTTTCTTCAGGTTAATCTTCATTCCGGGCCTCCAAATAAACAGTTAATTTACATGCCCGAATTATAACATGCAAAACTCATATGTTCAGAAAAATTTGACAAATGTTCAGATTTTCAGCAATTGTCGGTTCCCATATGAGTTTCCGGTACTGAATAAGGATCAGTACAGTATTGCGCCACCTTGTTTTAACTTTTTGGTAAAGTAGTTTTCACCGTTATCTTTTCTTCGTAGATTTCTTTCTTCAATTCAAAACTATATTTCATATTAAAACCCCCGAAGTTTGTTCAACTTCAGGGGTTCACTTCAATCCCGGCTCTTGTGTTAAATCATCATTTCGAAGATTTATTTAACTTTGACTGTAACGGTAACCGTCTTCCAATCAGATGCTTTGTACTGGGCATTACCGGTAGACATTATCTTTACCTTGATCTTGTAAGTGCCCTTCTTGGTCTTCTTGGCAACTGTGATGTTGCCGTTGAACTTGTTTACGGTGATCTTCTTGTTGCCTGAAACCTTGACGGCATTGAGCACAGTACCTGCAGGTGTTACTTTGTACACACTTCCAGCGCCTAACGTGATTGCCTTTTTCTTAACCTTCTTGGCTTTAACTTTAACTTTCTTGCCACTTACAACAAAAGGATTCTTCTGCAGATATGTGTATTCTATGTTAGTGCTGCCCGCAAATGCATCGTAGTCCTTTTCTTTCAGTTCCTGATCCACTGAGACTTTCTTGAGACTGGGACTGTTTCCGAAAGCCAAACTGCCCAATTCTTTAACGCTGCTCGGGATCACGACGCTTTCCAGCTTGGGGCAGTCACAAAAAGCCCTTCCGCTGATCGTTTCCACGCCGTACCCTATGGTGACCTTCTTAAGGTTAGGGCACTTTTCAAATGCTCTCTGGTTGATCGTTTCTACGCTGCCAGGTATGACAACTTCGCTCAGATAGGGCAGATTGGAAAATGCACCGTGACCGATACTTTCAATTCCATAGGCGAACGTAATCTTATCAAGGTAAGTGCAGTCTTCGAAAACATGCTCTTCCATTGATTTCACACCGCTTCCGATCGTAACCGTGAAAAGATGTGTGCATCCCTTAAAGACTGTCGCACCGATATGGGTTACGCTGTTGGGGATCGTAACTTCCGTAAGGCTTGTGCAGCCGGAGAATGCCAATCCCCAAATATCTTCAACATTTTTACCCCAGTTGATGAATCTAAGCCTCGTACATCCAAAAAATGCACCAGAACCGATGGTCGTAACAGAGTTCGGTATAGTTATGCTCTTAAGAGAAGTGCACTCCTGGAACATGCCGTCATCGATCTTGATAATGCCATTGCCGATAGTAACATCTTGCAGATCATAACAACGCAAAAAGACACCGTCATTGACTTCTGTTACGGAATTTGGGATAACGACATTATCCAATTTCTCGCATTCGGCGAATGCATAATTACCGAGCGTTTCCAGATCAGATGAAAATGAAACTGATTTAAGTTTGCCGTATCCGTTGAAGGCATAGTCTCCGACCGATGTTACGCCCTTATCAATGATGACTTTAGTAATTGTGTCCTTATAAACAGACCAGGGATAGTCACCGGCTTTTTTTCCATTTGCCATCGCGGTTTTTCCGTTTTCACTTTCAGGCAATACTGTGAGGACACCAGTTGCATCTTCATAGTAATACTTCAGGTTCTTATAAAAGCCGATAACTGCCTTTTTAGCAGTCTTCTTATCCGAAACTGACGGACGCTCGGCTTCTTCAGGCTGCTCTTCTTTCTGCTCGGCAGACTCATTGTTCTCTGCCTCAGATGTTTCAGCGGGCTCTGTTTCCGAAGGCTCCGTGGTTTCCTCTTCTGAAGTTTCTGCAGGCTCTGTTTCAGCAGGTGCTGAAGGTTCTGCTGCCTTAGTCTCTGCAGGTTCCTTATCTTCGGGCTTGGAAGGAGCAGTTTCCTTTGTCTCTGCAGGTTTCTTATCTTCTTCTTTTGTTTCGACAGGCTTTTTCGCTTCTGTCTCTTTTACCTCAGCAGGCTTCTTTTCCTCTTTTTTCTCAGTTTCTTTAGCAGCCGGCTTTTTTGTTTCTTTTTCCTTGGGTTCGGCAGTTTCAACGACGCTTGTTTCTTCAGGCGCGTTCTCCGTCTCATCTGCCAATACCATGGCAGATGTCATTCCCACGGTCATTGCCATGGCAACAATACCTGCCAGCATACGTTTAACTTTCATGTAAGACCTCCGTCACACTGTGTTTTATCAAACTAATAGAGTATAAGCCTATATTATAATAATTGGAAGAATGAGCACCTTTCTTTGAGACATTCCGTTAGTTAGGTTAATTCGTGATTAAGTTGACTATTGAGGTGTGATTACCTCTGAATGATCGATGTTTTATTATTGTTGCGAAATCAGGGGGAAATTTGCGACAAAAAGTCGGAAATCGAGTAAAATCCGTATTTTTGTTTTCGATTTTTCGTTTTTCGTGCAACATTTTGAAAACATCCGGTTCGGCACGTGTTTATGTTGACAAATACAAATTGTTTTCAGTTCACATAACTAATCATTCAATCCACTAACCATTTTGATTCAGCGTTTTTGTCAGCGGCTCCTTAGCAACACTTTCCTGTACCGGTGTTGTTTAATCAACAAATCCCGCATAAATTGAACATAGTCTGCCTTTCTTTCAAATGATTAAATACGGCTGTAAAAAACCTAGTAAAGGAAGGGACAGACCAATGAACAAGAAAATCCTCGCTATTCTCGCAACATGCACGCTGATGTTTACAACTGTTACTGCCGCAGGCTGTGCATCAAAGAGAGCTAAGCTTGTAGAGACCACACCTCAGACTTCGTTCCATGCAACTGAGACTGAAGCTTCCAAGGCGCCTCAGGAAACTGCTGAGCCGCTCGTTATCAAGCCGGTAAGCCATACTGAAACTGAATCCAAGACTGCAGAGCCTGTCGGAATCGTCAATATGGTCAGGAATGATACTCCGGCTGCAAACACAAAGAAGGTTGCTAAAAAGGCAGTAAAAAAGACCACAAAGAAGTCAGCAAAAAAGACAACCAAGAACACCAAGAAAAATGCAAAGAAAACCACTAAGAAGACAACTAAAAAGAAGACCACCAAGACTTCAACCAAGAAGACAACAGCTAAGGTCACATACGGCCGCAGCACATACCGTTATAACAACATTGGTATCTATCTGAATATCAAAAAGAACAATACGGTTGAATTCTCGGTAGGTGAGTTCAGATATAACGCCAGGGATGTACAGTATGAGATCGTCTGGAACGGCAAGGGTACATTCAATCCGAAAACAAATACAATCGTTTACAAGAGTTCCACCAAGAGCATGAACGTGCTCTCAAGCACAGGCCAGAGCCTCAAGACACAGTATCAGAACGGAAGCGGCAAGTTCGTTTTGAACGGCAAGACGCTTAAGTGGAATGACTCAGTTGATCACAAGGGCAACAATTTTAAGTTCGTAAAGGTCTGACCGTGAACCTTTTTACATAAACAGAACGGCTGTCTGAATTATATAGACAGCCGCTTTTGTTTGGATCAGGTTACTTTGCCGTCAAACAGACCGGACTTCCGTTCGAGGACGATGTTCTTGACTGTATAGACAAGGGAGGCTGCTACGATAGTTCCTGCCGCAACTGCCGGCAGATACACGCCTATGCCGTACATCTTATAAAGGAAATACAGTTTATCGATCAGGATGTAGTTCAGCATTATGATCTCAAGCGAAATCTTGCCGAAGAACTTTATGACGGGATTGCCGATCTTAACGCGCGACATTACTGTGAGGACAAGGATCAGGAAGACAATTTCAAACAGGGTCTCCACGCCCAGTCCCTTGAGCTTGTCGAGGATATGATGGGCAGAACCGTAATATTCCGTCCAGTAGATGGATTCCATGACGAGATTCCTGTGGACGTGATCCAGGAGGACAAAAAGAATGGAAGATGCGATGAGGATCGAGATGAATGCCTTCTTTATCACTTTGTTTATGCGATCTTCCTTGTACGCATAGAGCATGCCTAAGGGGAACATCAGAAGCGTGTTGTACCACCATTCTCCCTTGAACCAGTAGGACATGACACCTGTTTCAGAATGTCCGGAGAAAAGGCCAATGGTCATCATTATGAGGACCACGACGGTCATGATGATTATTCCGGTAAGAGGCTTTTTGACCTTCGCGAAAACAAGCCTGAAGGCTATGTACAGTATCATGATCTCAACCGCAAACCACATCTCGTTGTTTATCAGGAATATGCCGAAGAAGCTGCAGATGACTTCACCGAATCCGAAATGTTCGCGGGCAACGATATTATTCAGCAGTGCATCGGTCAGATAGATGTAGTTGCAGATGAAGAACGGAACGAGGACCGTGAAGATCCTTCTTCTCATGAATCCCCTGATGTAGTTTTCGTCGGTCATCCATCTCTTGATGAGACCGAATCCTGAGCTGAAGAAGAAGAATGAGACTGCGAGGATGCCGTAATAGAAGAAGAAAAACATGTCTTCCGGATCATCGTAATTTGCATTCAGCGCGACGACGGTCTGGTGGATTATGATGAAGACAGCCAGGGCTCCCTGGATCTCTTTACCCGATATACGGTCGAAAAATGCCGTTTCATCTGCAGGCCTTCTTGACGACCCTGCAAACAGGATCGCGCCGAGAATGGCTAAGCAAATGTATAAGGCAACCGTAAATTCCACCTGATTCCTCCTTCCTTATCTGAGTAAGCTGATTATGTTGAGTGTTATCGATACAAGGAGCATCGCTAAGACTATGAGGATTATGATTATCAGTCTGCTCCTCTCCTTCTTGTGCCTGATCTCTTCGTCACCCAGCTCAACTGAAGCATTGATGAGTTTCTGTGCCTCCTCGCGCGTCAGCGTCGCGTCTTCGGGCTGACGTTCGCCTGCAAGGATCTCCATAATAGAGACTCCCAGCAATTCTGATATGGGTTCAAGCATTGAGATGTCGGGGAAACTGAGGCCGCGCTCCCACTTGGACACTGCCTTGTCTGTTACGTTCAAGGCATCGGCGAGCTGCTTTTGGGTAAGTCCCTTTTCTTTACGCAACTCGGTTATCAGTTGTCCTGTCTTTTCTTTGTCCATTAAGACTTATTACCTCAGATAAGGAAATAATAACCGAGTTGGCGTAAATAGCCAAGAAAGGGGCTTACTGTTTTTTGTCAGTCACCGCATTCTTTATGTTCTTGTAGAGGGCAGCTATAACGGTCGTTATGACGAATACCGTTACGGCACCGTATTTTCCGAAGAATCCGTTGTTACCTGTCATGTTGATAAGCATCAAGACAGCCATGTGCATGATATAGACCGTAAGTGAGCACTCGCGACCGAGCCACTCTGCGAATGTACCCGCACCGAAGTCCGGATACTTCAGGCAGAGGAGCGCGATTACATACACAAGGATCTCACAGCTGACGAACGGGACGGCGATGCCCTGTTTGTAACCGTTAAGTTCAAAGATTGCAGTTACGCAGCAGATGATGAACACGATCCAGAGAACAGGAGCCGTTGCCTTATGATCCAGGATCTTCTTTTCGAACCTTCTGATGATCATGCCCATCATGGTATAACCGAGGCCTACCAGGATTGCGTTACGGAGCTGAACGCCCGTGCCGATGCCCAGGTGCGACAGAACGACATAACCGGCTACGAGAAGCGGTGCCGTGAACATCGCGAACTTCATAATCTTGAGCTTATTGAGCAGGAGCATTATGAGGAGCGCGTAAAGAAGCGATCCCAGATACCACAGGTGCTCCGAGAAAGGCGAGAAGTTGTAGAGCAGGAAATCGAGCAATGCCTTGGAAGTGAAGCATTCGCGCATTCCGTCAAAGCTTCCCTCAGTGACTTTCAGATTTATGGCATATACACCTGCATAGAACACATTTGCCGCCACATAGAAGATGAATATCCTCTTTGTCTGTTTGATAAGGCGCTTCATCATCTCCTTGCTGTCATCGCGGTAGAGGAAGTAGCCGCAGATCACGAGGAAGAAAGGAACGGCCGTCTTGCCGTAGGTAATGAAGACATCGCCTGCCTTGTCTGAGAACGGCAGGTGGATGGCAACGACCAGGAAAGCCATAACGATCCTCATCACGTCGATCGAATGGATGTGAGAGCCTGTCTTCAAAGCAGGTTCAGCAGCCTTCTTCTTTCCGGTGATGAGTGCTGTCAGGTACTTGTCAAAGCCGCTAATGACGGTTGCAAAGCCCACAGCCATAAGGATCGTGAGGATGACGTACATTCCGGGGCTCTTGACCCTGAATACGGTTCCGTCCTGAAGACCCTTGAGGAAGAGATTGTGAATGAGATAGAGCTCAAGAGAGATCGATCCCAGGAACTTGAGGACGGGATTTCCGAACCTGACCTTCATCATGACGAGGAGCAGGAAACATACGAAGCAGAAGATCCAGGGGAGCTGAAAAGCCAGGCAGTGGAACTTATCAAGGTATTTGGGATCCTGACCCGGGATCTCGCTCCAGTAGGAATACTTCACTAACAAGTAGTTGGTCTGAAGTCCCAATACTGCCGTGAGTGCGGCAAAGACCAGGAGCAGGAAGTAATATCCTTTGCGTGCGATCTTGCGAAGGCCCTCTGCGTGCTTTGAAAAGATGATTCCGATAACGAAGAGGAATGATGCGTTATACCACCACTCGCCCTGGAACCAGTAGCTGCAGGACATGTCCTCGCCGTGGCAGAGCATGAGGCTTCCTACTATCATCGCGATGACGAACAGGCTCATGACTACAGTTGCGGCCGTACGGTTCTTAATGAGACGGTAGATCAGGAAGAATGCGATGTACAGTATCGCGATCTCGACGATATACCACATGTGCATGTTAATGAGCGACCATCCCGAAAGGACATACAGGAGCTGCAAGGGCTTGTATTTTTCGCCGCAGATGCAGGATGCCGCAACGAATACCAGGTTGCACACATAGAAAGGAACAAGAATCGTCACAAAACGCTTCTTGAGGAAGCCCTTAAGGTAATTGTCCTTTGTTTTCAGGCTCGTATAGAGACCGTAGCCCGAGAAGAAGAAAAAGATTCCGACGAAGAGAACGCCGAGGCCCTGGAAAAATCCTATTGCGCCGGCCTGTTCCGCAAGCTCCTGCGAAAGATGGTGGACGATGATGCAGACTGCGGCAAAGCCCTGGATTGCCTTGGATCTGTCAAGAGACAGGGGTTCCTCCTGCCATTCGCGCAGTTTGGAGGGCTTGATCCCGATCAGGAGGATCAGAGCCAGAGCGATGAGGATGACGAATGTTGGGATGTTCCAGGAAGTAAAACTGCTGAAAAATGAAGAAAACGTGTTAACTGAGGATTTTGAATCAGCATTTGTTCCCGGCTGCACGGCTGAGGCGTTGGTATTGCCTCCTTCTACTGATGCGGAAGGAGCGTAATCGCCGGTAATCATCCTGTACGATGCGATATCCGAAGTTTTTACCTGTCCGGAAAGACCTTCAGACAACCTGACAGAGTTAATAATATATCCGGCAAGATAATCAAGATATTCACAGGCCTTATCGCTGAACGGGCTCTCGGTGCTTGCAAGGGCAATGTTGATCTGATACTTCTTGCCGTTACCGCAATTGAATGAATACTGATAAAGTCTGACTTTTTCAGATGATGAAGCTGAATTCTGGTAGAAAACCTTAAAGAAATCAATGCCGTTTACTTTGACTGTTCCGTAACCCAGCAGATCGGTCGTATTCAAACTTCCGGGATAGTAAACCTGAAGATTATCGGCAAAATGTGAATACAGGGATGACTCCGACAGATCTGAAGGTGAATCGTTCTCGAATACCGCGACCATAAACCACTCTTTGTCTGTCCTGTAAGCATGTTCACCATATATATCACCGGCAGTGAGCTCACATTCATATTTTTCAAATTCTGCTTTTACAGCACTTTCATAATCAATGTTTTGTTCAGCAAAAATAGGATCGTCTTTACTCATGCTGTCCCATAAGACCGCAAATTCCGAAGGTAAAGAAACGGTAATTCCGCTTAAGAGATTATAGCGGGGACCAACCGAAGGTTCTTCTCCTACCGCCATCTTGAACGGTTCAGCTCCTTCCGGAGTTGTCACGTCAGCAGCAAGGTCATCAGACAGCTTAAGGGAACCCATGATGCTTTCGGTGACCTCTTCAAGTGTTTTGATGTCTTCATCGGTGTATGACTTTATATTTTTCGCCGGGTCGCTCATCAGCATTATATTGATCTGATGCATCTTGCCCGACTTGGTTACCAGAGTGTACTGGTTCAGTCTTAATGCATTATCGCCTGTAGTCTGATAAGCGATCCTGTATATGGGTACCCCCGCTTTTTCAGTCAGGCCGTATCCGAACATATCCGAACTTCCGAAACTGTTCGGTGACATCGGCTGAATTTCTTTAGAAAACGATTGATTCAGATCAGAAGGCGTATCCCTCTCAAATATGATCACCTCAATGAATTTGTCATCGTCATGGGCAAGGGATTTGCTGCACTGGAATTCGACCCCTCCCAGTTTATACATTTCTTCGACCTGTTTCTTATTTATGCTTATCCAGGACAGGATAGGATCGTTTTCATCGATACCGGGCCATAAGGGATTCAGAAAGTCTGACGAAACAGTCAGCGTGATACCGCTCGTGGTCGTAATATTGCGGTATTCCGAAGCTTTTCCTGTTGTCATCCTGTAAGGTGCTGCGCCTTCCGGGCTTTTTACGTCAGGGGTGAGCTCTTTTGACAGCTCGATCGAGCCCATGATGTCTGCGGCAACCAGATCAAGCAGCCTGTAATCTTCTTCTGTGTACGGGACCTGGCCGGTCTTGTTCTGCGGGTCATTCATCAGCATTATGTTGATCTGATGCATCTTGCCTGACTTGGTCAACAGGGAGTACTGATGCATCCTTATGACCGTGTCTCCGGGAGCTGCGGATGACTGATAAACGATCTTATAGAGGGGAACGCCCATTATTTTAACCATGCCGTATCCGATCAGATTTTCTGCTTTTACGCTGCCGGGTGTCATTATCTTATCGGCAAATGAAGCTTTCAGATCTTTAGGCGTATCCAGCTCATATATAAGTATATTAATTCCGTATTTGACATCTTTAACGGATCTGGAAGCCTGAAACTCAACGCCCGACTTTGTGTACAACTGCGAGAGCGTTTCCTTGGTGTATCCGGATTCGGCCAGGGCAGGATCGTTATCTTCGATGCCGGGCCATAAGATACTGTGAAAATCCTTTGGCATGGTCAGCGTGATCCCGCTAGGGGTCGTACACTTCTTTTCCTTACTGTCAGCAGACACTGCCGCGGATGCAAAGACAACGACCATGACGATCGAGATCAGAAAACTCATAAATTTACGGTAACCCATAAAACGCCTCCCGATGGTTTTATAGCCTAAACCTATCAACTTCCGGTCTCGTGAACAACCGACTGTTAGTAGAGTGCCCTGTTTTAGGGCGTTTGAGATCGGACTCTACCAAGAGTTCACGCCTGAAAATATATCAATAATAATTAATAAGTGCTAATATAACACTGTTATTTTCACACTAACAAAACACGAAAACCACACACAGACTACACATTAGTCTATTATCCTCTTCCACATGGAGGTCATTGAATGGCAAAGATACTGATGGTCGAAGATTCGGCTCAGCTCAGGGAAGCGGTCTCTGATTTCTTTATGAACAGGAGCGGCGGAACACTGACAGTTGAGACGGCGGCAGACGGTGATGAAGGAATGAAAGCCGTCACTGAGAATACATATGACCTGGTCATACTGGATATCATGCTGCCGGGGCCCTCAGGCTACATGATCTGCAAGAAGCTCCGCGAAAAGAGCGACTGCCCGATCGTGTTCCTGACAGCTCTCGGAACCGAAGACAACATCCTCCTGGGCTATGAGATGGGCGCGGACGAGTACATGGTCAAGCCGTTTTCGCTCATGATCCTGTATACCAAGTGCCTCATCCTGATGGACAGGAAGGTAAAAAAGCAGGATGAAAAGGTCCTGGAATCAGGAGACATCAGACTTTACCCTTCAAGAATGCAGGTTTTCGTCGGTGACAACGAGATCGAACTCGCTCCGAAGGAATACTTCCTCCTCAAGGCTTTGCTCGATAACATAGGCC
>JAEEGJ010014743.1_pt1 | contig 18446 bp, 16 predicted proteins | sample 8958761 | NCBI WGS metagenome assembly JAEEGJ01 (sample SAMN16246546, study PRJNA631951) | gut metagenome | biome: gut microbiome; feature: rumen; material: RS-attached | host: Bos | place: Iran: Karaj | collected 2018-10
CCAGAAATACCATCAGTGTGGCAACCACTACGATGATCACATTGACCCGATATACGGTCTTGTTCGCCCGCATAAAATGTTCTCTACTCATTATATTTACCTCCATATACAATCTTTCATATGTAAGCCACATTCCTCAGTGTGCGAACTTGCTCTTTAATTATAACAATAATTTAGGGAATTGTATATACAAGATGGCCCCCGAAAAACAAAAGATTATTATGTGTGTTGGCTTATTCCTATGTTGCGATTCTATACTTCTTTACAAAATCGAAAATACGTTCCGCAATATCTTCAGGAGAGGTGAAGGTATTATGGCAGCAGAACTAAAACCCATTGATGTTATATGCCAGCCTTCCCGTGATGGGAAGATAACCCCGATGAAAATAAGGGTTATTGATGAGGATGGCGAATATCAGGAATACAAGATAAAAGGATATAACATCATTATGAGGAATAACATAGGATTAAATAAAAAAAGAATACTGGCCGCTCGCTACGCAACGCGGCCGTTTAGCTCCGCAAAAGCGGCCGAAGCAGGGCGCCATATGCAGTATATGAGTGTAGTGAATTTCATTCTATGGGTGAAATGCATGAGAATATAGAATCAGTGGATGAAGCAATCAAAATCTGGGAAGGAATCCCGGCAACAAGGATGAATGGCATAAAGTCCATTTCTGTAGTTGTTGGTGAAGGCTGGGATTCTACGGAATTTGAGGCGGTAGTTGGGAAAAGGATGGATTTGGAGATGCTTAATTATTATTCGGAAGTCACAGCAAATCACCGAGCTATGGATATGATTAAGGAGCTACAGGAAAAGATTGCTGATTTAGAGGTGATTGGAGAGATGCCAAATCAACAGGAAGCCCCTATTGTAAGACCAAGACGCCACAGATAGTTTTTGTAGAGTTCCCCCTGGGAGATGGGAAGGGGGCTAGGGGGTAGGAATGGTACCATGATAAAAACAGAATAAAAATTGCAGCTTAAACGCCTGCGAAAGCAAATCCTTCAGGAAGAAATCTTCTTGGAGGATTTTTTTTGAAAAAATTTTAGTAATCAGTTCTGACTCGTTCCAAATAGTAGGTAGAAAGAAAAAATTTTGCCTTGATTTAGTAATGAGACATTCTGTGACCCAAATGTATTAGTAAAGGGATAAAAAAATTTTTTCTTCCCGGTTTAGTAATGGGACCGAAAGCACCCCAAATGTATTACAAAGAAATTTTTATTTTTCAAAAATTTTTTCGGATTAGGGGCTTATGTGTCCCACATACTTAACAGAAGCAAAAGTAAAGCACCTTGACAAGTGAATATTGGTATTTGGAATTGTTGGACGAGTTTTAAGAAAAGGAAGGAGGTGATCTGCATGAACAAAGACCTAACAAAACCGGCTGGCGATGATCTTAGTATTGAGCTTCAGCAGTTGAGAATGCAGATCGCCGCCTTGAAAAAATCCAAAGATGAAGGTACACTTACAGAAGCCGGCTCTACGTATTTAGACGAAATGACTAAGAAGCAGTTTAAATTAATAGAGCAAAAAGTATTATTGGTTCACGATAATGCTATCCAGACCGGCACTCTCAAGAAACGAGGGAAAGAAAAGACTTACTATCAGACGAGGCTTAAGAATGATAACTCTGTTCCACGTTCTTACTCTTACGAAGGACTAATCGAAAAGTTATACGCTTATTACTTTGGCGGAGATATCTTAGGCGATTATTCCTTTAAGTCACTCTTTGAGTTGGCACTTGATGAAAAGGTAAGAACCGAGGCTCCGAAGGAAAAGACCATCCGTGATTATGAAAGTTCATATAAAGCTTTTATCACAGATGAGTTCGGTTCCAAGGACATCCGCTATATGACAAAGGCGGAACTTATGGAGTACATGCAGGTTATCACTCAGACAATGCATCTGACCAAGAAGCGGTTTTACAAGTTCAAAGGAGTATTAAATCTGGCTTTCCGATATGCTGCAAGTGATGATCACGGAATTATCCAACGCAATATCATTCCGGAGGACAATACACCTTTCATCAGAAACTGCAACGTGGGCAATGACAGACCTGAGGAGAAAGCTTTTCAGCCTCACGAGATAGAACGAATCCGTACATACCTTTGGAAGCGCGTTAACACGCTCAAATACGATGTAAACGGATACGCCATACTATTTTCCTCACATACAGGAGTAAGGCAGGGAGAGATACCTTCTCTGCGTTGGGAAGACATTACCGACAAGATGATACATATCCATTCTCAACAGAATGATCATATCACCGAAAACGGTAAAGAATATTACTACAACCCAACCACAAAGAATGAGAAGGGCGATAGCAAGAACGGACGATACATTCCTCTTACAAAGGATGTAAAGTACATCTTAAGTGAACTAAAGAAAAAGCAGGAAGCCTTAGGCATTCATTCCGAATGGGTATTCTGCAAAGAAGATGGCACTTGGACTACTACCGTAGCCTACTATGAAAGTCTTTATAAGATTTGCATAGAAAAGCTCGGACTTGGTCTTAGTAATAATCATGCTTTCAGAATCGCACTCAACTCTTATGTATTAATACCTATGGGATTGAATCCGGCTGAACGTGCCAGAATACTTGGACATTCTGTAAAGACAAATCTAGAGAATTACACCTTTTCAAGAGACAAAGAATACCTTAATGAGATTGGTGACATTTGGGACGCTTTTAACGAAAACGCAGGAATATCAAGGGTTTCGTAGGGGTCAACCGGGGTCAACCACTTTTCATTAAAAAAGCAAAACCCCTGAAAGCCAATACTTTCAAGGGTTTCACCAAAAAAATCTTAATGCGGAAGATGGGACTCGAACCCACACGCTCACGCACAAGAACCTAAATCTTGCATGTCTACCAATTCCATCACATCCGCAAAACATAGATATCTTACAGTATTTTGCTGTTTTAGTCAATCATCGGAAAACGTTTTCAAAAACTTGTTGAAAGTTTTTGGGGGACGTAGTAGTATAAAGTTATGAACTAATGCAGGGGCGTTCGCTCCTTGAAATTGCAGCTTGTTAACAAAGCTTAAAATGAGGATTAATCTATGAGAAAAGCAGGTATTTTGTTTCCCATATTCAGCCTTCCCGCTAACTACGGAATCGGAACATTGGGAAAAGGGGCGTATGATTTTGTTGATTTTCTTAAAGAAGCCGGCCAGTCCATTTGGCAGATCCTGCCTTTAGGACCTACCGGTTACGGTGATTCACCTTATCAGTCATTTTCATCTTTTGCAGGAAACCCCTATTTTATCGACCTTGAGCAGTTGATAGAAGACGGACTTCTTACAAAGACTGAGTGTGATGCTCTCGATTTCGGAGAGGATCCTTTTGACATTGATTATGAAAAGCTTTATTTTGGCCGTTTCAAGCTTTATCGCAAAGCTTATGATGCAGCAAAGAAAAAGGGCGTTCTTGAAGGAAAGAAATTCAAGAAGTTCGTAAAGGACAATGCATACTGGCTTGAAGATTATGCGCTTTTCATGGCTGTGAAGGATTCCTTCGGCGGTGTCAACTTCATGGAATGGGACGAGGATATCAGAAGCCGTGATAAGAAGGCTATTGATAAATACAAGACAAAGTTTGCAGACGAGATCGGATGCTACAAGTTCCAGCAGTTCTTATTTGCGACTCAGTGGGAGAAGCTTAAAGAGTATGCCAATAAAAAGGGCATCGAGATCATCGGTGATATTCCTATTTATGTAGCATTTGACAGCGCAGATACCTGGGCAAATCCCAAGCTTTTTGAACTTGATGAAAAAGGTTGGCCCACAAAGGTTGCGGGTTGCCCTCCCGATTGCTTCGCTCTTGAAGGTCAGCTTTGGGGAAATCCTCTTTACAAGTGGGAGGAGCACAAGAAGACCGGATACAAGTGGTGGCTTAACCGCATGAAGAAGTGCTTTGAGCTTTACGATATCGTTAGGATCGATCACTTCAGAGGTTTTGACGCATACTGGGCTGTTCCCTACGGAGATAAGAATGCCGTAGGCGGAAAGTGGCTTAAGGGTCCCGGATACAGTTTGTTTAAGGCCATCAACAATGAATTCGGAAACGGAAGAATCATCGCAGAGGATCTTGGATTTATTACCGACAGTGTAAGAAATCTTATCAAGAGATGCGGATATCCCGGAATGAAGATCATGCAGTTTGGTTTTGATGCAAGCGGAGAGAGCGAGCACTTGCCACACTTCTGCTATCAGAATTATGTTGTTTATACCGGAACCCATGACAACTTTACCCTCAAGGCATGGATCGACCAGATGGGCAAAGAGGATGTTAAGTTTGCGAAGAAGTATCTCAATGTAAATAAGAGAAAAGAGCTTCCTGAAGCCTACATTCGCGCAGCGCATCAGTCATCAGCAGAAAGCTGCATTATTCCTATACAGGACTACATGTATCTTGATAACGAAGCAAGGATCAATACTCCTTCAACTCTTGGCACTAACTGGAGATGGAGAATTGATGCTTCAAAACTGGATAGCGAACTTGCGAAGTATATCAAGAGATTTGCAAAGACCTACGGCAGAATTCCCAAGAAGGAAGAAAAAGAAGCCGACAAATAAAATTGTTTTCCCTATAACCCTATATAGAATAGATGAAAAAAGCTGCCTGCGAATGCAAGCAGCTTTTTGATTTGTATGATCATGTAGCGGAAGATTGGATTCCGAACATCAATTATTCCGGATCGTCCTTGTAAACATCGGCCATTGCCATGTTGGAGTTGTGGAATTCCTTGATGTAGGTAACTTCATCACCGAACCAATCGGGGGGAAGGAAAACATCTGCAGCTTCCTTACTTCCGAACTCAACCTCCGCCATAACAAGAGGAGCAAAGGGCTCATCGAAAACGTCCAACTCAATGATGAGGCTGTAGCCGCTGGGGGGCTGAGGTGCACCTTCGATGACCTGAGGGTCCTTGAGAGGGATGATGTATCTGCGCTTACAGATTACATTTCCGTCCGACTTAAGAAGGAGATGATAATAAGCGTCCTTGGTAAGAGGAAGGTTCATTTCCTCACGGGCCAACATTCCTTCTCCTTTGTATGTCATATAATAATCGTCGTCTTCACGACGGATTCTTACAACGGGATTGATATTAAGATATGCCTGTTCAATTCGCTTAGAAGGGTAATCCTCAAGATTATCGGGAATCTTCTTAATGAGAAATTTACGTTCGATTTCCATCGCGTCTCCGTGTGATTGCAGATTTGGGCCAACATATCCGGCGAGCAATCTTTTGTTTGATAGTAGTTTTTGTATATGATATAGTTAGTGAAGACACTTTATCATACGGAATCAGTATACCTTATATTGAGCAAAAAATAAAGTTATTCCCAAATAAACATTTTATTAAGAATGGAGCGTTTAAAATGGCAAAGATAGCTGTTATGCTTGCTGACGGATTTGAGGAGATCGAAGGACTTACCGTTGTTGATATCTGCAGAAGATGCGGTATCGAGGTTGTTACGGTTTCCATTAAAGAAGATGCAAATATCATGGGGTCACACAAGATCCCGGTTACTGCAGATACAGTATTTTCAAAGGTGGATTTCAACGAGATCGACATGATCGTGCTCCCCGGCGGACTTAAGGGAACTCAGAATCTTGAAGCTTTCGAGCCTCTTCTTAATAAGGTAAAAGAGTTTTATAACAGCGATAAATATATTGCCGCAATCTGTGCCGCTCCCAGCATATTCGGACATATGGGGCTTTTAAACGGAAGGATCGCATGCAGTTATCCTTCTTTTGAAGGACATCTGGTAGGAGCCATCGTTTCCCGGAACCCTGTGGAGAAGTCCGATAATGTCATTACCGGAAGAGGAATGGGCGTTTCAATCGAGTTTGCACTTAAGATAGCTGAACAGTTTGTTCCTGCAGACAAGGTTGATGATGTTGCTCACGGCATTATTTACCGATAAAAAATACGGATTTAGATATTGACAATTGAATGTCTTAGTTGTAAATTATTGTAGTGTGCGTGGAAGCTCCCGTGTCAAGTTCGCTTTCCTCAAGAGTTTTGAGGAATAGAGCTTTTGAGGAAGGCGAATTAGTTTCCGACACATCATCTTATTGTTTTCATTTTATAAGGAGGTGTATCAAATGGCAAACATCAAATCTGCAAAGAAGAGAATTCTCGTAAGCCGTCGTAATGCCGATAAGAACAAGGCAGAGCGTTCAGAAGTTAAAACCGCTATTAAGAAGGTTTATGCAGCTATCGAGTCAGGTGATAAGAAGGCAGCTCAGGCTGAGCTTGTTTCTGCAACCAAGACTATCGAGATGGCAGGTTCCAAGGGCGTTTATCACAAGAACAACGTTGCCCGCAAGGTATCTCGCATTTCTAAGGCTGTAAACGCAATGGCTTAATTAATTAAGATATATTATGAAAAACACCTGTACCCGTCATACAGGTGTTTTTTTATTGCCGGAAAGTTCTTTGAACTTTCCCGACAATAAAAAACTATAGCTTTTTTCCACTTTAATGTAGTGCAGTAGTGACCGTTTATGTTATAATGCTTTTCAAATGTAACGGGAGAATTAATACATGAAGATAATCGATATCCTTAATAAAAAGAATATGTCCCTTTCCTTTGAGGTATTTCCTCCAAAGAAAGAGAGCGGATTTGAAAGCGTAAAGAAGGCAACGGAAGAGATCGCAAGTTACAAGCCTGCATTTATGAGCGTTACCTACGGAGCCGGCGGAGGAACCAGCAAGTACACTTTGGATATTGCAAAGAATATCAGTGAGAAGTACGGAGTTCCTACTCTTGCACATCTTACCTGCGTTTCTTCAAGCAAGGCTACTGTTCATGAGCGCATTGAGGATATGAAGGCAGCAGGGATCAAGAACGTCATGGCTCTTCGCGGAGATTTAACTCCCGAACTTGAAGCAAGCGATCCTTCTACCTGGGATTACCGCCATGCCATCGAGTTGGTTCGTGAGCTTAAGGAAAGCGATTCCGATTTCTGTATCGGTGCCGCTTGCTATCCCGAGGTTCATCCCGACAGTGCTAACCAGAAAGAAGATATTCTTCATCTCAAAGAGAAGGTTGAAGCGGGAGCGGATTTCCTTACCACTCAGATGGTATTTGATAATAACCTTTTCTTTAACTTCTTATATAAATTGCGTGAGGCGGGCGTTACATGTCCTGTGCTTCCCGGCATCATGCCCATCACCAATGCAAATCAGGTGGAGCGTGCAATAAAGCTTTCAGGTTCTTTTATGCCCCAGCGTTTTAAGAGCCTTGTAGATTATTTCGGAAGCGACCCCGAGGCCATGAAACAAGCCGGTATTGCATATGCTACCGATCAGATCATTGATCTTTATGCCAACGGAATAACCAATGTGCACGTTTATTCCATGAACAAGCCCGATGTAGCAAAGGCGATCCAGGACAACCTTTCAAACATCCTCGGTAAGGATTTTGACAGGTAAGACAGTAATGCTAAGATTGGTAATTTCAAGATCAGTAGTTTTAAGATAATGAAAGATTTTTTAGAGAAATTAAAAAACGGACAGATAGATGATGGCTACGCCCTGACTCCGAGACATATCGAAAAAGAGGAAATGCCTGTAAACAGAGGCGAGGCTTTAAGATACGCGGGATATCCTGCAGCAGTTCTTCGCGCGAAGGGAGAAGGAAAGAAGGATGAATCCTATCTTGAGGTTCCCACCGACGAAGAGCTGGCAAGACGTCTGGAGGACGTAGTCAAGCTTACAAAGGGTCAGCTGACATATCGTATCTCTTATGTTTGCGCCAAGATTGAGAGAGACGAGGAAGGCTACCCTATCCTTCCCTTTGAACAGCATTCTGATGATCTTAAGAAAAATCTTGAGAATTGCAAAGCTGTTATTATCGTGGCTGCAACCATTGGTTCGGGAATAGACAGACTGATAAGAAGATATGAGAGAACCGAAGCTGCTACAGGACTTCTTCTTCAGGGAATCGGAGCAGAGAGAGTTGAGACTCTTGTGGATTCTTTTAACGATGAGGTGAAGAAAACCGCAGAAGAACTTGGAATGAAGGCTCACCCCAGATATTCACCGGGATACGGAGACCTTCCCATTACGGTTCAGCCCGCGCTTTTAAGGCTTGTTGATGCGGAACGCCGCCTTGGTATTACGCTTAATGCATCCCTTATGATGTCACCCTCAAAATCAGTTACCGCCATTATCGGAATAGAATGATTGAAACTAAACATATAAGCAATAAAACAGGCTAAGGTATCATTTTATAAATACCTTAGCCTTTAATAATTTACTGCATAAGAGGCATATCCTCAGGTCTTGAAGGCTCAACCACGATCTTGAAGCCCATTGCGCCGAGACGGCACTTCATATAAGCGATGGGAGCTTCGGGAGTGAGAGTAACCATTGGATCGTTACATGCTCTGGTGGTTGTATGGGTAACATGGATCTTGTGGGTTCCGAAAGGAAGTACGATACGGATGCTTTCTTTGTTTCCGATGTGTCCGAAGGGCTCACCGTCAATGTAAACGCCCATTCCTACTGCCATTCCCATGTAGTTGCCCATTCTGTAGAGCTGGATGGCACCGCAATCCTTAAGCTGAAGGGGCTGTCCGCAATTGGGGCAAACGGTGGTGTTCTCGTCGCCGTTGAATACGTGGCCGCTGCCGCATTTAAATCTCATTTTCATAAGAACTGTCTCCTTTTGAAAAAATTATTTCCACTAATAAATATCCTATCATTTTCCTTTAATGTCAACCTATTTAATACCGCCTTTTCCATTTACTTATTGACTTTTTTCCGATATACTAAAACAGACTATACGTCTGCGCACGTATGGATTTTACATATTCGGAGACATCATGAAAATACTTGATTTTATTAAGGACAATTTTGTATTTCTCGACGGAGGAATGGGTACCATTCTTCAGGAAGCGGGTCTTAAGCCAGGAGAACTCCCTGAAAGATGGAATGTGTCTCATCCCGAGGAGATAATCCGTATCCAGAGATCATATTTTGACGCGGGTACAAATGTGCTCCTTGCCAATACATTCGGTGCCAACTGTCTTAAATTTGACGATGAAGAATTGGAACAGCTTATTAATGCCGCATTCGATAATGCAAGAAAAGCAAAAGAGGAAAGCACCGGCAAGCAGGAAAAGTTCATCGCTCTTGATATAGGCCCCTTAGGAAGACTTTTAAAGCCTTACGGAGATTTTGAGTTTGAGGAAGCAGTGGCTGCATATGCAAAGACTGTAAAGCTTGGCGTTAAAGCAGGTGCCGATCTTGTCTTTATCGAGACCATGAACGACAGCTACGACACCAAGGCAGCTCTCCTTGCGGTTAAGGAAAATTCCAACCTTCCCGTGTTTGTTTCAAATGCTTACGGAAGCGACGGAAAACTTATGACCGGAGCTTCACCTGCATCAATGGTTGCAATGCTTGAAGGAATGCATGCGGATGCCATCGGTGCCAACTGCTCTCTTGGACCCGAGCAGCTCATCGGCGTAATGGAAGAGTATCTTGAATATGCTTCCGTTCCCGTTCTTATAAAGCCTAACGCAGGACTCCCCAGAGATGAGGGCGGAAAGACTGTATTTGATGTTTATCCTCCGGAGTTTTCGGATTGCATAAAGACCCTTCTTGAAAAAGGAGTAAGGATCGTTGGCGGATGCTGCGGAACTACTCCCGAGTACATCAAGGCTGTAGTTGAAAAAGCAAAGGAATTAAAGCCTGTTCCGGTTACGGATAAAGGAAGATCGCTGATTTCTTCCTATACTCACGTTGTTGAATTTGGACCTTCTCCCATACTTATCGGAGAGAGGATCAATCCTACAGGAAAGAAGCGTTTCCAGCAGGCTCTTAGGGACAACGATATAGATTATATTTTGGGCGAGGGCTTAAAACAGGCTGACGCCGGGGTTCAGGTCCTTGATGTAAATGTGGGACTTCCCGAGATCAATGAGCCCGATATGCTTGAAAATGTTGCCAAGGAACTTCAGGCTGTTACGGATCTTCCTTTGCAGCTTGACACCTCGGATCCGGAAGCTATGGAGCGCGGACTTCGTTGCTACAACGGTAAAGCTATGGTCAACTCCGTCAACGGTAAAGACGAGGTTATGGAAGCGGTATTTCCCCTTGTTGCAAAGTACGGAGGATTTGTTGTCTGCTTAACTCTTGATGAGGGCGGAATCCCTGAGACTGCAGAAGAGCGCGTAAAGATCGCTGAAAAGATCATTAAGAAAGCGGCAGAGTACGGCATCGCTAAGAAGGACCTGATCTTCGATCCCCTTGCTATGACCATCAGTGCAGATACCACTGCAGCTCTTGCTACAATAAAGGCAGTTCATGACATAAGACACGGTCTTGGAGTCAATACATCCCTTGGCGTATCCAATGTTTCTTTCGGACTTCCTTCAAGAAACATTATTACATCCACCTTCTTTGCTCTTACTTTGGAAGAAGGCTTATCCGCTGCCATTATGAATCCTTATTCTATGGAGATGATGAATGTTTATCACGCATTCAAGGCTCTTCATGATCTGGATCCCAATTGCACGGAATACATTACCTATGCCCAGAATCTTCCCGCAGTTCAGACAGCACCAACAGGAAGCGCTCAGGCAGGTGGTGCAGGAAGTGCGCCCGCAGGAAATGCCGATACAGGAAGAAATGTTTCGCCTCTTCAAAATGCCATTATCCGTGGCCTTAAGGAACAGGCCGGAAATATTACAAGAGACCTTTTAAAGGAAGTAAAGCCCCTTGAAATAGTACAGCAGGAAGTTATCCCTGCCCTTGATATCGTTGGAAAGGATTTTGAGGAAAAGAAGGTTTATCTCCCACAGCTTTTGATGGCTGCAGAGGCTTCAAAGGAGGCCTTTGAAGAGATCAAGAAGGAGATGGCAAAGTCTGCCGACGGAGCGGGACCCAAGAGATGCTCCTTTGTAATAGCCACTGTTCACGGAGATATTCACGACATAGGAAAGAACATTGTTAAGCTGATCTTGGAGAATTACGGCTTTGATGTTCATGACCTTGGAAAAGATGTTCCCGAGCAGGTCATCGTCGATAAGGTTGTGGAACTTCACGCACCCCTTGTTGGGCTTTCTGCGCTTATGACCACCACTGTTCCCGCAATGGAAGAGACCATTAGGCTTTTAAGAGAACAGGCTCCTTGGGCGAAAGTAACCGTTGGTGGCGCCGTTATGACTCAGGAGTATTCCGACAGGATCGGAGCGGACAAATACTGCCGCGATGCCATGGAGACGGTCAGATACGCCGAGGAAGTGGAAAAGAGTCTCGTTTAATATTTATGAACGATATATTTATATAAATAGAAAATTTAATTTGTTAGGATAAGACCGATTATGGATCAAAGTAAAATCAGAAATTTTTGTATTGTAGCACATATCGATCACGGTAAGTCTACACTTGCAGACAGGATCATTGAAAAGACGGGACTTCTTACTAGCCGCGAGATGCAGGAGCAGGTCCTCGACAATATGGATCTTGAAAGAGAGCGTGGTATCACCATCAAGTCCCAGGCTGTTCGTACGGTGTACAAAGCCAAGGACGGAGAGGAGTATATCCTTAATCTTATTGATACTCCCGGCCATGTTGACTTTAACTACGAAGTAAGCCGTTCTCTTGCAGCATGTGACGGAGCGATACTGGTTGTTGACGCAGCTCAGGGTATCGAGGCCCAGACCCTTGCCAATGTTTATCTGGCATTGGATCATGACCTTGACGTATTCCCTGTTATCAACAAGATCGACCTTCCCAGCGCAGAGCCCCAGAGGGTTATTGACGAGATCGAGGATGTTATCGGAATCGAAGCTCAGGACGCACCTCTTATCTCTGCCAAGAACGGCATCGGTATTGAGGACGTTCTTGAGGCTATCGTTCATAAGATCCCCGCTCCCAAGGGAGATCCCAACGGTCCTCTTAAAGCTCTTATATTTGACTCTGTTTATGATTCTTATAAGGGAGTTATCGTCTTTTGCCGTATCAAAGAGGGAACCGTTAGACGTGGAACCAAGATCAGAATGATGGCAACAGGCGCGGTTGAGGATGTTGTTGAAATCGGGACCTTCGGCGCAGGTCAGTTCTTCCCCTGTGATGAACTTTCTGCCGGAATGGTAGGTTATATTACCGCTTCCATCAAGAATCTTAAGGAAACAACCGTTGGTGATACTATTACCGACGATGAGAATCCTTGCGCAGAGCCTCTTCCCGGATATAAAAAGGTTCAGTCTATGGTTTATTGCGGACTTTACCCCGCCGACGGAGCTAAGTATCCGGATCTTAGGGATGCGCTTGAAAAACTTCAGCTCAATGACGCTTCTCTTACCTATGAGCCTGAAACTTCAATTGCTCTGGGATTTGGTTTCAGATGCGGATTCCTGGGGCTCCTTCACCTTGAAATCATTCAGGAAAGGCTTGAAAGAGAGTATAATCTCGATCTTGTAACAACAGCTCCCGGCGTTGTTTATAAAGTTTACAAGACCAACGGAGAGGTGATTGAACTTACCAATCCCTCTAACCTTCCGGATCCTTCAGAGATCGAGTATATGGAAGAGCCCATTGTAAATGCGGAGATCATGGTGACCAAGGAGTTCGTCGGATCCATCATGGAACTTTGTCAGGAGCGCCGCGGAAGATATATTTCCATGGAGTATATCGAGGCAAACCGCGCTCTTATCAAATATGAACTGCCTCTCAATGAGATCATTTACGATTTCTTTGATGCGCTTAAATCAAGGTCAAGAGGATATGCTTCCTTTGACTATGACATGAAGGGATATGAGAGATCATCCCTTGTTAAACTTGATATTCTCGTTAACCGCGAGGAAGTGGATGCTCTTTCCTTTATCGTACATGCCGACTCTGCTTATGAAAGAGGACGCAGAATGTGCGAGAGACTTAAGGAAGAAATCCCGAGACATCTTTTTGAGATCCCTATTCAGGCAGCAGTGGGTGGCAGGATCGTTGCCAGAGAGACCGTTAAGGCCATGAGAAAAGACGTGCTTGCCAAGTGCTACGGCGGTGATATTACCCGTAAGAAGAAGCTTCTCGAAAAGCAGAAAGAAGGAAAGAAGAGAATGCGTCAGGTAGGAAATGTTGAGATTCCTCAGGAGGCATTCATGAGCGTTCTTAAATTGGACGAAGGAAAATAAAGGCTAGATTTATTATGGACAAAAAATTTCCAAAATCAAAATTAGGATGGCTGTTTGAAAACATGAAGGGAAGAAGAACCCTCTTCTTTGCAGCGATCCTCGGAACAGTTGTTTATAACATTTTGCAGCTTACGGTACCTTACGTATCAAGTAAGCTTGTTGACATGTTCCTTTCAGGAGAGAATGCGGCATACAACTGGGCCAACAACCGCAATCTGTTCTTCTATCTTGTGGGTGCAATGGTAGCTGTTACCATTGTCCGTACGGTAATCGTTTACTTGGACTGCATGAGTTATGAGCATGTTTCACAGCATGTTCTTTTCCGTGTGCGTAATTATCTTTATGACAAGATCCAGCGTCAGGACATGAAATTCTATTCAACCTTCAGGACCGGCGACCTTATGACAAGAGTTACCGGAGACCTTGATGCTGTAAGACACATGGTGGCATGGGTAGTAAGAATGATCGTTGAATCTTTCTCCCTTTATACGGCTGCAATGGTTTATTTCTTTATAATGAACTGGAAGCTTGCCCTTTGCATTATGGTACTTTCACCTTTTATCTTTATTGTAATTTACATGTTCAGGCAGAAGGTTCGCCCCATGCATGCAAAGCTCCGTGAAAAGCTGGCTGAGATGAACACCTATGCTCAGGAGAATATCTCCGGTAACCGTGTTGTTAAGGCATTTGCACGTGAGAAATACGAGATTGAAAAATTCGACAAGGCAAACACGAGCTATAAAGAAACCAACCAGGAGACTGCCCTTGTGTGGGTTAAGTTCTATCCTTTTATAGAAGGCATGGCCAGCATGATGAGCATTGCCCTTCTTCTTATCGGTGGTTCATTCCTGATCTACAGCATTGCACATCCCGAAAATCCCCAGCTCACCATGGGTCAGTTCGTGGCATTTTCAGGACTTATCTGGGCTATCCAGAACCCCATGAGAATGATGGGTAATATTATGAACGAGTTCCAGAGATTCTCCGCAGCTTCCGCAAAGGTTATGGAGATCTACTACTCTGAGCCCGAGATAGTTGATGCTCCCGATGCTATCGATCATCCCGGAAGTTTTAAAGGTAAGGTTGAGTTTAAGAACGTCAGCTTCATGTACTCAGACGGAAATCTTCCCGTTCTTAAGAACATCAGCTTTACTGCAGAACCCGGCCAGACCGTGGCTATCATGGGCGAGACGGGATGCGGAAAGACTTCCCTTATCCATCTTATTCCCAGGTTTTATGAGCCTACGGGAGGAGAGGTTCTTATTGACGGCGTAGATATTAAGAAATACAAGCTTGAGCAGCTTCGTAAGAATATCGGTCTTGCAACCCAGGATGTCCTTCTTTATTCAGACACCATCGAAGGAAACATTGCATACGGTGATCCTCATATCACCGCAGAGCAGGTTGTTAAGTTTGCAAGATATTCTGCAGCCAGCGAGTTTATCGCGAAGATGCCGGAAGGATACGATACCATCGTTGGTGAGCGCGGAGTGGGCTTATCGGGAGGACAGAAGCAGAGGATATCTCTTGCCCGTGCTCTTGCTATTGAGCCTTCGATCCTTATCCTTGACGACACCACATCTGCAGTTGATATGGAGACTGAGAAGCAGATTCAGGAGAGCTTAAGAAGCCTTGATTTTTCTTGCACAAAGATAATCATTGCTCAGAGAATCTCCACCACCAAATTTGCAGATAAGATCATTATCCTCCGGAACGGTGAGATCACCGAAGAGGGTTCACACGAGGAGCTTATCAAAAAGGGCGGCTACTACAGCGAACTTGTTAAGCTTCAGCTTGGAGAGGAGGTGTAGATCGTGGCAAGAAATACTTACAAACAAGACGAAAGACTTGACGAGCCTTTTAATTTCAAACACCTCTTAAGAGCAGGCGTATACATTAAAAAATATGCAGCAAAGATGATCTTTGCCCTTATCATTTCCGCAGCCGGCGGAGCTATCGGACTATTGTCCCCCAAGATCACTCAGAAGGCTCTTGACGATGCGATACCTAATTCCGATATGAGACTTCTCATCACCTTGGGCATCGCTCTTGCGGGAACCGTTGTTATCAGCGTTATCCTGACCACCATAAGATCACGCATCATGATCAAGGTCAGCCAGGGCATCATTTTTGATATCAGAAAAGATATCTTTGCCCATCTTCAGAAACTGCCTTTCCAGTACTATGATGACAGACCTCACGGAAAGATCCTTATCAGGGTTGTTAACTACGTAAACTCCGTTTCGGACATGCTTTCCAACGGACTTATCAATGTTATCCTTGAGATTTTCAATCTTGTTTTCATAATCATATTTATGTTTACGGTTGACTGGCAGCTGTCCCTTGTTGTTCTCTGCGGCGTACCCGTACTTGCGGTGTTCATGCTCTGGATCAAGAACAAGCAGAGAAAAGCATGGCAGAATGTATCAAACAAGAACTCTAACCTTAATGCATACCTTCAGGAGAATATCGTAGGTGCGCGAATCACCCAGATATTCGCCCGTGAGGATTACAATGCAAAGATATTTGAAGAACTCTCAGGAGACTGCAGAAATACCTGGATGACCGCCGTTAGATACAATAACCTTGTATGGCCCGGAATCGATACTATTTCCGTACTTGTAAGAGCAGCTATCTTTATCTTCGGTATGGTGGTATTTTCAACTGCTGAAGGCCTTCCTGCAAAGAGTGTAGGTACCATTTTGGCTATATCCAGTTATGCTTCAAGATTCTGGCAGCCCATCATGAACCTTGGTAATATCTTCAATACCTTCATCAACAACATCGCTTACCTTGAGAGGATCTTCCAGACTCTTGATGAGCCCGTTACCGTTGATGATGCAGTTAATGCAAGAGAAATGCCTGAGATCAAGGGCGAAGTTAAGTTTGAACATGTTAACTTATCATATGAAGAAGGAAAGCCTGTTCTCAAAGATGTTTCATTTACTGTTAAGCCCGGCCAGAGCGTTGCTTTGGTAGGACCTACCGGCGCCGGAAAGAGTACCATTGTAAGCCTTGTATCAAGATTCTACAATGTTGACTCGGGTAAGGTGCTCATTGACGGAGAAGACATTTCCGAAGTTACCCTTCATTCACTCAGAAGCCAGATGGGTATCATGCTTCAGGACAGCTTTATCTTCTCGGGAACCATTGGTGATAACATTAGATACGGTAAGCTTGATGCTACCGATGAAGAAATCAGAGAAGCATCAAAGATCGTATGCGCAGACGCGTTTATCAGCGCAATGCAGGACGGATACGAGAGCGAAGTAAGAGAGCGTGGTACCACTCTTTCACAGGGCCAGAAACAGCTCATTTCCTTTGCAAGAACCCTTATCTCGGATCCCAAGATCCTTGTGCTTGATGAGGCAACCTCCAGCATTGACGTACAGACCGAGCGTGCTCTTCAGACCGGTCTTTCAAATATGATGAAGGGACGTACAACATTCATCATTGCTCACCGTCTTTCTACCATCAAGAACTGCGATGTCATCATGTATATTGATGATGGCGGAATAGTGGAAGCGGGAACCCATGATGAACTTCTTGCAAAGCACGGATACTATTACCACCTTTACACATCCCAGATGGATGAGAAGGGCGCCTGACCGGCATTGGAGCAATAAAATAATTAATTAGAAAAGAGAGAAGATCGTGTACCGACCCCCAAAAGTTAGACCAAAAATCTAACGATTGGGAGGTCGGTATTTTTATGGCTAAATATTCTTTTGAGTTTAAGAAGAAAGTGGTTAACGCCTATATAAATGGTGAGGGTGGCTATGTATACCTTGTAAAAACTTATGGAATTCCACGTATAGCCATTCTTGAAAGGTGGGTTCATAGTTATCAAGCATTCGGAGATGACGGACTAATGCGTTCTCGCCAAAAGCAAATATATTCTTTCGAAAAGAAGCTTTCTGTTGTAGAGTTATATTTAACAAGTGAAATCTCGTATCAAGATTTAGCGCTGCAAGAAGGCATCTCTAATCCGTGTATGATTGCAAACTGGGTAAAACGCTTTCGTGTAGCAGGTCCTGATGCGTTGAGACCGCAAAAGAAAGGGCGAAAGAAAGCAGTGGATAAACCAAAAGAAAAGGCTTCTGATTCCCACACTGAAACATCTGTTGATACAAGCGCAGAGCATGTCAAGGAGTTAGAGGATGAGTTGCTGAAACTTAGAATAGAGAATGCATTTTTAAAAGAACTGAGGAGACTGCGTTTAGAGGACGAAGCAAAAACGAGAGAACTGCTCGAATCATCAACAGCCTCCGAGGACAGTTCAAACTAAAAGACCTTCTCTCGTATACCGCTATGCCTAAAGCAACATTTATGTATTGGCAGAAGCGGTTTAACCAAGATAATCCCGATAAAGAAATCGAGGAAAAGATATTGGAGATTCGTAAGAACCATAAAGACTATGGCTACCGTAGAATCTTTGGTGAACTTAAAAATCAAGGATATACCATTAACAAGAAGAAAGTTCAGCGCATAGTCCAAAAACTTGGTCTTCAGGTGACTTCATTTACTCGTAAAAGTCGAAAATATAGTTCATACAAAGGTACGGTTGGAATCGTTGCTCCTAATAGAATACGCAGACGTTTTTATACTCGCATACCGCATCAAAAGATTACTACGGATACAACGGAGTTTAAATACTATGAGGTGAACTCTAAAGGAGCGTTGACAATGCATAAACTTTATCTTGATCCGTTTATGGATATGTGTAACGGCGAAATATTAAGTTATGGGATAGATAAGAAACCTACCGCTAAGAATGTAATGGATGCTTTAGATAAAGCTATTAAAATCACCTCAGACTGTCCGTACAGAAGAACTTTTCATTCAGATCAAGGTTGGGCTTATCAAATGAAAGCGTATACTCATCGGCTTAAAACAGAAAAAATATTTCAAAGTATGTCCAGAAAAGGCAATTGCTTGGATAATTCCGTAATGGAAAACTTTTTCGGATTACTTAAACAGGAAATATACTATGGTGTTGTTTATTATAGTTTCGAGGAGTTGAAATCAGAGATAGAACATTTTATTAAGTATTATAACGAACAAAGAATAAAAGAGCGTTTAGGATGGATGAGTCCTGTTCAATACAGGCTCCATCTATTAGCTGCATAAAAGAAAAAACGAGACGACCGAAGTCGTCTCGTAAAAAGTCTAACTTTGAGGGGTCACCTCATACCTTCGTGTACATGGCTCTGTTTTTATGGTAAAAATCCAATTTCTAACGTATTCAATAATTCTTTACGAATATATCGTTTTCTTTGTAATA
>JAEEGJ010014744.1_pt1 | contig 18444 bp, 17 predicted proteins | sample 8958761 | NCBI WGS metagenome assembly JAEEGJ01 (sample SAMN16246546, study PRJNA631951) | gut metagenome | biome: gut microbiome; feature: rumen; material: RS-attached | host: Bos | place: Iran: Karaj | collected 2018-10
GTAATATTGGTAATTCTTTCCAAGATTTAGGTAGTGCCACTTTGGCGAAATCGTCGTACATTTGCCGACGAATTAACAATCGTCGGCGAGAACAGGTGGCGCCTCGGCAATTCGAGCGAGCTCGATTGCGTTCGGCTTGCACTGTCCTTGCAGCGGATTTCAAAACGTAATGAAGATGAAGATTTTTGCATTGATTTTGATGTCGCTCCTGATGGTGTGCTGCACGAAGGACGACGAGGTGAAGGCTGGCACCGTGCAGGAGGCAGGCAAAACGCTGGTGGTGTACTACAGTTACACGAACAATTGTCACGAGATAGTGACCTCTCTGACGAGCCAGATTGAGGCAGACGTGATGCGTATTGAGCCTGCGGACAAAACACAGAAGTACGAGGCAAACAACTACGCCATCGGTACAGCATTGCTAAATGCCATCAAGGCTGCGCCCAACGAGGCAGCCAGTTATCCCGTAATCGACCCCGTGAGCATCACCGACCTTTCGCAGTACCAGAACATCATCATCGTGACGCCGCTGTGGTGGAGCCAGATGGCGGCCATCATGCAGGCTTACCTGTTCCATCAGGGAAGCAAGATGGCAGGAAAGAAGATAGCGCTCATCGTGTCGAGTCATTCAACAGGCATCAGCGGAGTCGTAGAGGATGCACGCCGACTGATACCAGAAGGGATTTTCGAGGAAGAGTCACTTTGGATTCACAACAGCAACCGTAGCAGTTCGGCATCGCTCATTGCTGCATGGCTTCCCAAACTCAGTTTCAAATCAAGCAATACGACTATGACAGACAATATATACCTCACAATCGACGGTGTAACCAAGAAGATGACGCTGGCCGATAATGCCGCCACTCATGAACTGGTGGAGGCACTCGGCAGTGGCGACATCACCGTTACGGTAAGTGATAACGATTTCGAGCAATGGGGTTCGCTGGGACGGTCTTTTACTACCAGCAACGAGTACATCACCTGTCAGCCTGGTGATGTAGTGCTCTATGCCGGCAGCAACATCTGCCTGTTCTATGGAACCAATTCATACAGCTACACTCGCTTAGGTAAGATAGAGTACCAGACGCTTGAAGAACTGAAGTCGTTTCTGAAGGCAGGGCAGACTGGCGTGAAACTCACGCTGTCGCTTACCAATGGTACTACGGCTGTGAACAGCATTCGAAGCGAGCAACCCTCTGATGACGCATATTATTCGCTTGATGGCAAACGCATCAGCAAGACAGGGCATGGACTGTATATTCACAAAGGTAAAAAAATAGTTTTATGAAAAGGATTATTCTGTTAGCAAGCATCGTGGCGATGGCTCTCGACCGCGCCTGCCTTGACCTCGTTTTCAATCATCAGTCTGTCAGTGGCGATGATGCCAATCCACTTATCCAGCGCATTGAGAACCTTCACGGTACGCACACCGTCGAATATGCAGCCCAGCTCGGACTCGGTTCAACATCCTATACACTCATCGACATCAAGAATGCCTCTGGCATCAGCAAGCCCATGATGTCATCAGAGCGTTACAACGTCTATTCCCTCGACGGCAAGAAGCTCCTGACCAATGCCGAAAGTCTCGATGGCTTGGCTAAAGGGACGTATATTGTGAATGGTGAAAAAAGAATGGTAGAGTAAAAGATAGAAATCCGATGAAGAAAGTATATGTTATCTCAACGAGTCTGCGTCATGGCTCAAACAGCGATATACTGGCAGATAAATTAATAGAAGGTGCGAAAGTAGCAGGACACGATGTAGAGAAGATTTCATTAGTTGGCAAGAATATCCAGTTCTGCAAGGGGTGTATGGCGTGTCAGAAACTTGGACGCTGCATCATCAAGGATGATGTGAACGACATTATGGCCAAAGTGCTTCAAGCCGATGTCATCTGTTGGGCGACTCCCATCTACTATTACGAGATGAGCGGACAGATGAAGACACTCATCGACCGCATGAATGCCATGTACGAGCAGGACTATCATTTCCGCGATGTCTATCTGCTGACCACTGCTGCGGAAGATGAAGAACAAACACCAAAACGTGCTGAAGCAGGCTTGACAGGTTGGATAGACTGCTATCCCAAGAGCCGACTGGCAGGAACTCTCTTCTGCGGTGGTGTAAATGACCCTCGTGAGATTGAAGGCAACCCTAAGCTTCAAGAGGCTTTTGAAATGGGAAGGAATATCTAAGCTGCTGAGGATATATGACAATACAAGAATTCAGAGAATACATGGCATCGGGCAAACCTGTAGAGGGAGGCTCTGATGTACACATGATGTTTCACAAGCTGTCACAAGAGGCTTTGCAGATTACAGCTGAGATCAACGGCAAGTATCATACGCCAGAGGTGCTGCATGGCTTGCTCGAACAGTTATGGGGACGCGAAGTGCCAAAGAGTGTTGGGATGTTCCCGCCATTTCATACCGACTGCGGCAAGAACACCATCGTTGGCGAGCGCGTGTTCATCAACATGGACTGCAAGTTCCAAGACCAAGGAGGCATTACCATTGACGAAGGCGCGTTGATTGGGCATAACGTAGTGTTAGCCACACTCAACCACGACCTCAATCCTGCAAATCGGGCAAGTATGACCTACGCCCCCATCTACATCGGCAAGAACGTATGGATTGGCGCAAACGCTACCGTATTAGCAGGCGTTACCATCGGTGACGGTGCCGTAGTGGCTGCAGGTGCTGTCGTCAACAAAGATGTTGAGTCAAACACGATAGTCGGCGGTGTTCCTGCCAAAGTGATTAAGAAGATTGAAGTCAAATAATAAACAAGAGAGAAATTTATGAGAACGTTATTAGCCGCAGTGCTGATGGGCTTGACGCTCGCGGCCTGCAACGAGAACAAACAAACTACAAACGAAGATATGAATACAACATTACAACTGACTCAGGAGTGGGACAAGGTGTTCCCACAGAGTGACAAGGTGACTCACGAGAAAGTAACCTTCAAGAACCGCTTCGGCATCGAACTCGCAGCGGATTTGTATAAGCCAAAAGGCGTCAAGGACAAACTGTCGGCCATCGCCTGTAGCGGTCCTTTTGGTGCCGTGAAGGAACAGTCGAGCGGGCTCTATGCGCAGACGCTGGCAGAGCGCGGTTTTCTGACTATCGCTTTCGACCCCAGCTATACGGGTGAGAGTGGCGGCGAACCTCGCTATGTATCTTCGCCCGACATCAACACAGAGGATTTCTCGGCGGCGGTGGATTACCTTATGACGCGCGACGATGTGATCCCTGAGCGCGTGGGTATCCTCGGCGTGTGCGGATGGGGAGGCATCGCTCTCAACGCAGCGGCACTCGACCCGCGTATCAAGGCCACCGTGGCGACGACGATGTACGATATGAGCCGTGTGTCGCAAAACGGCTATCACGATGACGGCGACAGCAAAGAGGCTCGTAACGCCATGCGCAAAGCCTTGGCCGAGCAACGCCTGAAGGACTACCAAGGCGGCTCCTACGAGCGTGCAGGTGGTGTGGTGGAAGACCCGACCAATATGCCTTGGTTCGTTCAGCAGTACCATGCCTACTACAAGACTCAGCGCGGATACCATGTCCGCTCGCTCAACTCCAACGAGGGCTGGAACAAAACATCCGTCCTGCCTTGGCTTAATGCAGGTTTCCTCAAGTTCACCAACGAGATTGACAATGCCGTCATGATCCTGCATGGCGAGAAGGCCCACAGCCGCTATTTTGGCATCACCGCCTACGAAGACATAACGGGCGCAAAGGTTGATTTGCAGGGTCAGGACGAGAACCTGCAGCCGCTCAATGCACCGCTTGCCGAGCCGTTCATCCTCAACCGCGGCAACAAACAACTCTACATCGTCCCTGGTGCCACCCATTGCGACCTCTATGATGGTGGTAAACAGAACTACATCCCTTTCGACAAGCTTGCTGCATTCTATAACGAAAACATGAAATGACCAACAACAGAATTATCCAAATAGACAGCGTGGATGCGTACAATAAACTGTATGGATGGGAGACGCTGCACCCGCTGGTGACGGTGGTGAATCACGCCAATCCGATGGCCAGCGACCTGAACCACTCGCGGTTGAACTATGGCCTCTATGCGCTGTTCCTGAAGCAGGGCGACGGCTGTTCGATACGCTACGGACGCGAGAAGTACGACTATCAGGAAGGTACCGTGGTGAGTTTCAAGCCTGGTCAGGTGGTAGAGGTGGAATGGGACGAGAGCCGCCCCATGCCGCCCTCACGTGGACTGCTGTTCCATCCCGATTTGCTCTACGGCACACAGTTGGCTCGCCGCATCAACGACTACACGTTCTTCGACTACGATCAGCGCGAGGCCCTGCACCTCTCAGAGCGTGAGCAGCACATGGTGGTGGAACTGTTCGACAGAATCGAAGAGGAGTTGCAACACCCCATCGACCGCCACTCGCAGACGCTCATCACCGATGCCATCGGCCTGCTCTTGGACTACTGCATGCGCTACTATGACCGCCAGTTCATCACCCGCCATAAAGTAAACAGCGACATCCTCACCGCCTTCCATCAACAGCTGAAGGAGTATTTCGTCAGCGGTTATCCAGAAAGGAACGGTCTGCCAACAGTTGCCTACTTTGCCGACAAGGCCTGCCTCTCGCCCAACTATTTCGGCGACCTCATCAGCAAGGAGAGCGGCACCACTGCCCAGCGCCACATCCAGGATGCCGTCATTGAGCGTTCCAAGCAACTGCTCATCGAGACTCGCCTGCCCGTCAGCGAGATAGCCTACCTGCTCGGCTTCGAATATCCGCAACACTTCTCGCGCCTATTCAAGTCGCGCACTGGTATGACACCGAATGAATATAGATTAACAGCATAATAATTATGAAGAAGATTGTAATGATGATGGCGGCACTCTTGACGATGAGCCTGAGTGCTTGCTCACAAGGAAACAAAACAAAGGAGAACAAGGAAATGAATAAAGTATTAGTAGCCTATTTCTCAGCATCGGGAGTGACGAAAGGTGTGGCACAGCAGTTGGCAGAGGTGACAGGGGGAACCCTGCATGAAATCAAACCAACACAGCCCTATACGGATGCTGACCTCGATTGGCGAGATAAGCAGAGTCGTTCTTCAGTGGAAATGCAAGACAAGAAATCGCGTCCTGCCATCACAGACAAACTCACGAACATGCAGGACTATGATGTCATCTACGTCGGTTTCCCCATCTGGTGGTACACCTGTCCGACGATTATCAACACCTTCATGGAGGCATACAGTTTCAAAGGAAAGACCGTCATTCCCTTTGCCACCTCTGGCGGCAGCAGCATCAAGAAAGCCTGCGAAGACCTGAAAGCCGCTTATCCTGATGTGAATTGGAAAGAGGGCAAGCTCTTGAATAGAGCATCGAAGAAAGATTTGGAGGATTGGGTGAAGAAATAAAAGCCAAATAACAATAAAGATCTAAAATAATCGTTCATTGCTAACACTTTTGTTGCAATGAACGATTTTTGTTAGTCTTTGAAACAAATCTTATCGTGGTCGATGGGATATTATCGTAATTTTGCACCAGATTTAGATTCATACATTGGTTAATTAGGTAATTGTTAGTTATTTGTTAGTAGTAATGAAATAGCGCGGCTCGTGATGAGTCGCGCTTTTTTCGGCTCAGTCCGAAAAACCCAATAATCATTAAATCTCAAGGCAAAATAATCATGCTTTAGGATATATTTTGTATCTTTGTCCGCAAATAGCAACTAGAATATGAAAAGACTGATAATTTCCCTGATTGCATTGGTCACGATGCAGAGTGCTTTTGCTGTTGATAGGCTCTCGATATACGAATATTGAATTAAACGATGAAGTAAATGGATTGGCATGAGCATAAAACTGATTATATTCGACTTTGACGGAACGCTGGGCGACACCCGACGGAACATCGTTGTGACCATGCAGGACGTAATGAGAGAATTGAATCTTCCATTGCAGGACGAAGAAGTGTGTGCTTCTACCATCGGACTGCCATTGAAAGGATGCTATGCCCAGATGTTTCCTCAACTTGATGCTGATGAGCTGGACAGGTGTGCCGAAGTGCATCACCGATGCTTCGCCGAGAATCTGAAGAAGATTACTCCGATGCCGTTCCCCCAAGTAAAAGAAACACTTGAAGTGCTGAGGAATCGGGGAATCAGTCTTGCCATCGCTTCTTCACGAACCAGCGAATCACTACGCGATCTACTTGGCCGCATGGGAATGGAATCCCTTTTCTCCTGCATTGTTGGGGCGCAGGATATTGTTCATGCCAAGCCAGATGCGGAACCGGTGTTAAAGATTCTCGATATACTGGGATTCATGGCAGACGAGACCTTGGTGGTTGGAGATATGGCGGTTGATATTCTGATGGGACTCCATGCCAGAGCTAAGACTTGTGGCGTGACATGGGGCAACGGAACAAGAGAAGAGCTCAGAGAGGCCGGAGCCGACTTTATTATTGACAGAATGGAAGATCTTATTGAAATATGAAAAGGTCATTGCACGGGTGACAATGTGTTTGAGGTGATGAAAGGCGTGATGGGTGAACAATTACATGCTTTTAACCACAGGTAGATTTGCCTCTTTCCACGCAAGGATGCCACCTTTGAGGTTCACGCACTTATAGCCGATATCAGCCAACTTACCAGCAGCATTAGCTGAGCGGCGACCACTGCGGCAGTAGATGGCGATGGTCTTGTCAATGGGCAATTTAGCCTTGGCCTGTTCCACGAAGTCACTTTGGAACTGGTCAATAAGAACGGCTCCCTTGATATGCCCTTCAGCAAATTCGTCGGCCTTACGCACGTCGAGGATTACCACGTTGGAGTCCGCAATCAGTTCGGCAAACTCCTTCACATCATAATTGTCAAAATTCTGTTGGCCACAGGCAGTAGTCAGCCCAAGTGCGGCAAATAAGCAAGTCAAAATCTTCTTCATTTCCTAAATAATATCAAATTTAATGGTGATTAAATCAATCAAAATATGCCGCCTGACAGAATCTCGATGGTCTTTCCATCTAGGTGGATGGCGCCGCTCTCTTGAAGTTCGTTGAGGGCACGTTGCAGGGAATACTTCTGAATGCCGAAATGATCGGCCAGTTCCTGACGCGACATGGAAAGCCGAATCGTGTTTGACTGCTGACGGTGTTGTTCCTCTTTCAGGAAGAAAATGATCTTGTCGCGGACACTCAGCAAGAGCATTCCCACCTTCTTGGTAAGTCCGGCAATCAGGTTCGAAAGAATCACCGTGAAATTCTTTGCCAGGCGGGAATCAAGTTCGAGCAGCCGCTCAAAGTCCGCCGACAGGATTCTCAACACCTTCGTGTTTGTCGTCGCCTGTACCGTGACAGGGTATCTGCGGACTTGTGCGAAGAGGAATGCCGGGGCGAACATGTTGCCGGCATGAAAGGTTGACATACGAATATAGCGGTCGGAGGCACCTTCAAGATAAGCGACGACCTCACCATCTAATAAGATGTTTGCGTGAAGACAATCCTCGCCGGCAACAAAAAGAAAGTCGCCTTTGTATAAACGGGTCACACGATAACGGACGGCATGCATCAGATCAATGATCTCGTTATCGGTCAGTCCTTCAAAAAGCGGGCACTTGCGAATGCCTTCAAGAGTTTCTGTATCCATATCTAACTCAAAGATAGTGCAAAGATAGCGATAAGCAGCTAATAATCCTTAAAATTAACAAACTTTTATACAGCTCAGTCACATTTGTTACCAGTTTCTATCCCCATTTATGATTATATTTGCAGACTAAAACCTACAGAAATGAGCGTTGTAGAAAAAACGAAAGCGGCAATTCGTAAGCTGACAGGACTATTTTCCTATCGGCAAAAGGTGGGTTTGCTGGTGATAGCGGGCGTCGTATGCGGCCTCGGCGGATTGTTTATGTATCTGCTTAGGGCGCATACCTATTTTATAGGTGACGACCCGTCGGCCTGCGTCAACTGCCACATCATGACTCCTTATTATGCTACGTGGAGCCACTCTTCGCACGGACGTATCGACAATCAGTCAAACGGTGCCACGTGCAATGATTGTCACGTGCCCCATCAGAACTTAGCCTTGAAGTATGGGTTCAAGGCGATGGACGGTCTGAAGCACACGGCATACTTCGTGATGCACTCAGAACGTCAGGCTCCGATGGCCGAGACACTGACAGGTCAGGTGGTGATGGACAACTGCATCCGTTGCCACACACAGTTGAACACAGAATTTGTAAAGACAGGCCGCATGGGCTATATGCAGCAGCAGGCTCAAGGCGGCAAGGTATGCTGGGACTGTCATCGCAACGTGCCCCACGGCGGTATGAACTCGCTGATGGCGACGCCGAATGCCGAGGGTGTCACACCACTTCCACCATCGCCTGTACCAGAATGGCTGCAGAACATGATGAACTAAACAACGGATTTCACGGATTAAACGGATTTAGAAAACAATAAAAACGAAATATTATGGCAAAGACATTAAAGAAATGGCAAGGTTGGCTTCTGTTTGGAGGCTCAATGGTAGTAGTGTTCTTGTTGGGACTGCTCGTGTCGTCGCTGATGGAGCGCAGAGCCGAGGTGGCCAGCGTATTTAACAACAAGCGCACCGTGTTTGAGGATGAAATCATCGCCCAGAACGAGAAGTTCAAGGCTGACTATCCGCGTGAGTACGAGACGTGGGCGATGACGGAGGACACCACATTCCGTTCAATGTTCAACGGCTCTCAGGAAACAGATGAGTTGGCCGACCGTCCAGAGATGGTCATCCTGTGGGCTGGCTATGCATTCTCGCGCCACTACAACACACCTCGCGGCCACAAGCATGCGCTGGAGGATATGCGTAAGATTCTGCGTACGGGTAATCCTGGCATAACGGTAAAGACTGCCGACGGACGCGATTCTATCACCGTAGATATGCAGCCCGCTACCTGTTGGACTTGTAAGGGTCCGGATGTTCCTCGTATGATGCGCGAACTGGGTAATGGTAAGGATCAGTTTGATCCCGCTAACTTCTATGCCAAGAAATGGAGTGAGCTGGGTGCCGAGGAGGTAAACACCATCGGCTGCAGCGACTGTCACGATGCCCGTACGATGGATCTGCGTCCTGCCCGTCCTGCTATCTACGAGGCCTTTGCCCGTCGTGGTCTGGACGTGAAGAAGGCCACCCATCAGGAGATGCGCTCGCTCGTCTGTGCCCAGTGTCATACGGAGTACTACTTCATCAAGCCCAACGACCCCAACAATCCCGGCAAGGCCAACTACCTGATGTTCCCACAGGATAAGGGAATGACCTGCGAGGCTGCTGAGGAGTATTACGACTCGATAGGCTTCTACGACTATATCCATCCGCTGTCGAAGACTCCTATTCTGAAGGCTCAGCATCCCGGCTACGAGATGGCACTGCAAGGCATTCACGGCCAGCGTGGCGTCTCGTGTGCCGACTGCCACATGCCCTATAAGCAGGAAGGCGGCGTAAAGTTCAGCGACCACCGTATTACCTCGCCGCTGGCGAATATTGACCGTACCTGTCAGACCTGTCACCGTCAGGATGCAGAGGTCCTGAAACAGAATGTCTATGAGCGTCAGGCCAAGACACGCGAGAGCCGCACGAAGTTAGAGAAGCAACTGGCGGCTGCCCATATCGAGGCGAAGTTTGCTTGGGAGAAGGGTGCCACAGAGGCCGAAATGAAGCCTATCCTGCAATTAATCCGCAGCAGCCAGTGGCGCTGGGACTATGCCTTTGCCTCGCATGGTGCATCATTCCATGCACCACAGGAAGTTCAACGTCTGTTCAGCGACGGACTGGTACAGGCTCAGGAGGCCCGTCTGATGCTGTCGAAGGTGCTGGCCAAGCATGGCTTTATCGGCGATGTGCCTATGCCCGACATCTCCACCAAAGCCAAGGCCCAGGAGTATATTGGTCTCGACATGAAGACGCTGAACGAGAACAAGCAGCGTTTCCTGCAGGAGATAGAGCCTAAGTGGATTGAGGAAGCCAAGAAGAACGGCAAGCTCATCGAAATCTGATACAGATACAGACCAAAAAGCGCGGCTCGAAGTGAGTCGCGCTTTTTGTATGACTGTATGTCTTGCTTATTTCGCCAGTTGCTTCTTGCCGTTCTGAATGTAGAGGCCCTTGGAGGGAATGTTTGCGAGGCGACGGCCTTGGAGGTCGTAGATGGCATCTCCAAGAAACGAGGAACGAGAAATGAGGAACGAGGAACGAGGAGAGAGGATGGCGGTGGGCCAGCCTGCGGAAAGGTCTTCGAGGGTGATGACACGATCATCGCTCATACACTTGGTCCACTCTTCCTTGCTGGTCTTATCGACGAAGTTCCCGTTCCACGTCTGATACCAGGGCATCCACCACGACCAGACGGCTTCTTCGGCAAACTCCTTGTCGATGTCGGGGATGGGGCCGTTCTCTGAGAGGGTGATGATTTTCTTGCTGGCGGTGAGGTTCTTGAGCTTGTCGAAGGCGACATAGTTGCTGGAGTAGTCGAAGGCGTTATTATAGATGTCTATAGCGACGACATCGTAATAGGCTTCGCCAGGATTCCAGTCGGCATCATCGACGGTGCAGGGATTCCAAACCCAGATGACGTTGTGGACGCCCTTCACGCTGGTCATCTCATCGACGATCAGCTGATAGAGCTTGGCGTAGTTGGCACCGCCGTCTGTTCCCCACCAGAACCAGCCGCCGCTGGCCTCATGGAGCGGACGGAAGATGCAGGCCATGCCAGCGCCCTGCAATTCAAGGAAGTAGTCGGCGACGGTATGGATGTCCTTGACGATGTTCTGATAGAGTTCTGACGAGGTGTTCCAAGAGCCGTCGGCGTTCATGGCTTCGGAGATCTTCACGGTGCATGGCGTTGCGACCTGATTATTACTGTAGAACTCGCCCGTCTTGCGGCTGGGGTCGCGCCAGTGCCAAGTGAAGGCGGGCAGTCCACCACGGCGGTAGAGGTCTTTGGCAAGGGCGATGCTCTTGTCGGTATATTCTTTGTACCACACATCTGACTCGTTGAGGCCTGTGGCATTCATAAAGTCGAAGCCCACGAGAGCGGGATATTTGCCTGAAGCCTGATAGACGGCCTGCACATCGGCATGCTGGGTGACATCGCCGTTGGCCGTCTCCATGTCGCCGGTCATGATGCCCGAGATGGTCTTCTTGCCGAAGTTGTCGTAGAGGAAGGTATAGACGGTCTTGGCAGCGTCTGAGGCATTGGCGTCAACAGGCGTCGGGGCGATGTCGAACTGCACGGTGCTCTCGCTGTTGGCGATGGTGATGTAGTCGATGCGGAACCAGGTCCAGCTGGGTGTGATCTCGATCGTATTGTCGCCCTGATTCATGAGGTAGGGACCGGCAACGGCCTCGCCCGGTCCTTTCTCCGTCGTGTTGAAGGTGGCAGCGTTGCCATTGACAGACAGATTGACCACCTTGTCGCCATACAGTCCGTCGTAGCCGACGGTGATGGTGTACTTGCCGCTTTCGGCAGCCGCATAGGTAAAGGTTATTTTGGCATTGCTCTCCGTCAGTTCGAGGGCCTTGCCTTCTGAATACTTCCCATCTTCGATGAGTTTGCAATTCTCGTAGGTAGCGCTTTCGGCTTCCATCTTAGTAGCTGTCTCGGCAGCAGCAGAGATGAATCCGCATACAGACAGCATCAGTAAAAGAGTAGTTTTTCTCATTTTGTTTTAAAATTGTTTATAATTTGATGATTGTTGTCAGAATCTGATGCAAAGTTATGAAGAAACCGACAACAGCGCGCCTCCCGCTCCTTTAAAAAACATTAAACGAGCAGAATACGCATATCATTTGCAAAAATCTGCATAGTTTGCATAAGGATTAACCGCTCCAAACGTTAAACAATTGTAATTATAAATAAGGTATTAGGGTGGAAGCGGAAAAAATAGTAACTTTGTGGTGATGAAGCAGTTCTACATTCTTCTTTGCCTTTGGCTGTCGGTCTCTGTCCGAGCCTTCGCCCAGATTCCCTACTATGCAGGAACGGCGGGCGAGGGGAGGCTCTATGGCTATACCTCGCTGAAGGTGCGGCCGGGCATCAACCATCAGGAGACCTACACCACCTTCCAATACGGGCTGAGTGACCATTTCGACGCAGGTATCGACCTCTATACGGGTCCCGGCTGTGCCTATTGGGGCGCCCTCGTCCGCTTTGGCGTGAAACCCAGCAAGTGGTTTAACATTGGCGCAGAGGTCATCCCGTCATTCAATCTCAACGACAGTTTCAAGTTCTCCTATCTCACATCGGGGCTTTATCTGAAAGGGGCGATTACCGGCGACGAACGTCTGTTCTGGTGTTCAAACACCTGGTGGATTGTCAACGACGGTGCAGACGATAATTATTCCAACTACGAATATCTGGGTTACACCATCCCTCTGAAAAAGAACCGGTCGCTTACTCCGTTGATCGGTGCCGTCCATTCCTGGTGTTTCAATCAGGATCTGGAACCCGCTGCCGGACTGTACTACACCTTCAAGAACTGGAATATCTATCTCTGGGGCCACGACTTCCTCCACAGCCATCCACGATTCGTACTCGGCATTGATTTCGTGATGTAGCAAATGGCCATCACACAGAGATTGAACATCTGATAAAAGCATTCTTGAAGCGAGAGGAATAAACGGAAATGAAAATTGTAACCGAAATGTAACCATTTTATTTCGTTTGTTTCGTATTTTTTATGTATCTTTGCGCAAAAATACGAAATAAATATGACACTTGAATTAACATTAAGACTTTTAGGTTCGTTGGCACTGCTCATCTACGGCATGAAGACGATGAGCGATGCACTGCAGAAGATGGCAGGACCGAGCCTGCGCCATGTTTTGGGACGAGTAACGGGCAACCGGTTTAGCGGGATGCTGACGGGAACGATGGTAACGTGTGCCGTACAGTCATCGTCGGCCACAACGGTAATGACGGTTTCCTTTGTATCAGCAGGACTGCTGACTCTTGCACAGGCCATCAGCGTGATTATGGGTGCGAACATAGGCACGACACTGACGGCATGGATTATATCATTAGTGGGATACAATCTCGACCTGACCTTTGTGGTCTTTCCTGCGTTCCTTGTAGGCATGGTGCTTATCTATAAGAAGCATCACCGTGTGTTGGGCGACTTCCTCTTTGGCCTGGCATTCATGCTTTGGTCACTGGTCATGCTGAGCAGCACGGGGCGGGACATGGACTTGGCGCACAATGCTGACGTCGTTGACTTCTTTGCCTCGTTTGATACTTCGAGCTATCTTACCATCCTCGTATTCCTTGCCGCTGGTACTATCATCACCTGCATAGTTCAGTCTTCGGCGGCTGTCATGGCCATCACCATACTGCTCTGCTCCACTGGCGTACTGCCTATCTATATGGGCATCGCACTAGTGATGGGCGAGAACATCGGCACCACGGCCACAGCCAACTTCGCAGCATTAGGGGCTGGAATCGAAGCACGGCGGGCGGCATTAGCCCATCTGCTGTTCAACGTGTTTGGTGTTATCTGGGTTCTGTTGGTCTTCTATCCGTTTGTAGATTTTGTATGCGGACTTGTTGGTTATAATTCTACGATATCTGGTCAAATGGCTGCCAAGTTGTCTATTGTATTGGCATTGTTCCATACCTGTTTCAACGTGCTCAACACAGCCATCCTCATCGGCTTTGTCCCGCAAATAGAACAACTCGTATGCCGTCTGTTGCCAGAACGGACGAAAGGCAAGAAACAGCACACGACGCTCCATTTTATCAACGACGGTGTCATCCAAACGCCTGAAATCGCCGTTCTCCAGGCACAGAAGGAGATTGTCCACTTCGCTGAACGCATGCAGCGTATGTTCGGTATGGTGTGCGTCCTGCTCGACGAGAAAGACAAGAAAGAGCTTGAGCGACAGTACGAGCGTATAGAACGATACGAGACCATTGCCGATAATATGGAAATCGAGATAGCTACTTACTTGGAACAGGTCGGCAACGAGCATCTATCGGATGACACGAAAGAGAAAGTCCGCATCATGCTCCGCCAGATTGGCGAGTTGGAGTCAGTAGGCGACGCCTGTTTCAAGACCGCCCGCACCATCTTGCATCTGAGGGAAAGTAATGAGGACTTCACGTCTCAGCAATACACTCATTTACATGATATGCTCCGGCTCGTTAATGAGGCCGTCACACAGATGATGGTCGTGGTGAGTGGCCGCCGTGAAGACCTCTCGCTCGACACCTCACTGGAGATAGAACGCGATATCAACATCTTGCGCGACCAGCTGCGGGCAGAGCTCATACAAGATGTGAGTGCCCACCACTATTCATACGCCATCGGTACGCTCTATGGCGACATCATCGCCGACTGCGAGAAACTTGGCGACTACGTCATGAACATTGTCGAGGCACGTCTTGGAAAACGCCTGCTCAGCTACCGTGGACTACACATGAATCTTGACAAGAAGACTGCCACTATCGACGGTCAACCCATCAGCCTCACCCGCACTGAGTTCGCTCTGCTCCACCTGCTCCTCGCAAACCGAGACCAGGTATTATCCCGTCAGCAACTCATGGACACAATCTGGACTGGAGTCATCGTCACCGACCGTACCGTGAATGTCAATATCACACGTCTCCGCAAGAAACTTGGCCCATATGCCCAGAACATAGTCAGCCGTCAAGGCTTCGGCTATGTGTTCGCTTCCTGACACCTGACGGACAACTCGTGAAAGGTATGTGGTGGCACTTTCGGTGTATTACAAAAATTACCTTTAATTTTTTGCATTTTGAAAATAATGTTGCACCTTTGCACTCGATGAAGAGACTGACAGAGAAACAATCGCGCCATTCGCTTACCACTCAAGTCGTTATGTGGGTGGTAGGATTCGTGTCTGTGCTTTTCGTCACCGCTCTCTTTATCATGTTCTACTATGCGCGCCAGTCCATCTATCAAGAGGCGATGGAGAAAGCCCGCCAGACGCTGCGTACCACAGAATTGCGTATCGATAACGTGCTGAGCGAGGTGGAGACAGCCACGCGTAGTTATCATTGGACGATAGAAAAGCGACTGAACCGTCCTGAAATCATGGACAGTCTCTCTCGTCAACTGTTGAGAGAGAATCCTCACATCCAGAGTTGTGCTATCGCTTTTGAGCCAGGTGTCTATCCGCAATACGGCATCTACTACGAGGTGTATGCTCACCGCAGCCAGGCTGATTCGACACAGATAGAGGTCACGGTCAACGGTGGAAAGCAGCTGTATACGCGTGAGAAATGGTACTTCATACCCCTGCACCACGAGAACCCCATCTGGATAGACCCTTATATTGATGTTGAGCATGGCGAGACATCCATCATCACATCCTATGGCATGCCGCTCCACAATAAAGACGGTGAGCTGGTGGGTGTACTGTCGGCACAGATCTCGATGAAGTGGTTTGCTGATTTGGTGCTCTCGTTGCAGCCTTTCCCCAACTCACATGCCTCGGTGATGGGTACCGACGGACACTTGATTATCCATCCCGACAGTACGCTCGAAGAGCATGAGGCCTTCTTCACAAAGGCTTTTAATGACCCTACGAGCGAAGGACATCTGGCTGCCATCTCCATGAAAACGGGCCACATCGGACATAGCGAGATCCACATGGGTGGTAAGGAGGGCTTCATCTTCTACCATCCCTTTGAGAATGCGGGATGGAGTGTGTCCATTGTATGCCCAGAGAGCGATATCTTCAGTTCCTACAACTCACTCTTGCGATTGACGCTCGTTATCAGTCTCATCGGCCTGCTCCTGATTGCCCTGTTCTGTCTCTTCATCAGCCATCTCCAGCTGAAGCCGCTGCATCAGCTGGCAGATGCTGCCCGCCGTATGGCCAATGGCAAGTTGGATGAGCCTGTGAAGGTGAGTCACCGCACCGACGAGGTAGGCTATGTGCAGAATGAATTCCGTCAGATGCAGCAGAGCATCGGCCAGCATATCGCAGACATCACTCACCTCACTGATGTGCTGCGTCAGCGTAATGAAGACCTGAAATTAGCCTACGAACAGGCTCGCGAAGCCGACCGCATGAAAGATACCGTCATCCTCAACATGAGCGACCGTATGGAGCAATCGGTGAAGGCCATTCATGCCACCGTCGGTGAATTCCGGCAGCATGTTGCTGATATGGATGCAGAGGAATGTCGCCAGATGGCCGACAAGATACAGAAACATACAGAGATCACCACCGAACTGCTGGGTAATCTGCTTGGCATCGCTGACAAGAAAGAGGAGGGAAGCTTATGATTGAGATGAGAAAACATATCCACAAGTCGCTCTCCACCAGACTGTGTATCGATATCCTGTTAGTTGTGGTTTTGGTGTTCTCGTTGTCGCTCGGCTTCCTCTATTGGCAGTCGCGTTACATCATTCGTGAAGAGGCTATCGACGAGGCGTCCCACGTACTTGACAATACGGCACTTCGCGTCAAGGGATATATGGTAGAGGTCGAAACGGCTACGCGCAACATTCTCTGGCTCGTTAACCTTCACACCTTCGATCAGGACTCGCTGCTGAAGTACACACACCGCATCGTCGCCAACCATCCTAACACCAACGGCTGCTCCATCACGATGGAGCCCGACTTCTATCCCGGCGACACTTACGGCTTCTCTGCCTATTCCGTCCGTCTTGAGGAATATTCAACCCCCGAAAAGGATTCTGTGGTGACTGTCCGCGAAGCCGATTACAACTACTATGACAAGGTGTGGTATAAGGTGCCGCGCCAGAAGAGAACCGCCTGCTGGGTGGATCCCTTCGACGACTACAATGCAGGAACGCTCTCAAGCCCTGATATGATAGCATCCTACTGCATACCGCTCTTCAACAAACAGGAAAAGTTCATAGGTGTCATCTCCACAGACCTGTCGCTGAACCGGCTCACGGAGACTATTACAGCAGAACATCCATACGACAACTCCTACTTTATGATGCTGGGTGCCGACGGACACTATTTTGTACACCCCGACACCACGAAACTGCTTAAGCAGACCATCTTTACTGGTGTGGATCCCAGAGAACATACCGACGTTGTGGCACTAGGGTACGAGATGACTAACGGGCGGACTGGACACATGGAGGTCAAGCTCGACGGCAAGTCGCACATCGTGCTCTACCGTCCGCTTGAAGGCACCGAGTGGAGCGTGGCCCTTGTCTGCCCGTCCAGCGAACTGCTCCGCGGCTATAACAGTCTGAACTACATCCTGCTGCCCCTGCTTGTCATTGGACTGCTGCTCCTGGGCTTGGGGTGTCGTCGCATCGTAAGACACTTCGTTCAACCGCTGGGACTGCTCGCTGCCGAACTGCGGCAGATAGGTCACGGCGATTATGAAAAGCGCCTGCCTCCCAGTGAGCGCACCGACCTGATAGGCCAGTTACAGAACAATTTCTGCCAGATGCGGCGAAGCATCAGCCAGCACATCCGCGAAGCAGAGAAGACCAAGCAGGAAACAGAACTGCGCACGACAGAGCTCGAGCAGGCCACCCTGTTAGCGCGTCAGGCCAGTGAGCAGAAGACGCAGTTCATGCAGGATATGTCGCACCAGATCCGTACACCACTCAACATCGTCCACGGATTCTCGCAGGTGCTGCGTGATGAAAGTGGGATAATGTCCGATGAGGATAAGCGGCAGATAGCTGAGACGATGTATGTGCAGACCAACACCCTCGACTATATGGTGAGCAAGCTGCTTACCGCTTCACTGATTGAGAGCCATCAGTCTATTGTCTTAGCCGATACCGTAGGCTGCAACGATATGGCACGCGAGGCTTTCGACAACGCTAGCAGCCTGATAGCCCATACCGCTGAGATGCGCCTCGACAGCCATGTGGACGACGAACTGACGGTTCAGACCAACCGCCATCATCTGCTCATTGTCCTTACAGAACTGCTCACCAATGCGCTCCACTTCACCAAAGAAGGCTGTGTCACCATGCGTATCGAAGCCACTGACAATGCCGTGAACTTCATCATCGAAGATACAGGTTTCGGCATTCCTTCCGATAAGGCCGACTTCATCTTCGAGAAGTTTACCAAGATTGATATGTTCACCGAGGGCCTTGGCCTCGGACTGTTTCTTTGCCGCCGTGTTGTCCAGCTCATGGGTGGCAGCCTCACGCTTGATTCCCAATACACCGGCGGCAGTCGTTTCGTATTGAAACTGTCTTTGTGACACCATCTTCACGTTGTATTACAGAATGGACAGCCGTCACCATTGACCACGTGAAGGACATCATCACCCGCATCGGCAAACCCCGGCACTTGGCGTAGAGCGTAGAGCGGAAACGGCCGGCGGAATCGTCAATGCCACTGCCAGCGTAGAAGCCATAGTCTGAAGCCAACGAAGAGGCAAAAACCTCGTTGTTGGAGAGGATGAACACATGGTCTTGCGTGTCAGGCCCGCAGTCGGTACCGTG
>JAEEGJ010014749.1_pt1 | contig 18439 bp, 13 predicted proteins | sample 8958761 | NCBI WGS metagenome assembly JAEEGJ01 (sample SAMN16246546, study PRJNA631951) | gut metagenome | biome: gut microbiome; feature: rumen; material: RS-attached | host: Bos | place: Iran: Karaj | collected 2018-10
GGATTTTAAGGGCGAAGCCCTTAGGAGAAGGGGTAGCGAGCAACGAAGTGCGAGCGAGGGGAAGGCTTTCCCCTTCATAGGAGATATTATGAAACTTTTGATTATTAGTGACTTACATGCACATAACGATGTGCTCGATAAAATGGACGAGGTTTTTAAGCAGGCAGACGCTGTTGTTTTTGGCGGTGACTTTGCAGAATGCTTTAAGCCTGAAACTGGTACTGAGGCCTTGAACCGCTTGTGCAAAAAACACGAAAACATTTTTGCCGTTCTTGGAAACTGCGACAACGAAGATTTTCTTGAGGAACTGGAAGATGCTGACATCAGCGTAGAAAAAGCGCTTGTGTTCCATGAAGGTCTTGCTTTCGCTGGTAGTGGCGGTGGAACTTTCTTTACTGGTAAAACTGAATTTGAACGTACAGAAGATGAATGTCTTTCTGATTTTGATATTGTAAAAAACAGTGTTGAGCAGAGCGGAGATTCTTCTCTTTGGAACAGCCTGATTCTGATTAGTCATAATCCGCCGGTTGGTGAAAAAATTGACTCTTTTGATGGTGAACATCACGCAGGAAGCCAGAAGTTTACTGATTTTATCAAGGAAAACAAACCTCTTGCTGTTGTCTGCGGTCATATTCACGAAGGTACCAATATTGAAAAAATCGGTGACACTGTTGTGATTAATCCGGGAAGCCTTGGCGAGGCACAGACTTATGCCTGGCTCGAAGTTGAAAAAGACGGCGACGGCTGGAAGGTTGTAAAGGCTGAGCTGCAGAAGCTGTAAGGAGGCGATGGTGCGAAAGAAGAGTAAAAAGGCGATATTTGTTTTATCCTCATTTTTGATGATGGCAGGTGGCTTTGCTCAGTCTTCTTTTTCGCACATCAGTCTTGTTACATTCAGAAATAATCTGACTTATACGATTGGCGAGGACACTCAGACTTATACGGCTGAACGTGTTCTCGAACCTTTTTCTATAAATAAATTTGAAACTACTTATACGCTCTGGCATTCGGTTCGCGTAAAGGCTGAAAAAATCGGCTACAATTTTGCGAATCCGGGGCAGGGCGGTTCTAATGGTAAACGCGGTGCTGCTCCAACTGATGATAATTATGCTCAGCCGGTAACTATGATTAACTGGTATGATGCGGTTGTTTGGTGCAATGCTTTGAGTGAGCTTCGTGGCCGTACTCCTTGTTACACTTATAACGGCGAAGTAATTCGTGATTCTGCCGACACTGCTGCCTGTGATTTGTGTGAATGTAACTGGGAGTGTGATGGTTACAGACTGCCAAGTGAGGCAGAATGGGAGTATGCGGCTAGAAAAACTCGGCTTGGTTTTCAGCGCGGAGATTTAGTAAGTGGTCAGGTTTCTGACGATTCTGAAGAAGGGCTTTTATATGCCTGGACCAGTGAAAATGCAGTAAGCTCACATAATGTTGGAACTGCCGGTCTTCCGTTTGAACCTGGAGAACAGACTTACCCTGCAAGCGGCAATGCTAATGCTGCTGGTCTTTTTGATATGAGTGGTAATGTTATTGAGTTCTGCTGGGACTGGTTCGAAGATTATACTTCAGAAAACATTCACGGGCCTAAGGTTGGCTTTGAACGAGTAAGCCGTGGCGGAAGCTGGAGCGAGTACACAATGTTCCTCTACGCCGGCGACCGCTATAGTTACGACCCTAACGAGTGCTATAACTATATGGGCTTTAGAATCTGCTGCTCAGCGCGCTAATTTCTTTTCCTGTTTTTTTAATTTTTTTGTTTCCGCTTTTACAGTTTTTCTCTGGCTTCTGTTCATTTTTTTAGCTTTGCGGATTGCGCTCATTGTGTCGCGGTTAAAGTTGAGCATCCAGCTGCAGAGGAATACCGAAACAAGACAGATTACTGTTGCGATGATTACTGGAATGTAGCCCGGCAGATCATCGAATGGCAGCTTAAAGTTCATTCCAAAGAAGCTGGTTACAAAGGTTGGTGCCATCATTACAAGGTTGATGATAGCGAGTTTTTTCATTACGACGTTCAGGTTGTTTGAGATGATTGAAGAGTAGGCATCCATTACGCCAAAGAGAATGTTTGCGTAGGTGTCGGCCATTTCAATAGCCTGGCGGTTATCGATGGTAACGCCTTCTACAAAATCAAGGTCATCTTCATCAAACTTAATCAGACGGGTACTTTTCATTTTCATAAGGAGCAGAGAGTTGCTCTTAAGTGAAGTAGTAAAGTAAACCAGAGATTTTTCAAGTCCGAGCATCAAGATAATTTCTTTGTTTTCAACTTCAAGTCTCATTTCGTTCTGAATGCTTGTAGAACGGCGGTTGATTTCCTTAAGGTAACGAAGGAAGTTTAAGTTTGCGCGGTTTATAATGTGAACGATAAATGACGGAAAGTCGTTTAATCGAACGTTGCGTACACGGTTTGCTCCAAAGTCTTTGAGTACTTCGCAGTCTGTCCAGCAGATGGTGATGATTGTTTTTCCCTTAATGATAATGCCGACTGGTCCTGTAAAATAAGGAGTTTCTGCAGAAGGGTCGTAAAACGGAACCCTGACAATTGTAAGAATGTAGCATGAATCACCGTCTTCAATTCGTGAAAGCTCATCCGGGTCAAGAATATCGAGAATATGATCTTGTTCTATCTGATATTCATCCTGCAAAAGAGTTGATTCATCGCGGGTAACATTGCGTGCATCTACCCAGAGAGGAAGTTTTGTGTCTATATCGTCTTTCTTGGTCTTAGTAAACTGGCCGTCAATCTGCTGCCAATATGTAATCATTTTGAACCTCGTTATTTAAAAACAATTTTAGAGGCCTCACTGATTTTGAAGAAACTAGAAAATTAGAAATGCTTTTTCAGGAGGCTGAGATTTGAAATTATTGAACATATGGGGTAATGGGATCCACCGTCCATAAACGCCTCCTGAATAAAAGATGAATTAATAAATTTATTTTACTGTATTTTTTCTGAGCATTCAAGCGAATTTTTCTGACTGGGGATCTTGAATATAAATATTTGTTATAACTAAAAGTTTTTTTCCAGAATTTGTCCGAAAAAGCCTTGCGAAACCTAATTTATAGGTGGAGGAAAAATAATCTTGAGACGAAGTTTTGTTGGTTTTTGGAATTGCTGGAAAAAGGGTTTGATTATGACCTGTTTGACTTTTGTGGTTTGTTATTTTGCGGTGGCGCAGACTACGGGTTATAGCTGGGATTTTTCAGACTGTGAGCTCAAGGACATTCTGTTTGCGGTATCTGTGGATACTGGGATTTCAATTGTACCTGATGACACTGTCAGTGGTAAGGGAGACTTGAAATTTGCAGGCGGAGACTTTGATGCGGCTTTTGAAGCTTTTTTGAAGAGTAACAGACTTTTTGTGCGAAAGGAAGGCGACGTTTGGACTGTTAGCAGAATTTATGTGTCTGTAGAGAATGGGTGTTTTTCTCTTGAGGCTTATGATTTACTGCCTGTACAGATTGTCGAAAAACTTTCGATGGTGATGGAACGCGTAGTGACGTTTGATTCATTGCCTGCTCAGAGGATTTCGGTTCATTTTAAGGAGGTCGGTGAGAATATCCTGCTGGAAAGTCTTGCTAAACGTTTTGGTAGTTATAGCGTTGAGCAGAATGCTTCCGGATATCATTTTGTGAAAAACAATGAAGTGCGACGCACTGAAGGTTTTTCGGGAGTGGCACGAATCGAAAGTACAGGTGACGGCGGATTTTATGTGGATGTTGAGGATTGCAGGTTTTCTGTGGTTTTGAATCATTTGTTTTCTGACATAAATACTCCATATGAAAAATCTCCTTTTAAAAAAAGCTTTTGCCTGCTGTCTGATGCGGATGTGAAGATTCAGAGGTCTGTTTTCGTTGGTGTGGATTTTGCAGATACTTTAGGTCTTCTTTGCGCTCAGTGCGGTTTTGATTTTGTTGTTGAAAACAGCATCTTCTACATCTTTTCTAATCCGAGTTCCCGCGCGGAACTTGTGAGTGGTAAAAGACGCTGGAGCAAATACACTCTGCAGTATACAAGGTCTCAAGATTTTTTCTCCTTCATTTTTAAGCGGGTTGGAAAATTAGAAGTTATTGCTCTTCCTGATGATTATTCGTTTTTGTGTCTGGCGAGCGATAAGGAAAATGCGGTTATTAAAAACTTGATTTCCGAAGTTGATTTGAAGCAAAAACTTTATGTGGTGAATCTTAAGTATCTTAAGCCATCGGAATTTCTGGAACATCTGCCACCTTCTGTGGAACGGTCATCACTTTTTATGGCTGATGATTCGGCCCAGCTTTATTTTAAGGGAACGGAAGCAGCTTATAAAAATCTGAGTGAGCAGCTAGAGGTGTGTGATCAGCCTTTAAAAAGAATCAGCTATGATCTTTTGATTTTGCAATATGATGAGACTTCAAAAAATAACTGGTCTTCAACTTTTGGAGCAAAGCGGCTTTCAATGGGTGAGCGTAATGGTGTTACTGCAGTGCTTGGCTCTGTGCTTGGGCTTAACCTTAATGTGGTTACTTCATTCGGGCTGGGCTTTGCCGCTGAACTTCAGGCATCAATCGAAGAAAGTAAAACTCGGGTGTATGCAGATACAACATTGCATGGAGTTTCAGGGCGTGAGATTCATTTTCAAAATACGAATACCTTCCGTTACCGCGACAATAATGTTGATCCGCAAACTGGAACTCCTATTTATTCCGGGGTTACGAGGGAAATAGCATCTGGTATCAAAATTGATGTAGTGGGCTGGGTAAGTGGGGATGGCATGATTACGAGTAAGGTTACGGCTTCTGTTTCGCGCAGGGGAAATGATACTTCAGCGTCTACTGGAAATCCGCCTCCTACTTCTGAAAAACTTGTTACCACAGAAGTTTGTGGTAAGAGTGGAGAGCCGGTAGTTTTGAGCGGACTTGTTCAGACGGCAGAAAGTGAGCAGGAAAAACGAACTCCTTTGTTTTCGAAAATTCCGATTATCGGAAATCTTTTTAAAGCAAAAGAAAAAACAAGGGAAAACATGCAGATGGTAATTTATCTTGTGCCTCATGCAGAAGATGCGGCTTTAAGCATTTATGAAAAAAAATATGACTCTGAATGGGCCAAAGAAAATATGGAAAGAATAATCGATGATTTGGGGAGACTGGCATATGAACAGCAGATTTAAGTTTGTTCTGACTCCGGCATACTGCCTTTTTAATGGTGTTGCGGTGCTTGAGCAGAACGGGGCTTCCATTAGTTTTTTGATCGAAAATGAAGAGAATGAAATCCTGAAAGCAAGATTAAAGAGGGCTTTTGAAAATCATCTTGGAATGATTCGAAAGCTGAAGGATTGCCCTGAAATATATAGAAGAATTCCTGCAGTAGAATTTATGGCGGGAAACAGAAGTCAGCTTAGAAAATGTGTTTCAAGGCTGTACAGTACGCAGGGCATGCAGTCAGAGGGGATGAATGTTTCTTCTGAGCTTGCTGCATCATCAGATAATGAAAAGAATCAGCGGGAGGCAGCAGCGGTACTTTTGCTCGACAGCATTTTGAATGAGGCAAGGCTTCGCAAGGCTACAGATATTCATATTGAGCAGAACTGTGTGCGGCTTAGAGTAAATGGCCAGCTGGAAAAACTTCTGGAACTTCAAAGTGAAAAAGGTACGGAGCTTGTTCAGAGAATCAAACTGCTTGCCGGAATGAATGTAATTGAAAAAAGACGCTGCCAGGACGGTCACTTTGTATACGGAAATCAAAATCCGTTTTTTCTTCGTGTCTCAACAATGTCAGTGATTGGTGAAAATTATGTTGGTGAGGAATCTGTTGTAATAAGACTTCTGGATACTTCTCGTATTCCGCTTGAACTTGATCGGCTTGGCTTTAATCTTGTGCAACTGGAACGACTTGAGTTTCTTTCCCATGAGCCGAACGGACTTATTCTTGTTTGCGGTCCAACGGGTTCTGGTAAATCAACAACAATTGCTTCGATTCTTGTTGATATAGAAAAGAGTTGCGGTGGTGTACTGAAAATCTTAAGCCTTGAAGATCCGCCTGAATATGTAATTCCGGGCGTAACTCAAGTAAAGGTTGATGAGAGAAATGGATTTTCCGAAGCTCTTAATCATATTTTCAGACAGGACCCAGACATAATTATGATTGGAGAGATTCGAGATGAAGAGAGTGCTGGGGCTGCGTTGCGGGCGTCTCTTACTGGACACCTTGTTTTTGCAACTCTGCATGCAGGAAATGTCGGTGAAGCAATTTTGCGTCTTGAAAATCTGGGATTACCAAGAAAGTTGTTTTGTCCGGTTATCCGTGCTGTGATTTGCCAGGAACTGGATTTGTCGAGAGAAAAAAATCAACTTTATGCAGATCTTGCAGAACCAAAAGAATCATTTTCTTCCATGTGCATGAGAGCTGAATCGGAAGACGACTTTGATTTGATTTTTGAACATTACACAAATTATCAGGATGTGTTGCAGGAAAGTATGAGAGAGCTTTCGGAAAAACAGACAATAGAAAAAACACGCCGCAGACTTCCATATTTCAGAGGAGGAAAGAATGCAAAGAGAATTCACGGAAGTGCTGTATGAGCTTTTCGTTCGTCAAAATCTTTCGCTTTCTCATAGTCTTTTGATAATGAGCAGAAAACCAAAAAAGGACAGAGTAAAGCTTGCAGCTGAAGCAATTTATTCTGCTTTGGAACGAGGAAGCGTTTTTTCGAGCGCCTTAAAAATCTGCGACGCAGTACGTTTTGATGATGTTTATATTTCTTTCATTTTGCTCGCGGAAAAAAATGGGGATCTGAAATCTACTGTGTCATATCTAAAGGAAAAACTTACTCGTGAAAATGAGCAGTCTAAAAAACTTATTGGCGCTTCGATATATCCAGCTTTTGTAATTGTTCTGGCTGTGGCATCAAGTGTGTTTATTGGACTTTATACCGATACAGCGGATTTTTCACTTCTTGCAAAATATGTGGGAGTTTTTTTTCTTCTGTGTGTTTGTGTTTATTTTGTGATTTTCAAAATGCTTGGTAATGACAGACTTTGTGAAGCATTTACAGCCGTAGATTTTCTTCTCAGAAATGGAATCGAACTTTCTGAAGCAGTGGGATGTGCAGTACAGATTGCAGGCCCTTCTGGTAGTATCGGAAAAATCTTTGAAAATGCGAGAATCAAACTAAGCTATGGCATGGATTTACAGACCGCCTTTGATTGTAAAGATAACAGGCAATTTTCAGAGATTTTTTATTATGCGGACATAGGTGGGAGTCAGCTTGATTTGTTTTCAAGAATTGCGGCTGCTCTTTCTGCTAAAAATGAACGCAGGAGAACAATCTGTCTTTCACTTATTGAGCCTGTATTAATTGTAATGACCGGTGGATTCATTCTGATGATCTTGATGACGTTTTTTATGCCGCTCATCAATGATATCAGCTGGATATAAAACTTTTCTAGGGGAGGAAATCTATGAATAAAAAGAATAGGAGGCTTTTTCATGGATGTACGAGTTTACAGAAATGCTTTGCAGAAAAAGCAGAGGGATTTACTTACGTGGAGACAATCGCCGTTATTGCAATCGGTGCTGTGCTTACAGCGGGAAGCATTTTTTCGGCAACGAAAGTTATCGCGTCTGCAAGGAAAACGGCAGCAAAGACGCAAATCGAACAATACAGCACTGCGTTACAAACCTACTTCATCGACTGTGGAAGATTCCCAACAACCGAACAGGGCTTGCGAGCCTTATGGGAAAAGCCAGTTCTCTATCCGGTACCAGAAGGTTGGGACGGACCATACCTTGACCGTGTACCCGGCAATGATCCGTGGGGAACCGATTTTGAGTATCTCAGCTCTGAAAGTTCCCCTATGCCGTCAGAGGTTCCTGAGGGCTTGCCCTATGTACTTATCTCATACGGTGCAGACAAAAAAGAAGGTGGAAAAGGAGATGCAGGTGATATCTATTCCTGGAAATAAAAACTTTACAGTACTGGCTGTTATTTGCTGCATGTCAATTGGAATGATGCTTTGTGCAATGCTTTCTCAGAGACGCAGCACAATCAAGCTTTATGAAAAGAAACTTGAAAGAACTGTTTCTTCAATTGAGGAACGAAATGTGGAGGAAGCCGGAGCAACTTATGAGGTTTACTGATGTAATTGTTCTATTTGTAATTCTCGGTGTTTTTTCGCCGGTATTTGCCGGTGAGATTACTGCACTTAGAAAAATGGATTGCCGTATTGAACAGTTACGGGAAGAGAATGATTCGCTCAGTTTTATTTCTGAAAGCTTTTACAAAACTTGTGAGGGGAGAGGTTTTTCTTCGCTTGAGGAATGGAAAAAAGTCTGTAAAAGATTGTGGCAGCTGGAAAGTATTGATTGGGAATATGTTTCGTATGGAATGGCTGATGAGGGACAACTGATTTGTGGTAGGTGGAGTGGAAGTGATGGTGTAAAAAAGATTTATTGCAGAAGACGTAGTCCGTTTGGAGTCTGATATGAATAAGAAAAATAAAGTTGATGATAATATTGTTCTCAAAAATTTTGATTATGAAAAATATCAGTTAGTTTTACCTTACAGATTTTTATTCGGGAGGAAACGTAAGCGTTTTATTTATTCGGAACTCGAGAAAATGCATCCGTGTTTTTCAGATGAGTTTTGTTTTGATTCGGATATATGTAAGGTTTCGAAAAAAGGTTTCGTGTCTGATGTAATGGTTATTCATAAAAATACGCTTGCTGAATATGAGACTAAAAGATATGAGTCTGCTGTGGGAATTAATCGGATTACTGGAAGCGGATTTTTTATTGATTCATGCAAGCGTCGTAGATTTTTTGTGAATGAAAAGTTTAAGCGAATGATTGTGACTTTGTGTTTTGTGTTTCTGATGATTTTTATTTCTCTTGTTTTGGCAGGAGTGAAGAAAGTAGCTGGAATATCAAAAAAAGAGAATGTACAAGCTTTTGCTTTTGTTGAAGAACAAAATGTTCAGACTGCTGATGATGTGGAACAGAATGTCGCAATAGTTTTCAGGCCTGGTGAAAAATTCTTTGACAGTATAAGTGCTGCGGGAGGGAGAGTTCTTTCTTTTCGATGGGAAATGGCCGATGGTTCTGAAGTCCTTGAAGCAAAGATAAAGGGAGTTTTTCCTGAGCAGTTTGAAGGAATGAAAATGTCAGCAGTGAGTTATGAAAATGAACAGCCAGTAATTCTGGTTACGGATATTAGACCTGCGCCTGTAAATAGTTTGTATCAACGAAGTGAAGGTGAAGTTGCTGGCAGTTTTGATTCGGAATTTTATAAAAGTGTTAGACAGGTGCTTTCGAAAAATGGTGCTGTACTGAAAGAAGAAAGACTGACTCCTTATTTGATTCGCTTTTCATGTAATGAGAAGGTATTGAAAACTCTTTTGAATGGTGTTGCTGGTTGCTTTGCGGACTTTTGTGGAGAAGTTTGTTCTATATATATTCAGGCGGCTGGGGGAAGTCGTAGTGTAACAGGTGCTGGGGATTTTGAGATTTCGATTGGTGGCGAGGAGGCGGCTCTGGAAAGGGGTATTGAACTAGCGGTGGTTGCGGAGAATGCTGAGTTTTTTGGAGAAATAAAGAAATCTCAATTGTCTGTAAGTCAAAGTAGAAAACAAAATAGCCCAGTAAAAAACGACGGACTTGAAAAATCAGAAGGCCAGAAAATCGGAGAAATAAAAACTGCAGAGGGGAGTGTAATTGTCTTTTATAAAACAAGTGACGGAAAAATCAAAAAAATGAAGGAGGAATAAAAAAGTGAAAAAAAGAAAACTGATAAAACTTGTTTGTACTCGTATGTTAATACCAGATCTATTTGTTTTATTTATTTCAGTGATTTTTTTATCCTGCAAAACACTTCCAAAATTCAAGGGAGATGCAGATCTATGTGGTCTTATAGTTGATGAAAATAATACTCCTGTAAAAGACTTTGTAATCTACTGCAAAACTGATTTTGAAACTAATACTGCTCTTACCGACGAGAGCGGAATGTTTGTGATTCATGGAGTTTCTTCTGATGTCTATACAATTTCAGGAAAGAAAAAAAATTATGTAAAGCTCGAGGAAGAAGAATTTCTCTTTACTGACCGGAGTAAAATCTTTTGCTGTCAGGTGGAATCAATTGAAGGAGCTTTTAAAACAGTAGAAGAGTATATACTTCGCGGTGAAAAAAAGAAGGCAGAAGAAGTTCTCGACAGTTTGTATTACGACAAAAGGACTCCGCAGGAAGCTGTTGTCCTGGTTTACAGATTTTTTCTGGCTGAAAAGAACAAAGATAAAAAGCGTATCGTTTCTTCAATTCGAAAACTTGGAAAGATTGATAATGTGGATTATTCGCAATATGCAGATGCTCTGGAGGGGCTTATTTATGAAGACTAAATTCTTAAAAATCTTGTGTTGTTTTATGGTGCTTGCTTTTTTCGGCTGTTCGGCCTTTTCGCTGGAACGAAGTCCATACACTATAAATGCTGATTTTGTAATGGATGAAGAATCTTCTGTTTATAAAATCTGTGGAGTGGAACTTTCGTTTTCTAACCTTGCGACTGAGACTGTAAAAGAATTTGAAGTTGTTTTCTTTCTTTTTGATTCAGATGGAGAACCGGCTTATGAATGTCCGAATCGTCTGGCGTTTTCTATTGAAAGAGAAATAGGACCAGATGAAGATTTTTCCGTCTGCCTTAGTCTTGATTCTTATATGACTTTTGTTCCTCAGTCGTTACTGGAAATTGATTATTTATATGTGAGCAGAATAACTTATGCAGATGGTTCGATATGGGTTGATCCATATGGCTTTTCTGCTTTTATGTGAGGTGAAAAATGAGAAGAGTTTTTATATCTGTAATAGTATGTGTATTACTTGTGGCAAGCTGCAGTTTGCAGACAGAAAAAATCCGCATAATAGAAATTGAAAAAGAAGTTAAGCCTGTTAGCCAATCGGACTCTGAGCAGAAAACAGAAAAAGAACAAGAAAAAGAACCTGATTTAGAAACAGAAAAGGAAACGGAAGCTGAATCAGAGACAGAAACTGAAGTCGAGACGGAAACAGAATCTGAAGTGTCACAGGAACCCGAGTCAGTAAATGAGCCCGAAACAGAGCCGGCCCTTGAACCAGAAGCTGAACAGGAAACTGAAACAGAAACAGCTCCTGAGCCCGAACCGGAACCAATACCAGACCCAATGCAGGAAATGCCAGATCCACCTAAACTCACTATTGTAGTTTATATGGCAGCAGATAATGATCTGGAAAGTTATGCAATTCAGAATCTGAAAGCTATGGAACATGCAGATTTTGGAAAAATGAATGTGCTTGTGCTCCTGGATCGTTCAACAGGTTTTGATGAAACTAATGGTGACTGGACAGATACCCGCTTGTTTGAGTTGATTCATGATGAGACAGATAGCAATATAATAGTTTCAAAAAGAATATCATGTCCACCACTCGGTCTTTCAAATAAAGTTGAAACAGAACTTGATATGGGGAATCCGAGTGTACTCTGGAATCTTATGAATTATGCCCGTAACAATTACGAGTCCGAAAAATATGCGTTAATTATCTGGGGTCATGGAACAGGCTGGAGATATTCAAATCTAAATAATAGCAGGGCAGTCGCTATTGATGATAGAAGTGGATCCTATATGTCAGTTCATGATTTAGGACGTGCCCTAAGAAATCAGGGGCTTTCTGTAATAGGCTTTGATACCTGTTTTGGTGGCGTGTTTGAAAATGTTTATGAATTGAAAAATCATGCAGAATACACTGTTGCAAGTCCGGGCATTACACCATCCAGTGGGTGGGATTATACGACTCTTCTGGAAGATATTTCACAAAGTTATTTTTCTTCAAAAGAAATTGCAGAAATAATGGCAGATTGTTCACTTGTAAATTCTACGATTTTCAATAACCAAAAATTATATTCTCTGATGAACGATATAGAAGAGTTTTCAAAAGCTCTCGCTGCAACAATTAATAATTCTTCTACAAGAAATACGGTTTATTCAAAACTGATTTCGACAAAGTCTTACAGCTACATACAATATCCCTGCGATATGTATCTGGATATATATTCCATGGCAGCAAACTACAAAAGCAGCTCTGACAGCTCATTGTCATCGGCTGCAAAGAAACTACAGAAAACTGTTAATTCTGCAGCCAGAACAACAAATACTACAAATGCTGAAATTGGAATTCACTTTATTCCTAAAAATGGACCAAACACAACTGCGGGATATCATTCCAGTGATTATATAAAGGATGTAGATAACGCAGATCAGTGTTTGTTCATAAAAGAAAGCCAGTGGTGGGTGCCTACAAAAGAAGGAGAGTCTGGAAGTCTGCTGGATAAATTATTCTATGCAAGCTTTTAGTAAGTTTATCAGGAGGTGCTTATGTTTATTATGAAGAATTACAGAAAAATATTTATCTGTTTTATTTTTTCAGTGCTGCTTTGTACCAATAAAATTTTTGCAGTTTGGTATTCTGGGGGCAGTGGAAGTGATGTTCAGTCAGGATTGATTGGAGAGGGGGATAGCAATAGTTCCAGTTCCACCGGGCCCTCTACTAATAATTCACATGATACAAATCAAACAGGTCCATCTGGCCCCACTGGACCATCGGGGGCTACAAATCCAACGTATCCGAATCCCACAGAAAATATGTCTGATAGTCAGTTAAACGAAATAGCTGAAAAAGGAAATAAAGAGCAGCGTGAGGAAGCCTCGAAAATAATTGCACAACGTGAACATGAAAGGAAAAATGCAGAAATATTAGAACAATCTAATGAATTAGAAAATGAAGTAAATAATGTTATTAAAGAAGAAGAACTTGTTCAGGAACCTTCAGAAGATGCAGAAAGTCTTAATGAGGTGTCTGAAAAAACTGATGAAGATATTGAGCATGCACAAGAATCTATTAAAGAAAAAATAGAACAAGCTCATGAAGAAGAATCTGAGAATAAAGTTGAGAGCGATAATAATCTTCATAAGGTCAATTCTCAGACAACTGGTGATCCAGTAAAAATTACGGAAGGTTCGTATGAACAGAATGATATAGATTTTCATTTTCGCGGAACAATAGATTTTACAATAAATCGAAGGTATTCTTCTTCTGGAACAATTGTTTCAAGTTTAGGTTATGGATGGATTTCAAATCTTGATGAAAGAATAATTTTAGGTACTTCTGCACATCCTGATGAAATGAAAAACAATCTTATTTCTTATTCTGAATATTTGAAAAATAAAATTGAAGAATACGAATTAAGACTGGCACAAGGTTATAATGTTGAGGATATTTATCATGCCGACGAATTTTATAATGAACAGATACAAAAAACTAAAGCTCAGTTAACAAAAGCTATAAAAATTAATTTCAAAACTTCCTATCTCTTATTTAATGCAATTAAGTATGAAGCGAAAGGAAAAGTTGCAGCTGTTCTTGCTAAAAACGAGGCATTAATAGTAAGACTGAACAATAGAATAAGTTTATTTGAAGAAACTATTTCTGATATTCAGAAACATTTGAGGCGATTAGAAGAATATAAAGAAATATATCAGAATAGTCTTCGACAGATTGAAGCTTTTGAAGAATTTTATCAACTCGCTGTTACCAGAAAAAAGAAGAATAAAGTTGCAATGTTTTCTGGTATGCCTTTGTGGTATGAAGAAACAGGATTCGATACACTAATATTAATTGATGAAAATGGTTATCCTCATATTTTTAAAGAAAATGAAAATAATCGCGGATACTGGAAGATTGAAAATGATAAAAAATATCTTGAAGTACATCTTGTAAATAATGGCTACGAACTGATTCAAAAGAACGGCATTGTAAAACTTTTTGATGAAAACGGCTTTATTATAAAAATATATGACCGTAATAAAAATTTTGTTCAGATAAACAGAAATGCCGATGGAAAAATTGATTCAATTGAAACTTCCAGTTTTGAAAAGTTGAATTTCGAATATGATAAAAATGGGAAATTTATTGTCAAAATTACAAATACACGTGCACCAGATGAATATGTAAACTATGGTTATAAAGGTAATAAGTTAATTTCTGTTCAGGATACAGATGGTGATACAATAAATATGGAATATGATAATCTTGGACGGCTTGTTGCATTAAGAAAAGCTGATAACAGCAAGATTCTTTTTAAATATGATGAAATAGATGCTGATGGAAATATACTTGCAACTGCAACTATAAATGAAGAAGGCTTTGCTGAACACTTTATTTATGACAAAGTAAATCATCAGACAGACTATATTGATCATGATAATAATAGATATTCTTACTGGTATGATGAAAAATACAGGACGATAAAGGAGCTTCAGCCTGATGGAACTCTAATTCAACAGGAATATGATGATAACGGTTTTCTTGTAAAAAAGAGCATTAATGGTTCTGTAATTCGATATTATTATGATGATGACGGAAATAAGATAGTTGCAGATTATAATAATTCTCGGGAGCGATGGGAATACAATCAATTTGGTCAGGTAACGTTACATATTGGTCAGGATAATATAACAGAAGAGTTTGTTCGGGATGAAAAGGGAAATCTTTGTGAGTACAGAAAGGGTGGACAGACTAAATACAGGCAAATGATTAATTCTAAGGGGCAGATCGAACAATTAATAGTTTATGAAGAAAAGCCTGTAACCACAATATATGAATATGACAGGTATGGAAATATTATTTCAAAAACAACCGCAGGTATAAAAACTGAATATTCTTTTGATTCACGTAATAGAGTCTGTACAATAATAAAGGCTGGTAAAGAACTGGTTGAATATTCATATGAAAAGGGTAGAACAAAAGAGAAATTTTATAACGGACTTGAAACGATATATCTGACAAATGGACGTAAAGATATTACATCTATTATTCAAAAAGATACTTTAACTGGCGATGTACATCAGAGACGGATTGAATATGATAAAAGGCATCTTCCTCTTTATATCTATGCCGGTAATGGAACTTCTGAAAACTTGATTCAAAGTTATCTTTATACTGCTGAAGGAAAACTTTCTGCTGAAATAAAATATGGAGAAGAATGCTGGATCAGACTTTATGAATATAAAGCCGGACAGCTCACAGAAGTAAAGCAGTTTATGATAGCTAATCCGGCTGCGGTTTATGAAGCAAGATTCAGTAGCATTTTCTTGAATGAACTTTTATTGTTTGCCGGTGAAAATGTTTTCATTCAAAAATATAATTATAATTCTGAAGAGTTGAATAATTATTCCACCGAGCAGAATATTTATGACAATTCACAAGAAAAGAATACCTGGTTTGAGTATGATGATTTTAATCGTATTAAATCAAAAATAATCGGACAGACAAATACAAAAGAGAATGCAGTATATTTTGAAACCTTTGAATATTCACCTGATGGTAGAACAATAACTGTAAATGAAGGTGATAAATATGAAACAACTTTTTATCTTGATGCTTTTGGAAATGTAATTAAACAGATTGATGGTAATGCTAACGAACGTTCGTTTGTATATAATTATCTGAATCAAATGACAGAAAGTTATGATGGGTATGGAAATAAAACTTCATATTCTTATAACGCTCTGAATGAAATAAAAAACATGACATTTTCAGATGAATCAAAAATACAATGCGAATATAATTATATGGGGCTTCTTTGCAAAGTAGCAGATGAATACGGATTAGTTTATACAGCTGAGTATGATGGGGCTGGCAATAAAATTAAAGAGAAGTATAGATCAGATTCAGAACGAAGTTATAAATATGATCTGAATGGGCAGATTATTGAGACAAAATGTGGCAATGATATTCTTGAGTCTTATACGTATGGAAGTGATGGGCTTTCGATAACAGTTCAGGATGGCAATGAAAATAATTATTTATATTACTATGATACGCTCGGCAGATTAATAAAAGAACAGAATCGTTCGGGGGTCACACAGTATTTTACATACGATGAAAGTGGGAGGTTGAAATCAAAAAGAAATTTTGATAATGGTGAAACTGTTATTTCCTATTCTTATAATGGACTGGTAAAAACAATTCACTTTTCTGATGGAAGCGAAAGCAAGTTTGTTTATGATGAAATAGGAAATCTGCTTGAGGCAGAAAACGCCACTGGAAAAATTTGTTTTCAATATGATCAGGGCGGTCGTATGATTTATCAAAAGGATGAAGTTACAGGTGACGAAGTTTATTTTCAATATGATACGGCAGGAAACAGAACCGGTTTGGAAAGCAATAATCGAAAAACTACTTATACATATGGAAGTAACAATGAAGTCAAAGAACTTTTTGATAATAAACAGAAACTCAGTCTCCAATTGACTTATGATAATAGAGGAAGAGAAATTTTACGATTATCAGGGAATGGTGTAAAAGAAGAAACTCTTTATGATAAGGCTGGAAGAATAATCGTAAAAACTCATAAGTCTGCCAGGGGAGAATTGCTTTGGGGTGAAGGTTATGTCTATGATACAAATGGAAAACGGAGTGCTGTTGTAGATTATCAGGGGCGTATTACCATATATGAATATAATAATGCCGGGCAGTTAGCAGAAGTATATTATCCATATACAGATTATATGGTTGAGACAGTAAAGAAAGAAGCTGAGATGAATGGCCTTTCAACAAAAATTGATCCTGGTGAAAACCGCTACCTTACAAGTTCAGAAAAATCATCAATTGTTTTGCTCCTGGAAAAAATGCAAACTGGACTTGGTTATGTGCTTCCAAATCTCCAGACTTTTATAAAAGAAAAATATACCTATGATAAAAATGGAAATCGAATAACTAAAACTACAAACTTGGGAACAATAGAATATAACTACGATTTTGAAAATTGCCTTGTTTCAAGTGGTAGCTCAGGCAGGTCTCATATAACTTATACCTATGATTCAATGGGAAATATGCTCTCACAGAAAAGTAGTTTTAATTCTGCAGAATATAAATATAATGCGCAGGGACGGCTTATTTTATGTGAAGCCTTTAATCATATTGAAAAAACATATTGTCAAACGTCATATGATTATGATGCTCTTGGCAGGCGGATATTAATACAGGATGCCAATGAAAGTCCTCTTCGTACTATTTATGATGGACTTTCTTTTGATATTATAAAACAAAGTCCCGTTATGCCAAACGGAATGTTTACAGATAATGGTGAAACTGGAATTCACTGGATAACAAATGGAACTCCTAATGGAGGACGTTATCGATATATTTCAGATGAAAATGATTCAGACGGAAATAGATATTATAATCTAAACGATTCTTCTTATATAATTGTAAATAATCGATATAGAGGTGAACGAACTGTGCTCAGTTATAATGAAAATCCTGTAGCCCAGTTTACAAACGAAGGTCAGGAATATTTTTCTACAGACTTGCTGGGAAGTGTTACTTGTGTAACAGATTTTTATGGCATATCAAAAGGAAACTTTACTTATGATGCATTTGGTTTACTAACTTTCGGAAATTATTCTGGTTCAAAAGATTTTGGTTACCTTGGAAAACAACATGATGTTACTTCTGAATTCTACAATTATGGTTATCGTGACTATGCACCAAATCTTTCCCGCTTTACAACAATAGACCCGATTCGTGATGGGTATAACTGGTATTCCTACTGCAGTAATGACCCTGTAAACTTTAAGGATTGTTTAGGCTTGGATCAGATTGCAGTGAATGGTGATAATCTTATGCAGGATAAAGTCTGGAGAGATAAAAAGTTGAAAGATACGGATGATAATTTCAGTAAATCGAGTTGTGCAATAATGTCAGTATCAGATGTTTTTGATGAATCCCCTGAGTATATAAATGACAATTATGTTAAAAATGGAATTATAAGCTGGACTAAGGTTGCAGAAGATCATAAACAAACAGCAGACAGAGAGTTTGAGCCTTTTACAAAAGATATTTACCTAAGCCAGGTAGATGATACAGATAATACTTATCAGACTCTTGTAAATGTAAATTATGATAAACAAAATCATGATCATTGGGTTGGGGTAAAGGATGTAGTTACTATAAATAATCAAGATTATGTAGTAATAAATCCAACTTCAATAAATGATAAAATGACAACCTATGATGTTGTGAATTATTATGAAGGAAAAAAGGGAGAAACATATTATCCAGATTCAAGATTAGAAAAAGGCTGGATTGTAGTTAATGGAGAAATTCTTGTTCCTGTAAAAGAAACAAAAGGATATGTAAATTTCATAGAAACAAAAAAGGAGAACTAATATGAAGAAAACTGTGTTTATTACATTTTTGATGCTGATTTTGAATTCAAGTTTTATGATGGCTTTAGATATTGTTACGCTTGAACCGCTTAAAGAAAATGAGAGCCTTCGTCTTGATTACCAGAAGAGAGTACTGAATGTTGAAAAAAGATCTGATAAAGGCACTGAGAGTTATTATACCTGCAAAAGTGAATGGGGAGCCTG
>JAEEGJ010014750.1_pt1 | contig 18438 bp, 22 predicted proteins | sample 8958761 | NCBI WGS metagenome assembly JAEEGJ01 (sample SAMN16246546, study PRJNA631951) | gut metagenome | biome: gut microbiome; feature: rumen; material: RS-attached | host: Bos | place: Iran: Karaj | collected 2018-10
CATATTCGTCGGAATGAATCAAACACAAACGATGATTGCGGGCAGCCATATCGGCCACTATCTGCACCGACTTGTCTGTGCTATGGTCGTCAATGGCAATAATTTCATAGTCTACACCAGTCTGCTGGCTCAAAAGTGATTCAATCGTGGTTCCAATTGTGTGCTCTTCGTTACAAAACGGCAGTAAAATACTCGCACAACCCTTTCCCCCAGAGAATACTTGCTGCCGGCTTATCCGACGAAAGCCAATCCAAAATGCCAAAATCATTCCAACGTAAAGCGACGCAACAACTAACAAACAGATTATCAGAATGTCGAATTCCATCGGGCTACTTGATGAGTGTTGTGTAGATTCGGTAGCGCTCCATAATTTCGCGCACAAAGTTGTAAGTTTCGTCACCGCGGCAATAACCTGAGCGCACAAGCTCCGGATCGTAGTAAAGAGCCTCCGACTTGTGCAACAAGTAGAAATCAACGCCATCATCCCACACATCGGGATTTGCACCGTTGGCACGAGCCACGCGTCGTGCGTCGAGAATGTGCCCCAGCCCGATGTTGTACGATGCCAGCACAAATTTTATGCGCTCATTTTTGTCAGCAATAGAGTCAATCAATTGTTTATCAATCCATTTCAGATACTTAACACCTGCCTTTATATTGGCTTCGGCCGACGATGTTGAGTCGATACCATATTTAGCGGCTGTTTCGGGCATCAGTTGCATCAGCCCGTAAGCACCGCACCACTACCGCGCATCGACCTTGAACCGCGATTCCTGGTAGATGACCGCCGCCAACAAACGCCAGTCCCAATCAATAATCTTACTGTACTTCTTTATGGCATCATCGTAAACCGAAATGCTGCCACCCTTGAACGAGAGGTACGGGCTCTGCGCGCGTGTGAGCGTTTTGGGGTCTTTGAAATATTTTTTGTAGAGCACCCGATGGAATGCTGACCCCTTTGTCTCTGAAATCCAATTGTTTACAGCCTCCAAAAGTTGCGGATTGTCGAGACTCACAGCCCACGCCATATTCTGTGGGAACGATACTGCCACGCTTATGTCGAGCGCAGGATAGTACGTCTGATTAATCATTGCCACAGGCTCGTCAGTTACACAATAATCGATTTCGCCATGCGCCACCTGCTCAATAAGTTGCTCTGAATCAATATTTTCAACTTCAACAATATCGATAGAGTCACCAATTTCCGACTCAATGTTGTGCAGCCTTTCGGCGAAGGCCGAATTTTTGACCACGTGGATGGTCTTGCCAGCCATATCGAGTGGCGATTTTATCTGCATCGAGCCGTCGTAGTCGGGATTGTTGCGGCGTCGCTGCCGTTCCGACAGTTGCACCAGCACCTGCCGCGTTTCCATTATTGGGCTGGTGAAGTTCATTATTTTCTGCCGTTCGGCAGTGATTGTCAGGTTGATAGCCAACAAATCGACATCGTGGTTCACCAACTCGTCGAAATCATTTTCAAGATTGTTCGACACGCGCAGTTCCAGTTTGAGCCCCAATCGCCGTGCCAGGTCTTGCAAAAGTTCGTACTGGTAACCCATCGGCGTACCGCGATATGTGAAATAACTGATTGAATTGTAGTCGGTTAATGCTAAAAGTGTGCCGCGCTGCTCAATGGCGTCAAGGTCGTGGTTCGCGGCATCAGAGTTGCCCGACGGCTTTCGATTGCAAGCCGACAGCAGCAAACACAAGGTGGCAACGGTTAGTATGTTCAATCTGACTTTCATCGCTCAAACATAAAAATCGTGTTAAAGATACGAAAAATTAGCGATAACGCAAACCGCCCCGCTCACTTAATCGGGTCGCCGCAGAATTTCCGACGGTTGCACGATTTGCAATGGGCGCCAATCCACACATCGTCGAATTGGCTGATGGCGGCGGCCACAAGTTGCGGGTCATCGGTTAGGATGCCAGCCTCGAAGTTGCGTGTGGTGCTGCCTTTCATACCGATGCCTGCGCCCGTCAGGTTGGCGCTGCCAATGTAGACGGTCTGGCAGTCGAACACCAGCATCTTGAAGTGCACACGCGGACAGAGCACTCGCTCCAGCCCTGTGGCCAAAACGGGGTATCGGTCGAAATCCTCACGGAAATTCGGGCCTGGCTCTTTGGCGTGTATCAGTCTCACCTCCACACGTTTGCGAATGAGTTGCGCCAGCACGCCCAAAAACGGAATGGTGTCGTTGCCGCACTTCACGTGCAAATCTTTAATGTCGGCCGTGCCAATCCAAAGCGTCTGCTTGACCGCCGCCACCCGCGACAGCACCAGATTGTAATGGTCGGCATTGGTAATATACTGAATCATGGTTGGATGGTGTTTTTGTCGGTATAAGGTATTAGGTGTAAGACACAGAAAAACGTTTGATGTCTTTATTTCAATCAATTAGCTTATTTACCAGTCATAAAATCTTTCTTGCAATCCATGCGCAGGCTTCGGCCTCGGGCAAACGCCAAGCTGACTGTGAAGACCGTGAGTATCGGAAAGATGTAAGATTTTCATACCGCAAAATTATATAATTCAAATGTATCTAAATTACGATTCCACCACCCATTTGTCGCACGAAAACACTGGACGAATGCTGAAATTGCACGGAACGCTATCAATGGCATCAATGTACGCAGGCATTTCGTCGCACAACTGTGCGACCTCGCCCATTGTCAACCCTTCTGTTGGGCGCGACAATTCGCGATTTTTAGACAGACGAACGATTATCTCCTCAATGGTCATTTCGAATGGGATTTCGGCTGTGTTGGACCTGACGGTTTGATTTTCATCCGTTTCGGCATCGGTGGTTGTGGCTGTGTGGATACGGCTCGTTACCCGATACTCGCCCGGCACGCTATTGATTGCTTCGACGCACTGCGGAATACGGGCAAGCATCCGCTCCACGGCGGCGGAATCTTTAGGCAGACGTACAACTAACTTTCTGCCATACAAAAGTTTGAGTTCCAACGTCCGTTTGTTGAGTTGGTATTCAATGCCAAGTTCGCGCATTCGGTTTTTGACGAGAGTGGAGGTTGCTTCGGCACTGGCTTTATGTTTTTTAAGTGTGCCATCTGTTGTTTTATCATTTCTCATTGTTTACGTTTTCTATTTGTGTTTAAAATATTGACTATCGGGTCACCACAAAACTGGCGGCGCTGGCATTTCTTGCACTCGCTGCCGCGCCACACTTTGTCGAACTCTTCAATGGCGGCCTCAACAATTTTTGGGTCGTCTGTTAGAATGCCAGCCTCGAAGTTACGTCGCCCTGCGGCTTTCATCCCCATTCCAGCCCCCGTCAGATTGGCGCTGCCAATGTAGCACACTGTTTGGTCGATAACGATTATCTTGAAATGCACGCGTGGACACAGCACCCGCTCGAGCCTTGCGGCCAGGCGTGGATAGCGGTCGAAATCAGCACGGAAGTTGGGGCCAGGCTCTTTGGCGTGAATGAGCCGCACTTCGACACCGCGGCCCAACATTGCCGATAGAATTCCCAAAAACGGTTTCTGCTCACCGCCTTGCGACACGTACAAATCCTTAATGTCGGCGGTGCCCAGCCAAAGTGTGCGCTTGGCCAACGAGGCCAAGTTGAGCACTTTGGTGTAATGTTCGGTGTCGGTTACAAGGGCTGTCATAGTGCGTTCTCGTAAACGTTGAAATGCCGACGGATATCGCGCTTGCGGTTCAAGAAATCAACACTCCGTGACATCAGCATTGTGCGGCGGATATCGTGGATGTGCCAGACTTTGTTGTGCGACGCAAAGGCTGTCAGGACGTTGAACTCATCCCACACGGTCATATTGCTTACGGCCATTGCCAGCCCCTCGGCGTTGGTGGGGCAACCTGCCTGCTCGTATCGCTCCACATTCTCTTTGTAGGGAATCAGTTTCGACACTGTTTCGGGCTCAACACCAGCCTGTTGCAGTATTCGGGCGCCAAGCCCTAACTCGCGCACCGACGCTTGCGTTGCAATAGCCGTCTGCGCGTTTTTGAGCATCACCGCAAGGTTCTGCCGCAAGAAACCGTTGCTATCGCCAAGCAGTAGCCGCACTTTCTGTTCGTCTTCGAGCGAGTCAAGGTGCATTTGGCGGTTCTGTGTCACCTGTGTCATTCCGTTGCGACAGACGAGGCGCTCGTAGTAGTTGCCCATTGCTATCTCGACGGGTGTCCAACTCAACCACACGCCGTCGGCAATGAAATCGTCGCCTTTGGCAAACGACATTATCTGCGGGTCGAGCGAGCGCATCCGAATGGAAATTTCGGCGCCATTCCCGAAATCGACGGCATCGGGCTCGTAGCGGTTCTTATCCATAAACATCTCGGCAAAACTGAAGAACGACGCGGGCGGGATAAGGTGCTTCGGCGTTTGGTGAACGCTTGTGACGCTCTTGGTTTCTGCATCGGCCACCAAAACAATCTTCTCGTTGCGCTTGTGCCGCGCCTGCGAGAAGAAATTGCGCAGATTGGCCACTCCGCTGTCACCGTACGAATCCTGCGCCAGTTTGCTCTGTCCAGTTTTCAACCCGACAAAACGGTCCATATCCTCGGCCATCTCGGGCGAGAACTCCACAACGGCGTTACCCACTCGGTAGTGCGTCTCGTCAACGGCCACAATCTCGTTTTTGTCAACCTCACGGTAAATTGTGGGTTGAAGCAGAATCTTGTCTTTAAGAATCTGATAATCTGTGTTATCCATAAGTGTAATATTTAAGTGTTATTAAACAATCGGTCGAATTGTTCGGCAAAATCGCGCAGTTGCGCCGACACATCGCTTTGCAAATGCCGCATATTAATGTCCTGTTCGTAGCGCTCCTCATCGAACGACACATCGCCTTGAGTGCTAAGGTTATAGTAGAGTTTCACGCCCACATCGCCACGGCGGTGCTTTGAAAAAGTAATGTAGCGGTCGCTGTAGATATTCTTGGGGTTGTCGAGCCGCAGTTCCATCATTGCTGTAATACTGTGTTTCAGGCGGTTAGAACCGACAAACGCTCCGCTTTTGGTAACCTGCTGAATGGTCAGAAACGTGGTGTTCACCCGTCGCGCGTTCATGCCCTTATTCTGCTGCTTAATGAGCGCAAGCAGCATACTTTCTGCCTTTTTTGTGGAAATATTCTCCTCCTCCTTGATAATGCCGTGCAGTTCGTGGAACGAGTCAATAGCCACAATGTCCCAGCCCCGCCCAATGACCTCCGTCAGGCCGCACCAGTTGTGCGTGTCCTCATCGGCGTTGCTTTCGATAAAAAGAATGTCGATATCAGCGAACTTCGGGTATCGCTGCACATAGACGGCAAGGTCGATTTCATTCATCTCCGCACTCACAAACAATATTTTAAGCCCAGGATTCAACTGTTGGATATTGGCCATCATATCAAGAATGATAGTGGTTTTGCCCACGCCAGGGTCGCCGATAATCATATAGTTTACGCCCTTTGGCAGTCCCGAATACGAGCACAGCAACCTGTCGAGAACTGTGCCTGTAAGATAGTTCTTGAACAAGTCGGGCGAGAAGCGCAGATTCCGTATCCTGATTGGTTCCATACTGTTTGTCATTTATTCCGCAAAGCGATAGTTGTGGGCGTTTATTCCAGAAAGTAAGTCATTGTTCCTGTGTTATGCCTAATTGAACTATTTCCTCGGAAGTCAATTCTCTGCTTCCTGCAATATCACCTGTAGGTTCAACTTTATATATCGTTTTCCCTTTCAAACAGATAATTGAATCTTCGTTCACTTGAAACACCTTGCCTACGTCCTCAATGGCGATATTGCCTGTAAGGTTTCCTTCTTCATCGAAGAAATGATAACTGTCGGCAGTGATTCCTCCTATGAAGGATTTGCCTTCAATCCAGTTTGTATAGTATTTTTTGTTTGGTACAAACTGTTGCAGATGCACTTTTCGTTTTTTCTCACCTTTTTCATCACAATCAATGTAAATCAGTGGAATATAAATCACTTTACGACCTTGTTCTGCTGACGTTGTTATTCCAATGGAAGAATAACCGACCTTTGTTATGCGATAGATACTCATAATAAATAGTTTAATAGTTTAACATCAATTTATGAATGCAAAAAAACAGACAACCTATGCGAAATTGCGGCAGAGGTTTTGGAAAATTTCGGTTTTTATTGATTTTTCCCCTCTTTAATCAGACGATTGACTACGTATTCGATATCTTCAATCATTAAACCCAAAAACGGACTGACCGATTTGCCGCACACATCTTTTCGGAAAGCGAAAACGGCATCGGTTTTGGCGACTAGTTTCTGAAGATTATCAATGGCTTTGGTGCATATTGCGGCGCCTTCGGAAACCGCTGGCAATGTGACTAAACCAACCGTAATCGCACCGACCTGCCTTGCAAACCCAGCCATAAGCACTGTGCTATTGACACCTAACTCCTCGCCTAAATCGGCAACCACACACACACGAGAATTTTTGCCGCCGCAATATCGAGCAATACCATCTATTTGAAAATCAATCGCATTGTCACCGCCTAAATCAATTTTTACTGATTCAACATTGCCACTCTTTTTTGTCGGTTTGAGAGTCGCCAGCAACGTTTTGCGGTATTTCTTTTCGCGCAGATAATCAACCAAATCGGCACCGACACGCCCAATGCCGAACACTTTGGCGTCAAGTTTTTTGTATTGAGGCTCATTCCTCATACAATGTGTGGTTAACACATCGGCTGCATCACTCATAATGTTGTCGATTCGCTCCAAAGCATCGAGCACCAGCAATTTGCCATAATACTTCTGCATCGCATCGTTGTTCAGAATGAACATTGCATCACAGTTGGCGGCCAACTCGCGCAGACCGTCCATTGCACGCCTTACGCGAACTGCCCCCTCGTGCTCGAAAGGCAACGAGGCAACGCCAACGGTTGAAGCCCCCGCAGCCTTGGCCTCACGGGCGATAACGGGTGCAGCCTCGGTACCAAATTTGCCACCCAATCCAACCACAACTGCCACCTCATGGGCGTTCACCAACTCGAGAACATCGTCGATACGTTTTTCGACGGCCTCGGCGCCGCACTTAATGCCTGGCCAAATCTTGCACTCGTCTAACTTCAAAGCCGCCGACACTCCCGACTGCTCAATCGCCTTGCTGTCCCAATCGCAAACGGCTACAAACTTATCGGCTCGCTCGCCACCCATCTCGCTGCGCCAACATTTGGCAACATTTATGCCCGCACGGCCAACACCGATAATCCTAACGGTTTTTGGCCGTTCTTTCATCATTTCCGAAAATTCGCTCATAATCTTTATGTTTTTAAAGGTTCAACAAATAATTATGAGTGCAAGTTTAAGACGGGGGACTCCCAAATAATGAGAGCAGCGAGTGGATTGTAAAAAAAAAGCAGCGCCATCGAAAAAAATCGGCGGCGCTGCTTTTTGGCAAATTAAGCATATTTTGTTGGTTTGTTAAGCCGCTCAACGGTTTACGCTTTTATCACCCGCCTGCTGCAAGAAAGCACCGCGCGAATGCGAAATTTGTGGGAATGGCGTCAATGTAGGCGGGCATTTCATCGCACAACTGGGCAACCTCGGCCATTGTCAATCCTTCGCTCATGTTTTTTGGATAGGCTGACGATTATCTCCACAATAGTCATTTCGAATGAAATTTCGGTGGGGACTTTACAGTTTGGTTATCAGGTGTTTGAGTATCGGCGGCGGTGCGGGAACGTCTTGTTATCCAATATTCGCTCGGCACGCTATTGACGGCAGCGGCAAGCGGCCCATCATCCGTTCCACTGAGGGTCGCATTCTATCCAATCCCAATCGAGGTCTTTCAACCTTTTGAGTATGGATTGCTCAATATCGTCTTCGCTGATAAGTGATTTCATGACTCTAACAAAGATTGTATTTTATTGATAAAATCCTCTTCTCTTTTTTCTATTTCTATTTTTATTTCTTTTGCATTGTTAGATTGCTTATCATCAAACAATTCACACAAATTCAAATTCACTAATCCAATAGATTGTTCGCTTCCAACTATTTTATGGACATCGTTTTCTTTTTCTTGATTTACAGGCGAAACGAAAATTCCATAACCTTTCCCATCTTTCATAAAACGGTGCAAGTATGTCGTCATTTGATATAAATCTTCACGACTCACAGTGGATTCTCGCGAAGTATTTCCTAAAGATGTATAGTGTTTATATTTTGCATCAAGGATAATTCGAGGATTGCCAGTGTTTTTATCTGCAATGACAAGGTCTGGACGTACTTCGCGATATTTATCCTCCATCAAAAACTCCCGTTCTCGCAAATTGGGAGAATATACTTCATAATCAGGGAAATTTACTTGTAGTTTTTTCAGCAGATACATTTCCCACAATTCTGCCATATCAATGAAATAGGCTACGGAAGTTTTATTATGAGGTTGAATACTTGATTCGGAAAGATTCTGTTGAATAATTGCCTTGCAGAATTGCATGACAGGACGATATATTTCTGTCATTCGTGTGTACTTAATATTCTCAATGTCAGAAATATCAATGGGAGAATTCGAAACACCGAACATGGCAAGTTTATCATCGTACTCTCTAATGTCATTTACGACACGTCCCATTTTTTTGTCGCACAATATTTTGTATGCATAGCGAATTGCCCGATTTATGGTGTTGTCTGATGTTAGTTTCCTATATGAACAATAAAAACGGCTCGCATTCGTAAGGTTTACTCGTATCTGTTTCGCAATATCAAGTCTTCCTTTGTAATATCGAAGATTCTTGTTTTCTGTTTTGTATTCCTTCGGAATTTGTCCCACTGCAATGGCTCGTTGCAAAACGGCCTTCCATAACAGCGCTATTAACCAATAATTATTACTCGTTTTATTTGATGTAATATTTGATTCCGCATTTGGAACGTATATGTTGCACGCATAGGATATCAAATGGTTAAAAAGCCCGAATCTCGGGTTTATGACAATATCCACACCATTCACAGAACAAAAGCCAATGTAGTGCGAGGTATAAAATTTTGTCACAATTTCCCCCTCATCTACAACTTGCGCGTGCCAGATAGGATGTTCGTTCAGACAGTCGTTTGGGATGCTGTTGGTAAGCGACAATGTCTTTATCTTTTGTTCATCAACTTGCTTGTTGATTTCCTCAACAGCTGTAAGTTGCGACCTATCTTCGCATTTTTTGCCTTCCAATAATATGTCATCGGTCAGTTCCAATAGCATAATTATAGTGCTTGTATAAATTCAGATTTTCTAACTTTTAATTCATCTTTTATATCCTTTTCATCGGCTCTGGCTCCAAGATATTCTTCGATGAGAGGCAGTAAATGGTACTCCCATAGTTTTTCCAACTCAAGAGGGGTTATTCTCACATATTCTTTATTCCCTACCACAGGAAGGAAATCCTTTATTTTCATAAAATAAGCCTGACCTATTTGATAGTTCTCGTTTAATCCAAAATTTTGAGATGTACTTATCCGATTGTTTAGGTACTCGCATCGTTCTATGTAGGCAACAAGATTCTCATCTTCAACAGAATTTGTTACATCTTTACTTACTGAATAATCTGTAAGCATCGTGTTTAAAACAGATAAATCTGGCATCATTCTTACGAAACTAAATCTGCGACGCAATGCCAAGTCAAACGATACCAAACTCTTGTCCACATTGTTCATTGTTCCTATCAAATACACATTTTGGGGAATGACAAACTTGTATTCATTCTCTGTAAAATTCGGAATGGACACACCTTGGCCGCGCTTTTCCAAAGCATATAGTAATTCGCCAAACACCGAAGACAAATCGGCACGGTTAATTTCGTCGATAATGAAGATGAACTTTTTAACTTCGTTTCCTTCTCTATTTGCTTCGTCACAGAATTTCTTAAACACACCTTCTTTCAAAGTGTAGGCAAGTGTATTTCCTGTAACTTGCGGTGCGATGCCACCGATGAAATCCTCGTAGGCATAGTTGGGATGGAATTGTACCAACTCATAGCAACCTTTCTCGTTTTGGTTGGGGAACTTAACATCTTCAAGACTTTCCGTTTCCAGCATACTCTTCACAAGCATTTCGGCAGAAAAGGTCTTACTTGTGCCCGGAGGTCCCCAAAGAATAATGGCTTGGTTGCCTGTTCTTAGCAGTTCTTCGGTGTTTCTAATTGATTGGTCTTCGTTTATTGCAATGATTGAAATTAGTTTGGAAAGGTCTGACATAAAAATGGCATCTCTTTTTGTGGCATCTGGTTCTATATAACTGGCAATTTTGTCTGAATATTTTTTCCAACCTTTTTCATTTCCTTCATCTGCGAACGTCTCAAAATTCATATCAATTCCAGAATCTTGATGTTTGCAGTCATCTCCGCATCTTGCTAGTTCTTGGTACGGCATCAAACTCAAAAGATGAATGCAAGAATCGCGATGTGTCCACATATAGAAGAACTTGTAGGGGAAACGGTGTTTCAATGTTTCTTGTTGAGCAGTTTTTATTTCGTCTATGCTCAAGCGGTAATAATATGTGTTATTTTCACCAACAAATCCAGGCCATCTCAATACGACATCGGATTCTTCACATTTAAATGAATTCTCCTTTATTTGTTTTAATGTATGAATAATAACATAAAAGAAATTGTTGTCGGCAAAATTTGATGATGGGTGCCTATATTGGCCAGAGCTTACTAAAGAGCCGTTATCATTATTATCCTTAATCTTATTTGATATTATTCTATAATCAGGGCTCATATATTTATTATTTTCAAAATCGAAGCCACCAAGAATACAACCAACTTTTTTGATTAAATCATGGTAGTCTTCAGGAAATTTATCCAACATGTTCTGAACCCCATTAAAAGCTCCTTCTGCGGATATGCCATCCGAATCGCAACCGAAATAATCCGGACTCGGATATGTATTATCAGCATACTTTATTTCTTTGTTGTCAATAGAATACTTACCATCATTTTTAGTGATAGTGATATTATCAACTTCATCAAAAAAAGCTTTTATCGCATCAAATCGCGTAATAACCTCTGCATTCTTCTTATCCTTAAAGATTTGCTCTCTGTTATTCCAAAGGCACAATAATTTTTCTTTTGTTAGATTCATAATTATTACATTATAGTTTAAACTTTTACTTCCAACCGCCCGATTAAACTCAAAGAGCTTGAATATTCGTTATTCCAACAATATCAATCAGTCTCACAATGATTTTATGAATGCCTACCAAGCGGTTATAGCGTTGGGTTGCCAAAAACAATGCTTGATAATCTTCTTCATCAAGCCGACGATACCCATTTTCTATCAATCCGCAGGTAAATTCTCTTGTCCTAAGAATATGGTCGAATGAGGCAAGTATTTGAGTATTCATTCTTACCATGTTCATAAGCAATGCTTTGTACCATTCATTGGTGAGTCCGTCAACTTCTTCGGTGTAGCATTCGTACAAATCCATTGAACCAGACAGCATTATACTTTCAACCAGCGGGTTTTTATCACCATTGACAAGCGCCCATTCTTTATTTTTGCGAATAGCCATTTCCATAAGAACAGCAATACTGTCGCCATAATGATAAGACTCGTCCAGCACACGTAATATTGCTCTTCTCACAACCGTTGCCGCATCAAGTGCATGATATTGCATCAGTTGGTCCAGGACTTTTGCGTACCCACTTTTTGAACCTTTGTGAAAGCATACAACTAATTCCCTTATAAATTCTTCCGTCTTGTCTTTATCCATTTCTTTCATAACTTTTTATTTTTATGTATGATTGATTTTACTTTTCTTTTACTCTACTTCAAATATACAATTTCCAAATGTAAAGGCAAAGCAAAAATCGCCTTTACAACACTCCAACAACCTTTTGGAAAAGCCTATCAATCCACTCTTTCCGTTGAATGCAGTTGAGCCATTCTTGTGGAATGCCTGCGGTTCCGTAGTAAAGTCCGGCCAAGCCGCCGGCAATGGCGGCTGTGGTGTCGGTATCGTCACCCAAATTGACGGCCAGCAAGGTGCATTCATCGTATTTCGTGCTATTGGCAAGGCACCAAATTGAAGCCTCAATTGAATCGATTACATAACCGCCACTTCGTATAGCATCGCGCGGTGTCAGCGCAAACTCATTTACATTGCGGATACGGCTGAAGTGATTCAATTCTTCCGTTGTTTCGGCATTCGACTGATAATAGGCGAATCCTCGGTTGAGAGCACTTTGCAATCGGTTTGTCAGGTTGCCAGTTCCATCAAGTATTTCGCAGACAATGAAATAGTAAAGCCCACAAGCAATTTTCGACCGCAAATGATTGTGTGTTAGTCCTGACACATTGTGAATTATCTGAATGGCGGCATCAATTTTATCGTCTTTCAGCCCCTTCTGGTAGCAATAAAGGCAAATGGGCATAATACGCATCAGCGAGCCATTTCCGTTGTCCGACTCGCTTGTGCCTCCGCAGATAAAAGGATTCTCATCGCGACAATAACGTGATATTGCGCGCTGTACTGTATTGCCAATATCGAATGCATAACCGAAAGGTGTGTATTCGCCCGAGCGATACCACCTAACGAAGCAGTCCATAATGTGCTTTAAATCAATTCCTCGACATTCAATAATACTATCAAGTTCGGCCAATGCCATACTGCTGTCGTCGGTCCAACTTCCTCGCGGCAGATTGAAAGTTCCAAATTCCCGCATACCTTCAACGGGGTCGTTATCGCGAATCTCCCTCTCATCAAACTCTACAGGGCATCCAAGAGCGTCGCCTACAATGACGCCAAACATTCCGCTTCGCCAGATATTCAATAAATCCATACTCAAAAAAAATATTGTGTTTCAAATTTATTAGTTTTTCAAAGTACAGGCAAAGCGCAAAAGCGCCTTGCCCTTACAACTTACTTTTTCGGCACGAAAGCATAGGTTTTGCCGCTAATTAGTTTTGCTTCGCCACCTAAAAGGCGTGCCGCGCTCAACAAATCACCTTGTGAATTGTACGTTTGAACGTTTCCGTTCGAAAAATTTAACTGATACATTGTTGTTTAGTATTAGTTTGCCTCCACTTTACGGCTATCGGCATCTCCGTTTTTCATTGTATTCCAGTCGCAAAGGCTACTGTAAAATATTCCACACACAATCTTCTCTGCTTGGGTGAAAGCTTGTGCGGCGTTGGTGTTGCCATCAATAAGGTTGTGAATGTTCAGCACGTGCAGTTTCCCGACGTGAGGTGCCAATTCGGAAAGACCGCTGAGCGCCTGATTCATACGCTTAGAGCCCTCGAAAGAGAACGGCATGGTTACCACGGCTATGGTGTGCTTGCCGGCGGCTTTGGCCTCGCGTGCTATCTGGGCGGCGGCATTGGTTCCGCAGACACCGCCCAATCCTGCCGCAATAATTATGGTCTTGGCGTCAGCGTTCAGCAGTTTGCGGATTGGCTCAGTGTTAAAGGTCGGGAGGGACGGCTCGTTGGTGGTGTCGTAGACAGATGTCATAAAATCAATGCTTTTGTCGATTATCCGCCAAACCAAACTTGGGCACTCTTTTTCGAGCAACAGACGGTTTTGCACTTCGACTGATTCCAAATCTTTTTGGTCGGTGTCGCACGCCACTGTGGTAACTCCTGCTAACTCCTGTTCTTGCATCAGTGCTGCCATTTTGCAGCCGAAACCGCCAACACCAACAATCATAACTTGTTGAGGTTTTTGCCATTTCGCAAACAATTTCTCATTCATTTTGTTTGATTTTAAAAAGTTTGACAAAAAAATATGGGTACAAGTATAAAAGACCACACTCCCAAATAATGAGAGTGCGAATGATAAAATGCGGCGAGACTATATTTATAAGTCTCGCCGTTTAAAGACCTTTAAAATTCGCAACACTACTGCGAATTTTCAATGAAAATGTGAAATGGTACTGCGAATTTTCAAGCATTTTTAGTTGCTCAAACTACTAGCCCCCAACACCATTCCATCTCACAAAATCACCTTCGCAATAGCCGCGCACGCCTCGGCGTCGGCAAGGGCGTGGTGGTGGTTTTCGAGAATGTAGCCGCAGGCGGCCGACACGGTATGCAACTGGTGGTCGGGCAAATCCTTGCCAAAATGCCGACGTGCGGCTATGAAAGTGCAAAAGAACTGATAGTCAGGATAATCCATACAGTAGGTTTGGAACACGGCTTTCAGGCAGCGCTCGTCGAACGACTTGTTGTGCGCCACAAGCGGCAGGCCCTTGATTTTCGGCTCAATCTGCGCCCAAACGTCGGGAAAGAGCGGCGCCGAGTCGGTGTCTTCGTGGCTCAGACCGTGCACCTGCTGGCAGAACCACGCGTAATAGTTGGGCTCGGGCCGAATGAGCGAGTAGAACGAATCGACAATCTCGCCGCCGCGCACCACAACCACACCAACACTGCAAACGCTTGAAGGTGAGCCGTTTGCTGTCTCAAAATCGATTGCTGCAAAATCTTTCATAGTTTAAGGTTTTTCAGTCTATAAAACGCTTGTTGATTGATTATCTGGATTTAATAAAGGTCAATTTTTGCCTCTTGACTTTTTGTAGGCTCGCAACGTGCGTTCGGCCTCTTTGCGGAATTCTTCGCGCAACCAGTCGGGTTCTAGCACTTCAAGGCTGGGCCCGTAGGCACGCAATTCGCGCTTAAACTCTTCGTTTATAATCAGGTTGTACTCAAATTCCGATTCCCAATCGCCAGTCCAGACTTCTTTTTGCGAGTGGTGCAGCGGTAATGTGCGCAGATATTTGGCCTGTTCTTCTTCAACCACAATTTTCACTTCCTCGATTTTGCTACCTATTCCGCTGATACCCACAAGATTAGCAAAAATATTATTGGCTTCAAAATTGTCGGGCATAGCGTAACTATCGTCGGTTTCAACCGCGCTGACAATGCGGTCGAGCCCATAAGTGCGAAGTTTGCCTATATCGTCCTTTTTGCTGTTGTCGAGCACTTTGGCAAGCAGATACCACCGTTGGCGAAACATTTTCAGGCTATATGGCTCCACCGTTGGGTAGGTGGGTTCGTTGCGCCAGAAACTTTGGTGTATCATTCTGAGTGTGTGGCGGTTGCGCATTGCCGACAGAATGGTGGTCAGGTGCGTCTGACCCGACGGCACGTCTTCGAGCAGAATCTGCTTGTCAAGAGCCTTGTTCCCTTTTATTATGTCGTTGACAGCAAAGGCGTTAAGCATTTGCCGACAGAGTTTGTACTGACGGCTGTCGTCAGGTTTATGAATGCAATAGCGGCCTTTGACGCACTCTATTTCGAGTCCGAAAATTTCCTCAGCCTCTCTTCGCCAGCGGTGGAACCTGCTCTCAACAATTTTGTCTTCCTTGTCATCGTTGAGTTCCCGATTGTTGGCCCAGCGCCTATTAATCTCGTCCCTTGTGGGGTTGAAATCGTCGATGGTGTTGACCAGCCACGCGTAGCAGCGGAACAAATGAGCGTTATTCGATTTTGCCATATTGTTTCAGTTTTAAATTGACGCAAAGATAAGCAATATCACTCCTAAATAATGAGAGCCAAAGCAAAAAATCAATAAAATTTTTTTAATCGACAATTCGGTTGCGAGAAAAATAATTTGGGCAGATTTTATATAAGTTTGCGAAAACAAGTTATTGATTATTATGAAATTCAATTCGATTTTGGCGGCAATAGCCTGCCTTTTTGCTGGGGCTGTTCAGGCGCAGGATGGCGATGTCAACAGCCGTGACCTTCGCGGCAAAGTTGTTTATGAGGATGACGCAGTTGTGTTCCGTCAGATTGACGAGCATACCTGGATAGGCAACGGTCACCTATGCTACAACGAGTCGCTATATCTTGTTGAGGGCAGCGAACGGGCCGCGCTTATCGATGCGGGAACCCGCATTCCCGATTTGGACAAGATAGTCGCCAAGATAACCACAAAACCCGTTATGCTGCTGCTCACGCACGGCCACGGCGACCACGTGGGCGGTGCAAGCCCGTTCCCCGAGGTGTATATCTGCGAGGCTGACCGTCCGATGTTTTTAGGCAACGTGCGCCGTTACAGCGGTCAGGTTAAAACATTGTCTGACGGCCAAATAATTGATTTGGGCGGGCGCCAACTGGAGGCGGTTTTCACTCCAGGGCATACTTTGGGCAGTGTCACATTCTTCGACAAGGCCAATCATTACGGATTCAGCGGCGACGCTTTCGGCTCGACCAACTTGCTGGTTTTCACCTATCTTTCAAACGTGGTGGCTTCGGCCGCAAAGGTTGAGCAGTATATTAAAGCGAACGATATAAAATTCTTGTTCCCAGGGCATTACAGCGGCGATAATCTTGAATCGCCCCAGCGTGTGACCGATATAAAAGTTATGTGCGGCGAGGTGCTCGATGGCAAGCGCAAGCCTGTCAAGAGCGACGGCAACAACGGCGGAAACGATATGATGATTGAGGACAAGGGCGTCCGCATAACCTTCAGCAGCAGAACTGGCCTTAAGTAGCGCTCACGCAATCGGGTCGCCGCAGAACTTACGGCGCTGGCACTTATGGCACTCGCTGCCGCGCCACACCTTGTCGAACTCCTCAATGGCCGCCTCCACAAGTTGCGGCTCGTCGGTAAGGACGCCAGCCTCGAAGTAGCGCCTTGTGGCCGCCTTCATTCCCATTCCCGCGCCCGTCAGGTTGGCGCTGCCTATGTAGCACGTTGTCTGGTCGATAACAATGATTTTGAAGTGCACGCGCGGACAAAGCACCCTCTCAAGTTGCTTGGCCAGAAGCGGATAGCGGTCGAAATCGTCGCGGAAATTTTCGCCAGGCTCCTTGGCGTGAATGAGCCGCACCTCGACACCGTGAGCCAGCAAATCGGCCAGCACGCCCACAAACGGCTTCTCGGCCGCGCCCTGTTTCACATACATATCCTTAATGTCGGCCGTACCAATCCAGAGCGAGCGCCGCGCCTTTGCCGCAAGGGCGATAACGGTGCTGTAGTGTGCCGAGTCGGTGATAATTGTGGTTGGCATTGCTGAAATGTTTTTGCATTGATTTACAATTGTTTGAGCCAATCGTTCATAAAGCGGTCGTAAACAATGTAGCCGCTGTTGGTTTTGTAAACCAGTTCTAGTCGAAGCAGTTTTTCAAGCGCGCTCCTGACGCTGCTTGCGGCTTTCAGGCTGTATTTTGCTATAAAGTCGCCGGCGGTGATTTCCGCCACACAGTTTTCGGCCGCTATCGCCCGCAGCAACTGCGTGTGGTAGGCGGGGAATGTGGCGATCAACTGCTGATAGAAATATTTGTACTCATCAACAATCTGCATAATGGCCGCTCCAACTTTTTCGTTTGTAACATCGTCACAATCAGCATATAAACGGTTCAGCACCGATTGAAGATACCACGTGTAGCCGTCGAATTTCTGGTACAACTCCATAAAGACCTGCTCGGGCAGATTGCTTTTATGCCTGTCGAAAAACGCACGGGCGAATTTGTAATATATATTGCTGTCAATCTGCGAAATAGATACTATTTGCGCGCTTTGGAAAAATGGCCGCTTGGCCGAGCAGAACATCTCCTGCAAGAGGTGCTGCTTGCTGCCCGCAAAAATGAATCGGACATTCGGCAGAAACTGCATATATGACCGCAACAGCGCCTCGACGCCCTTTTCGGGATAGGCGGCAATCTGCTGAAACTCGTCGATGGCAATGTAGCACTCGCGCTGGCTCTGTTTCAAATACTCGAAAACGTCTTTCAGCGAACTCTCTTTCTGCTCGTCGGCAACCGAAACCGACATTTGCGGCAGCCCCGTCAGCGCATCGATTCCGAAGGTCGGCTTCAGCGTGGAGAAAAACTTTCCGATTTGCGCGATAGTTTTTTGTGAGCCAGTGTCGAGTTGGCCAATCACTGACGTGGCGAAAAGTCGTACAAAATCAGCCAGATTTTGCGTTGAAAAAACATCCAAGTAAATGGTAGTCAGATTTTTATCGCTTTTAAGTTCTTCAAAAATGCGGTGAATCAGCCCTGTTTTTCCCATCTTGCGTGGAGCCGACAAAACAACGTTGCGCCCGTTGCGCAAAGCATCAATTATTGTTGAGCATTCTTTCTCGCGGTCGCAGAAGTACTCTTTTCCGCAGTAACCCGAAACAATAAATGGATTTTCTAAAGTTTTCATAAACAATGCGTTTCTTTCGTAAAATCTGTCATTACAAAAAATCCGTTACAAGATTTTCGTAACGAAAATTTCGTAACGCAATTTATGTAATTATTCGATATGTTGACATTTTCGAGGGAAAAGATTGCCGGGCGGGTTTGCCCAACTTTTCTCAACACAAATAATTGTTACGCTTGCTTTTTTAGTTTTTGTTATATTTGCCGCTTGGTTAGTGGACAACACTACGGTTATAAAACTTTAACAGATTAGTAATATGAACTTTACACACGAAGTACAAGGTATGGTTTGCGTAGCACAAGGCGCCAACCATGGCCCCGCCCCGATTCCTGAAGAGGGCAAATGGGTG
>JAEEGJ010014752.1_pt1 | contig 18435 bp, 20 predicted proteins | sample 8958761 | NCBI WGS metagenome assembly JAEEGJ01 (sample SAMN16246546, study PRJNA631951) | gut metagenome | biome: gut microbiome; feature: rumen; material: RS-attached | host: Bos | place: Iran: Karaj | collected 2018-10
ATTCCCTTGTCGCGACTGAAGCAATGGGCAATTCCCGTGGCGTTGGCGTTGGCGTTTGGGACATTTATGCTACACAAGGTATTCCCCTATTCGATATGGTGCCTTTCCTTGGGTTTAGTGGCTTTGCCTTTTGTGACAATTGGATGGTGGGTGAAGAATCACCCCGTTCCCTTGTGGCTGAGAATTGTGGCGGTGGTCTGTTGGATTGTCGCTATCTGTTTTTCTAGACTTGACATGTATTCGTTTACATGGAATTGTTATCCGTTGGATGTACTTGGTGCTTGCGGTGGTACTTATTGTGTTTATTTATTGAGTGTGGGAATTAAGAAGCATTTGAAGATAACTTCAAAAGTGCTGTCAGCATTGGGCGTGTGGTCTTTAGCCATCATGTGTGTCCATTGTTTTGAAATGTATGCTCATTTAGGCAACCATGTCAAGGCGCTTGTGGGATTTGAGTTGGGCGAATGGTCCATGTTCGCCTGGAGGGTGGTCTTGACTTTGGGATTGGCAATCATGTTGGTTCATATTCCCAAGGTAAAGAAGTTGTTTGTGTAAGATGAAAAGCCTGATGGATAAAGTCATGCGTTTTCTGTGTACGAAATTTTTTACGCCAAGAAGGCTTCGTGTATTCAAGCCATCCATGTGTTATGTGCATCCTGAAGCTCATTTGAAGATTGATAAGTACTTAAACTTTAATCGGCAGTGGGATAACCTAAGAATGATGCGGAATAAAATGTCTGGTTCGTTTTACATGGCTGAGGGTGCGGTGTTGGAGGTGGATGCCTTTGATGTGTATGCTGGAAGTAGAATCAACGTAAATGCCGGTGCAAAACTTTCGTTGGGAAGCGGCTATATGAACCATGAGTGTGTGATTGATTGTTTTGATTCAATTTCGATTGGCCATCATGTAGTCATTTCGGAGAGGGTGGTTCTGAGAGATTCCGATAATCATACGATTAAGGATTTAGAAGCCATTTCGTCGGATGAATCGGCAGGGACCGCTCCGATAGTGGTTGGGGACCATGTTTGGATTGGGATGAATGTGATAGTGTTGAAAGGTGTTACAATTGGAGAAGGTGCCGTGGTGGCTGCCGGTAGTGTGGTAAATAAAGACGTTCAACCGCATTGCTTAGTGGCAGGGGTCCCGGCTAAGGTAATCAAAACAAATGTCTCATGGAGCTAAGCAAATCGGATACTACTGCTATTAAAGGAATCGCTATTCTTTTAATGCTGTGGCATCATTTGTTCCTGAACACAGTGGCCTATGGGACCTTGACACATTCCCTGGCGGTTGTCTTTAAAGTATGCGTTGCATTGTTCCTGTTTGTCAGTGGATATGGGTTGACAAAGCAGTATTCTCAGTTTGAAAAGCCTTATTTCAAGAACACGGTTAAGTTTTTGTTGCGGAGATATGTCAATTTCTTTCTGACCTACTGGTTCTGTTTCGTGTTGGTGGTTTTGGTGGGAAACCTTGCTGGGTATGCCTTTCAAGATGCATATCCTGCTTCTCGAAACACGTTGAAGTGTATATTACTCGACTTTTTCGGACAAATGGGTTACGATTCCTATTTGAAACCATGGTGGTTTAATAAGATGATCATCCAATTGTATTTGGTCTTTCCCATACTGTTCTTGATCATACGTAATAAATACTTGTCATGGGTCGGCTTGGCCTTGGTTATCGTTGTACAATTGTACGCTAAGAGCATTCCTGGTAATGTGTTTTTTATCGTAGAAGGCGGTCTTCCGGCGTTTTATATAGGCATGTTATGTGCTCGTTGTCGGGTGGTCCCCGAGACAAACAATGGGAAGTGGAGGCCGTTGCTGCTTTTTGCTGTTATTTCGGTGTGTATCGGATTGGCGGTCCTACATGTAATGGTGGTGAAAGACCCTTATATGGCTATTATGATTCGGGCTTTCATGGCATTGTGCATCATAATTGTGTATAAGTCATTTGGGAATCATCGGGTTTCTGTCTTTGAGTTTGTCGGTAAGTATGCTACCATAATGTATTTGACCCATATCTTGTTTGTTAAGTTGATCCCAGGAGTGATATACGGTGCGAAGTATTCAGTGCTGATTTTTGTGGTGTTTGTTGCCGTCTGTTTAGCGGCTGCCATGCTGATTGATGCATTGGAAAAGTTGTCACGTTACGATAGATTGCGTGTTGGAATCGTAAAACAAATTGATAAATGGTAATGGCTCCTCTTGTTTCCGTTCTTATGCCTGTCTACAAAACGGCTCCCTATCTTCGCGAGGCGATGGACAGCATGCTATGTCAGACCTTCAAGGATTTTGAGTTGATTGTACTAAATGATTGCTCACCTGACAATGCGGAGGAGATACTGGATGCCTATGACGATTCTAGAATCGTTAGATATAAAGGGGAGAACAATGTCGGCTTGTCGAATGTGCTGAATGTCGGTATTGAAATGGCTCGAGGGAAATACATTGCTCGTATGGATAGTGATGATATATCGTTGCCCAACCGCTTGCAAATACAGGTGGATTATTTGGAAACGCATTCTGAGATTGACTTGGTTTCTGTTGGGATGCAGCTTTTTGGTGCAAAAGAGTCGGTGTGGATTAGAGAACGAAACCCCGAAAAAGTAAAAATCGAAGCATTGTTCCATTCGCCCGTGCTTCATGCTTCCAGTATGTGGCGCAAGGATTCTTTTGAGCGACATGGATTGCGCTTCCGCCAAGAGATGGTACCGGCCGAGGATTACGATTTGTGGACGAGAGCCATGCTGAAGGGATTGAAGCTGGTGAATCTGCCCGAGGTGCTCTATGAATACCGCATCCATGAGGCACAAGCCACCGTGCAAACCGATAAAACTGCTGCCAAGAGCCGCGAGGTGCAGATGGCTTATTTACACGAATCATTGCCGTCGCTATCGGATAGAAATAGAGAAGCCTTTCCAATGAAGCTTTGGCCTGTTTTCTTTGCCAACTTGCATAATGGATTTTTCAATCGTTTATTGTTGGCAAAACGTTTGTACAAAGTTAATAAGAAAAGAAAATGAGATTTTCTATCATCATACCCGTATATAACGTTGAGCCATACCTCCGGGAGTGTTTGGATAGCGTTCTCAATCAGACGTTTGGTGATTGGGAAGCCATTTGCGTAAACGATGGGTCGACAGACCATTCTGAAATGATCCTTGAAGAGTATACCAAAAAAGATGCAAGAATCAGCTATTACTCAAAAGCCAATGGTGGCACATCGACCGCGCGTAACGTTGGTATGAAAGAGGCAAAGGGTGAGTATTATGTGTTTTTGGATGGTGATGATTGGTTGGAACCAGATGCTTTGCAGATAATTGAGGAACACCTAAAAGGAGAGGAGATACTATGCTTTAGTGGACGACGTTACTTTGAAAACACGAAGTCGTATCATCCTGCGGATCACTTAGTGAATAAAACGTATCATTCGGGCATGGATTATTATAATGAAAATGCGTTGGAACGTCGTGATTTTTCCTTTGATTGTGTGGTGTTGAGAGTCTATCAAAGACGTTTTTTAATGGATCATCAATTGTTTTTTGATGATGATGTTTCGTATGAGGATGATTTATGGGTGCCTCAGACGCTTTACAATGCGCGTTCGGTTAGTGTTATTTCTGATGCTTTATATGTGTATAGAATCCGTCAAGGGAGCAAGATGCAAGAGGCTTCATTTGCTAGAAAAAAGGATATGATGAAAGTGGCGAGTCTATTGGCATCTTATTTTATTCCGAAGACAGGTTTCGATAAATCGGTTGTATATCGTGTCATTACTCATCATTATCAAATGGCATTTGCAAACGCACAAGGGGAAGAACGAAAAGAACTAAAAAGTTTGTGCAATTGGAAATCGTATTGGAGGGTGAGCCGTACAAAATTGCGGCATAGGTGGAATTATTTGAAGAATAGGTTCTGGCTTTGAAGGAAAGGTGATAAGATTACACGAATAAACGGGAAACATGATTATTCCAACACGGAAAGAACTATATAATATGCTCGGTTGGCGCACAAAACGCCATCTAGTAGTCATTGAATCAGACGATTGGGGGGCTATTCGTATGCCTTCGAAGGTTGTGTATGACGAGTTTTTACGCAGAGGAGTAGATGTGAGCCGAGATCCTTATTGCCGATACGATGGTATGGCGACAAAGCATGACCTTGAGAATCTTTTCGAGGTGCTTCAATCGGTAAAGGATGGAAATGGGCATCCTGCTGTGATAACCGCGAATACGTTATCGGCGAATCCGGTGTTTGACAAGATTCGCGAAAGTGGTTTTACGCGGTACTTTTTTGAACCGTTTACAGAAACCTTAAAGCGAGATGATGCTCATGCCGATGCATTTCGGATGTGGCAGCAAGGAATGGAGGAAGGCGTATTCCATCCTCAGTGTCATGGTCGTGAACATTTGTATGTTAAGAAATGGTTGCAAATACTTCGCCAAGGCGAATCCATAACACGGTTGGCTTTTGACTTAGGCACCTGGGGATTGACACAACAAGTTGCTCCATCAATTCATCAGTATTACATGGGAGCATTCAATTCTTGTGAAGATGAGGATATAAAGGATTTTGAAGTTGTCATTGATGATGCACTGCGGTTGTTTAGGGAGATTTTTGGTTTTGGGTCCAAATCGTTTATACCGACAACTTATGAGTGGAGTCCAAAGATAGAACCGTTTTTGGTTCAAAGAGGAGTGAAGTACATTCAGGGTACATTTCAACAAAAGATACCCCTTGACGACGATCAAAAAATAAGAATCACCTATCGCGGCTTCCAAGGCTCACGGACGAAGGCGGGCCTGATACGCTTGTTCAGAAATTGTTTTTTTGAGCCTTCCACCAATGAGAAACGCGATTGGAAGAGTGATTGTTTAAAACGAGTTGAGATTGCTTTCAAATGGGGGAAAGCGGCTAATATTTGTTCACATAGAGTCAATTTTATCGGATCAATAGATTCATCAAATACAGATCGAAATTTGCCGGAGTTTAAACGTTTGCTCCAAGAGATTATAAGACGTTGGCCGGATGTGGAGTTTGTCACTTCGGATCAATTGGGTGAAATCATTGAAAACTCAAAACAGCGTATTTGGACAATATAGTACTAGTAACTATACCCTTAGATGCTTTTTAATTCTCTTCAGTTTGCTATTTTCTTGCCAATAGTGTTTCTGCTGTATTGGCTTGTTTTTGACCGCCTCATCGGTGGGTCAAAGCGTCAATTGATGTGTCAGAACGCTTTTGTCGTCATCGCTAGCTATGTGTTCTACGGTTGGTGGGATTGGCGTTTTCTTTTGCTCATTGCCTTTACTTCGCTTTGCTCTTGGGGAAGTGGAATGCTTATTGGCAACAATAGAGGGAACAAAAAGTCCAAGAGATGGATGTGGGCCAATATCCTCTTGAATCTTGGCATATTGGGGCTTTTCAAGTATTACGATTTCTTCGTCACAGAGTTTGCTCAATTGTTCCATCTTTCCACAGAGGGGCTCCTCTTGAAGGTGATTCTGCCTGTCGGTATTTCGTTTTACACCTTTCAGGCGCTTTCCTATTCCATCGATGTGTATCGGGGCAAGATTGAGCCAACCAGGGATATTGTCGCTTTTTTTGCCTTCATCTCGTTTTTCCCTCAATTGGTGGCAGGTCCCATCGAAAGGGCTACCAACTTGCTTCCTCAATTTCAAAAGAAGCGTGAGTTTGATTACGATACAGCCGTTGATGGGATGAGACAAATCCTCTGGGGCTTGTTCAAGAAGGTCGTGGTGGCCGATAATTGCGCCGTGTATGTGAACCAGGTTTTTGCCAATAGCGGGAGTCATACGGGAAGCACACTATTGCTAGCGGCTGTGTTCTTTACCTTCCAGATTTATGGCGATTTCTCGGGCTATTCTGACATGGCCATCGGTACGGCAAAGCTGTTTGGGATTCGATTGATGAGGAATTTCAATGTTCCTTATTTTAGCCGTGACATAGCGGAGTTTTGGCGGCGTTGGCATATCTCTTTGACCACTTGGTTCCGTGATTATGTGTATATTCCCTTGGGGGGTAGCCGTGTGTCGAAGGTAAAAGTCATCAGGAATACCTTTGTCATCTTTCTGGTAAGTGGTTTCTGGCATGGCGCCAACTGGACGTTCATCGTATGGGGCACGTATCATGCTTTGCTGTTTCTGCCTCTGATATTGACAGGCAAGAACAGGAAGTACACCAATCAAATAGCAGAGGGCCGTTATTTGCCTACTTTTAAAGAAGCTGGGCAAATGTTACTGACGTTCATTTTGGCTGTGTTCGGATGGATTGTCTTCAGGTCGGAGGGAATCGGACAGGCATGGGAAGTGATTTCGGGAATAGCGAGTAGTTCGTTGTTTACTGTGCCCATGATGGTTGTTGGACTAAAAAAGACTGTTTTTGTTATCGGAGTCTTGTTGTTGGTTGAGTGGTTGAATCGTTCTAAGGGGCATGGCTTGTCAATCGAGAACCTGCCGTCGTGGATTAGGATTGTTTCTTGTTATGTTTTAATTCTAATGGTTTTGGAACTAGGCGGAAATAGCCAGTCTTTCATTTACTTTCAGTTCTAGTGGGTATGAAGCGGTTTTTGAAATGCATCGTTCTTTTCTTTGGGGCTCCACTAGTAGTACTGTTGGGATTGTATTTGTGGACCGATCCCTTTAAATGCTTACACCAGTTTGATATTAACAATGTCGATAATACCAATCGTGAGTATTTGTCAACAGAATTGTTTTTGCGAAATGAAAAGAGCCAACATTATAATTCTTTCATTTTCAGCAGTTCGAGAGGGTGTGGTATGAATACCTATCGTTGGAAGAACTATTTGTCGCTCGATGCCCACCCTTTTATATTTCAGGCATGGAGTGAGACATTGACGGGCATCGAAATGAAAATGAGTTATCTTGACGAGCAACAAGTACCTTTGGATCATGTGTTGATTATGCTGGATATTCCTGGCGCATTCAAAAAAGAGCAACTGTCATGCGAGGCCATGACCATGAAGCACTTCCTTTTTACAGGGAAGTCTAGGATTTCATATAATGCCGCCCAATATTTCAATTTCATACAAAAGCCTTCTTTGTGGTGGTCAAGTATGAAGAAAAGAGTTGAAGGCTCTAAAGAGGTTTGCCATTCGGATACGATAACTAACGATTGGAATAAAGACAATAAGTATAGTTGTACAGGAATACCAGAACAAGATAGTCTAAGGGATTGTAGCGAAATGTCGAGACAGACCTTCTTTGCAAAAATTGCGCACAGGACAAACGAAGGGATTGCCGTGTCGGAGCCACTCGTTTCCAAGTCGTTCGAAGACCAATTGCGCCATATCAAAACCATTCTTGACGGCAACAAGTCGGATTATTACGTGATACTATCGCCCGCCTATTGTTACACGAATCCAGCGGTTAATCCAGAAGATTTGGAGAAGCTGAAGGTGGTATTTGGCGAAGATAGAGTGTATGATTTTACGGGAAAGAATGAAATGACCGATGATTATAATAATTTCACCGATCCTAACCATTTTGGTCAGAGGGTGGGGTGGATGATACTAGAAACCTTATACGGGGCTAAAGAAAAGAATGCGAAATGATTTAAGTATTAGTATACTGTACTTTTGATTTGTCGCGTTGGGACACACCAATTTGTTGCGGTGTGCGCGGTTTTTACAGCCGTTATTGAGAGATGCATGATGGAGGAAAACTAAACGGATTTGATGAGATAGATTGTTCTTTAAGGTCTATTTGTTTTTAGAGAAACTAAAATAGAAAAAGATATGCGTGAGAAAACTATAATGATTAAGGACGCCCCTTTCACCTATATGGATGAAGTGGGTGACCCTTATGTGTTCAATGCCATGACCCAAAAAGATATGGAAAGCATTTTGGAATTGGCGGCGACTTTGCTGAAAGAGTGCGGAATAGAATTTATCCTGTCGTTTGGCACATTGTTGGGCTCGGTGAGAGAAGGTTACTTTATCAAAGGTGACGACGATGTGGACATCATTGTCACTGATGAGGAAAGACTATTCGAGAGCTTACCATATCTCGCTGCGCACGGATTGTATATTAACCGTATTTTTAAGACCGAGCTTTATACATTTCATTCAGAAGGCAGAAAAGGCCATATCGACATGTATATTTTGCGGCCCATTGACCGATGGTTGTTTAAGAATTGGTGTGTAAGTATTAGAGGACATTATGCACCGAAGCGTTTCTTCGAAGAAGGCGTTGATAAGGACAATTATAGTATCGGTGATGTTTGTTATCCTTGTCCAAAGCATCCTGAAAATCTGTTGGAATGGTGGTATGGAAAGACATGGAGAATTCCTCAGTCTGGAAAGGCAATTGAAGATGTTTGGTTGCGCCGTGTTGAGCTTTTCCCTGGAAAGTATTGGCGCAAAGGAAGGAAGTATTTGAAGAGAGTGTTTGGAAAATAAGCCAATCATGAAGTTCTCCGTCATCATTCCGCTCTACAACAAGGCTCCATACGTGGCGAAAGCCATTCATAGTGTGCTGTCGCAGAGCATTTCTGATTATGAGTTGATTGTGATGGATGATGGGAGTAGTGACGATTCGTATGAGGTGGCATTGAAGACAATAGAGGGACATTCCAATTGCCATTTATACCGACAAAAGAATGGTGGAGTTAGCGTGGCTCGTAATAATGCTGTGGCGCTATCTCGTGGAGAATACCTTTGTTTTTTGGATGCTGATGACTGGTGGGATGTGCATTTTTTAGAAGAGATGTTGAAGATGATTGCCGAGTTTCCTGATGCGGGTATTTATGGGACTGGTTATACAATTGTTAATGAGACAAAACACAAGACCCGCATGGCTCCAATAGGCGTGGGTCCGGATTTTGTTAAAGGCTATATCAACTATTGCCAAGTATATGCGAAAACATTGGCAATGCCGCTAACTTCAATTTCCGTGGCGATTCCTCGGCCTGTTTTTGATGAAATGAGAGGCTTCCCCGAAGGTATTAAATTGGGGGAGGATTTTCTTCTTTGGATAAAAATTGCTTTAAAATATAAAGTGGCTTTATTAAACTGTCCTTTGGCCTTTTACAATCAGGACGTGGAAGCGACGAGCAAAGGAGTAAAACACAGGGGATATGAGCCGGATTCTTTTATGACTTTTCATTTTGACCAGTTTGAAGAAGTTGAGAAGACCAATCTGGACTTAAAGATATTGTTGGATCGTTTGAGGGTGTATTCGCTGCTGAGGTTTAGGATGGATAATACTTATGCTCAGCGTGTTGAGCAAGAAATCGCTAAAGTTGATTTCTCCAATGTGGACCGAAAGTATAAGTTTTATTATAAAGCGCCATTTGCAATAGTCTGGTTGAACGACAAAATCCATACATTTGCTTCGTGGTTAAAACAAAAAATAAAATGAAAAAACTATTGAAAAGAATTATCGCGTGGTTGAGAGGAGAGCAGGATGTGAACAAACTAGTGAAACGAGGCTTGGTTGTCGGAAAGGATTTTGTCAAGATGGGTGGTGCCATCATAGATCCTTCTCATTGTTGGCACATTACCATAGGAGACAATGTTACCTTGGCTCCGAATGTTCACGTGTTGGCTCATGATGCCAGCACGAAAGTGTTTTTGGACCACACTCGTGTTGCCAACACGAAGATAGGCAACAATGTTTTTGTGGGTGCAGGTTCAATCATCTTGCCTGGAGTTACCATCGGCAATAATGTCGTGGTCGGTGCGGGAAGTGTTGTCTCGAAAGATATTCCCGATGGTTCGGTTGCCATAGGGAATCCAGCTCGTGTCGTGAAGTCTATGGAAACCTTCTTGGAGAAAAACAGGTTGATGATGAAGCCTGATAATATGTTTGATGAAAAATACACGCTCAGGAACCCATCGTTTGGCAATAAAGAACGAGAAGAGTTGTTAGAAGCGTGTAAGAGATTTGGAGTGACTTTTGTGAAATAAAATGGTGCCATGATTCCTAAGAGAATACACTATTGCTGGTTTGGCCGTGGAGAAATGCCGCAATTGGCCAAGGATTGTATTGCCAGTTGGCATGAGTTTATGCCCGATTGGGAGTATCGTCTTTGGAGCGAGGACAACTTTGACATCAATAGTGTTACATATACCAAAGAGGCTTATGAGGTTGGCAAATACGCGTTCGTAAGCGATTATGTGCGGTTGTGGGCTTTGGAACAGGAAGGAGGTTTATATATGGATGTGGATTTTGAAGTATATAAGCCTTTTGATGATTTGATGCAATACCATGCTTTTGCCGGGTTCGAAGGAAGTAAATACTTGCCGGTGATGATGGGCGTGATTGCCAGCGAAGCTCATGGTATTTGGGTAAAAGAGCAACTCGGCCATTATCAGGGTCGCCATTTTGTCAATGAAGATGGATCGTTGGATCTTACGACAAATGTGAAGTTCATTACGGCAAAAATGCGGGAGCGTGGGCTGGTTCAAAATGGAAAGGAGCAGGATTATAAGGATTTGCATATTTTCCCTGTGGAGTATTTCTGTCCGCGACAAACCACGGGTGAGTATTTTAGAACGGAGAACACCTATTGTGAACATCGGGGCTTAGATTCTTGGGCGCATCATGAAAAGGGTTGGAAATACAAAGTGGGAAAAATGGTGGGTCCCAAGTTGATGACTAGATTGATTAAAACGAAACGAAAGCTGTTTGGATAAAAAAGTTTAATTATGCTGGATTATTTCCCTAAATATTTCTCTTCAAGAGCCATTTATTGTTATCTTGCTACGCTTGCTTTGGTAAGCATTATATTCTATCAACATGCAATGCCGTTTCAGTTTATGTTGTTTGGTATTGTTGCCGTGTTGGTTTTCTTCGTGTTTGGTAACAAGTTGACGATGGGATGGCAGCGTTTTACTTCGAAAACTTTTTCCAAGAGATTGTTTATTGCGGCTCTTTTAATACGTGTGGTATATGTTATTTTCATTTATTTGTATTATATGAGTATGACGGGAGAGCCCTATGCTTTTCATGCTGCAGACGAGTTAATGTATCAATTGTACGGAGAAATTTGGCGGAATAATGGCTTTGATGCCATGAGAGACGAAATGAAATATGCTGCCATTTCTGATTCGGGTTATCCGTGGTTTTTGGGGTTTGAATATTTGTTGTTGGGTACGCATGTGTTGCCCGCTCGTATTGTAAAGTGTTTTTTTAGCGCCTTCTCGTGTGTGTTGATGTATAACTTGGCAAAGCGTAACTTTGGGGATGCGGTGGGTCGTATGACAGGTGTTTTTTGTATGCTTATGCCCAATATGTGGTTGTATTGCGGCATTACTTTGAAGGAAACCGAGATGGCTTTTTTGGTGACTCTTTTTGCCGAACGGGCTGATGCTGTGTTACATTCTCCCAAAATCAAAGTGGTAGGTGTTATTATTCCTGCATTGTGCATATTGCTAATGTTTACATTCCGTACTGCTTTGGGCGCCGTCATGTTTGCATCCTTGGCTGCAGGATTGATTTTTACAAATTCGAAGCAGCTACAAGTTTGGAAGAAAATCATGTACACATCAGTATTTGCAGTCTGGATGTTCTTAACCGTGGGTGTGGAGATTGTTCAGGAGACGCAACAGTTGTGGGAAGGAAGAGCCACGAATCAAGAGACTGGCATGGTATCTCGTTCCCAGCGTCGAGGTGGTAATCAATTCGCGCAGTATGCCACGGCTACCTTGTTTGCCCCAGCCATTTTTACCATTCCTTTCTCGTCTATGGTAGAAATTGAAAACCAAGAGAATCAAATGATGATGAATGGGGCTAATTTTGTCAAGAATGTCTTGTCGGGTTTCGTGATTTTTGCCTTGGTTTCCATGTTGTTAAGTGGCGAGTGGCGAAAGCGCGTGCTTCCCATAGCATTGACTTGTGGTTATTTGGTGGTGCTGGTGTTTAGTAATTTTGCCCAATCGGAGCGATTCCATTTCCCAATATTGGCTTTTGAACTGATGTTTGCTGCGTACGGGATTTCGTTGATGAAGAACAAACACAAGCGATGGTATGGGATTTGGCTCATGGTTGTTGGTGTTGCGATTATTGGTTGGGCTTGGATTAAACTAGCAGGTAGGGGTTTGGCATGATGAAAATTCTGATTGTTGCATCATATAATAAAAATCGTTTTGCTCCTTTTATAGTGGAGCAAGCCGATGCGCTCAAGAAACAGCAATGTGAGATAGCCTGGTTTGGACTGCAAGGGAAGGGTTTAATGGGCTATTTGAAAAACTTGTCAGCCCTAAAGAAAAAGATCAAGGAGTTTCAACCTGGTGTTGTTCATGCGCATTATGGTCTTTCTGGTTTGTTGGCCAATTTGCAAAGAAGAGTGCCCGTGGTGACCACTTATCATGGCTCCGACATTAACGATAAGAAGGCTTTGCCTTTTTCTAAGATTGCCATGCGCCTTTCTGGATGGAATATCTTTGTTTCTCGAAAGACATTGGCAATAGCGAATCCGCATAAGAAATATGCATTATTGCCTTGTGGCATTGACCTGACAGATTTGCAATTGACAGAAAGGAGAGAGGCAAAGCGGCAAATGAATCTGTCAGAGACCAAGAAATACATCCTTTTTTCCGGTGCTTTTGACAATGTGGTGAAAAATGCACCGTTGGCCAAGGAGGTTGTCTCGCATGTTCAGGATGAGGATGCGAAATTGTTAGAATTAAAAGGGTATTCACGTGAAGAGGTGACCCTGCTTATGTGCGCTGCCAATGCCTTTTTAATGACTTCTTTTACTGAAGGTTCGCCTCAAGTAATTAAGGAGGCCATGGCGTGCGGTTGCCCTATCGTCAGCGTGGATGTGGGTGATGTAAAAGAGAGGGTCGAAGAAGTGGAAGGTTGTTATGTGGCCAAAACGAGAGAACCTAAGGAATTGGTGGAATTGCTCCAAAAGGCAATGATTTTTGATGGTAAAACCAATGGTAGAGGAAAAATACTCGCTGATGGTTTGGACAATATGTTGGTGGCGGAAAAGTTGATGCAGATTTATAATAAAGCGTTAAAATGAAAACCTTTTTTCATATTCAGGATATCGATCAGCACCAATGGGACGATTTGATAAATTCTTCTCGTGTTGCTACCTGGTTTCAGACCAAGGAGGCATTCGATTTTTTTAATGAATTGTCCTTCATGGAAGCTTTTGTGGTTGCTGTCAAGAATAATGGTGCGTTGAAAGGCTTGGTCGTAGGCTACATTCAAAAGGATGGTGGCAGATTAAAACAGTTGTTGTCGAGGCGAGCTATCATTTTCGGAGGGCCGTTGCTTGCCGAGGATGTTGCCGATGAAGAAGTGAAGGCTTTGCTGAAGGCCCTGAAGAACAATTTGGAACATAAGTCAATCTATATAGAAACACGTAATTTCAACGACTATAGTCCGTGGCGGAGCGTTTTTGAGGAGTGTGGTTTTGCTTACGAGCCACATTACAATGTGCAGATTGAAACTAGTTCTTTAGAAGCGGTCAACGGACGCTTGGATCGCAATCGCCGTCGTAATATCAAGAAGGCAATAGAAAACGGGATAGTTGTCGATGAAAACCCAACCGAGAAAGATCTGCATGTGTTTTATAACATGTTGGATGAATTATTCCGCACCAAGGTCAAGTCGCCGCTCTATCCATTTGAGTTTTTCGAGAAGTTACGAGCTTTGCCATCCTCGCGTTTTTTTATGGCAAAAAACCCTGATGGTATTATTATAGGCGGTTTGGTATGTGTTGTGCTTGAGGGCCATGCAGTATATGCTTGGGCCGCATGCGGTGATGATCAGAAGTATCGAGCTTTGTCACCTTCTGTTATGGCCAATTATTCCGGTATTTGTCACGCTGCTGAAAATGGTTTTCCGTGTTTTGATTTCATGGGGGCTGGAAAGCCAGATGACGGAGGGTATGGTGTCCGCGATTTCAAGTTGAAATTTGGTGGTGAGTTGGTGGAGCATGGCCGTTTTCTATATGTCTGTTCACCGGCTTTATTTACTTTGGGAAAGATTGCTGTGAAAATAATGAAAAGGCTATGAAAATATCTGAGTCTTTTGAAAGGATTAAGAACGCGTTTCTTTATAAGAAAATGTTAAAATTTCCAATTCTCAAGGTTAGGATTTGGGCATTTCGAAAGTTGGGTCACGTGTGCGGAGAATCTGTTTATTTCCCTTCTGACCTCACATTGTCACAGGTTTTTGTTCGTAATAAAGGCCGATTGGTGTTGGGAGATAGAGTTTCAATTGGACCAGGTGTAATTATTGTCCTTAATTCGGGTGCTAATGCGTCAAGGATTAGGTCAAAAATGACGGAGAAGGAAGCTGTAGTTGAAATTGGCCATGATGCATGGATTGGTGCAGGTGCTATAATATTACCGAGTGTAAAAGTGGGGGAAGGCGCAGTGATTGGTGCTGGCTCTGTCGTAACAAAAGATGTTGAACCTCATGTGGTTGTGGCTGGGAATCCAGCTCGTGTGATAAAAGCATTATGATTCAGCCTAGAGTGTATTTTACTTTCCCAAAAAGATACCGCAAGGTGTTTCGTATGGGAGAAAAACAGTATTGTCCAGAGAGTGGCGAGTATTTGTTAAATCATAATCGAGCAGGGTTGTTGCTGGCACTGAAAGCCTTGCAATTGCCTCGAGGTAGTATCGTAGGTGTGATGGCATACAATTGCCATACTGTGATGAATGCAGTTGCTGATGCGGGATATCAAGTTGGTTTTTTAGATGTCACAAAAGATCTTGTGTTGGATTTGGAGGATTTGCAAAAGAAACGAGATAAGATCTCGGCCATCATTGTTAGTCATCTGTTTGGTATTGCCACGGATGTTGAAGCTGTGAGGAGAATATGTCCGAACATGCCAGTCATAGAAGATTGTGCTCATGCTTTTGGGATGAAGCAGTGTGGAAAAACGGGTGATTTTGCCGTTTATTCCATAGGAGCTGGGAAGTTCCCTTCCGTTGGAGAAGGAGGAATTTTGAAGGTTAATAAAATGGAGTATCGACCTGTTATCGAGCGCTTGTTGGCTGAAATCCAACCATATAGTTGGAAACAAGAAAGGAGATTGTTTAGGAAACTGCAAGTTTTGAATTGGTTGTATACCCCTTTTGTATATTCCTATTTGACATTGCCTTTATTGAAGCGTAACAATAAGAAAATCGCATCTGCTAGAGAATACATAAAGATTTTAAAAATGTCAAAAGGTATCTCGGCAGTTTATAATGAGATATTGCCATTTACTGAGCAAATAAAAGAGCAACAGCAGGCTTTTGCGACTTGCTTAATAGGGTATTTTAAAGACAAAACAGGAGTTCGCGTTGTCAATAATAATCCAACGGAGAGCAATTGTTTCATGTTTCCATTGTATTGTGACAATCCTGTGGAGCAAAAAATGAATCTTAGGCGATGTGGAATTGAGGCAGAGACGCATTTTAGACACTGCTTGATTTGGGGTAAAGAATATGGTTACCAAGAGAAAGATTGTCCCCAAGTGGAGGATTTGACCCAGCACTTGTTGATGATACCTACATACAAAAACTTTAAGCTATGAGAACCTATCTCTTTTCACTTGGGCATCCCGCCCATTTCCATATGTTCAAGCATACGATACACGCTTTGAAGGAGAAAGGAAATAAGGTCATAGTTGTAATACGACCTAAAGATGTACTTGAGCAACTATGTATTAACGACGGTTTGTCATACTATAGTATCGGAAAACGCCCTGATAAAGGTGGAAAGTTGATTAGGGCGGCGGTGGTGGTTCAGCGCTTTTTCGCTATTGCAAGGGTTGTAAGGAAAGAAAAACCTTGCATGCTCATAGGCTCTGATGGCGTTATGGCCTATTTGGGCACTATGTTCCGTATCCCGTCTTTTGAATTTTTTGATGATGACTATGGTATCATCAAACTGTATGCTTGGTCATTTTTCCCATTTTATACTGATTTGGTATGTCCCAACGTTACGGATGCAGGTCGGTGGCAAAAGAAAAAAACCGGTTATGAGGGGTACCAGAAGTTGGCATATTTGCATCCAAATCGTTTCACTCCTGACAAAAGGGTGGTAGAGAAGTATTTCACTACGGAAAAACCCTACTTTTTGCTCCGTTTTGCCAAACTAAATGCTCATCACGACGGAGGTATTGGAGGTATTAATTCCGACGTGGCACATAACCTAATTGAATTGCTTTTGCCATATGGTAAAGTGTTCATCACCTCTGAACGGCAGCTTGAACCTGAATTCGAGCAATATCGATTGCATATCAATCCTTCTGACATGCACCATATATTGGCCTTCGCCAACTTGTATATAGGCGATAGTCAAAGTATGGCAGTGGAGGCAGCCATGCTGGGTACTCCCAGCCTGCGCTTCAATGACTTCGCGGGTAAGATAGGCGTGCTCGAAGAATTGGAACACAAGTATGAATTGACTTTTGCCATTCCGCCGTCGGAGCCGCAAAGGCTATACGATAAGGTGAATGCCTTGCTTTCTATCTCCGATTTGCGTGATACATTCCAGCAGAGGCGACAAAAGATGTTGAGCGAAAAAATCGATGTGGCGGCTTTCTTCACATGGTTTATCGAAAACTATCCAGAGAGTAGGGAAACAATGCGCAGTCATCCTGAAAAACAATGGGAGTTTAAGTAAGGAACAGAAAAAGTAGAGAAAAATATGCAATTTGAAATTCAAGAGCCGAGGACGATCCCGTTTTATGGGGGTGACAAAAAATTGGGCGAAGCTGTAAAGAGTGCTGGTGCCAGACGAAACATGAGCCCTCTACATTTCGCCTTCCGAAAAATAAAGAACATCATTTTGGCGCGATTGTCGTATTTTTGTCCACTCAACGGATGGCGGGTTAAGATGAACCGTTGGAGAGGAGTCCATATTGGAAAGAATGTGTATCTGGGTATGCATTGCGTCATTGACAACGCCTATCCTGAATATGTTTACATTGAAGACAATGTCTCGTTGGCGGGCGAGGTGACGGTGATAGCACACATGAATCCTTATCCCCATTTCGAAGGCGTCATTGAACCCAAGGTGGCTCCTGTGGTCATCCGAAAAGGCGCTTGGATTGGAGTGAAAAGCGCAGTGCTCTGTGGTGCCGAGGTTGGAGAGTATGCCATCGTTTCAGCCGGATCCGTGGTGGACAAAAAGGTGGATCCTTGTACTATAGTGATAGGTAACCCGGCACGCAAGAAAGTCAATTTTTCAACGTTAATGAAGGACAAACTGAAAGAAGAATGAAAACTGCTTTGATATTTCCTGGCCAAGGCTGCCAAAAAGAAGGTATGGGTAAGGAGTTGTATGATGCTTTCCCTCAAGCCAAGGCTTTGTTTGAACGGGCTAATGACTTTTTCGGCCGACGCATCACTGATGTGATGTTCTTTGGCTCAGAGCTTGAGTTGATGGAGACTAAGAACACCCAACCTGCTGTCTTCATCTATGAAGTGGCCGCTGCCACGACTCAGAAGACAGTTGTCCCCGATGTGGTGGCAGGCCATTCGCTTGGAGAGTTTGCCGCTTTGGTCGTGAGTGGGAGCCTGACCTTCGAAGACGGGCTCAATTTGGTGTACCACCGAGCCCTGTTCGGCCAAAAAGCTTGCGAGAAAACGCCAACGGCAATGGGAGCCGTCATTGGTTTGCCTGATGAATATGTAGAGAAGCGTATCAAGGAAATATGGGATGAGACGGGCGAACCCGTGTATTTTGCCAATTACAATGGACCCGGCCAGGTGGTGATTACGGGAAGCAAGTTGGGCATTCGCACTACTTTGAAACGACTGAAGGAGGAAGGGGCCAAGAAGGCTGTCCTTCTGGGTATCGGAGGATCGTTCCATTCGCCTTATATGAATGAAGCACGAGAAGAGCTGGGCGAAATCATCAAGAAGACTACATTCAAAGCGCCCAATTGTCCTATTTACCAATGTGTGGACGGGAAGCCTCATACGAACCCGGAAGAGTTGAAAGCCAATTTGATAGAGCATATCACTCACCCCGTGCTTTGGACATCTATGGTCCGCAATATGCAGGCTGATGGCGTTGGCAAATATTTTGAGGTCGGGACGGACGACACGCTTCAAAAAATCGTGGCGCGTATGTGCCCCGAAAGCGAAGTGCGTTCCATCTGGGATTTGAAAGATTATCAACATTTAAAACCTATAGAATCATGACATTAGATCAATTTGTACAAAATTTTGCCGAGCAGTTTGACGAAACGCCGGCCGATCAATTTACACCTTCCACCGATTACAAAGGCTTGGACGAATGGGGGTCTCTGACCGCCCTGTCTGTCATTACCATGGTGGACGCTGAAATGGAAAAGCGTATTACTGGCTCTAACCTGTTGGCCTGCACAACCATCGAGGATCTTTATAATTTCATCCAGAAGCTTTGATGGGTAACCAGTTTTTGTTGGAGGGGAAGACTATCCTTGTGACGGGATCCTCATCTGGTA
>JAEEGJ010014754.1_pt1 | contig 18434 bp, 10 predicted proteins | sample 8958761 | NCBI WGS metagenome assembly JAEEGJ01 (sample SAMN16246546, study PRJNA631951) | gut metagenome | biome: gut microbiome; feature: rumen; material: RS-attached | host: Bos | place: Iran: Karaj | collected 2018-10
GTGAAAACTTGTGTTTTATGGCCGATTTTAATGCTATTGGATTCGTTTTTGGGTTGTTTTATGCAAATTATTAATTTCCTAGAGGGTAGAAAAAGTTCCTAAAATTAGACGTTTTTAATAAACTTAAAAAGCGTAATTCATTGATAATAAGGTAGTTGCGCTTTTGGTGATAATTTAAAATTTGTTTTTAAGAAATTTGTAACTAATTGATTTTCAACACTTTAAATACTTCTATTTGCCCACGCAGAAATTTTTAAAAATATTTCCTAATACTTCGTTGGGGGTAATTTGACCTCCAGTGATTTCAGAGAGAATATCTAAGGTAAGGCGAAGATCTTCAGCGAGGAGGTCTCCGCTTAACTGCGTTTGCAGACCTTTGACGACGCGTTGCAAATGGTCGGCAGCACGGGTAAGGGCATCGTAGTGTCGGGCGTTGGTAACGATGACTTCAGAGTCGGAAAGGGAGGAAATGTCTGCTGACTGGTAGATGGCCTGCTCTAAATCGGCTAGGTGGTTGCCATGCTTGGCGGAAATCTCGATTAAAGGAATTTTAACTAATGCAAAAGCCTTGTTCTCGGCCTTGTCGATTTTGTTTCTTATAACTATAAGTTTCTTATTTTCACACGATAATCGCATTTTATTTAACTCTTCCTGTGATGGCTTTTCGTCGACCACCCAGAGCACGATGCGGGCTTTCTCAATGGCTGCATAGGTTCGGCCGATACCTATCTTTTCTATAACGTCTGACGTTTGGCGGATGCCTGCGGTATCGATGAAACGGAAGGTTACGCCGTTGATGTCGATGGTGTCCTCGATGGTATCACGGGTGGTGCCGTGGATGTCGGAAACGATGGCTCGTTCGTCCTTGAGCAACGCGTTTAGCAGGGTCGACTTGCCTACGTTGGTCTTGCCAACGATGGCTACTGGAATGCCCTGCTTGATGGCTTGTCCAATCTCAAAGGAGTGTGCCAGCTGAGTGATGTGTTTGTTGATTTTATTCGCAAGACCTTTGAGCTCTTTCCGGTCAGCAAACTCAATGTCTTCGTGGTCGGAGAAGTCGAGTTCGAGTTCGAGCAGAGAGGTGAGTTTCAGCAGATGTTCACGAAGTCGGGAGAGCTCAGAAGAAATGCCACCTCGCAGCTGGCTCATGGCCATCTGGTGGGTAGCTTGGTTGGTGGAGGCGATGAGGTCGGCAACGGCTTCTGCTTGCGACAAATCCATCTTGCCGTTGAGGTAGGCGCGCATGGTGTATTCGCCAGGATGAGCTATACGGCAGCCGTTTTGCACCAGCAACTCCAGTACCTTTTTTAATATATAGCGTGAACCGTGACATGAGATTTCTGCGGAGTCTTCACCGGTATAACTGTGGGGGGCACGGAAGACGGAGACGAGGACTTCGTCGATGACTTCTGTATGATGCGGGAGAACCGCATCATACTCGGGGGCGAGGATATGTCCGTAATGGATGGTGTTGGGACGGGCATCGGTGAGGTCCTTGGTGAATATACGGGAAAGAATCTCAAGAGAATGTTCTCCTGAGATTCTTATGATGCCTAACGCTCCACCAGGAGCAGTTGCTAATGCGCAAATTGTATCCATTAACTGTTAACCAATAACCATTAACCGTTTAGATGCGGTCGAGGACCTTCTGGATGATGGTATCAATCGAGTTCTTGTAGTCTGTGTTCATCTTCTGGGCATAGCGGTTAGCAATAACCATGCAGCAGGTCATGGCATGGTGACCAAGAAGTGCGGCAAGACCCGCAAGAGCCGATGACTCCATCTCGAAGTTACAGATCTTCATGCCTTCGTACTCGAAGGCCTCAATCTTCTTGTTCTGCTCAGGATCGCTGACGGCAGCACGAAGCTGACGTCCCTGCGGACCATAGAAGCCGCCACAAGCCACGGTATAGCCCTTGACCATGTCGTCAGCAGCAATGCGGTCGATGAGTTCGCGGTTAGCCACAGCAACGTAGGGAGCTCCCTTGACAGGGTCCCAGTCCATGTGCTTCTTGAAGGCTTCCTCCATCTTCAGGTCGCAGACATCGTTACGTCCTGCGTAGAAGTTCAGCAGGCCGTCAAAGCCGATGCTTTTGACAGAAGCGATGAATGAACCAGTGGGGGTGAAGGGCTGCAGACCGCCGCAGGTGCCGATGCGTACCATTGTCAGCGTGCGGTGTTCGGGTTTCTCCTCGCGGGTGTTATAGTCGATGTTGGCCAGCGTGTCGAGTTCGTTGACAACGATATCGATATTATCACAGCCAATGCCGTGAGACTGGCAAGTGATTCGCTTGCCTTTATATGTACCAGTGATGGTGTGGAACTCGCGACTGCTAACCTCATGCTCGATGCTGTCGAAGTGGGCTGCAACGGTATTAACACGAGCGGGGTCGCCAACGAGAATCACCTTGTCAGCCAGGAATTCGGGCTTCAGATGAAGGTGAAAACATGAGCCGTCGCCATTGATAATCAGCTCGGACTCGGGGAATGTCCTTTTTGCCATAGTATTATTTGTTTTTAGTTAGATAAATGATTTCTGTATTGCGAATAGTCTTTTCCAAATGATGGATGTCAACGAATAGCTGGTGCTGTTTTTGTTCACTGGCAAGAATTTCAGGACGTAGCACCTCGCGTTCATTCTCACTGGCTGTGACAAAGTAGTCACGAGCATGGTTGAGGGTGTTGACAATGCGTTCATAGTGCCGGTTAAGGGCCGTCAGTTTTTGGAAACGCTGAAGGTTACCACTGGCTTTGAAGTCGGATGAGCGGGTATAGACAATGTGGTCGTTGATAACGAAATGGAAGTCGGTGGCGGGAATATCGGCTGCTTCCTGTCCGGCTACCTTGTGTAACCGCTTTATGGCGTCCTGGCGTGCTGTCTCGTCCGTCCAGCTGTCTGCAATGCGGTCAATACGGGCGAAGGTTGCTATTTCTTCAGGGGAGAACCCTGAAGCACTGTATGTTTGACGGGTCTGTGGGGGGATGAAGGTATAGATGCAGACGCTATCAGCGGGTTGGTTGCGGTCTGTAGCAAACCAGCCGAGATTAGAGTATTCGTCGATGACGTAAAGATAGTCGTTGGCCTCGCTGTTAAAAGGCATGCCAATGTTGGCGGGACGCAGGAACTGCTTGTCATCTGCATCATAGCGGGTGACATAGATATCGTACCCTCCCAAGCCTTCACCGCCCTCGGCAGCAAAGTAGAATGTCTGTCCGTCGCCCATCATAAAGGGGTAGTTGACACGAAGGAACTCGTGATCGTCGTTAATTCCTGACAATGGTTTCGGGTGCGACCAACGGCTGTTGATGTTCTCGCTCGAAAAGAGTTGGATAGTACTGTCTTCCTGCTCGATGGAATAAAAGCATTTTGACCCTAATTCATTGACATAGACGTAAGCGTTCGGTTGTTTGCGGATATTGAAGAAATCTTGATAGCGAGTTATCTGTCCGACTTCTGGTGCCAGATGGTAGACTTGGAGGAACTCTTGCTTATTGACCACGATACTATCAATAAACATGATACATTGTGTCTTGGCCATCATACGGTCAAGTTTCTCTTGTCGTTGTTGCTGTTCCAGTTGCTCGGGCGTCAGTTGCTTAACCCTGCGCTTCTGAGACAATGCGGGTAGCGTAAGGAACAACAGGGCCATTATCAGTAATGTTCGTATCTTCATTGATAGGCAAAGATACGAATTAATTATTGATATTGTTCATTTAGGAATTGACAATTAAATTTATTTAATATTCTGTGAGTTTTCCGCCTGCCTCGAGGGCATGGAATATGGAGTAACGGGCTTCTTCATTCATGGACTCCATGTGGGCAAAGAGCTCGACAGCGGTAGTGCGGTTGGTATCGTGTTCGTAAGGACACTGTTTGAGTTGTTTTTTATATTGATGGGCATCGGCATAGGCTTGAATATCAGCTTCTTGGCACAAGCACAGCGGACGGATGATAGTGAGTGGCATTTTCCTCATTTTCAACTTAACAGGCATCGTGGAGAAATGACCTTGAAAGGTGAGGTTCAAAAGGGCGGTATGGATGATGTCGTCTTGATGGTGCCCCAGAGCTATCTTGGTGCAGCCGAGTTGCTGAGCAAGGTTGAAGAGCTGTTTGCGACGCTGCCAGGAACAGAGGAAGCAGGGGGGCTTTTGCTTAAAATGAGGAATGAGAAATGAGGAATGAGGAATGCGTTCTTCGAAGCGGGTGGTAATGATGTGGAGAGGGACGCCCAGTTCGTTGCAGAACGACTGCAGGTAGGAAGTGTCGGTTTCGTAGTGGATGTTTTCCATACGGACGTGGAGGGCCTCGACGGTAAAGTGGGGCACAAGTACCTTGGAGCGACGGGCCATGAATTCGAGCAAGCATAGCGAGTCCTTGCCACCAGACAAACCGACGAGGATTTTATCGTCCTCGTCAATAAGCTGGTATTGTCCTAACGCTTTGTTAAACGTTTTCCAAAGTCGTTCGTCGAGTGTCATTTGATTTCATCGAATTCCATCGCGACTCGGCAAAGTCCAAGCATGCTTGGCTTTGCCCTCGCTGCTTTATCATTTGTCCATAAACACCAGGTAAACGGCGCAAATGATGAGAAAGAATGCCAGAATATGGTTCCAGTGCAGATGGGTACCTTGGAACATGATATTGGCAATGATGCAGAAGACGGCCAGCGAGATACACTCCTGAATGACCTTCAACTGAATGAGATTGAAGGGACCGCCATTTTCTACAAACCCCAGTCGGTTGGCAGGCACCTGACAGCAGTACTCAAAAAAGGCGATGCCCCAGGAGAACACGATGACACCCAAAAGTGGCCAGTTGCTGCTGGTGCCCGACTCCTGTAATTTTAAATGCCCATACCAAGCTAGCGTCATGAAGACGTTGCTTAGTATGAGCAGTATGATGGTATAAAGTCCGTTCATAATATATTCTTTGCGGGTGAACCGCAAAGCACACTATTTTGACAGTAGGTAATTATCCATGTTCTGTGCAGCACGACGACCATCTCCCATAGCGAGGATAACCGTAGCACCACCACGCACAATGTCGCCACCTGCAAAAATCTCGCTGCGAGAAGACTGCATCTCTTCAGAGACGGCGATGGTGTTCTTGCGGCCCAATTCCAGTCCCTCGATACTCTTCGGAACCAGCGGGTTAGGTGATACACCTACAGCTACGATGACCTGGTCGACATCGAGCGTAACAGTCTTACCCTCAACGGGTACCGGGCTGCGACGGCCTGATGTATCGGGCTCGCCCAGCTCCATTACCTGAAGCACAGCCTGCTTAACAGCACCGTTCTCGTCGGCAATATACTCGATGGGGTTGTGCAGCGTCAGGAAGTTGATACCTTCCTCCTTGGCGTGCTTCACCTCTTCGAGACGGGCTGGCATCTCAACCTCTGAACGACGATATACGAGGGTCACCTCAGCGCCCAGACGCTTGGCGGTACGACAAGAGTCCATAGCTGTGTTACCACCGCCAACTACGAGCACGCTCTTTGCCGGATTCAGCGGTGTATCGGTCGTCGGGTTGGCAGCATCCATGAGGTTCACACGGGTAAGATACTCGTTCGAAGACATGATGTTGATGCTATTCTCACCAGGAATGTTCATGAAGTTAGGCAGACCAGCGCCAGAGCCCACGAAGATGCCCTTGAAGCCCTGAGCCTCAAGCTGTTCTACGCTGATGGTCTTGCCAACGATGACGTCGGTTTGGAAGTGAACACCCATTTTTGCAAGGTTCTCGATTTCAACATCGACAATCTTGTTAGGCAGACGGAACTCGGGGATACCATACTTAAGTACACCACCGATTTCGTGCAGCGCTTCGAAGACGTAGACGTCATAGCCCTTCTTCACCATATCACCAGCGAACGACAGTCCGGCAGGACCAGAACCCACAACGGCAATCTTGATGCCGTTAGAGGGCGCAATCTCAGGCAGACTGATGTTGCCGCTCTCACGCTCGAAGTCAGCAGCGAAACGCTCCAGATAGCCGATAGCCACAGCGGGCTCGTTCATCTTCAGGTGGATACACTTGCTCTCGCATTGCTTTTCCTGAGGACAAACACGGCCACAGACAGCGGGTAGGGCAGAAGTGTTCTTCAGCACCTTTGCAGCAGCCAGGAACTGGCCACGCTCGATGTTCTTGACGAACGACGGGATATTGATATTCACAGGACAACCCTCGACACAGGTAGGCTTAGCGCAGTCGAGACAACGCTTGGCCTCTGTCATTGCCATCTCCTTGGTAAGTCCGATGTTCACCTCCTCGGTACGCGTAGTAGCACGATAGACAGGGTCGAGCTCAGGCATTTTTACACGCTCGATGGCTGTGCGCTCCTTGGGCTTCATGCTCTTGCGGAGCTCGTCGCGCCAGGCGGCACTGCGGTCGGTCAGCACCTCGATGGTGTCGTTGGTGGGGTCGTCGTCCATGACGATGTCAGTCGTTTTCTCGACGGCAGAACCGTCGAGCACACTACCAGAATCAAGGTGTTCCTCGTAGTGTGCCAATTCTTCCTGCTCCTCGCGTTTGAAGGTTCCCATGCGCTTGAACATTTCATCCCAGTCAACCAGGGCGCCATCGAACTCAGGACCGTCGATGCAGACGAACTTCGTCTTGCCACCAATGGTCAGACGGCAGGCACCGCACATACCCGTACCATCGACCATGATGGTGTTCAGCGACACTTCGCAGGGGATGTTATGCTTCTGGGCGGTGAGGTTCGAGAACTTCATCATGATAGGAGGACCGATGGCAAAAATCTGGTCTACGTGTTCCTGTTCGATGAACTTCTCGATACCGACAGTCACCACGCCCTTCTCGCCATACGAGCCATCGTCGGTCATGATGATGACCTCGTCAGACGACTCGCGTACCTTATCTTCCAATATAATAAGATCCTTGGAACGGCCAGCCATGACGCTGAGCACACGGTTGCCCTTGGCTTTCAGGGCCTGGATGATGGGCAGCATGGGAGCTACGCCCAGTCCGCCACCTGCACAAACCACGGTTCCGTAGTTCTCGATGCGAGTAGGGTTACCCAACGGACCAACAACATCAGCTACAAAATCACCCTCACTGAGTGCACAAAGTTTCTTTGAAGAAAGACCTACCATCTGAACAACTAGTGTAATGGTACCTTTTTCTATGTCTGCACCAGCGATGGTCAGGGGCATGCGCTCGCCTTTCTTGTCAACACGCACAATGACGAAATTGCCAGCCTTACGGCTTTTCGCAATCAGTGGTGCCTCGATTTCAAAGAGAAAAACCTTCTCCGAGAATTGCTCTTTCCTTACGATTTTATTCATAATTCTTTTGTTTGGTTTGCATTTTGCCTGCAAAGGTATAAAAAACTAAGCAAAATGCCAAATAAATCGCAGTTTATTTGGCATTCTGAAATAGTCTCCTTGATGTTTTTATTCGTTCTATCCGATGTACTGAAGTATCAATTCTACGATTTCATCCTCGTTTTTACCCTCCATGTTGAAGACGAGATCGTAGTTACGAGTGTCATAACGTGACGTGCCAGTATACTTCTTGACATAGGTTTCGCGCATTTCGTCAACTTTCTTGATGACCTTCTCTGCTTCTTCGCGGCTCAGGTCCTGCTTGCTCATGATGCGCTGGATGCGATGTTCCAGAGGAGCCTGAATGAGAATGCTGAGGTGGTTGGGATGATCAGCGAAAATACTGAATCCAGATCGGCCGGCAATAACGCATGAATCTTCTAAAGCTACATTCTTGAGCACTTCTTTTTCTACCTCAAACATATCGCCGCTGGTAAGCAGATGCTCTTCTTTTCCAGTCATGCGCTGGTAGTACAGTGTTTCGTTCATGCCTTGTCCAAGATACATTGCTGTATTGATGAACTCGCGCCACCACTGTCGCTTGCCGCCCTTTAGTTTTTCGACCTCCTCAGTGGAGAGCTTGAACTTTTCTTTCAGCTCGTTAATGAGCACTTTGTCATAGAAAGGTACATTCAGTTTTTCTGCCAGTTTGCGACCTACAGTACGGCCTCCACTTCCTAACTCACGGTTAATCGTGATGACATACTTTTGATTTTTGTCCATTTGATTTAGTTTTAGATGAATAAATTAGTCAATGATATCGCAACCCATGTATGGAACCAAAGCTGCAGGCACCTTGATGCCGTTCTCTGTCTGGTTGTTCTCCAGCAGGGCTGCTACGATGCGAGGCAGAGCAAGAGCAGAGCCGTTCAGCGTGTGACAGAGCTCAGTTTTCTTGGTATCTTCACGACGATAGCGGCACTTCAGTCTGTTGGCCTGATAGGTGTCGAAATTCGAAACAGAAGAAACTTCAAGCCAACGTCCCTGAGCTTCAGAATAGACCTCGAAGTCATAACATATGGCGCTCGTAAAACTCTGATCACCACCACATAACAGGAGGATGCGGTAGGGGAGCTCAAGTTTCTTCAGCAGACCCTCAACATGTTCCAGCATCTCCTTGTGGCTCTCCTTTGAGTGTTCGGGCTTGTCAATACGCACAATCTCAATCTTCGAGAACTCATGCAGGCGGTTCAGACCACGAACATCCTTACCATAGGAACCTGCCTCACGACGGAAGCACTGGGTATAAGCGCAGTTCTTAATAGGCAGATCCTTTTCGTCGAGGATGACGTCACGATAGATATTTGTGACGGGTACCTCGGCTGTTGGAATCAGATAGAAGTCATCCACTTCGCAGTGGTACATCTGACCTTCCTTATCGGGCAGCTGACCAGTACCGTAACCAGAGGCCTGGTTCACTACTGTTGGAGGCATGATTTCTGTATATCCAGCCTTACGTGCCTCGTCGAGGAAGAAGTTAATCAGCGCGCGCTGCAGACGGGCTCCCTTGCCGATGTAAACAGGGAATCCCGCACCTGTAATCTTCACACCAAGGTCGAAATCGATGAGATTGTATTTCTTGGCGAGTTCCCAGTGGGGCAGGGAATTAGCGATACCCAACGAGGGGTTAACATCCCAGTTGCCGACAGTGTCAGCGTCGGTGCACTCCTTCAGGTTTGACTTCACCACGTGGTTGTCCTCAGCGGCAGCACCCTCGGGTACTTCGTCGTAGGGAATATTGGGGATTTGGCACAGCAGACGCGTCATCTCCTCCTGAGCGTCGTTCATCTGCTGCTCCAGTTGCTTGTTGGTCTCCTTCATCTGCGACACCTGTGCCTTGATGGATTCGGCCTCATCGCGTTTACCCTCCTTCATCAAACCACCTATCTGTGCAGCCATCTTTTTGGCTTCACTCAAGTTTTTGTCGAGCTCTTGCTGGGCCTCGCGACGTTTCTTGTCGACTGCCAATACTTCATCGATAGCCTCACGGGCACCCTTGAAATGTTTCTTCTCCAGTCCGCTAATCACGCGTTCTGTCTGCTCTGTAATGAGTTTCAGTGTAAGCATAAATCAATTTACAATTTGACATTTTACTATTTACAGCTTGCAAAGTTAGTAAAAAATAATAAGAAAGATGCGATTCTCGATAGAAAATCGCACCTTAATTAATATAAATTGAAGTTTTTGTGTCGTTTTATACGATTCCCTGTGCCATCATAGCGTTAGCCACTTTCATGAAGCCCGCTACATTAGCACCTTTCACGTAGTTGATGTAGCCATCAGCCTGTGTACCGTACTTCACGCAGTTCTCGTGGATGTCGTTCATGATGCGCTTCAGATAGTCGTCAACCTCCTTGGCAGTCCAGCTCAGACGCTCAGAGTTCTGCGACATCTCAAGACCTGATACTGATACACCACCAGCGTTAGAAGCCTTACCAGGAGCATAGAGGATCTTGGCATCCTGGAAGATCTTAATTGCCTCGGGCAGTGAAGGCATGTTAGCACCCTCAGCCACAGCAATCACACCGTTGTCGATCAGAGCCTGAGCCTGCTCGCCGTTGATCTCGTTCTGGGTAGCGCAAGGCAGAGCGATGTCAGCCTTCTCGTGCCAAGGACGCTCACCAGCATGGTAAACAGCGTTAGGATACTCCTCAGCATACTCCTTAATACGTCCGCGCTCAACGTTCTTCAGCTCCTTAACATAAGCCAGCTTGTCGAAGTCGATTCCGTCTGGATCGTAGATGTAACCGTCAGAATCAGAGAGTGTCAAGGGGATAGCACCCAACTGCAGGCACTTCTCGGTAGCATACTGAGCTACGTTACCTGAACCAGAAATCAGCACCTTCTTACCCTTCAGCTCGATGCCGCGGGTAGCAAGCATAGAAGTCAGGAAGTATACACAACCGTAACCAGTAGCCTCAGGACGGATGAGTGAACCACCGAAGCTCAGACCCTTACCGGTCAGCACACCCTGGAACTGGTGAGTGAGCTTCTTGTACTGTCCGAACAGATAGCCAACCTCACGCCCACCAACACCGATATCACCAGCAGGTACATCCTCGTCAGGACCGATTACGCGATACAGTTCGTTCATGAATGCCTGGCAGAAACGCATGACCTCAGCATCGCTCTTGCCACGGGGAGAGAAGTCTGAACCACCCTTGGCACCACCCATAGGCAGGGTTGTCAGTGAGTTCTTGAAAGTCTGCTCGAAGGCGAGGAACTTCAGGATACCCAGGTTAACGCTCTTGTGATAGCGGAGACCTCCTTTGTACGGGCCAATGGCGTTGTTGTGCTGGATACGGTAACCCATGTTGGTCTGTACCTTACCCTGGTCGTCAACCCATGTGATACGGAACTCGCAAACACGATCGGGAATGCAAAGGCGCTCAATCAGGTTGGCCTTCTCAAACTCGGGGTGTTTGTTGTACTCCTCTTCGATGGTGGGAAGAACTTGGCTCACTGCCTGGATGTACTCCGGCTCATTAGGAAATCTCTGTTTCAGATCTTCTACAACTTTTGCTGCATTCATAATCTTTTTTCTTTAAAATGGTTATTATAACTATTAAAATCTTTGTTTCTTTGTTTTCTGGTTGCAAAATTACATCAAAAACCAATAAACACCAAACATTTTGATAGAAAAATAACGCAAACGCTTACGTTTTGCTATTTTATTGATATAAATCAAGTCTAAATGTTTGTTTATACAAAAAGTATGTGCACGAGAACAGTCTCGCGCACATACCTTATTTATATTTTAGAGAGGGAGTAGATTACTCGCCCTTCTCCATCTTAGCCTTCAGCTCAGCCAGTACGTCGATGTCGCCCAGCGTTGTGCTTGCAGCTACGTTCTCAATCTTTGGTGCGTCGTCCTTCTTAGGAGCACGTGCCTTCTTGGCAGCAGCCTTCTCCTCACGCTTCGGATCCTCGAAGGTGCGGCTGTGGCTGAGAATGATACGCTTGCTGTCCTTGTTGAACTCGATTACCTTGAATGGCAGAGTCTCACCCTGAGCGGCCTGAGAACCATCTTCCTTAACGAGGTGCTTCGGAGTAGCGAAGCCTTCCACGTTTTCGTCGAGCTGTACAACAGCGCCCTTCTCCATCAGGTCAACAATCTTACCCTCGTGGATAGAACCAACAGTGTACTTAGCCTCGAATACATCCCAAGGATTGTCCTCGAGCTGCTTGTGACCAAGGCTCAGACGACGGTTTTCCTTGTCGATGTCAAGTACGATAACGTCAATCTGCTCGCCAACCTGAGTGAACTCAGAAGGATGCTTAACCTTCTTGGTCCAGCTGAGGTCGCTGATATGAATCAGACCGTCAACGCCTTCTTCGAGCTCAACAAACACACCGAAGTTGGTGAAGTTGCGAACCTTGGCGCTGTGCTTGCTGCCAACAGGATACTTAACCTCGATAGCCTCCCAGGGATCTTCCTTCAGCTGCTTGATGCCAAGAGACATCTTGCGCTCGTCGCGGTCGAGAGTGATGATAACGGCCTCGACCTCGTCGCCAACCTTCAGGAACTCCTGAGCTGAACGCAGGTGCTGGCTCCAAGACATCTCGCTGACGTGGATCAGACCCTCAACACCAGGCTGGATCTCTACGAATGCACCGTAGTCGGCGATAACAACAACCTTACCCTTCACGTGGTCACCAACCTTGAGGTTAGCGTCCAGAGCATCCCAAGGATGAGGAGTGAGCTGCTTCAGACCGAGGGCGATACGACGCTTCTCCTCATCGAAGTCGAGGATAACAACATTAATCTTCTGGTCGAGTTCAACAACCTTGTGGGGATCGTCAACACGGCCCCAAGACAGGTCGGTGATGTGAATCAGTCCGTCAACACCACCCAGGTCTACGAATACGCCGTAGCTGGTGATATTCTTCACAACACCCTCCAGGATCTGACCCTTCTCCAGCTTGCCGATGATTTCCTGCTTCTGGGCCTCGAGCTCAGCCTCGATGAGTGCCTTGTGAGAAACTACTACATTGCGGAACTCCTGATTGATCTTGACAATCTTGAACTCCATAGTCTTGCCTACGAACTGGTCGTAGTCGCGTATGGGGTGAACGTCGATCTGGCTACCGGGCAGGAAGGCCTCGATGCCAAATACATCAACGATCATACCGCCCTTAGTGCGGCACTTGATGTAACCCTGAATAATCTCCTGAGCCTCCAGAGCAGCGTTGACACGCTCCCAGCTCTTAGACATGCGGGCTTTCTTGTGACTGAGTACCAGCTGACCTTTCTTATCCTCGGCGTTCTCTACATACACCTCAACGGTGTCACCGGCCTTCAGCTCGGGGTTGTAGCGGAACTCGCTGGCGGGGATGATACCATCGCTCTTGTAGCCGATGTTAACAACGACTTCTTTCTTGTCGACGCTGATAACGGTACCGTCAACTACCTGGTGCTCGCTGACCTTGTTAAGGGTCTCGTCGTAAGCCTTGTCGAGCTCTTCCTTGCTGACGTTAGCGGCAGTGCCATTCTCAAACTGATCCCAGTCGAAGTCCTGTAATGGCTGGACGTTCTTTGTTAATTGTGACATAATAATAAATAAAGTGTGCCCGATCTCTCGATGGGGCGAGGTCTGAACAGACGTTTACCAGACCGTGTTTTAAAGGGTTAATAATGATAGGTACCAGCGCCTGTCCCGGCACCTACTCGCCCTTTTGGGCAAAAAGCGGATGCAAAGGTACGAAGAATAGTTGATAGTTAAGGGTTAAGAGTTGAGAGTTATTGCAGATTTATAGTTTTTTAACTTTCTTACTCTTCTTTTTCTTGGTTGAAAGCAGTTCGCCTAGTCCATTGAACTCTTTTTGCATGATGATACCAATGCCTTGGGTGTTCAGCGACGACTTGGTAAAATAGCGGTCGTTAGTCTGGTTGTACACCTTGACGGCCAGATTTCCATTGGGAAGCAAGAGGTAGCGAATGTCGAAGTCGCCAATGAACGATGAATTGGCAGCGGCAGCTGCGTTTTTGGACGTGGCGTTGGAGCCGTCACGATAGCCAAACTGACCGTTGATAAGCAGACGGTTGTTGAGCAGACGACCATTGACGATGCCTTCATACTCGGCGTTGTCCCAGCCCTCGTCACCTGTAGAGATATTGGCACCAAAACTCCAGTTATTGCTCTTGATGACGCGGTTGAGCATGTCGTTGAGCTGACTACTGAGGGTGCCAGACAACAAACTCTGCATAGCCAGTGAAGTCTTGCTCTTTCCTCCCGTTTCTTCGTCGTTGGCATTGTTGGCACCTTGCGGATAGAAACGTCCTACAGCCAGCAGATAGAGAACCTGCTGGTTCATTTCCTCCTCGCTGTTGATAATGGAACGCAGCATTTGTTTTTCGTCGGAGTTGACGTTGGGAATATCGAGGTCGAACTCGATAATCGGGGCACTTGGCTGGCCACTGATATCCATTAGACAGTTGACGCGCACGGTGTTGGCGAAGCTCTTTCCGACATTCAGGTCGGAGAGTGATACGCCGTTGACAGTGTGCTGGGCCTGCATATTCAGTCGTGCATCGTAGGGGTCACCGCCAAAGGTAATGGTTCCGCCTCCTTTAAAGATGAAATTCTTCTTGATAATGTTCTGGATAGTGATGCCATAGGTGCCCTCGCTGATGCGGTAGGTGCCAAACATATTGAAGCTACCCTTGTTGTAGAAGGTGGTTTGCAGGTCGCCAGTGCCTCGTAAGGTGATGTAGTCGTTGGTATTTTCGTCCATCAGCAGTCGTATGGTTGCATCGGGAGTGGCATTAATCTTCAGGCGCATATTGATGTCTGTGCGCAAATCGTTGTGTGAAATGTCAATATAGTCTGACGATGCGTCTGAATCGAGGGCTGTAGATTGATATTTGGATTTGGGGGAATCGTCTTTCGAACTCCACACAATGAATTCCTGGTCGGTAATGGCATTAGAGTTGGCGGCATTATATACAAATTCGGTGCCTCTCTTTGGGGTAACGTCGGCCTCAATGAGCAGGCTGTTCTCTCTGCCGTAGATAGCGACATTGCCGTCAGCAAAGACAGTACCATAGAAAGAAGCGTCGCCGAAACTCTTGAAGTCGTAGGACAGCAGGTTCTTCGCATTAAGGAAGATGTCATAGGTGAGGTCGGTGAGGTCGTTGTGATGAATGCCTCCAGTCATTATACCCTCGTTGCCATAGGTGTCGTAGAGACGGCAGTTCTTGAACTTAATCTCGTTCTTGGTGAGTTCCAGAGAGTCGTTACGCAACTCATAAGTACAGTTAAGAACGCTCACGTGAGCCTTGCCATTCAGTACCAAGTAACCATAAAGGTTCATGGCATTGAGTGGGCCTGCCAACTTAATGGCACCATTGGCATTGCCGTCGATATGGTCAAGGAAAGTAGAGGTGAACGATTGGGCAAAGTCGAGTCTGGTGCCTTTAGCGCTGATGTCCAAGTCTATTTGGTTGAGCTTGGGGGAGACATAGCCGTCGATGAAGGTTTTTGAATTGTCTCCATCGTCAGCAATTGCTTTAATATCAATCTGTTCCTTCTCTTTGTTCCAGTTGACGTTTGCATCCAAAGTTCCCATTCTGCCATGCTCAAACTCGAAGCCCTTGACAAGCAGCTTGGCATCGGCTTCCAACTCTCCGAGAACACCTCGCAACACACCTCCACCAGTTGCCTTGCCACTGAAACTGACTGCGTCGAAACCGACCAGGTCGAGGATGTAGGAAATGTCAATGTCGCGCATGTTGACTGTGATGGAATCGTGAGGATTCTCTGATACCGTACCGTTGAGTTTGAGGTATTGCTGGTCGTTGCTGACGGTGAAATCGACAATATTGACTTTCTTATTGGAGTAGATGATGGTTGCAGGAAGAACTTCCCAGGGAGTGTCCTTGATGCTCATTTGTGAATGCGCTATCTTGACGATGGCCGCTTGTGTGCCGTCGAAGGCATCCTCGAAGCGGGTCATTGTCGTGATGCGTCCGCTGGTTTCTTCTTCGGACTGGTCGTTCCATTGAAGAGTTGCTGCCAGTTGGTCTTTGTGGACGCTACCCATCACCTGTAGGTCGAGACCGTTGCCTTCTTCTGAATGTTTAGTTACGCTGACTTCGTATTGTAGCGTGTTGATGGGCGAGAGAATGTTGATATGGCCATTGTCATAGCGGCTCTGGTCGTAATAGAACTGAGGAATGTCGCATTCCACATAAATCTGTTGGCGCTCGTCGTTGAGACCGCCCTGCAGCGTTAGCGGTTGGGTGAGGTGGAAGGGCGTTCGGAGCAGGTGCTCTATCCAGTCGGACTTGCGGATAGTGGCCTGGATGGAGAAATTGTTGTGTGCGCTGGCGCTAGGCGCAGAATGTCCTGAGATAGTGGGCATGCGGGTTGCGAAGAAATTGGTGAAGCTCTGCGGCAGGGTCTCGTAGTCGAAATTACCGCGAATAGCGGCTTCGCCAAAGTCGCTGGTCATGGTAATAAAGTGCATATTACCATTGTAGCCCGATTCTATGTGTAGCTCATCCAAATTATACTCCGCATTGTGTCCCTGCATGGAGAAATCGTTGATGTCAACGGTGCCGACGGCGTCGTTAAGGTTGCTGGCAAGGAAATTAGCTTTGACGTCGCCATAGAAGCGTGCCTCGCCCCACATGTCGGAGAGATTGATGGCCTTGGGAGAAAGGTTGGCAAAGGTAGCCTCTAATTTGACGTTGTGCTGTTTGCCTGTTTTCAAGACGCTGCCGTCTATTACAATGCCGATGTTGGCATCGTCGATGCTGGCATGACCGTGGATATCGGTGGGGCTATAGAGTCCATTGATGTTGATATGGTGGTAGTTGTAGCCCTTGAAATCGAATTGGTGAACAATGCCGTCGGCCTTGACAATGAGTGGCTGATCACTGGGCAATTGGCCGCTGAGACCAATGTCTGTGGAAAGAATACCGAACTGCTCGTCGTCAAGTATTTTTTGCAGATTGAAGTCCTTGGTGTTGATATGTCCGTTGAAATGGCGCTTTTCGTCTATACTCATGCTCATGTTGACGCTACCAGCATCGGTTTGTAGCTGGTTGCTGGTCTCAATGCTACTGACGCCATTGCCCTGTGCGTGGCCTCTCAGATGGATATTGCCCATGCGGACTAATTCTTGAGGCACCTGAATGCGCTGGCCTTGCAGATTCTCTGAGATGAAACTGACGGTTTTTGCAGAAAGTGCCAGATCACGAATATCGGCATTCCATGCAGGTTGAGTGTTGCGTAGGTTCTTGACCCATCCACCGATATTGATACTGATATCGCCTGTCGTAGAGCCGATAGCCAGCATGGGAACGTTCAGTGTTTCTCCTTCGCCGTTGAAGTTGCATGACAGTGACAATGTGCTTTGGAACGTGTTCAGCGACGGTAGCAGGCATGCCAGGTCGGAGAGCGTGATGGTTGAGGGCTGTACGCTGCCCGAATAGTGTAGCGATGGTGTTACAAAATGATCACCACGAAAGCGATAGAAGGCCTCTATGTTCCCCAACTTGATATTGGTACCAGGCATGCGCAACTCGAAATCGGTCAGATGACTGCTGTTCTTGCCTCCTTCAAAGTGCATGCTCAGTCGTTTGACGTTCAGTCCCGATTGTTCCTTGAACGACAGTCGCTTGATATTAATGTTCAGTGAGTCCTCAGAGAGTGCCTTGAGGATGATTTGTGAACTGATATCAGTGATTTTTATGTGGTTGGGGTTCAGTACTCCTGCGGTCTTGGGAAGATCGAACCGATCAAAACTGGCGGTGGAATGTCGGATAATCAGTGAGTTGATGCGCAGATCGAGTGGGGCGGAAGTGCTGGTGGTGTCTTTTGAGGCTAATGAGTCAAGCACAAACTGGAAATTGGGCTTTGACAAAGAATCGCGCTGGTATAACTTGGCGTGGGCACCAAACAATTGAGCAGTAGAGATGGATATTTTTCCGTCGGCAAGTGGCAATACGTCAAGGTGGGCTGAGATGCGGCCCGCCGTGAGCATGTCGGCACCTCGCTGGTCTTTGATATTGACCTGATAGAGCGTCAAATGGCTCAGTAGTCCGTATTTCAGACGTCCAATGGTTACGCTGGTACCTAATTTTTCTGATAGCACATTTGCTGCTCGCTGTCCCAGATATTCCTGTACGACAGGGATGCTGAAAGTGAGCGTAATGAGTAGATATAGTCCAAGAATGGACCATATTACCAAGTTTAATATGTGCTTTAGTATCTTCAAAACTGGCAAATAGAGATAGCAAAAATTTCATTCTGCTGGTTCTTGGCTACAAAATTACATCAAAAAGTTGTTATGACGGAATATTTCGACGATTTTTTATGCTGGATATGCTAATTTTTTAGTAATTTTGCACCATTCTTAGAGAAAGCTTAGCAGATAACTATTCAAAATATTCATTTATATTATCCCATGGCAAATGTAATCAAGTTACACAAAGGCTTGGACATTCACCTTCAAGGAAAAGCTGAGGAGAAACTCATCCAATTGAAGTCAAACGGCAAGTATGCACTTGTTCCAGATGACTTCGAGGGAGTGACTCCGAAAGTCGTTGTCAAGGAGGGTGATGTTGTCAAAGCCGGGGATGCCTTGTTCATTAACAAGCAATATCCCGAAGTGAAGTTTGCCTCACCCGTCAGCGGAAAGGTCTGCGAGGTGGCGCGTGGCGAACGAAGGAAAGTGCTCTATGTAAAGGTACAGGCTGATGCAGGACAGCAGTATGTAAACTATGGTCTGAAGGATGTGGCCAAGATGGATGGCAAACAGGTAATCGATGCATTGCTCGAAGCTGGTCTCTTTGGTTATATCGACCAGTTGCCTTATGCTATTTCTACTAATCCTTCGGTAATGCCAAAGGCTATCTTTGTTTCAGCATTGCGTGACAAACCGCTGGCTGGCAATTTCGATTTCGAGGTGAAGGGTCAGGAGGCTGACTTCCAGACTGGTCTGACGGCTCTCTCGAAGATTGCCAAGACATATCTGGGTTGTGGCGTTCATTCCAGCTTCGAGAATTACAAGGATGTCGAGGTAACGGTGTTCGACGGCAAGTGCCCTGCTGGCAACGTTGGTGTTCAGGTGAACAA
>JAEEGJ010014757.1_pt1 | contig 18432 bp, 17 predicted proteins | sample 8958761 | NCBI WGS metagenome assembly JAEEGJ01 (sample SAMN16246546, study PRJNA631951) | gut metagenome | biome: gut microbiome; feature: rumen; material: RS-attached | host: Bos | place: Iran: Karaj | collected 2018-10
GAACGCCAGCGTCCATCAAGCTGAGGCAGCCACCGCAAACAGAGGCCATGGAAGAAGAACCGTTGGATTCCTGAATTTCGGAAACCACGCGGATGGTGTACGGGAAGTCTTCCGGCAGCGGAAGAACGGCAGCGAGAGAACGTTCGGCGAGGTGGCCGTGACCGATTTCGCGGCGGCTCATGCCGAGGCGCTTGCATTCACCCACGCAGTACGGCGGGAAGTTGTAATGCAGCATGTAGCTCTTGGAGCCTTCGCCCTGCAGGCTTTCGTAGCGCTGTTCGTCGGCCTTGGAGCCGAGCGTGCAGACCACGAGACCCTGGGTTTCGCCACGCTGGAAAATCGCAGAACCGTGGGCGCTCGGGAGAACGCCGAGTTCGATTTCAATCGGACGGACTTCGGTGGTCAGACGGCCGTCGAGACGGACGTCTTCGTTCAGGATCATTTCGCGCATGGCAGTGCGTTCGTAGTCGCTGAAGATTGCCTTCGCGTCGGCAACGAGAGCAGGATCCTGTTCTTCGTCCTTGCCGATGATGGCGAGAATGCGTTCGTCTTCGAGCATCTTCGCGCAGAGGTCTGCCATAGCCGGATAGAAGTCGGTCTTCACCATGTTGGAGTGGACGTCCTTGTTCAGTTCGTCCCACACGACTTCCTTCACCGTGGCGAGAAGCTTTTCGTGGGCTTCGCCAACGTGCTGCGGCTTGAGTTCCATCTTGGGCTTGGCACAGCGGTCCACCAGTTCCTGTTGGGCCTTGCACATAGCCTTGATAGCTTCGTGACCGGCGAGAATTGCGTTGATCATCGTGTCTTCGGACACTTCGTAGGCACCGCCTTCCACCATGCAGACGGAATCTTCGGTACCGGCGACCACCAGGTCCAGATCGGCGCAAGCCATCTGTTCGTAAGTGGGCATCACGATGTTCTGTCCATCGACCACAGCCACGCGTACGGCGGCAACCTGCTGTTCGAAGGGCAACTCGGAAAGACCGATGGAAAGGGAAGCAGCCGAAACACCGAGCACGTCGGGTGCGAACTTGCGGTCGGCAGAGAGCACCTGGACAATCACCTGGACTTCGCGCGTGAAGTTCTCGGGGAACATCGGGCGAATCGGGCGGTCGATGATGCGGGCGGACAACGTCTCTTCGTCAGAGGGGCGTCCGGCTTCGCGCTTGTTGTAACCGCCCGGGAGGCGGCCGGCAGCATAGGCCTTTTCACGATATTCAACGGTCAGCGGGAAGAAGTCCCCTTCCTTTTCTTCGCCGTAGCAGACAGTAGAGAGCACGAACGCGTCGCCCATCTTGGCGACGGCAGCTCCGCGTGCCTGCTTTGCGATACGGCCCGTTTCAAACGTGATGACACGGCCGTCCGGAAGCGTAACGGACACTTCCTTGGGGTCGAGCATCTTGCCGTATTTTTGATGGTATGCGTCAATAGACATAGATTTTCTCCAGTCCGCAGATTATCCGCGGAGACCGAGTTCCTTGATGAGAGCACGCTGAGCGAGGATGTCCTGTTCGGCGTAGTACTTGAGGAGGTTGCGGCGCTTGGCAACCATGGCAGACAGACCACGGAGGGAGTGGAAATCCTTCTTGTGGCTCTTGATGTGTTCCGTCAGATTCTTGATCTTTTCCGTGAGGATAGCGATCTGGACACGGACGTTACCGGTATCCTTTTCGTTTGCACCAAACTTGGCGGTGAGTTCTGCAGCTTTTTCTTTAGTGATAGTAGCCATTATAGCCATTCCTTTTTTTGATTGTTGTTTCATTACATGTTTTTGTCCGAGTTTCCCTGCTCTTGCACCAGTGGAATTGGCGAATCTGGTCACAGGACCCAGTCAAAAATGCAATTTGGCGGAAAATATAGGAAAGTAGGAAGTAGGAAGTAGGAAGTAGGAAGGGAAAAATGCCGAAAAAAGGGTGTTTTTGGGGTGATATTGCTATCTTTACATCCTGAAAATGCTCGAATCCTTGAACTTTCACTTTTCTTTCTACGACTGGCTCCTGATTTTCATGGTCACGGCCCTCGGAACGCTGAGCGCCTACCTGAAGGACCCCCAACTCAAGGCCGTCACGGCGACCATCCCCATCCCCTGCGGGTTCGCCTACATCGCGGTCGGGCTCCCCATGGGCACCGCCAACGCCATCTCGGGATTCATGTGCCTGCTGTACGTGCATATCGTGCGCATCCTGCATTACAAGGTGAAGGTTCCCATCGTCCCAAGCATCGTCGCAGGACTCGCCTTCTTTGTCGCGCTGGGCACATTCCTCATGCCCCGCATCCCCGACAACGAGCCCGTTTTTATAGGGGTTTGCCTTTTCGATCTCGCCGTCGGCATTATCCTATTCCAGAAGCAGTCCTACAAGTCCGGAACACGCTACAAGACTCCCCTCCCCGTCTATATCAAGGCCCCAGCCATCGCGGGCGTCGTCGCGGGGCTCATGCTCATCAAGCGGCTCATGGGCGGATTTTGTACAAGCTTCCCAATGATGAACTCCATCGTGAGCTACGAGAGCCGATTCTCGTTGGGCGACCAGTGCCGCCAACTCCCGCTGTTCCTCATCGCAGGGCCGTTCATGTTCGTCGAAATGCACTTCATCGAGACACGTCTCGGATGGAACCACTGGATTGTACTCCTCTGCGGCTACGTCCTGTTCGCCGCCATCTACTGGCCCCTGAACAAGGAACTCAAACGCCGGAACGAGGAATCCGAGGCAAAATACAACCACACATCGAACATATCCGTTAAATAACTTTTACCCCATAGACCATTACCCCATATTTGTATATATTAGACAAAAACAAAAAAATAGAGGCATAAATGAAAAAGAGCGTTTTCTTCCTCCCCCTTATGGCGCTTTCCGTAGCATTCCTCGCCGCATGCTCCGACGATTCCTCCAGCGGCAGCAACCCGGACGCAACCGATCCCGGACTGTCCAGTTCTTCGATAGATATGCAGGCCCCCACCAGCAGTGACATTACACCGAATTCCAGCAGCGACATTACAAGCAGTGCAGCCCCGGAAGTTCCCGAAACAGTCAACCCTGCCGACATAGTGCTCGACGAGGCCGGATTTGCCGACATCCAATATGTTTACCGCAGCCTCCAGCCCAATGAAAAAGCAATTTTCCTCCTGCGCCACGCCGAACGCACTGGTTCCGTCAAAAAGGAATCACCGCTCACCGAAGACGGCGAAGAGCAAGCCTTGGCAGTCGGGCAAAAGTTGACGGGCAGTGACGAATTTTCGTTCACGCACACCGATTTCACGAGAACATACCAAACTTGCCTGAACATTTCCGTCGGAAGGGGACAGACGACCTTCCCCAACGACACAAACGACATTTTCACGGAAAGCTGGTACATAAGCAACGACAGCATTCTCAGGATTTACTCGGAACATCCTAGCAGCAAAAGCATGGTCCTGGCAATTTGGTCATACACTGGTGAATACGCAGACGCATTTTACGATTTCAATACAAGGAACGAAGAAATGCTCAACTATCTCCTGACTAACTACACGCCAGTCAACCGCGTCAGGGTCATCTGCGCCCACGACAACTTCTTGGTTCCCTTTACCGTCTACCTGACAAACAAGGCCGTAAACCTGCGCGTGCACGAAGACAACAGAAAGTGGATCAACTATCTTGCCGGTGTTGCCATTATCTATAGCGATACAGGAGAGCGCCGTATTTACCCCATCAAGGGGCTGGATTCCGGCGTTCGGTAAGGTTCCACAAAAAAGCTATTAAAAGGGAAATCCCCCGCTTCGGCGAGGGATTTCTTGTGTTTAAGGGTTCTGTTATACTTTGTCTTGTCGCGGACGATTCTGGTCCGCAGGGTGGCTCCGTTCTGGGAGCCGTCGATGCGCAGCGTTCTGAGCCTAGCGCTTTCCTTGGCGGTTTCGGCAACCTTGCCGAGCGCCTTCGCTTTGTTTTTAGCCATAACGGCCTCCTTAAGGGGTAAATATAAAAATATATAGCGATTTTGAAATTATTATTTTTCTTATAACGGATTACCATTATGAAAAAATTTCTTGCAATCTTATTTGCGGCCGCCCTCCTAGCCGCCTGCGGCGATGACAATTCATCTTCTGCACCAGCCGAAGATTTGACATCGGACGATCAAGAGTCTACATCTAATTGGATTACAGTAGAAAGAATCAATCATTTTTCTTTTCTTGATGAAAAAAACATGAGATACTATTTACTAGACGACGAATGTGATTATGATTCATCCACAGGTAAATTCATATGGGTCGCAGAAAATTACACTGGAGTATTTGACAAATATGATTCCGCCTTACTCCAATCCGAGTATAATGGTGATTCACTTCAATATATGATAGACCATTCACTCGGATTCAAGATATCAAACGACACCCTATACGAATGTCATTATTATGGTAATGCCTGTGATACAATCGAAAACGCACACGTATATGTAGGAACATCAAAATCTATTTTTTCTACATGGGAATTTGTTGGTCAAATTTACGAAGGAGTATACACACCCAAGCAGCCCCATTTCAAAATCACACTTATATTAGAGCCAACCCAAAGAATAGAACGAACTAGCTACAAGAACATTAACGAAATCTATGAACCAAATGAATACTGCTATTTAATTTACAAGTTACTTGAAGACGAATCAAAAGAAGAAGCATGTTTAAATTACTTCAAGGAAAACCAACAACCCTCTTCAGACACATTGCTTATAGATAACGATTTACGAATTGTGCAGAAAAATCCTACCGCAGCAAATATTTTGATAGGCAACAAAAATTTTGAAGTCAATATTACATATACGATAGACATGCGACCTACAGCATATACAGCCACAACAAGAAACATATCATATCAAGGAACAACCTGTACTTCTTGGTATAAGAGCCTTGATATTACACAGCAATATTGCGAAGATAATAAACCTGATTTAGTTTTTTTTCGAAACGATTACAGCAACATTCTCGAAACATTCGTTGATAAGCTAGTCGGCTACAGCGACAATAACGACGAGTTCAAAGAATGTATAAAACAATTTAATTTGAAATAAAGGCTTCTTTTGAAAAGTTCCTTCGCAGAAAATATTCGCCATTATGGTTTCAAGCGCCTGCTGCTTGCGGTTTCGGGCGGATTGGATTCTATTTGCTTGGCGCATTATTTTATTGAAAACAAAGAGGCTTTGGGCATTGAATGGCTCGGCATTGCGCATGTGCATCACGGGCTGCGCGAAGGGACCGCCGACAGGGACGCCGCATTTGTCGAAGCGTTTGCAAAATCGCACAACGTTCCCTTTTTCTTGAAAAAGTTGGACGGTGACGCGCTCAAGGCAATGGATGGTTCGCTCGAAGAAAACGCGAGGGATGCAAGGTATAAAGCACTAATCGAAATAGCTCATAGCTGTGAGCAATCAGCAGTGAGCAATGAGGAAAAGGAAATCCCCGCCTCCGCGGGGATGACAGAAAAAAATGTCGAGCCTCGTACCTCCATCGTCACCGCTCACCATGCTGGAGATCAGGCAGAGACGATGTTCATGCGCCTCCGCCGCGGAACAACCCTTGCGGGATTGCGGGGAATCCAACCGTTGCGGGCAATGAGCGATGAGCTATCAGCTATGAGCAATGAGGAAAAGGAGATCCCCGCCTCCGCGGGGATGACAGAAAAGAATGTCGCGCCTCGCGCCCCGAGCCCCGAGCCTCGTACCTCATACCTCCTTCGTCCCCTCCTGAGCGTCACCCGCGAAGACCTCCTCGCCTACGCCTGCGAGCACAACCTCACCTGGTGCGAAGACGAAAGCAATGCCGACATGAATTTTGCACGCAACAAGGTGCGGCATGAACTTCTTCCCCAACTGGAGAATGCCTGCCCCGGAGCGACAGCACAACTCTGCCGCATTGCAAGCCTTGCCGACCATGCCTACAAGAAAGTCCTAGACGCTGCGGACAAGCTATACGCCCCCGCCATCGTCCCGCCCGACGCCTGGCCATTCGAACCGTCTTGTGCCAAATACGGCAAGGTCCTCGCACTCGATGCCGGTGCACTCGCCTCCATCCCGCCTTACCCGGAACTTCTGAGACTGTGGCTGGACTCCCGGGGATTCCGCTTCCCCGTCGACACGTTTACCAAGCCCAATCCCATCTACACGGGCAATTCCCAGACGATGCGCACGCACTCGTTCCGCACGCGCTTTATCGAGAAATGTCGCCATATCGTCTGGATTTACGATTCCAACACAATCTTAGAGCCGTCAAATTTGTATTTTTCCAACGAAAAACAAAGATTTTCCGGAATCTCCGGGCAATGGCGTCACCCGCAACAGGGCGACATCCTTAGCCCGATGGATATGAAAATCTCCCCCCGCAAACTTGCCGAATGGTTGCAAGAGAAAGGCATTCCCCGCTGGGAACGCGACTCGCTCCAGGTGTTTGCGCAGGGAACAAGGGTTTTATTCGTATCCGGAATCCGAACAGAGAATTCGAAAAGAAAAGGATTGAAATGAGCCAGATGCAGGGAAAGCCCACCTCCCCCTTCAAGAACAGGAACTTCATCGTCCTGATTATCATGATTTTGCTCCTCTTCGTCATGTTCCCGCTCGCGACGAACGACAACAACGAAGAAATGACGCGCACGGAATTCCTCGCCATGATGGGCGACTCCACCAAGGTCATTACCGAACTTTCGCTGCAAAGGACTCCCGACGGCGTGATTGTCGAGGGCACTCGCATGATGAGCGACAAGGAAATCGCCGAGGCCAAGCAACAACAAAGCGCCATCGCCCGCTTTACCAAGGCCGGTAGCGAGGTTTCGAATAAGAAGCATTTCAAGACCCACATGCTCGACGTGACCAACGAAATGGCATCGGCATGGGAAACCTACAAGGGCGTCAAAGTCAAGGTCATCCACGAATCAACCACATGGATCGACACTCTGATTGCATTCCTCCCCGTTCTCCTCCTCATCGCATTCTTCTGGATTATGACGAGCAGGCAGATGGGTGGCGGCGGTAAGAACCCGTTCAGTTTTGGCAAGAGCCAAGTGAAGCAGTTGAACAACAACAAGAAAAAAACCATGTTCAGCGATGTCGCCGGCTGCGACGAAGCCAAACAAGACTTGCAGGAACTCGTGGAATTTTTGAAAGACCCGAAAAAGTACGACGAACTCGGCGGACGCATCCCGAAGGGTGCTTTGCTTGTCGGGCCTCCGGGCACCGGCAAGACTTTGCTTGCCCGTGCGGTCGCAGGCGAAGCCGGTGTGCCGTTCTTCAGCATGTCGGGCTCCGACTTCGTGGAGATGTTCGTTGGCGTGGGCGCAAGCCGCGTGCGCGACCTGTTCGAGACCGGCAAGAGGAACGCACCCTGCATTTTGTTCATTGACGAAATTGACGCCGTGGGTCGCCAGCGTGGCGCAGGCCTCGGTGGCGGGCACGACGAACGCGAACAGACGCTTAACCAGTTGCTCGTGGAAATGGACGGCTTCGCTGCAAACGAAGGCGTCATCCTGATTGCAGCCACCAACCGCCCCGACGTGCTCGACAAGGCTTTGCTGCGTCCGGGACGTTTCGACAGGCAAATCGTGGTCGGGCTGCCCGACCTGAAGGGCCGCGAAGAGATTTTGAAAGTTCACCTGAAGAAGAGAAAGGTCCCGCTGGACAAGGACGTGGACATTTCGGCCATCGCGAAGGGCACACCGGGACTTGCTGGTGCCGACCTCGAAAACCTCGTGAACGAAGCCGCACTCCTCGCCGCACGCTTCAACAACAAGAAGGTGACGATGCTCGACTTCGAGGAAGCACGCGACAAGCTCAGCATGGGTGCCGAACGCCGCACGCTCTTGATGACCGACGAAGAAAAACGCCACACGGCCTACCACGAAGCGGGCCACGCCCTCATGACGCTTTTGTGCAAGCATTCCGACCCGCTCCACAAGATTACGATTATCCCGCGCGGCCGCGCCCTCGGCGTGACCATGAGCCTGCCCGAACGCGACCAGGTGAGCTACAGCCGCGAATACGCCGAAGAACGCATCATGATCATGATGTCGGGCCGTCTCGCTGAACTCATCTTCTTCAACCACCAGAGCACGGGCGCATCCAACGACATCCAGCGCGCCACCGAGCTCGCCCGCAAGATGGTCACGGAATGGGGCTTCGACGACAACATCGGCCCCGTATGCTACAGCCGCAACGACGGCGAGATTTTCCTCGGCCGCGAAATCTCCAAGCCCAAGGAAATGTCCGAGAAGATGGCCGAGATGATCGACGACGCCATCAACAGCCTCATCAAGCGCATGGACCAGGCCGCACGCAAGCTCCTCGAAGAGAACAAGGACAAGCTCATCGACCTCGCCGAAGCGCTGTTCGAATTCGAAGTGCTCGACCGCGAAGAAATCGACAAGGTCATGGCGGGCGAAAAGCTCACCGGCACCAAGAAGAGCCGCCAGTACCAAGCCATGGAAGAACTCGCCGAAAAGAAAAAGCGCGAGGAAACTCCCCCGCCTGATCCGGGAAAGCAGCCACCCGTGGCTCCCGTAGCCGACGCGCCCGTCAGCGAAGTGCAGCCCAAGCCCGCGACCGGAAACGAAACGGCCACCAATTCCATCAATAATACCGAGAACTAACACGTTTTTTCGCCCCCCTATGCTATTTCCTGTTCTTGACAAATCACGCGCCATTGCTTGGCAGATCGGAAACGAAGTGCTCCCCTGCCGCCCGTCCCCGCTTATCATGGGGATTGTCAACGTCACGCCCGACAGCTTTTTTGACGGCGGCAAGCACAACACGCCGGAGCAAGCATACGAGCATGCCGTGGGATTGTTGCAGCACGGGGCCGACATCCTCGATATCGGCGGCGAGAGCAGCCGCCCGGGAAGCGAGCCCGTCAGCGAACAGGAAGAACTGGACCGCGTCTGCCCCGTCGTCGAGGCGCTCGCACAGCTTTCGAACATTTCCGAAGACCTGGACAATCCGGGAAACCGCAAGTTCTACATTTCCGTCGACACGGTGAAAGCCAAGGTCGCCCGCGAATGCATGCGGCTCGGCGCGCATATCATCAACGACATCAGCGCCTGCACCATGGACCCCGACATGCCCGCCGCCGTCGCCGACACGGGAGCCTCCGTCGTGCTGAACCACATGCGCGGGAGCTTCGGCAAAATGCAGCAGGACTTCAAGCCCTACAACAACGTGGTACAAGAAGTCCGCGAAGAACTGCTCGTCCAAGCCGAAAAGCTGATGGCGCTGGGCGTGAAAAAAGAAAAAATCTGCCTTGATCCGGGCATCGGATTCGGGAAAACGGTTCAGGACAACATTGACCTGATGAAATCCGTGGAAAATTTTCTCGATGATGGCTATCCTGTACTGGTCGGCACATCTCGAAAATCTTATATTGGTAAAATGAGTGGCCTCGAAAAGAGCGACCGTCTGATCCCGACCGTCACAGCGGGAATCGTCGCCGCCCTGGGCGGAGCGAGCATCATTCGTGTGCACGACGTACTCGAGGCCAAGGAGTCCATGCTCTACCTGGAGGCGCTGCAAAGCGATGGTTCTATTTAAGCTGTTCGACATCATCGACGTTCGCATGGCGGATATCCTGGATATCCTCCTCATTACCATCATTTTGTATTACGTATTCCTCCTGTTCCGCGGGACACGCGCCGTACAGATGATTTTCGGCGGTCTCCTGCTCATCCTCGCCTGGCTTTTGGCTCAGTGGTGGGAACTCAACACCTTGGTATGGTTGCTGAGTAACCTCGCGACCATGGGTATCGTCGCTGTCGTCATCCTGTTCCAGCCCGAAATCCGAAGCGCCCTCACGCGAATCGGCCAGTCCGTGAGCCAAGCAAACCTCCGCAGCATCTTTTTCCACAGCAGTGGCCTTGACGGCGTGACCGAAGCCATCTGCAGCGCCGTCCAGGATTTGGCCAAGAACAAGTTCGGTGCCCTGATCGTCCTCGAAAAGCGAGTCGGCCTCCGCAACTATGAAGAGACCGGCGAAATCCTCAACGCCAAAATCAGTTCCAGACTGTTGCGCTCGCTATTCTTCCCCAATTCCGCCTTGCACGACGGTGCCGTCATCTTGAACAGCGAATGCATCGTCGCAGCCGGATGTATCCTCCCTATGCCCACAGGCAACGCCGAGGGCGATGCCGGTTACGGTATGCGTCACCGCGCAGCGAAGGCTCTTGCCGCAGAATGCGACGCCATTGTCATCGTCGTATCCGAAGAAACCGGTGGCATCTCCATCGCCTACCGCAACACTCTGCGCCGCAAGCTTTCCATCAAGGAAGTGGAAGCCGAAATCAAGCGTCACTGGAAAGACTTGTTCGACGCCAACAAGATTTCCAACCTCGAAGACAACTAAACTTTTAACATGGAACCCGTATTGTGAAGAACGAAGAGCATTCCGACATTAACGAACAGCAGAAAAAAAGCCGCAAGAAGAAGAACCTTGTCATTCTCGCATTGATGTTCCTTTTGCTGCTCTGCCTTTTTATTGTGCAATGCCACCTAGAAAAGATGAAGCAGGACGCACTGCGCAGGCAGCAAGAGACCGAGGAAGAAGCGCGCCAGAAGTTCATTTTGGACAGCCTCCGCGCTCTGGAAATGTATAACGACAGCGTGCTCAACGCCAAGCGCATCGCCGACAGCATCGCCCAGGCCGAAGCCGCCCGTATCGCGGACAGCATCCGCATCGCCGACTCCCTCGCCGCGCTCAAGGGAAATACCAACTGGGACAGCCTGCGCCATGTGCGCGACAGCCTCAAGCATATCCAGGACTCTCTCGCCGCTCTTGAAAAGGCCCGCGCCGATAGCCTCGCGCGTATTGCCGACTCACTTGCCGCCCTCGAAAAAGCCCGTCTGGATTCCCTCGAGAAAAAGCGCATCTTAGACAGCATCCGCGCCGCCGACCAAGTTCCGCCAAACGCAGAAATCGTTCCGCCCGCCGGTAGGTACTACGACCCCATCAAGCTGAAGGTCAAGTGCGACGAAATCAAGTGCAAGACTTACCTCTCCGTCGGTGACACACTGCACCCCGTCGATGCAAGCAAGGCCGTGGACTACAACAAGACCGGCAGCGTATTCTTCCAGGCCGAGGACTCCGTCGGCAACCGCACCAAGTGGGAAGAAGCCAAGTACGACATGGCCTCGGACAACATCTGCGGCAAGAACGCCTACCCCGTGCCCGTCGGCGGCAAGACCGTCTGCGTAGACGCCTACGAATACCCGAACGTCGCTGACGAAAATCCGAAGGATATGGTCAGCCGCGAAGAAGCCGCAGCCCTTTGCGAAAAGGAAGGCAAGCACCTCTGCTCGCTGGAAGAATGGCAGGCCGCCTGCCGTGGCAAAGACAAGACACGCTATTCTTACGGCGACACCTACAAGCCGAGCAAGTGCAACACCAACACGAACGCAGCCAAGCGCAACGGTCGCAAGGAACAGTGCCGTAGCTGGTGGGGCATGTACGACATGAACGGCAACCTCTGGGAATGGACTTCTACCACGCACAAGCAACACCCGGACAAATACCTAGTCGCCGGCGGTGCATGGAATACGAACAACGGAAGCCACTGTGGCGAAAGCAAGTTCAGTTTCTACCCACAGAATCAGTACCCGAGTGTTGGGTTCCGTTGCTGTAAGTAGGAAGTAGACTGTAGGAAGTTGTTGGTGGTTAAGCTTTGTCATTGCGAGGGGCAAAGCCCCGAAGCAATCTCTGACAGTCATCTAAAAGGTATGAGGTCGGGGCTAAAGCCCCTTTGAGGTGTGAGGTTTCTATACTCATTGCTCACTGCTCACGGCTCTATCAATTCCACATGCAGGTGTTCTTTCGCGCCGCGTTCCCAAAGCACCCTGAACCGTGGTCCCAGTCGTTCCGTACACGATTCCACGATTTGCTTCCTGAGCTTCATGGGAACATCGACTATGCGGAAATCTATGGCCGCATTGAAATAATGCTTTGAATTTCGCGCGTGGTAAGGGTAATCGTTGCCACTGGTGATAACTGGCGTATAGTCGTCCCCCACCACAACATGGTAAACATGAATAACCTTAAGCCCGGCAGAATCCATGGCCGGCAGCAAACTTTCCAGATAAACCCCCGGCTTTTGCCGAGTCCGTTGAATGAGCAAATTGTGAACGCGTTTGCCGTTAATCGGCTTCATCTGCAAATGCCGATAATATTCCTCCGGGCTCCATGTCGCCAGCGGATCCTCCGGTGGTTCGAACTTCGGGATAGGCCGATCGTTTGTCTTGACTAGCCAGTAAGCGCCCAAAAGTAAAAAAATCACCAAAATCGGAGCAATTAGATAAACATATCGCATTTTCACAATCAAAAATACTATTTTATTGGCATGAAACAGAAAATCCTTATTATCGCTCTTCTTCTTTTGTCCGTCATGTTCTTCGCCTGCAGCAAGGAAACTCCGAATTTCATCGGTTACTGGCAGGGTGAAGCCAACATGGTATTCGAAGTCCTCACCGAAAACGGCATGGACTACATCATTCGCAACGTGAATGGCGACCTGAACGCCACAATCGTAGACGACACGCTCCGCGGCAAGAACTCGCTCGACATGGAATACAAGATGGCCGTCAAGGGCGACTCCGCATACTACACGTTCAGCGGCATCGTCACTGGTTACGCCCGCATCTCCAAGCAGAAGTACGACGAAATTCTCGCCGGCCAGCAGGGCGCTTCTAACGAATAAGCAAATGCGCATTTAAAAGGCTCCGGGCCAACCCCGGGCCTTTTTTTGGTATCCAGAAATTATTAAGGATTTTCGTTCAGGATTTCAAGAACGAGTTTTTCGACCATAGCTTCGCTCGGAGCTCCGCTCCACACGCGCTTGATATAGCCATTCCCGTCTAGTAACATCAGAGTCGGCACCGCACTAATCCCGTACCTGCGCCACAGGCTCTGGTCGGCATCGCGGTAAAGCGGATAAGGGGACGCATGCTGCGTATTGTAGAACTGATTCAACACGCTCACGGATTCGTTCGCAACACCAATGACTTCGAGACCCTTCGACGAATACTTGTTATAAACACTCGCAAGCACCGGAAGCGTCTTGCGGCACGGGCCACACCAGGTCGCCCAGAAATCGAGCAACGTCGCCTTGGGTTTGGTCAACCGCTTGTCCCCGTTCTGGTAAAAGTTCTTGCCGAACTCGGCAATCTTGCTGCCAATAGCCGAACCCGTCAAGCTGCTGATGTCGTCGGGCCTCTCAGTGAGTTTTGCGTCTTTCTTGACCCGTTTGCCCTCGTGGATATACTCGACAGACATTTTCTGCCCAGCCTTGCCCTTGGAAACAATGTTCTGCAGTTGGGCTACCGATTCCAATTTCTTTCCACCGATACCAATAATCGTATCCCCTGCAGCAAGGCCTATCGAAAAGCAACCCGAATTCGGGTGCACACCAACCACGGCAAGCGCAAGATGGTTTTCATACTGGGTTTTCTTGAACGTGACACCAAGCCAAGGAGCAGCAAACCCGACACTCGAAAAAGCAAGCGCCACAAGAGAAGCTTTGAACAAACTATTCATTCTACAAAGTCCTAGAAGAAATATATCGAAAAATCAAAATACGTCATGAAGTTCGCCGCCCTCGGAATCAATTCGGCATCTTTTTCCGGGACCGGTTCACCAAAGATGTAGGTCAAACGGAATGCAAGACGACACAAGAAACTAGCCTTGTCAAAAAAGAGCATGTCGCGGCCATACCCAACAGAAACGCGAGGCGGATGATAATATTCATCAAAACTTTCAAAGGCGACGACCGAGGCTCCGAGCAGTATAAAATCATCATGGTGAGACGTCATCAAGTCCCCCGTGAAGAATAACCTCCAATCTAGGCCCGCCTCGTAAAGTGGCTGAGTAACAATAGAACCGGCAAAAACATCGATTGAATGATTCTTATGGAGCCTGTATTCCGCAGCAAGCGAGCCACCAAAACCGAAGGTGTTCAAGTAAAATGCCGGAGAAAAAGTCGCACCAAAACGCCACGTGGGCAACTCAGGTGCAGAAGCCGCAGCCTTCGCCGCAGGGTCCTCCAAAAAATACGACGCAAAACTGGAGCCCGCAAGCACCATGAGGAGTAAAATTATTTTATTTACAAATTTCATTTTTTCGGATTACGGTCGTCAAATTCAGCAATGGAGCAGTAGCCTTCGGAAAGCAAGGCATCTTCGAGTTCAAGGCGCATCGCATGTGCAGCCATCCAGCGGAACGCGACCACAGAATAGCACTGGACTGCATCAACGCCCATCTTGAGCAGGTCGAAAATCTTGTAACCGCTGTCGATGCCGCCGCAAGCGATCACGCTCATCTGCGGATAGTGCTCGCGAATAAACTTCACGTTCCAGACCATGTTCTCGTAAAGAGGACGGCCCGAAAGCCCGCCGCAATCGCCATCGGCACGCAACGGATGCAAGTCCTCTCGCTTTGTCTGCGTTCCCAGTTCGCTGATTTTCGCCGTCGGGTAAGTGTTGCCGATAATGACGCCGTTCACCCCGGTACGCACGAGCATATCCATAATCGCCATCAGGTGGCGTTCCGACATGTCCGGGCTCAGCTTGGCATACACGGCCTTGCGTAACCCTTGGCCATTGCGGAACTTCATGATTTCCCCGAACAACTTCTCGGAAAAGCTCATGTCCAAATCCACACGGTTTTCACCGGTATTGGGGCAGCTGACATTAATTTCTATATAATCGCCCGCCTTGTAGGCAATGGAGAAACTTTCAAGGATGTCCTTGAGTTTTTCCTGCTCGTCGGTAATGCCAGGCGTCTCTGCGACGGAAATCCCCACGCTAAGCCCTGCCCTGTGCGCCGCCACCAGTTGGGAATCAACCCGTTTGGCAATGACCTCGACACCCTCGTTGTTCAGCCCCATGCTGTTATAAATGGCGCGGTCGTTTTCCAGAAAACCGATTCTCGGGCGGTGTGTGTTCCCTTCGCGGAAATGGCGCGTCGCCGTACCCACGGTAATACCGCCAAACCCGACGTTCGCATAGTCCTTGATGCGATTTGCCGTCTTGTTCGCTCCAGCGGCAAGGATAATCGGAGCGCTCATGTAAATGGAATTGCTATGGTCCGCAAACGTCACCACCTTCTTGAGCACCTTGCTCTTGGACGGCCTTCCGCCCAAAAACGGGATGAACGGAGCGAGCCGGGCGACATGCTTGAACGAGTCGTGCCTGAATTCGGGATATTTATGGAAAATCCTGCGAATCAGGGCCAGCATCTTGTCGCCAGACCGTAAATAATATTCGTGATTGATGCAATCAAAAGCCATAATAAGTAAATTAGATAAAAAAGAGCGAAAAAACCATGAAGAACGAACTGGAAAGAAATATAAACCAATCTATTCCACGCTACTTGGACCTGCTGAAGGCCCTGGTCAGCATTCCCTCCATCAGTTTTGACAATTTCGACCAAAAACACGTCGAGGATTCGGCGAATGCAGTCAAAAGCCTTTTTGAAAAAGCCGGGTTCCGGAATATCCAATTTTTGCGACCGCCCAGCGGACGCGCCACCGTCTACGCCGAAAGTTTGACATCGCCGGACCAGCCGACTGTGCTGCTCTACGCGCACCACGACGTGCAACCGCCCATGCGCACCGAGCTCTGGGACACGCCCCCCTTCGAAGCAATCGTCAAGGGAGACCGCATTTACGGGCGTGGCACCGCCGACGACAAGGCGGGAATCATCACGCACCTCGCCGCCACGGAACAGGTCCGCAACCTGCTCGGCAACAAAGGACCGAACCTCAAGTTTATCATCGAAGGCGAAGAAGAATCCGGCAGTGCCGGTTTTGCCCAAATCCTTAAGGAAAATGCCGAACTCCTGAAATGCGACGCCGTGATTGTCGCAGACCTCGGCAACTTCGCCAAGGGAACGCCCTCCATTACCACGACACTCCGCGGCATGAGTGCCATCTCGGTTACGCTCCGCGCCACGAAGGCTCCGCTCCATTCCGGTTCGTGGTCCGGCCCCATCCCCGACCCGGGCCAGGCACTCTGCAAGATGATCGCAAGCCTCACGGACGCAAGCGGCAACATCCTCATCCCGCATTTCGAAGACAAACTTGTCAAGCCGACCCAAGAAGAACTGGAATCTTACAAGAGCCTCGGCATGACCGAAGCGGTATTCCGCAACGATGGTGGCGTTCTAGACAACGTTGTCTTACACGTCCCTGAAAGCGAATTGCTGATTTCGCTCTGGCGCAAGCCGAGCATCGTCGTCACGGCGATGGAAATCGGTTCCCGCAAGAATGCGGGCAACGTGCTCCAAGACAGCGCCTACGCACGCATCGGCATACGCCTCGCGCCAGGCATGGACGCCGAAGAATGCACCGACATGCTCATTGACTTTTTGAGGGAACGCGTCCCGAACGGCATGGAATTCCAGGTCGAACGCGAAGACGGCGCGAACCCCTTCGTTACCGACACCGGGCACCCCTTCTTCAAGAAGATGAGCGAAGCCATGGGTGACGCCTACGGTGCGCCTACGAAGTTCATCGGCTGCGGAGCGAGCATCCCGGGCGCGGAGCTTTTCCGCAATACGTTCGGCGACATTCCCATTTTGCTCACCGGCCTCGAAGACCCGGAATGCAACGCCCACGGGGAAAATGAAAGCCTTTACCTGCCCGATTTCGAGCACGGAATACTTGCCGAGACTTTATTCTTCGCATCCATCGCCAAGGAGGGAAAATGAGAAAAAGACTGGTCGTACTCACCGGTGCCGGAATCAGCGCCGAATCTGGACTCCGCACATTCCGCGGCAACGACGGCATGTGGGAACACGAAAACATCGAGGACGTCTGCACACCCGATGCACTCCGTCGTGACCCCAAGCGAGTCAAGGACTTCTATAACTTCTTGCGCAAGGGCCTGCCCGAGCACCAGCCGAACGCAGCGCACATCGCGCTCGCCAAACTGGAAGAACGCCTGGGCGACAAGTTCCTGCTCATCACCCAGAACGTCGACGATTTGCACGAACGCGGCGGCAGCAAAAACGTGTTGCACATGCACGGCGACCTGATGAAACTCCGCTGCACCCACGCGGGCCACGAGTTCGAATTCCGGGGCGAAGAAACCATGGATACGCGCTGCCCCATTTGCGGGAGCCCCGTGCGCCCCGACATCGTCTTTTTCGGGGAAGTCCCGCTCTACATGGAAGAAATCCAGGATGCCCTGCGGAACTGCGACGAGTTTGCCTACATCGGGACAAGCAGCGTCGTCTACCCAGCGGCAGGATTCAAGAGCTTCGCCAAGAGCTGCGGCGCAAAAGTCACATGCCTGAACCTCGAGGTTCCCGATAACGACCCCTACACCGATGTCGTGATTCAAGGGAAGGCAACAGAAGTCGTCCCCAAATGGGCGGAAAAGTTTGAGTAGTTAAGGGGGAAGTCCCCTACTCCACTAGTGCGAAGCAGCTCGTTTCGTGTTGTGCGGAATTGTCGGCAAACACTCGCGGCGGGACTTGGGCCGAACGGCACATCGCCTGCAATTCGGCATTGCCGCTGGCGCACTTTTCGCAACGGTCGGCAAACCGGCAGCCTAATGCAAAATCTCTCGGATGCGGTACGCTCCCCGGAATGGATTTCATGGTCCGCATGTCGCCATGGCTTTCGGGAATGGCGGCCAACAGGCCCTGCGTATAGGGATGCATCGGACTATCGATGACATCGCGGACAGGGCCCGTCTCTACGATGCGCCCCGCATACATGACCGCAACGCGATCCGCATACTGCGAGACAATTCCCATGTTGTGCGTAATCAGAAGCACTGCCGTACCGGTCCGGCTCGCCATATCCTTGAGCACGGCAAGCACCTGGGCCTGCACGGTCACGTCAAGGGCGGTCGTCGGTTCGTCGGCAATGATAATCTTGGGCTTGGGCAGCAGAGCCATCACGATGCACACGCGCTGCAACATTCCGCCGGAAAGTTCGTGCGGATAAGCATCCAGAACTCGGTCGATATCTTTGAAGCCCGCCAGAACGAGCATTTCGCGGATGGAGGCAAGGCAACTTTTTTCGTCGGTCGCACTACCGGACTTTTTTGCACAAAAGCGGAAGACTTCGAGCAACTGCTTCTTGATGGTCACCACGGGATTCAACGCCTGCATGGGTTCCTGGAAGATGCAAGCGATTTCGGAACCACGGATTTTCTGCAAATCGGCCAGCGGAATTTTTGCCAAATCCAGCGAAGCATCGTTCCCCTCGGCAGCCTCCGAACGATAAAGAACGGAGCCATCGACAATGCGGACGCTCGGCTGCGGCAACAAACGGAGTATTCCCATGGCGGTCACGCTTTTTCCGCAACCCGACTCCCCCACCAGCGCAAAAAATTCGCCGGGATAGATGTCGAAGCTGACCTTGTCGGTCACCTGCAGCGGCGGGATGCCATCGCGCGGCGTCCCGTTTTTATCAAAACCGAACGCAA
>JAEEGJ010014759.1_pt1 | contig 18432 bp, 13 predicted proteins | sample 8958761 | NCBI WGS metagenome assembly JAEEGJ01 (sample SAMN16246546, study PRJNA631951) | gut metagenome | biome: gut microbiome; feature: rumen; material: RS-attached | host: Bos | place: Iran: Karaj | collected 2018-10
TCGCGATCCTTGCCCCAGTAGAAGGCCCACCACTTGCCGGCCTTTTTGCCGGTCACGCCCGAACAGTTGTTGTTGAACTTGGTGGGCGGCTTGATTTCACCCAGGTTTGACTTGGTGTCGTAATCGAGGTCAGCACGGTAGGCGGGCCAGGTGTAGGCATCCCCCTCCGCTGCGGTGGCCGTAGCCCCCATCCCGGCCGCGAGCGCTGCCGCGGCAATCCATCCCATACACTTTTTCTGCATAAATACACTCCTGATTTGTGCTGTGTAAGAAATAGATTTATAGGGGCCTAAATCCTAGTTTTTTGCCCCTCCGGCGTGTAGATTCCGTGTTGAAAGTGTGTAAAAATAATAGTATAAATATGTAAAAATACCTAAAAATACGTTTAAATAGTGAAATTTTGTGTAATATTTATTTGTACAGCCGTAGCCAAATTTGCGAAAAACACAAGAAGGTCAAAATTGCTGCCCGTGGGGCTTGATTCCCGTTGCAGAAAAATATAACTTGATATGACGGAGGTTTAGGGCTTATATGAAGGAGCAAAAATTTCTTTTTTTCCTGGTGGTGGCTTTCGTGCTTGCTATCACCTCCTGCGGGGACGACGATTCCGGCTTTATTGCCCACGATGACGATTCTTCCCTGGAAGATGATTCTAGCGATTCCGATGGCGATGAGGGTTCTGGCGATTCCAAGAGCGGTTCCAGTTCCAGCAAGAAAGGCTCCAGTTCCAGCGAATCATCTTCTAGTGCGGGGTCGTCTTCATCGAGATACATCTATGATGTTTCTAAGATTGAGAAGGGAACGTTTACTGACAAGCGCGACGGGCGCGAGTACAGGACCATTACTGTTGATGGGATGACCTGGATGGCGGAGAACCTGAACTACGCGCCGGCATCTAGCCTCGGTTGCCACGAAGGCGATAATAAGGACTGCACCAAGTATGGAAGAATCTATACCTGGGGCGAGGTTATGGACTCTACAAAATCCTATTGTGGATACAACATAGTTTGTGACCAGCCTCTCCAGGGAATCTGTCCGGATGGATGGAGAATTCCGACGAGGGGGGATTGGCTGGCCCTGCTTAATAAGTTATACGGATCGGTTCCCTCATTCTACGAGTATAAGGGGTTGGCTCCGGCTCTATTTTCTAAGGATAACGCATCGAGTTATCAGGGGACCGATGATTACGGGTTTACCGTTGCCATTCCCGAAAAGGGGACGAATAAATCGGCTGCGTTAAATTTCTTTACGGCTACACAGACCAAATGGGGTGATGAAGATATCAGACCGTATTTCATGATATTTGACTCAAAAAATATCAAAGACAAGTCGTTTTTGGAGTATGCGTATCCTGCAGCATTGCGGTGCATAAAGGGAGACTTGGTTCCCGATCTAAATAATCCTACGACGACATTCGGAGTCCGTGGCGAGGACCGGAAGGTGTGTAATGGCGCTGAACCAAACAGTTCGCTTTCTACCCGAGCCTGCAACAAGAATGGCGAAAATAAGTGCTTATACGAAGACGGTAGTTTGAAAATCAATGGCAAGTATATGTATCTCGAGGCTAACGGCAAGAAGGCGTGCCCCTTCGGATGGCATATCCCGAGTGCTAGCGAGTGGGGAGAGCTTCTCACTTATGTCGGTGGCAAGTGCTTTGCCGGGTTTACGCTCAAGGCGCAGGAAGGCTGGGGTGACGACTATGCCTTTGACGCATTTGGTCTCGGCATTAAGCCCACGGATGGCGATGAGGCTAGGTTCCTGATAGGGGGGAGCAAGAAGGGCGAAATAACGGGAAGTGTCGTATTCGCGAAGGGCTCGAATATCGCGACATTCAAGGACGATACCGCGAACGTGTCCGGCCTGCTCTGTATGAAGGGGCGCCTCAAGGACGATACCTTGAGTTACATGAACCCCGAACTCGAGTACGGAGAATTTACCGATAGCCGCGATAACAGGACGTACAAGACCATAAATATCGGGCATACCAAGTGGATGGCGGAGAACCTGAATTTTGAGACGGACAGCAGCGTGTGTTATAAAGGAAACCGCGATGTAAATTCGTTCTCGTGCATGCGCTATGGAAGGTTCTATCGGCATGAAGATGCCATGACGGCCTGCCCTGCAGGTTGGCGCCTACCCACAAAGGAAGACTTTGATACGTTGGTGTATATAGCGTCTAATAATAAGAAAGCCCGCTATCTGGTGTCCCAGGAGAATGATACCTACAAGGGAACGAACAGTTCGGGATTCTCGCTAATAATGATGGGGTATATGTGGAATGGCCGGGATTCTTTTGGTGATACGGCCACCTATCTGTGGTCAAGTACGGAACTCAACGATTCCCTTGTATACACTTTGTCCGCCTATAGAGTTGGTTATGCGGATTCTGCGTTTGTTTCTAAGGCGAACGCCATAAGGGATACAAAGTTTAACGTCCGCTGCGTGAGCGAAGAGAAAGTGGTGTACGGATACAAGGGTACATACGGTACGCTTGTCGATGAACGCGATGGCCATGAATATAGGACCGTAGAAATCAACGGCACGACATGGATGGCGGAAAACCTCAAGTATGTATCGGATAATAGCCTCTGCAAGAAAGATTCCTGCGATATTTACGGACTGCACTACACCTACCCGTTTGATTCGACGGGGTCCATCTGCCCGGATGGCTGGCATGTCTCGACTACTGCGGATTGGGATAGCCTGCTCGCTTATGCCAAGGCAAATGATTCGGCGACATATGCCATCGATTTGAGATACACGTTCAGCTGGCCTTGGTACAACCAGGGTACAGATAAGTACGGTTTTGCCGTTATCCCGAACACCTGCTACCAGGATCATGAGGGCTACGACATGGTCAATGTCAGGGACGAGGCCGTGGCGTGTATCGGAGCAGAAGATGTCGATAACGATGCGGGCTACTACTACATCATGTCGTCGAACGGAGTCAATGACGTGCGCAAGACCGTCTTCAAGAGGCCTGTTCGTAAAAGCGATAACAACCGCTTCCGCTTCGGAATCCGCTGTGTCAAGGACTAGTAGATTTTAGAACTTGAATAGGGCGCCGAAGCGCATCTGTCCGTCGCGTACGCCATCGTTGTCACCCACGTCCATGATGGTCGCGAGGTCGAACTGCAGCACATCCGAAATCATGAAGCCGATACCGAAGTCCGCTTCGTTGCGCTTGCCCGTCTGGTCGTAGAGGTAGCCGAGGCGGAGCGCCACGGTGTTCGCGTAGATGAATTCGAGACCGGTGTTGAACACGCCCTGCAACAGGGAATTCTTGAACCTCTCGAATCCGTGACCGCCACGTTCGGGGCGGAACAGCGACTTCCAGCTACTGATATAGAACGGCTCGGGGTCACCCTTGTCGTCGTCGAAAACGACTTCGCGGTTGTAGTCTGCGGCAATGGTGAGCCTGTAGTCGGCAAGCGAGAGAATCTCGTACGAAAGCCCGAGGCGCCAGGTAAGCGGAATCGGGTCCTCGATGGTCTTGTCCACGTAGTACACGCTCGGGCCGATGTTCGCGAGCACGAGGGCGAAGTTTAGTTTGTTTATAAACAGGTCCTTCTTGAGTACGCCGATATCGAAGGCGTAGCCGAAGGTGGTTGCTTCCTCTTCGCCGGCACCCGCGCCGGAGCTTAGGTCGGAATAGAACAGCTTGATGGAGAGGCCCAGGCCCCAGTTGTTCGGGAAGCGCGTGCCGTAGCTTACGCCGCCCACGATTTCGGAACTGTTGTAGGCCACCAGGTCATCGGCGTCCACGTCGCCCGAGACGACGGTCGAACCGAAGCTCACGAAGTTCACGAAGAATCCGAGCGTTCCCCATTCTGCAACGGGGACGGTCATGCCGCCAAAGAGGTGGTAGAGGTCGGGGATGTTCAGTACCGGCAGGAGCTTTTCGTAGAAGGCGCTCAGCTGGTAGTCGGCATCCTTGTAGATTTCCATGCCGTTTGCGGTGCTGAACCACACGTCGTTACCCTGCGGCAGCACCTTCCACACCTTGTTCGTGGAAAGTCCGTTGCCGGAGTGGAAGTGGAGCCATTCGTCCTCTTTCTTGACGCTGCCTTCCTCTTCGGCGACACCGCGTTCAAGTTCCGCCTTGCGCCCGCTTGCGGTCGCGTAGTCGGGGAGGTGGCGCCACACGCCCTTGTCGGTCGCAATCCAGATGTGGCCCTTCTGGTCCACCGAGATGTCGTTCACCACGTTGCCGTCGAACTGCACCTGTTCCCACTTGCGCAGGTTGAAATGGCTGAGGCCGCCCTTGTGTGCCGCCCATACGTGTGCGGAACTGTCGACGGCGAGTGCGGTCGGGTGCAGGTCCATGATGCCGTCCTCTTCGTTGAAGAGGCTCCAGCGGTCCTTGTCGTTCACGCTCTTCTTGGGCACGAGCCTTGCGATGCCTGCGCCATCGACGGCGACAAACAGTTCCTTGCGGCTTTCGGACCACGCGAGCGCGTTAATCTTTTGGCTCGGGAGCACCTTGCCCTTCTGCTCGAACTGGCCATTGCGGTAGAGGAACAGCCCGTTGTCGGTGCCTATCCAGAGCGATGCTCCCTGGTTCACGAGTGCCGTGATGCGGTGGCTCCCGATTTCGTCTTCGTAGTTCTTCCATGCCTTGCCGTCAAAGCGGTAGAGCGTCTTCGGGGTGCCTACCCAGAGCTTTTCGGTGCGGCTCTCGTAGAGGAGCGCCGTGATGGTGTCCTTCACGATGAGGTTCCACGGGATTTTCACTTCCACCACGTGCGATTCGTCGTCGGCGTTCTTGATGTCGTTGAATTTCTTGACCTGGCGGGTGTATTCGTCGATCCCGCGTTCGGTGCCCGCGAAAACGCGCACGGCGTCTTTCACCTTCGCGTTGCCCTGCAGCGTCACGGTGTGGTAGTCCACCCACTGTTCGCTGTCGTACTTGAGGATTCCGTTCACGGTCCCTGCCCAGAGTTCGCTCTTGGAAAAGAACCCGTTCTTGGCACGGCTTGCCATGTTGGTAAAGTGCGGGGTTGTCTTTGCGTCGGCGGGGAACGAAACCTTCCATTCGTCGGCAAGCGGCCCGAAGGCTAGGCCTGCGGGGTTGTAGTACATGGCGGTTGCGTCGTCGGCCAGCGCTGCACCCACTTCGCCCATACCGAGCTGGCGTGCGCCAACGGGCATTTCGAGCGTGATGATTGCTGAACCTGCGGCAAGCGAGAGTGCTGGTGCAAAAAGGAGCGCGGAAAGTAGGTTGCGTGGCGTGTTAAACAAGTTGCCTCCAGTCCGGAACGTCGTAGCTGCTTCCGTGCGTGGGGAGTACCGCCTTCCAGCCGGACTTGCTCGGGTTTTCCCAGGGCTGCTTGGGCAAGAGCTTGCAGTCACATCCGAGTACGTAGGGTGGCAGGATTTCGGCGTGGTTTCTAATCTGTTCGCGGGTAATGAAATTTTCCTCGTGGACGAACTTCACGTATTCCTTGCCCTTGGGGCCAAGTTCTATGCGGTAGGTGACGGTGCCGTTCTGGTCGCCCTCGTCGATGGTCCTGATGGTTTCCTCGATGCTCTCGTTCCACTTGTCGAGGTATTCCTTCCTCTGTTCGGGCGTGAGGTTTATCTGTGTCTCGAGCCAGGCGCGTATGGAATTTTCGGAGGGCTTTACTGCGGTAATGGATTCCCTTGCCGGGCGGACCACCACGGCGTACTTGCCGGATACGTCAATGACCGGCTTGATTTCCTCTTTTTCGTCGGCGCTGTGGATGACCACGTACGCACCGATTCCTGCGAGGATTATGGACAGGAGTACGATAACGATGACAATGACGACAGAGAGCATAATCTTTCCCGTTCTATATTGCAATTCCTCTTTTTTTCAAAACTAGCATTTTTCTATCTTGTGGAGTAGGAGTTTTTATGTCAAAATTCAAGATTTTTATTGTTCTGTTGTTTTCTAGCGTTGTATGGGCGGTTCCGTTCAATATTGATGTGGTAAAAACCGGTGAAGGCGACGAGATTCGCGCAGGGCAGCTCATCAAGGTGCACTACAGGGGCTACCTGTATGCCGACATGCTTCACTATGACAGCCTGAAGGTCGCTGCGGCTCAGGATTCTATCGCGAAGGCGCAGGCGGATTCCATTGCTGCCGCTACGGCGAAGAAGGACTCGAAATCGAAGGCGAAGGACAAGAAGGCAAAGGCTCCGGTCGATACGGTTGCAGTCGCGGACAGTGCCGCGGTAGATAGCGCGCTTGTGGACGAGGCCTCGGCAGATACGCTTACTCCCTTTGCCGATACGTATGCAAGTGGCGAACCGCTCGAGTTCACGATTGGCGTGGGCCAGGTGATTGCCGGCTGGGACAAGGGTATTGTGGGAATGAAGGTGGGCGAGGTCCGCAAGCTTACAATCCCTTACGTGATGGCATATGGCGAGAATTCTCTCGAGGGCATTCCCCCGTATTCCGACCTGTATTTCGAGGTGGAACTTGTCTCTGCCGAAAAGCCGATGGAACCCGACGTGTTCCCGAAGGATGTGAACAAGCTCGCGTGGAAGGCGAAGGACAAGGGCCTCAAGATTTATGACGAGAAGGCGGGTACGGGCAAGCCTGCGATGGCGGGTTCTACCCTGAAGGTGCATTACACGGGATGGCTCGTGTCGGGCCGCAAGTTCGGCAGTTCCAAGGATTTGGGCAAGCCTTTCGAGGTGGTGCTCGGCGTGGGCAAGATGATCAAGGGCTGGGAAGCAGGCCTTGACGGCATGCGCGAGGGCGGTGTCCGCTGGCTTCGCGTTCCCCCTTCCATGGGGTACGGCGCGAGCGCGTTCACGATGATCCCGCCGAACTCTACGCTCGTGTTCCGCGTCGAGCTCGTGGAATCCATGGTGGACCCCGAGGTGGCGGCCAATATGGATTTCTTCCCCGATACGGCGTCGCTCACGTTCGAGAACGGTTCCGAGGGCCTGCGCTATGCGGTAATCCAGCAGGGCGAAGGCGAACCCGCCAAGGTGGGGGCAGCGGTGAAGGTGCATTACACCGGCTGGATGACCAACGGCTACAAGTTTGACAGTTCCCGCGACCGCGGGCAGCCCTTCGTGTTCCCGCTCGGGCAGGGCCGCGTGATTCGCGGTTGGGACCTGGGTGTCGCGGGCATGCTTCCGGGTGAAAAGCGTATCCTCGTGATTCCTCCGGGACTCGGCTACGGCAGTCGCGGCGCGGGCCCCATTCCGGGCGGCGCGACGCTCATCTTCGCAGTGGAGTACCTGGGCGAGTAATGCTTAAAATCCTGTCCGAAAAGCTGAAGGAATCCTTCGCGTCGGTACTTCCCGTTACGCTCATAGTCCTCGTGCTTTCGTTCACCCCGCTGGTGAGTTTCTCTACGAAGGAACTGCTCGTGTTTGCGGTGAGCGCGGTGTTCCTTGTGGTGGGAATCGGATTGTTTAACCTGGGGGCGGACCTTGCCATGACGCCGATGGGCGAACACGTGGGTTCGGGCCTTACCAAGTCGCGCAAACTCCTTTTGCTCCTTTCGGTGTGCTTCGTGATGGGCGTGCTCATTACGGTCGCGGAGCCTGACCTCTCCGTGCTTGCCGAGCAGGTGAAGAACGCGGTCGAACCGATGTTGCTTATCGTTACCGTGGGTATCGGAGTCGGGTTCTTTCTGCTCCTTGCCATCGTGAAGGTGGTTTGGAAGAAGGACCTCTCGACCATTATCATTTTCTTCTACATGGCACTGTTCATGCTGGGCATGCTCATGCTCACCTTCGGCAAGGAGCAGTTCGTGCCGCTCGCCTTCGATTCCGGCGGCGTGACGACCGGCCCCATCACGGTGCCGTTCATCATGGCGCTCGGCGTAGGTGTCGCCGGCGCCATCGGCGGCAAGAACGCGAACGAGAACAGCTTCGGGCTTATCGCGCTGTGCTCCATCGGGCCTATCATGGCGCTCATGGGTCTCGTGATTTTTTCGAAGGGCGACCTTACCTACAAACTTTCGCCCGAGAGCTATTCCATTGACGCAAGCCTCGGCGAGAACTTTATCCCGACGGTCGCCGCGGTCGCCCACGAGGTGCTTGTGGCCCTCGGGCTCATCGTGGTATTTTTCCTCGCCCTCCAGTTCGTGGCGCTCCGGCTTTCGCGCTCCAAGCTCGTGCAGATGTCGTTTGGCATCTGCTACACCTTCGTGGGGCTTGTCGTGTTCCTTACGGCGGTGACGGTCGGGTTCATGCCCGTAGGTTTTGAACTCGGGTGCAACCTCGCGAAGATGCCCCGCGCGCTTGTTGTTTCTGGCTTTGTCATCGGCATGGTGGTCGTGCTCGCGGAACCCGCGGTCCACGTGCTCAACAAGCAGGTCGAAGACATCACCGGCGGCCTCGTGAGCAAGCGTTCCATGCTCATCGCCCTCTCGGTGGGTGTCGGGCTTTCCATCGGGCTCTCGATGATCCGGATTATCGTGGGTTTCCCGATTATCTACTACCTCATTCCCGGCTACTTCATCTCGCTTGCGCTATCGTTCTTTGTGCCCAAGCTCTATACCGCCATCGCGTTTGACTCGGGCGGTGTCGCGAGCGGCCCGCTTACTTCGAGTTTTATTCTCCCGCTTTCTATCGGCGCGTGTTCCGTGATTCACGATGGAGGCGATTCCATACTGAGTTACGCCTTCGGGATTGTCGCGATGGTCGCGATGACCCCGCTCATTACCATCCAGGTGATGGGCTTCAGGGCGATTGCATCCAAGAAAATCAAGAACCGCCTGATGATGCGCCGCATCCAGGATGCCGACGACGAACAGATTATCGATTTTGTGTAGGTAGGCCATGGCAGAGGTTAAGAAGTCAAGCATTGCGAGAAGGCTTTACGGGCGGGCGAACGGGCGTTCGCGCGTGTCCATGAACCGCCTCAAGATTCTCGTGACCGTCGTGAATCGCGCAAAGGCAGATTTCTACATGGACCACATCCAGTCCTTCGGCGTGAACATGCAGATGCTCGTGTTCGGGCACGGGACCGCCCCGCGCGAGATTGCGACTGCGATGGGCCTTGCGGATTCCGAACGTGCGGTTATCTTCAGCGTCATTGGCGAGAACAACCTGCGCGCCGCCCTCGATAGCCTTGACGAGAAGTTCAATACCATTGCGGGGGGCAAGGGAATTGCCTACACTATTCCGATGTCGAGCATTATCGGCAAATCCATTTTCAACTTCCTGAGCGATAACCGCGATGCGGTACGGAGGAACGAAGCATGAGCGCATTCAACCACGAAGTCATCTTCTGCATTGTGAATACCGGATTCTCGGAAACCGTGATGGAAGCGGCGAAGGATGCCGGCGCCCGCGGAGGCACTATCCTGAATGCCCGCGGTACGGCGAACAAGGAGGCCGAATCGTTCTTCCACATTGCGATACAGCCCGAAAAAGAAATCGTGATGATTCTCGTGGACTCGAAAATCAAGGATGCCGTGCTCCACGCCCTCTACCAGAAGGCGGGCCTCGACACGATGGGGCAGGGAATCGCATTCTCGCTCCCCGTGGAAGACGTGGTCGGGCTTACCCCGTGGAAGGCGGTCGACAAAGACGGCAAGACCATCAAGATGCCCATATTCAAGAAGTCCAGCGAAACTGCCGAAGAAACTAAATAAAACGCCCAGCCTTTGTAGGGCATTCCTCCTTAACATTCAAAGCCTTGATGCGGATTTGCACAAGGCTTTTCACTTTTTGCGTTTTTTTTGAAAAATCATTTTACAACGGTTTTCTTTCTGACGATAAATAGACAGGACCTGTTTCACAAGGAGGAATCCTTATGGATAAAAACGGTAATGTCATGAAACACTTCGTCGTACTCATCCTTGCTTTCGCCGCCATGACTTTCGCGGAAGGGTTTCGCAACGGCACGGGGTTCTTTGTTAACTCCGAGTACATTGTGACGGCGTATCATGTCGTCGAAGATTACGACCACAATTGTTATTACGATATCCAGAATGATTCGTGCTACAAGGTGCATATCGTGGATTACGATGCTGAGACAGACATCGTTCTGTTGAAGTTGGATGAGGAGCCTGTCGAAATGCCTAGGGTATGCCGTATTGCTCACACCGAATTGCCTATCGGGGAAAGGCTGACGTCTTATGGTTACATTGAACCGTTTATTGACCATGATTTGACGATTGTCCCGATGAATATCCGTATGCAGTATCGGTATGACGGAAATTACAGCTATTACCGAGTGGATGGGACTCTGCGGCTTGGCATGTCTGGCGGACCTAATTTCACGAGGGATGGCCGAATTGGTGGAATGAGTAAGTCTATATCGAATATGGAAAGGAATACGAGCAACCTGGTAAAGTCTACTGAAGTGGTTCGTTTACTTCGTCAAAACGGTGTAAGGGAATATCCGAACACCAGGAACGTAAAAAAATGTGTTATCAGCATCGTGAACAGCATTAAAGTGTTCAAGTCTGCTCATGATGAATGGGGAGTATAGAATATGGCAGTTTTTGAAACGCTTTTTATCTTGACTGGGCTTCTTGTGGGCCTTACGTCGCGGGGAGGAATGTACTTATTCTTGCTTCCGCTAGCCGTAGTGGCATTCGTACTCGCCATTATGAACAGGCCGAGCCCAACGGGTTCCAGGGCAAAGAAAATCGTAAGCTCGATTTTATCGCTGGCATACCTTGTCGCGGTAATTGCCTGCCCGCTTATTTTTTTCCAAAGCGGTTCCAAAGAACGGCCCGAAGTTCCCCAAAAGGAGATGGCGGTTGCATCGCAGGCTTTAGATTGCAAGGACATGTCCGTTCTGGAAGATAAGGTGGATAAAATCCATTCCATGCTTGCCGACATGAAAGCGGAATACAGCCTGATTGGAAAAAGCGATCTGGAGCGAGTCAAGGCGGAAATCGCCATGCATGACGACGAATTGATTGAATGCGACCCCACAAAAGAGAAGGGCTGTATGGAATTCACCATTTATGGAACGGAACGCGACAGTACCAGGTTTTACTTGGTTTCCTTGCATTGGAAGTTGCCGAGATTCCAGGTTTATCCTAAATGGGTCCACCGGAAAATTATCAAGGGATTGCTGGGCGAGGACTTGACCGATGCCGACACGGTCCTTGATTCTAGACATTTGGGCGAAATTCATAAAAGAGCCCTTTACCGTCAGGTGGAAGCATACAAACGGTCCATTGAGTCCGAACTCAGGAATTATCCCGATGACTGGTACTATGACAGCGCCCGAACGGAAGTCGCCGCCACTCTCAAATACGAGCGCATAGACAGTATAGATGTCGCGTTTGATTCACTGTTGTGGACGACTTATTATATTTCGAATGCCGGCTATGATGCCGGTGCCGCCGGAGGATACTTTTACGAGTATCATCGGACATTCTCGAAGAGAGATGGGGCGCTGGTTGATTCCACTATTTTCAACCCGGATGAAAAGGAAAAGATTGTATCGCTTCTTCGCAAATATGCGGAAAAATACGATGCCCGTCCCAATGCCATCGGCATGGATTTCAAGCTGGAGCCTTCTTTCTTGAAGGACGGTGTCGGTTTTGACGGTTACTCTTTCGATATCGGCGAGCACACCCACGGTAGCGTGATGATCGTGGTGCCTTATGAGGAAATTCTGCCCTATATGCAAACTTGGGCCCGCCGGGAATTCGGTCTTACTGGAGATGGAGGTCCATAAAATTCTTTTACATAGAACGGCGTCTTTTTTATATAAATTTACGCCATGAACGTTCTCATTTATTTTCTGTTTGCACTTTCCGGGTTCGCTGGCCTCATTTACGAAGGTTCGTGGGCGCGGTACCTCAAACTCTTTCTCGGGCATTCCAGCTACGGCCAGGTGCTTACGCTCTGCATCTACATGGGCGGGCTTGCCATAGGCAGCTTTGTCGCGGGCAAGATGGTCGAGAAGGTGAGGCGCCCGCTGCTCGGGTATGCCGCGGTGGAACTTGCCATCGGGATTGGCGGTGTGGCGTATCACCCGCTGTACAATGCGCTCACAGGGTTCTTCTTCGATAGTGAGTGGGTGGCTGGTCTTGGGTTCACGGGTGCGGAAATTGCAAAGATTGTGCTTGCTACGGGTTCGACCCTCCCGATTGCGATTGCGGTAGGCATGACCTTCCCGTTCATTGCGGCGGGTCTCATGCGCAAGAGCGGCGCGGAGGTTTCGCTCCCGATGCTCTACTTTACGAACAGTTTCGGTTCCGCTATTGGCATCCTTTTCACGAGCTACATGCTCATTCCGGTTCTCGGGAACCACGTTACCTTGTGTGTAGCCGCTTCGATAAACTTCCTGCTTGCCGCTATTTTCGGGTATATTGGGTTTACCACGTCGCCGAACCACGAGGATGACGAGGATGAACTTCCAGGCGATGCCCCCGAGGGGGCAAGTGCTGCCCGCGAGCCCCTGAACGAGGACTACGCGGCGGAACATCACCTTGCGATGCCCCCGAAATCCACGTGGTTCTGGATTGCGGGCATCACCGGCCTCACTTCGTTTGTCTATGAAATCGTGTGGATTCGCCTGCTGAGCCTCTTGATGGGGTCGTCGAGCCACAGTTTTGACCAGATGCTTTCGGCGTTCATCCTCGGGCTGGCCATAGGCAGTGCCGTCTCGGGCAAGCTCCTGAAGAAGGATTCCCTCGTCGTGCTCTCGATGGCGCAAATCCTGATGGCGTTCTTCGCGCTGTGCACGCTGTACTTCCACAAGCCGTTCTGGGAGATGATGAACGAGGCGAACCAGATATTCAACCCCACGAACGACGGTTACGTTTGCTGGAGCCTCTTCAAGTATGCGCTCTCCGTGCTGTGGATGGTGCCCACGAGCTTCTTTGCGGGCATGACGCTCCCGCTCATTACGATTATCCTCACGCGCGCCTTCAAGAGCGAAGCCCCCATCGGGAAGGTCTACGGCTGGAATACGGTCGGCTCGATTCTCGGTTCTGCGGGTGGCGGGCTCATGCTGCTTCCGCTGCTGCAGCTCAAGGGCGCCCTCGTGTTCGCCGCGGTTCTCGACTTCGCGATAGGCTTCGCGTTGCTTGTCGTTTATCGCAAGCGCTTCCGCTACAGCGTGGCGTTCTACGTGATTTGCGCCTTCATGGTGCTGCCCTCCATCTTCGTGAACTTTGACCCGCACCTGATTACCTCGGGCGCGTTCCGTGCCTACAAGAACCTCCATCCGGACGAGAAAATCATTGTGCGCGATGGCAAGACGGCTACCATCAGTTTCCACGAATCCAATGTGCACTACTACATCAAGACGAACGGCAAGGCGGATGCGAGCCTCGGCAAGGACCGCTCGCGCCCCATCGAGGGTGACGAACTGACCCAGGCCGCGACCGCGTTCATGCCCATGGCCGTGAAGGATAAGCCCTACGATGCCGCGATGGTTGGCTTCGGGAGCGGCATGGGCGCGCACTACCTGCTTGCCGACCCGCTCCTGAAGGATTTTGACTGCGTGGAAATCGAGCAGGAGATGATGGACCTCGCGAAGGGATTCTACCCGTGGAATTCCCGCGGTTACGATGACCCGCGCATCCATATCTACATCGACGACGCGCAGACGTTCTTCCTCACGAACCGCCGCAAGTACGACCTGATGATCAGCGTGCCCTCTAACCCGTGGGTATCCGGCGTGGCAAGCCTCTTCAGTCACGAGTTCTATACCAAGATGCGCCGCTACATCAAGCCGGGTGGCCTGTGGGTGCAGTGGATACAGACCTACGAGTTCAATGACCAGCTGTTCCTGAACATCTTGAAGGCACTCGATGTCGCGTTCCCGTACGTGAGCCTGTACAAGGCGCCGGAGGAACCCGACATCATCATTATCGCAAGCGACGAGCCCGTTTATCAGAAGGCGATTTCGCGCTTCAGCACCGATTCAACGCTCGTGAAGGAATTCAAGCGCATCCACCGCGACCCGGAATTCTTCGGCGAACAGAACTTCCTGTTTACCTCCAAGATGGTGCAGTCGCTCATGGATGGTGTGGCCCCGAACAGCATATTCACCCCGATGGTTGACAACAAGGCGGAGGAAGCCCGCTTCGTACATTCGCAGGCGCATATCGTGCAGGTGTTCGACAGCTGCGAAGTGTGCTGGCCCGAATACCTCGATTCCGCCGAGAACGCGTTGCGTCGCCCTGCCCGCGTGAAGCAGATGATGCAGAATGCGGCTGACCCGTACAAGCAGCTCGCGCTGAACGCCTACCTCGACGACGTGCAGGCGAAACTCGATTCCGCGAGGGGCTTCACGGTCAAGGAACCCGATTCCGTTTCGGAACTTTCTGCGATGCCCGCATTGCCTGCCGCCGCGGAAGGTTCGCTTCTGTGGACCAAGTTCCGCATAGACTATATCGAGTGGATTCGCGGTGTCCCGCTGGAAGCCCGCGATACGAACGAGGTCTATGTGAAGGTCCGCAGGCTTGTGGACGAGGGGGCCTTCCCGGCTTCGTTCGTGGACGAGTTCAACATCATGGAATGCGCCCGCACGAGGGACTACCATACGGCCGCGCGCCTCGTTGCAGGTTTCTACGAGAAGTACGAGATGAAGGCGATGGACGAGTTCTTCCTCCGCAATGCGTTGCTTATCGCGATGCTCGCGGGTGAACCCGAACTCGCGAATGCCATCTACCTCGATGCCATCAAGGAGCACGAAAGCTTCTTCCCGGTGGAGAAGTTCCTTATCGAGCGCGAGATCGTGAAGCTCCGCCGCAGTTCTATCCGGAGATGAGCGATTAAAACCTGCAGTCGCCCATGCTTGCATGGGCGCTTTTCTATCCATAACTGTATGGATCCTCGCCTACTCCCCAAAGAGGATAACTCTACTATGGCAACAAGTTGCCAAGTATCGTATAGCGAGGATGACGTTTCTCGCGAGGATGACGCATACCTATCAAAGAAATAAGCGGGCTTGATACCCGCTTTTTCTAATGACCATTGACCAATGACAAATAACTAGCTAGAACAGCATGCTCACGCCGAGCTGCACGTAAGATGTCAGGAAGTTCGCATCTGCGAATTTCTTCTCGCCACCGGAGGCCAGGGTCGGGTTCAGCAGGTTCGTGAACCCCTGCACGGCGCGGATGTTCACCTGCACCCAGCGTGTCAGCATGTAGCCGATGTCGAGCGCCGCTCCCAGTTCAAATCCTGTCGTCGGGATGGTGTTCGTTCGGGTCTCGTCGTCGCCCATGTCCAGGTTCTGGGTAAATTCAGAAGAACCGGTGAGCTTCAGGCCCAGGTTCAGGCCGAGGCCGACGAAAAAGTTGTAGTCTGCAAACGTGTAGCGAACAATGAGCGGAATTTCGAACATCATGACGTCGATGCTCGCCTCGTCGTCGCCGAAGTCGGTTTCTGCCGCGTAGGAATAATGGCGGTACGAGAATACCAGCTCGGGAACCATGTTCAGGTACTTCACGCCGAGCGGCAGGGTGACAAGGACGCCTGCCGATCCCTGGAAACCAAGTCCCCAGCCGTCGGTATCTTGCCCGATAAGCGTGTTTACGCCGAGGTTCGCATGCACGCCCAGGAGGATGGACCTCGCAAAGCCCTCGGTACGCTGGCGGTTGATTTCCGCCTTGGAAGTCTTTTCTTTCTTGTACTGTGCGTATTCGGCCGCGTACTCCTCGTCGTCAGCGAACTCGCTTTCCTGCGAACCGTCGTAGCTGGTCCCTTCCGCGGAGCCACTGCCGCCGGCAGAAACCGCACTGTTGTCATTGTCAAACTCGTCGAACTCATCCGCGAAGGATGGCGTGAAAACAGCAAGGAATGTCGCTGCCAGGAATGGAGCAATTCTCGATTTCATGCTAGAATTATAATAAAAGCAAAGTTAAACACCCACCTTATTATAAATTTATTTTGTCCAAAGGGAGTGTGGCAAATTTTTTTTTACCTGTCGCCGGGGTTATCCGGGGCATTTTATACCGATTTTAAGGCTTTTAGGCTAGAGGTACAGCGAAAAACCGAGAGTCACGTGCGATGCGAGCAGCTTCATGCCGGTCATCGAGGTCACGGCGACCACGTCCTGGTTCAGGAGGTTCAGCACACGCTGGTTGAATCGCAGGTCAACGGAGAAGTTCCTGTTGATGGTGTATCCGATTTCGAAGATGCCGCCGACTTCCACGCCCGCGGAGGGGATGAGGTCGTCGTCGGATTCGTCCGTCTCGGTGAGCGTGCTGGTCTCGATGGTCTGCTTGAACTTGGAGGAACCCGTGAGCTTGAGGCCGATATCCACGCCGAGCCCGAGGGTGAGGTTTCCGCCACCGATGGCATACTTGAGCACTACGGGAACTTCGAACAGCACCACGTTGAGAGTGGCTTCGTCCTGTTCGTTGTAGTCTTCTTCGTCGAGTTTGGCTTCGTAGCGGTAACGGTAGTAGCCTACAGAAAGTTCTGCCGAGGCGTACAGCCCGGAGTTTCCAAGCTTTGTCAACGTGATGATGCCGCCATTGGCCTCGTACCCGATTCCCCAGTCATCGATTTCGTCGCCCAGGAAAATCTTGTTCAGGCCGCCTGCCACCCTGAAACCGAGCGAGAATCCGCTGGAGAACCCTTCGCGGCTTGCACGGGAAATATCGGAGTTGTCGTTTATATAGCGGTCGTAGGTGTCATCGTCTGCGTCGTCATCGTAGGTTGCGACGTTGTCTTCCTGGCATTCGGGGAGCAGGGAGTCTGCCGGGGTGCATTCGTCTTCGTCGGCCGGGCCCTTGGCGTCTTCCTTTTCCCAAGACTTGCGGGTTGCGTCGGCCGCTTTTTCCGGCTCGGGTGCTGCCTGTTCTCCGCAGCCGTCCCCGATGCATTCGGGGTTGGGTTCTTCGGAACCGTCATTCAGTTCGGTGCTGCCCCCGTTCTGCGAGGCAATCCATGCGGAATCGGTTTCGGCGGGGTATTCGCCCTGCGCGAGGGCTACCGTGGCCGAGAATGCGGCAAAGGCCAGTATGGACTTGAAGAATTTCATGCGCCAAATATAGTTTTTGTGGCGGGGAGAGTCCTGGCCTGTATGGCGAACTGCTTATAAATTTATGTTGTAAACGAAACTTTACAAACTGGAAGGGGCTACAGAAAGACAAAATTATATATTACGGATTGATGGGGTAAAGGAGAAAAAATATGAATAAAATAACGACTTTGTTTTCCGCGGCTTCGCTTGCGCTTGCCGCATCGATTTCGCTTGTCGCCTGCGGCGACGATTCCTCGTCTGCGAGCAATGATGAACAGCCGGGCTCTTCGAATGCTGCCGAAGAGAAACTAGAGGAAGGAAAGGAATGTCCTGCCGAAAGCGAAGGCGTGTATGCGTCGGTATTAGATACGCTTGCCGTGTATGAGGATGGAAACGCGATGGTTTGGAGCCACTATTATCATTGCGAATCGGGTAAGTGGGTGGAAACGGAATGCCGCGACCCGCAGGAAGCATGTACTGCGGATAATGATGGCGAAAAGAAGAGTGTCGTGTGTACGCAGCAACCGGACAATCCTAAGGCCACAAAGACAGAATGGAACTTTGTATGTAATGACAAGAAATGGGAAAAATTGACTGCTGAAGAAGCTAAGGCCGCCCGAATCGAGGCCCAATGCACCACGCCCGAAACGAAAATCGGCGATGTTTGCAGTGTCAGTGGGTATATTGTTGCAACCGGGGCGAATTATCAAGATTGTTACCTCTATACTGAAAAAGGTTGGACATACATGAATCAATCTTTTTCGAGTTGTAGGATAGTTTATCATGTACCAGATTCGGTACAGTTTTTAGAAATGATTGAGATTAAAACTGAATGCAATGCCGAGAACGAGGGGCTGTACGAAATGGTGACAGTCTCCGTGAAAGACCGCGGTGAAGAAGCCCGTGTACGCTATGATTTCCGTTGTAAATCGGGCAGATGGGTGCAAACGGAGGAGCCTTCCGATATTGCCGGCCAATGCACCAAGGCCGGTACGAAAATCGGGGATGTTTGCAGTATCGTTTCAGGTGGAGACGTGTCTGCCGGGATAATGCCCAACATTCTGAATTGCTATGTCTATACCGAAGAGGGATGGGTTTCGAAGGCTAGCGGCAGTCCCTATGGATCGTCTTGTGAGGAACTCGTGAATGCTCCGGCGGATTCTACTGCAGCAGAAGACTAACACGCTCTTTTAAGGGCTTTAACCATCGGGATGGCTGACCGCCATCCCTTTTTCTTGACGCTCTTCGAGCGTATTTTGCTAGGCTCAAAAGTGGGCCTGCAAGCAGTCCCGTTTCACTCGCCTTACGCAAAAGTTTCTAAATTATAGCCCGAAAAATTTAATGAGGCCGCGGCGGCTCCGCCGGGGCGTTAGAGGATAAAATGGCAAAGTACAATCCGCAAGAGATCGAAACCAAGTGGCAAGCCTACTGGGAAGAACATCAGACTTTCAAGACGGGCACCGATAAGTCCAAGCCCAAGTATTACTGCCTGGACATGTTCCCGTACCCGAGCGGCGCGGGCCTCCATGTGGGCCACCCCGAAG
>JAEEGJ010014760.1_pt1 | contig 18432 bp, 7 predicted proteins | sample 8958761 | NCBI WGS metagenome assembly JAEEGJ01 (sample SAMN16246546, study PRJNA631951) | gut metagenome | biome: gut microbiome; feature: rumen; material: RS-attached | host: Bos | place: Iran: Karaj | collected 2018-10
GTCAGGGATTTTCTACTTCACGACCATTACCTTACGGGTCTCGTCTATGCCGCTTCCAATGACACGCACAAAGTACATTCCACGGGCAACCGGCTTTCCATTTCTGTTTTTTCCGTCCCAGGTAAAGTAATGTTCTCCGGCCTTTGTATTTCCGCGGTTCAGATAGGTTATGATGTTTCCGTCCAGGGTCATTACAATTACGTTAAGACGGCCTTCGTCCGGTAAACTGATTTTTACAACGGTCTTTTCTCCCTTGCCGGCATCAATAACATTGTTGAGGATGGTTACACCGCCGCGCTGGGCAGTTTCACTCTTAAGTCTGAATGACCACAAATCAAGAGTTCCGATATCTGTTATATCATGCATTCGTAAACTATACAGAGGTACTTTTGAACTCAATGCATAGTTATATCGTCTCTGTTCATTATCATAATATGGGCTGTTGAAAATAGAAACAGGTGAGCCATCGGATTCTGTAATTCCGAAAATAAAACTGATCTGATCTCCGTTCTTCCATCTGTTTATCATTTCAACTGGAATATCGAAAATCAGTCCTTCTGCTGATTCTTCTTCATTCAGAAGTGAGCTGTCTACATAAGTAAAGTTGCTGTTATTTTTTGCTGAAAGCGCACGGAAAATTCCATCTGTCAAATCAGGAAGCCATACTCTTAGTGATGTTTTAAAGTCTTTATTAAACTGAGTTGAAACAGAACCTGCATCTGGAGAATCAGAAAGATATAGTCGTACATTCTCAGGAATTTGTGAGTTGTCTTCTGTACCATCCTCTTCACTTGCAATTATTGTTACAGCATGTGTGTTAGGAAGAGTTCCGTAGTTTTTCTGATCTGCATCCCAATCATGAACTGCCCAGCTTCCCTGTTCATAAAGTCCGTTCATAACAGGTTTGTCATTTTCATTGATATCAGATGAATAAGCATAAAGTGGATTTACAAGACCGATTGCAAAATCTGACAGTGCATGTGCAGAATACATCTGCATGTAATTTCCTAATTCATCCTGAATGAATGTGACCTTTGCGTTGTTATTGTTTGTGTAGATATCTGGTGAAGTCTCAGGGAAATCCGGATGGTTCTTAAGCTGAATATGTAGATTTTTGATATCTTCAAAGCAGATTTCTTTTGTGAGTGTCATAGAAATACATGTAAAGTGACTATCAGAATACTGCTCAACAATTTTTGCAGGTATAGAGGTATCAATTTCAATATCTGTACTTGGGGCATAACTTCCATCTGAATTGATTGTAATAATCTGGAAACATGATGGCAGCATATTCAGGAAGACCTCTGAAGATGTGTTTTCTGAAATTTCATTAGGGCTTCCGTCAGGGTTTCGGAACTCAATTTTAGAAGAAATCTTTTTTACGAATACGATATAGATCTGCTTTTGATTTACAGGACTCAAAATTATATCGAATGAAGGTGGTGTACGGTCAATTGTTTTTGATATGGTTTTATTACGTAGTCTGTTTCCGGCCAGGTCTGTCAAAAAGGCATTTGAATAATTGTATGAGAAAGCAAAACTGGTTTCTACAGGAAGATCTGTATCGGTAATTCCAATTCCAAGATAAAGTCCGTCCGGATCATTTGCAGAATGCTGTGGTTCTGAAGCACCTGTGAAAAGTTGCGAAATTACTGTTGTATGAATATTTGAAAGTCCTGTGGCAAAAGCGGTTGAAGGATTTATCTCATCTATATCAGTGGAATATTTAAAACCAGCGGCAGCATTTAGCTTTGTTGAAAGTCTTATACCGCCTGAAGTTCTTCTTGCCTGTACAGAATCAAATTGACGGGCACCACCAATGATATCTGCAGCGTATGTATAAGTATTGTCATAAAGATTTTCTTTACCACCTGCAGTTGACGGAGTACACCATCCGCTTTCTGTAAACCATTCGGCTGTATCAGAAGACGAATAAGCTGGTGTATTATCAAAGAAATGGAAGTCAATTCGGTCAAGTGTAGAACCGGAACCATTTGTATTTCCAATCGCTTCTGAGGTATCTGCATTTTTTGTTTCTGTCCAGGTTGTTTCTGAGTTAAGACGTAATGGTGCAAATATCGGTTCTGAAATATCCCAGGCGCTGTATACGTCAGGCGAAACTGGTAACAGATGTGAAGGATTTTCATCTATGGAGTTAGATATAATAAGCGGCTCTACTTTATTTGCTTCATATTCAATCTGAAGATTGCCCTGAAGGTCTGTTACAAGATTGTTTGTAGTATCAATAGGGAAAACTTGTGCTCCTGTAAAAGGTTTTGCTTCATCAATATATCCCTTCCAGTTTTTATATTCATTTCCGCTATAGTCAGAAACTGTTCCATCTGTCCAGCCGGCTATAGAAAGACGGAGAGAATATTCGTCTGTGCGGTAGAGAGCATTCATGTATTTGTTTGCAGAACCCTGCGAGCCTGTATTAAGCAAAAGCTGATTTGTTGAAGGGGCATTGAGACGGGCAATTCCTGCAAAGGTAAGTGAGTTTGTAGCAGTGGTAAAGCCTGCGTTTCCTGAGATAGCACCAAAGGTATCAGTAACCTGGATATTTTCTGAATCAGCTGGAATAGAGTTTGAATTAAATTCAACAGGTTCAGAATAACGGAACTCGAGGAAGTTGTGTGAATCATAAGAGTGCTGGCATGATTCTCCGATTGCGCTGTTATAGGCTGTGTGAAGTTCCTGGCCGGTACGAACACTCCAGAGTACAGGACCTGTTTTATCGAGGACGTAGGTTTCACTGCCTGCTGTTTCATTTGTTCCGTAAGACTTGCCTGGGGTAGGGGGGCGTGTACTGTAGTTGTTCAGACGCTTTCCCCATTTGTTTGTTATGATGTAGTTTACACCAGTAAGTGAACGAGGAATGTCAAGATATGGAACAGAAGTTTTGTGATTTCCATTGCGGTCTGAGCTGAGGGCTGACGAGCCTGCAGAAGTTCCTGTTGCATCAGTGTTCCATGAATCTGGTGCTTTGAGGAAGATAGAATAACGACCGTTAGTTAGTTCAATATCTATATTTTCAATTAAGTCTGCATTCTGACAATCTGGTTTTGTATAGATACCTGCAAAGGCAGTTCGTGTATCTGTTGTTCCCTGATAGGTGAGGTAAGGGAGTGAGTTTGTAATTTCATTATAAAGATTTCTGACTGGAGAATTAAACTCAACAAAAATGGCGTCATCGCGTTCTGTCCATGCATTGAGGATTTCAAAATCTTCAAAGTTCCAGTTTGTATTATTTGAATTATCCGTACACTCATAGGCTGCGATTTTTGCAGGAGCGGTATCATCAGTAGCTGTGTTAGAAGGAAGTTCCCAGCAACGGACATTGCAGTTGTTTACAGTGGTCTTTACTGCTTCTGCAAAGCCTTTGTGTGAATCAGAGGTTTTAGGGAGTTGAATTTCAAATGAACCAGATGCAGGTCCTGCAAGTATAATTCCATTTGAATAGAAGTTTTTATCTGCCTTTATAACTGCGTTTTCGAGAGCTGTGACTTCACCGTTAAATGGGGCGGCTATGAAAGCAGTCGTGTAATTTACTGGCGAAGGTCTTGTCTGATTATAAAGATAGATGCCATCGATTCCTGTTTGAGGATCAAGAGTTGTATAATCAGGGCCAAGAAGAATGATATCTCCTGTGGATTCCAGAGTTCCGTTGAGTTTCAGTTTTCCAGAATATAGAACAAAGTTCTTGGCTATTACTTTTGAGGTTGGTGTAGAGTTCATCTGAATTGTGTTCACTGAGTTAGTGTTTACAATCAGATTGTTTGTAGTTGTAATACTGTGTCCTGCACCGGCAGAGAAAAATCTGTCTGCATCATCAGTGAGGTTTATATCTCCAGCGAATTCGGCATTTCCAGTTCCAGTAAAACTTGATTTGAAGGTAGTGAGTGCAGGACTTTCGTTTATAAAAGATGTGCCGTAGGTTGCGCTGCCTTCAAAAGTTACCAGGCCTGTGCCGTGATTTGTAAAGCTGGTATTAAAATATGAATCATCTGTAAAAGTAACCGCATTTTCACCGGCATTGATTGTTATATTTTGGCAGTACAATTCTGGTGCAAAAGTGATTGCTGATGCACTGCTGATAATTACATTATTCGGAATATTTGCACTTTCACCGATTGTAACTTCATGAGAGAAAATATTTTCTTCTTCAAATGTAATATTCTGATCTGTAGTTTTACAGGCTGCATCATAGAAAATGTTTTTACCGCTTACGGTTGTAAGAGGTGCACTGGCTGGTACGGTTGCATTATTGAAAGTGATAGTTCCTGCTGTAGCTGTAAATCCATTTTCTTCAGAGGTATTGTCCCAGCTTGTTCCACTTACGATGAATGAAGAAGCTGTAGTTACTTTTGCTGGTGATGAAATGAGTATGTTGTAGAAGTTTGTTGATCCGTCGTCTTTTGTAGTGAGTGTTTGAGTTGTGCCTGCAAATTTTATAGTTCCATTATTATGTGCAAAATCACCGGAAATAGTCAGGTTTCCTGTAAAGGTTGTAATTCCTGTCCATGCAGTAAGTTTTGAACCATCATAAATTTGAATATCAGTATTTATGATACAAGCCTGTTTGAATTCAAAATTACTTACTGAAGTATCAATAATCAATATTTTTCCAGAATTATTTATTTCAGAGACATACACATAAAGTGCAGATGTATTTGAAGTTTTTAGAATTGTATCCTGGTTGATAATAAGTTTTGACAGTTTGATATCGGATGAAGAATTTGCTGTGCTGATTAAGGTTGGTGTAAGCAATGTAAGAACTGTGTCAGCTTCCGAACCGGTAATGTTACCTGAGAAATCAATTTCGGATGTTTTTATTGTTACAGAGGATGCATCTATTTCTGTATTTGCATTTACTGTAAGAGTTGCTGTAGATGCTTCATCTGAATTTGAAACATTGTCTTTGAAAATTACAGTACTATCTGATGAAAGAATGACAGAGTGCTTGAGCGTTACTATGTCGTTAAAGACTTGAGTGTCTGATGTTTTTATATAACTACAATTGATTATTGCAGGTCCTTTTATTTCAATTGAAGTTAAAGGAGTTGTGTTACCAATACTTGCATTGAAAGTAGAGGATGTTGTGCCTTCAAGAACTAAAGCCGCATTACCGTTAATAGTTGCATCTGTGCCGAAAGTAATTGTTGAAGAAGTTATTGTATGAGAGGAAAGGGTAGTTCCTAATGTAACAGCTCCATTATACTCTTGTGATATCGAACTTTTTATTGATGCACAGTTTATTAAAACTGGACTACCTGTAGTTGTCGTAAGAGATTTTAGTAAAGGTATTACAGAACCAATGTTTCCATTGAAAGTAATCAGACCAGTTGATTTGAGAGTTAATGTATCAGAATCTGCTGCAGAAGCATTTATTGTTCCGTTGTAAGTTTGAGTACCTGAGGTTTCAATTGTAACATCCCCGGAAATTTTAAGTATATCGCAGTTTAAGGATGCTGCATTTATTTCAGCACTTGATATTGTTGTCAGTTTGTCTGCTGCACCAAGAGATACTGTTCCGGCAGAAGTGACAGTACCTGTAATTGAGGTAGTTCCGGTAGTGTGAGAAAAATCTCTATTGAAGCTCATTTCAGTTGTAGAACCATATATAGATACATTACCTGTAGTGTTCAAACTAACATCATTTGAAATAATTCCACCTTTAGAGAATGTGATGGCTCCGCTGTTTCCAGTATCAGAATCTGTAAATGTTGAAATGTATACAGGCTTATCAAAAGTAGTGGTTGTTGCAGCTCCAATAGAAAGCTGACCAAGTGATGTCGTTGTAGTGCCAACTATTCCAAAGAATTGTATGTTATTACCTGATACTGTAAGTTTTGTTCCGGTTACAGTATCAGCAAAAAGAAGATTTCCAGTAGTAGAGTTTATTGATACTCCAGAACCCGCTGTTGAGATTGTAACTGAATCGCTATATGTCTGGTTTCCAGATGTATTTACAGTCGTACAGTCTGTTTGAATTGTTGTTTCTCCGCTAACAGAAATGGAACCAGTTAGAAGCGAAATATTTTTATTTATTGTAAGATTTCTGGAAATATTCAAATCAGCAGTGGCATTTACGATATTAGATATCTGGAGATTTTTATAATCTTTTTTGCTTGTAGAGTTATCTCCATCCCATATGAAGTTTACTGTAGGAGAGGTTCCAGAATAGATGACAGTTGAATCATCTCCACTATTTTCCATTGTCGTATAATTAATTGACTGACTATTAACACCTGTGATAATTACAGTTCCTTTGTTTGTAATTGTACCTGGAGTTATAGTTACTCCATCGGATAGACCTAATGTCAGGGAGTTATCTGCAATATCAAATATCGCATTTTCTTCAACTGTTATTACTGCAGTAGAATTATTACCGGAAAGTATAAGTTCAAAATCAAGTATTGGATAATTATCAGCTGGTTGGATAATAATTTTTGAACCGATGCCAGGAATTGATGTAGGATACCAGTTTGATGCAGTTCTCCAGTCTGAAGAAGTTGTACCTGTCCATTTATATTCCATATCAGGGAAGTTCCAGTAAACATTGCTTCCGCCATCGATACTATCGAATGCGACAAAATTGGTTCCTGGCGCAGGTGTACCTGGAGTACTGTTTGTAGAATTGTCTACAATTAAAAACTTTAATTCAGGTTCATTTGTACAACTGATATTCCAGTGTCCTGTGGATGTCAGAGTTAATTTATGATCTTTGTTGGTTCCTGTAAGAGACAGGGTTGTAACTGTTTGAGTTGTATTGTCATAAAAAGAAAGGGTTTTGTCACCCAGATTATTTGCAGTTAAAGTATCGATTGTGTTGCTGGTAGCAAAAGTTACATTTCCATTTATGGTGAGCTTATTAAATGCTGTAGTTCCATCATTTTTTGTAGTGAGAAGTTGTGATGCAGGTGCGGTTGCTCCACTTAGTATTACAGTTCCAGACGATGCATTAAATGTCGTATCAGATAAATCTACATCGGCCTGGAAGATGGTAATACCGTTTGTAGCATTTGTTGCTTTCGCTGCAATAAGAGTGGCGCCTGTGCCGGAATATTTCTTCTTGAAAGTAAGTGTGTTGCCAGTTGTCTGGTCACCTGTAAGAGAACCGCTTGTATTTGTAAAAGTACCATTAAAGGTTGCCGCTCCATTACAGATTACATTTCGTTTATTTATGATGTTAGGATTTATTTCAATACCATCTTTCAAGTTGATTTGAGTTGCATTTTCATCAAATGTAAGTGTTGAAGTTCCAGGTATCTTTGAAATATTAAGCGACAGAGTAGAGGCGTTTTCTGTCCCTATAGTTGTTGCCTGACTTAATGTAAGTTGATTTAATGTGATTGCTGACGTTCCACCTGCAGCAATTATACTCTTGAGCTTTGCAGTTGTAATAGTAAGATTCTTATCAGATCCCGAAATATCTCCCGCGAAATCAATTTCTTTTGCCGAAATCTGTTTGCCTGTTGTTCCAATTGTAAGAGGGGCATTTATTGTAAGTATATCAAGTCTTCTTGTGGTTCCGACATTATCGTTTATGGTGACTGATGAAGCATTGAGTGTGAGATTTTGAGTTTCTGCTGTGGTGCCGTTAATTGTTCCGTATGTCTGTGTTCCTGTTGTGTTTATGGCAGCATCTGCACCTGCTACAAGATTTTTTGCAGAGAAGCTGGCTGCAGTTATATTTCCTTTTACAGTTGTTTTGCCCGTTGTTTCCAAAGAAACTGCATTTGTAATAGTTGCACCATTGTTGAAAGTTATATTGCCGGCTGTTGTGTCATCAGATAGATTTGTGATTGCAGGGGTGCCATCGAAGGTTGTGGAAGTTGCTTTTGTGATTGTACAGTTTGTGATTGTATAACCATTGTTGTTTACAGTAAGTGAACAACCTGTGTCGTTGATGGTTATATTCTGATAGGTTTTGTCGGTAGTCGGGGTAAATTCAATTTCACCAGAACCCTGGAAAATGAGTGCACTTATGCCGCTTGTGTCTCCTGCAGTAATGCTTTCTGCGGCTGTAACTGAATTCTGAACTTTTATATCCTGCTTTAATATAACAGGACTATGGAAATTGAGTTTGTATTCAAAAACATTGAATGTATAAGAATCAGAAAAAACAAGTTTTCCTGTAGATTCATTTTCTAAATGAAGAGTTCCTGTTGATTCAAAAGAAAAACTTGAATCAATACCTGAAGGAATGTTTACATCTGCATTTGCTGTTGCAGGAATGAAAATCATGTTTACATTTGCAGACGAAGTAAGATTTTTGTTTGTACCGCTTCCATAGAATGCAAAAGTCTTTGCTTTTAGATTTGTTTCTGCACTTACAGAACATGAACTGCCATCAGCAATTGTTATACTTTCTGCTGTTATTGAAGTAGCGGTGCTTATTTTACATGTTCCTCCGTCCGCAATAGAGAAACTATTCTGTACTGTACACTCTCCGTCAATCTGCCAGTTTGTTCCGGAAATTATTAAGTTATTGTAATCGGTTGTGCCAAAATCATTTACACTTCCGCCTGTGCCTGCATATTCAACAGTTCCGTGTGATACATCATTTATTGCATCTGTGCCATCTGTAATACGGCCATTGCCTGTGAAAACGATAGTTCCTGCGTTGGAAAGTGTAGTAGAAGCTGTCGCTTCATTTTCTTTGCCAGAAAGTGAGAGGTCTGCAGTGCCTAATGTAATTTTTGAAGTTGTGTCTGAAAGAGTAAGTGTACCGCCGCTATAAGTATCGTTGCCTAATACCGGGTAATTATCGCAGCCTGCTGGAATTATGATTTTACAATCTTCTTCCGGAATAAGCCCTGTATCCCAGTTTGAATCTTTGTTCCAGATAGAATCTGTATCTCCAGTCCAGGTGAAAGTAAAAGTTTTTAAGGCTTTAATTGCCCATCCATTTTGAATAACTTTAAGCCAGTTTGCAGTAGTGTCTCCGGCAGAAGGTTCACAGTGTGCAATTGCTGTTGAATAATTTAAGAGAATTATATTTTCATCAATTGAGAGATACTCTGCAGTGAGCGACGAGGTCTCAAAAGAATGTGCCGAACCACTTCCTTCGAGAGTGAGAAGGGATCCTGCTGAGCCTGAAAGTGAAATATAATTAGCAGTTATCGCAGCATTCTCAAGAGTAATGGATTTGCCAGACATACTTGTTGCTGCAGTTGCGGTAAAATTAGTAAGAGAATAATTTCCTTTTATTGTCGCTTCTGTATTTGTGAGTTTTATTTCTTTTTGACTTGAGATATCAGTGGTACTTGTCGCAGTTAATGTTGTTTCTGCTGATTTAAGATTTATTGTTCCGTCTGTACCCGAAAACGACAGTGCTGTAATTGTTGCTGGAGTTGCATTAGTGTTAATAATTCCATTATTAACAACGTTATAAGGAATGTTGAATGTCTTTGTGTTGATTGTTCCATTATTTGTAAATGGTATTGTTGATGCTGTGGTATTTCGATATGTAGTAGTTGTCGGTTGTATATTTGGAGATGTGAGTACGCCATCAGTTCCAATTGTAACTTCAGTGGAACCTGCATTTGCAGAGATTGATATAGCCGTATCAAAAGATGTATTTGCTATAAAGGTTCCATTTATAATTGTTTTTGCAATTACATCTGCATTACCCGCGTTATGTGCATATTTCTCTGTTTCCAGTGTTGCGCCTTCATTTATCTGCAGTATAACACCGGAATGAGTTTCAATTGAGTCGCTTATTTCAAATTTTGTATTTGATGAGTCTTTTCCAATTTCAAAGGTTCCTGTTTTTCCTGCCGTTTTACTTGCTCTCGTAAGATTTACATTAGTTGCTTTCAGGGTTCCTGTTCCGCTGAGAATAACTTTAAAATCATCTGTTGCAAAATATGAAGATGTGTCGCTGTCAATCTCCATTTTGAAGTTTGTAGCTCTACAGTTATTTCCATCAATAATTATTTCTAGTTTTCCAAGAAAATAAAAATTACCTAAATTACAATTTTCTGGAGTTTTGAAGGTATATAGGTTATCAGAATTGTTATAGAAATATACTGTTCCGCTGTTTGTAAAATCGGCAGATGCGACTGAAGATAAATCTACGGAACAAAGAAAATATGTTTTTCCAGTAGTGCTGTTTGTAAGTTTGCTTGATTCGTCAAAAGTTGGACTTGCTGAAAAAGTGAGAGTTCCTTCATTTGTGATGGTTGCAGAATTCAATATTGGACTTGCGGAAAATGTAAGAGTTCCGTTATTTGTGATGGTTTTTGAAGAAAAATCTGAAGCACAATTAATCGAAAGTGTTGCTCCTGTATTAGTGCTTAGACTGTTTATAATTGTTAATTTGTTTGAAGTTTCAGTTGAAAAGGAAACGGTTGCACCTGTAATTTCTATATCATCTACAGTTGTATCCGTATCAATAGTTACGGCTGCATTTGATGTAAAGATTGCTTTATCTCCAGAGAAAGGTGAATTACCTGTAGAATCCTGTAGAGTTGTACCATCTATTGACCAGTTTACAGGATTATTCCAGCTATTATCAGGATTTCCTTCTGGTGTAGTGGCTTCTCCCACCCAATAATATGTCTCTGCCCACGCGCCCCCACAAATCATCATAAACATGGTGAGCACAACAAGGAGTTTTGGTGAGAAATGGGCTTTTATTTTTTGCAGACAGTTATACATATCTTCTATATTATTATCGGCTATTTATTGTAACATGGATAGAGGATTTTTCTACTAATAATTTGAGTGTAGAGGAGGCTACAGTTTCCCATAGGATTGCAGAAAACAGTGAGTTTATGGGATATATTTTGTGGTGAGGATGTAAAAATACAAAAACTTTCCCATAAGAGTCCAAAATGGGGAAATCCTATGGGAAAAAAATTGGAAAATCTGTGACAATGGAGATAATAAGTTTTGATTTTTCCCATAGGAATGTAAGAAAGAAAACGTTATATGGGAAATCCAGAGGGGAGATGAGTGCTTGTCTTCTGATTTTTCCCATAAATCTAAAGAAAAATCGAATCTTATGGGAAAAACACATCAATTTTGACTTCAGCTTTTATACATTACAGAATTATTCAACGAATAAGGGAGTTTCCTTCTATAAAAATCAGGAAGAAGGTGGTATGCTAGTATTATGGCAACACGTATAATAAATCCAATTTTACCGGGATTTTATCCGGATCCTTCAATGTGTGAAGCAGACGGATATTTTTATCTGGTTTGTTCTTCTTTTTCATATGTACCAGGGCTTCCTGTGTTTAAGAGTAAAAATCTTGTAGCCTGGGAGCAGATAGGTAATGTAATAGATCGTCCTGAACAGCTTGATTTTACTGGAGCTGGTGTATCGCGCGGACTATTTGCGCCTACAATCCGCTTTCATGAAGGAAAATTTTACTGTATTTGTACTCAGGTAGATAAGCTAGGAAACTTTTTTGTTATAGCAGATAAGCCTGAAGGTCCGTGGTCTAATCCAATTCCTATTGAAGGGGCTGAAGGAATTGATCCGTCGCTGTTTTTTGATGATGACGGCACCACCTGGTATATCGGAACTCGTCCGGCTCCAGAAGGTCCAAAGTATAACGGAAACTGGGAAATCTGGATTCAGAAAATTGATCTTGAGACTGGTAAACTGCTTGGAGAATCAAAAGGAATCTGGCGCGGTGCATTGCGTGACTGTGTATGGCCGGAAGGTCCGCATATCTACAAAATTAACGGAATGTACTATCTGATTCATGCAGAAGGCGGAACTGGTCCGGACCATGCAGTTTGTGTTGCCCGCTGTGAGACAATCGACGGCGAGTGGAAGGGAAAGCCTTCTAATCCGATTTTGACACACCGCCATCTTGGAAGCAGAGCCGGCATCCGCAACGTAGGTCATGCCGATCTTGTCTGCTGCGACGGCCGCTGGTGGATGTGCTGTCTTGCAAGCCGACCTTATGGTGAGAATGGAAACCGTGTATGTAATATGGGCCGTGAAACCTTCCTTGTGCCCGTTATCTGGGAAGATGGCTGGCCTGTTGTAAGCTGGGAGACTGGTAAAATTGAAGAAGCTTACAGTCTGAGTGGACATGCGGTTAAGCGTGATATTGAAGATTCGAATGCAACAGCGTTTCCAGCTGTAGATGATTTTAATACAGATGACTTAGCTTCTTACTGGCTGAGCCTGAGAAAACGGGATCCAGCTTACATAAATTGCAAGGAAAATTCCGGCGTTCTCAGACTGTATGGTGCTGAACCTGTTAGTAGTGATGGAAATGTTTCAATGGTAGTTCGACGTCAGACTGGTTTTAGTTTTGAAGCGAGCTGTAAGGCAGATTTTCATTTTGATGAAAATGAGGATACTGCAGGAATTATCTGTTTTCAGAATGAAAAATATAATTACCGGCTGCAGCTTACTCTTAAGGGAAAGATAATTATTCTTCAGCTGGTTCGAGTTGCCGGTGGTGATGACGAGATTCTTGCAGAAGAGGTTATGACCGGCGGTCGAAAAAATGTTCAGATAGTTCTCCGCGTTGTTGCGGAACATCAGAAGCTTAGCTTTGAATATGGACCTGATGAACGGAATATGATGATTCTTGCAGAAAATATCGATGCAAGTATTTTAAGTACTGATGTAGCCGGTGGCTTTGTTGGTACTGTTGTTGGTATGTTTGCTGTTGCGGGTGGTGACTGGACTCAGAAAAAGTTTTTTACAGATTTTGACTGGTTCCGCTACGAAAATAGTGGCAGAGAATGGATTTGTTGAGTAAAATAAGTGTAAGGGGTAGTTATGAAAGGCATTTTTAAAATAAAAGGAATCGTCGGCTCAGGAATGGTTCTTCAGCGAAATAAGATTAACTGTATTTATGGAACCGCTGAAGTTTATTCAGATGTTATCATGGAATTCCGTGGAACAACTTCAATTACACAGTCAGATGAGGACGGAAACTGGAAAATTGAATTCAGTCCTGGTGAGGCTGGTGGACCATTCACAATGAACATTAAATGTGATGAGCATCGTGTTGAGTTTACTGACATTTATGTTGGTGAAGTTTGGGTAAGCTCTGGTCAGTCTAATGCACAGCTCCCTATGGAACGAATGCGCTTTTCATACCCTGAAGATTTTGCACTTCCTAAAAATGATCGTATCCGCATGATTACTATTCCTATCAACTGGTCTCTCGATGGCGAGAAGGATGAAATAGTTGATGTCGGCTGGCAGTCTAATGCTGATGAAGGAACTAAAGCTGAAAATATTTCCGGTGGTGTACACTGGGTATGTGCTTCTCCAGAAACTCTCGGCGACATGTCAGGTACCGGTTACTTTTTTGCAAAGAGACTTTCAAAAGAACTCGATGTTCCTGTTGGAATTATCAATGCGAGTCAGGGCGGTTCACCTATTGCTTCATGGCTTAGTATGCAGGCCCTTGAAGAGATGGGCGATAAAAAAGATTATCTGAAGCAGGTTGTTGAGTATCTTGCTGATGGCCGTGCAGCAGCAAAACAAAAGGAACTGGCAGAAAATCAGGAAGAGTGGGGTAAGGAACTTTATGGTTCTGCTGCTAAACCTGATTTTAGTGATGGAAGCTGGATTTCTTCAGATGAAGGCTGGACAGATGTAAAGATTCCTGGAAACTTTACTGTAGAAAAAGCCGGCTTCTACTGGTTTAAGAAGATTGTAGAACTCACTGCAGAGCAGGTAGAGCATTTTAATACATATAAAACCTGGCTCTGGATGGGCACAATTGTTGATGCTGATACAGCCTGGGTAAACGGAGTTGAGGTTGGATCTACTCCTTATTGTTATCCACCGAGACGTTATGCAGTTCCAGCTGGAACTTTGCATGAAGGAAAAAATCTGATTGCAATTCGTGTTCAGAAAAACAGTGCAAATGGTCCATTAAGATTCTTTGAAGAAAAGCCTTATTATCTTTTTACAGAGAATACTTTTGTAGCTCCTTGTGTATGCCGTAATTTTGAAGCACGCTATGAATCGCTTTATCCTCTTGATGGAGAGCGTATTGATTTGACAGGCGACTGGAAGATGAAAACTGATGTTCAGGTTCGCGATATGCCTGGTCAGATGTTCTTTGAATGGCTTCCGACAGCTCTTTATAATTCTATGCTTGCTCCATGTTTTAAGCATGCAATTGCAGGTGCATTGTGGTATCAGGGTGAATCTGATGCTACGCATCCGGCAGAGTACAAGAACATGCTTATCAAGCTGATTGACTTGTGGCGCCATAAATTTGTATATGGCTCTAAAGATTTGCCGTTTGTTATTGTCCAGCTTCCAAACTGGAGTGACGGATGGAATGAGGACATTGCAAGTAAAGATGGCGGTTGGGCAAATATCCGTCAGGTACAGTCTGATGTAGCAGAAATTGCAGGACATACAGGTCTTGCTGTAACAATAGATGCAGGTGAATGGAACGATCTTCATCCGGAAAAGAAGAAGACTACCGGTTATCGTGCAGCAAAAGAAGCTTTGCGTGTTGCTTACGGAAAGAACTTTATTTCACCTTCTCCAAAGGCCGAGTTCTGTGAGTTTAAGAAGGGTCGTTATGTAGTTCGTTTCGACTGTGGAAACTCTTCTCTGGTTGCCTGTAAGACAGATGGAAAAGCTGCTGATTTGAACAGTGAAAATAAAGATAAGAAGGTTTATGGTTTCAGTCTTTTGTGCAGTAAAAAAGGTGTTGAATCTGTGATTGAAACTGATGCTGAACTTATTGATGATAAAACTGTTGCAGTTGAGGTTCCACGCGGTGTAGGTGATGTTCTTGAACTTCGTTACCTCTGGGCAGACAGCCCGGCACCTGTGAATCTGTATTCACGAAATCAGCTGCCTGCAGCGCCGTTTAAGATTAAGCAGAATTAATAAAAAGCCGGGTCACACAAGTGAGTCGGCTCGCATAGTCTCGCCTCTGAGGCGTTCTTTCGATGAACCTAAAACGACCCGCTGTCGCAGCTCGTTTTTTGACGGTTCTTCGATTTTAGCCTTATTCTCTTCCATTCCAGCAGTAAGTACACAACTTCTCATGAGGAAGGCCGGTGCTATCCAGCATGTCGTCCAGACGGTGGAATCTCAAAGTAGTAAAGTGTAACTGCTTTCTGATTTCTTCTACCATCTTTGCGTATTCTGGAGTGTCAGGGTCGCAGTATTTCTGCAAAGTTTCTTCGCTTACGTTGTCGCCTTCGAACTGCTTGATAACACGGCGTGTAATCAAATCCATCTCGCTCTTTGAACGGCTGAAGTTCAAATATTTACAGCCGTAAACAAGTGGTGGACATGCAGGGCGGATATGTACTTCTTTTGCACCGCTCTTGTAAAGGTAGTCTGTTGTTTCGCGAAGCTGAGTTCCACGAACAATCGAATCATCAATCAAAAGAATCTTTTTACCTTCAATCAGCTGCTGAATAGGAATAAGCTTCATGTGAGCAACCTGATTTCTGATTTCCTGATTTGTAGGCATGAACGAACGTGACCAGGTTGGAGTGTACTTAATAAACGGACGTGTGAATGGAATGCCGCTTTCGTTAGCATATCCAACAGCGTGTGCAGTTCCACTGTCAGGAACTCCGGCAACAGCGTCCGGATGAACATTGTCCTTGTCACGACGTGCAAGGTAGCGTCCACAGTTGTAACGCATTGCTTCTACGTTTACGCCTTCATAGCAGGCAGTAGGGTAGCCGTAGTAAATCCAAAGGAAGGTACAGATTTTCATTTCCTTACCAGGCTGCTGGAGAATCTCCATTTTATCTGCTGTAAAGAATACGATTTCTGCAGGACCGAGCTCATGATAATCCTTGTAACCAAGGTTCATGTAAGCGTAGTTTTCAAAACTTGCACAGTAAGCTCCGTCTTTGTGTCCAATTTCAATTGGAGTGCGGCCAAGCTTGTCGCGTGCAGCATAGATTCCATCCTGTGTCAAAATCAGCATAGAGATAGAACCCTTTATCTTTTCCTGAACGAATTTAATTCCTTCAACGATTGTGTCTTTGTGATTTAAGAGGGCAACGATGAGCTCTGTCTGGTTGATTTCACCACCGCTCATTTCGAGAAAGTGTGTGTAGCCCGAGTTGAGAACTTCTTCAACAAGCTCGTCTTTATTAGTTACGATACCAACTGTTGTGATTGCAAAGTTTCCAAGGTGTGAGTGAACAAGAAGTGGCTGAGGTTCAAAGTCAGAAATACAGCCAATTCCCAGTTTTCCATGAAGATCTTCCATGTCATTTTCAAATTTTGTTCTGAATGGTGAGTTCTGGATATTATGAATTGAGCGCGAAAAGTGGCCATCAGGATTTACAACCGCAATACCTCCGCGTCTTGTGCCAAGGTGGGAGTGATAGTCTACTCCGAAAAACAAATCCAACGAACAGTCTTCTTTTGAAGCTACGCCAAAAAATCCGCCCATTTCAAACTTCCTAAAAAATAAATATGCGGACATTATATTGATTTTGAAGAATTATTGCAAACACAGTATCATTTTATTTATTCTAGGGTGTTTTACCTATATAATGTAATAAATACATTAAAAAAAATATTAAGGGGAATAAAATGAAACTTCTAAGAAAAATTACAATTTTCGCTCTTATTGTATTAATGATTTCATCTTTAACTGGCTGTGGAGCTGTTCTTGGAGATGATGAATATTATTCTGTAAATTTCGATAGCGAAAAACGTGGTCGTGAAAAAGCTGAGCAATTAATCGGCTATATAAATAATAAAGATGCCGCTGGAATAAAATCAATGTTTTCTGAAAAGAACAAGAAAGAGAATAAAGAGCTTGATAGTAAAATAAATGAATTTCTTGCAGCCTTTCCTGATGGACTTAAAGAATACGAAATCTCTCCTCTTGTTGGTGGCGAATGTAGTACAGAATCCTGGTCTGTAAACTATAACGTAGAAAGTGTTACTATCCACATTCCAAAAATAGGAGCCAATACAAGTGATGCAGATAAGCTTATTTCAATAGGGTACACTCATATCAATCATTATCATGAAGATCAGGTTGGTGTAAATCTTATAAGATATTGTGACTGGACTGATAAAAACAACGAAAAAGAAATAGTTATTGGCAGCAGGTGGGATAGTTATTAATAAAGTGATTTAAGCATCAATCGCAAATAAAGCACCAGGCAGTGGTTGAGCACCGGCGAGAAGAAAAGATTGCTGAGCCACAGTCTGCTGTATCTGCTTCTGGTACTGCTCTATAAGAGCCTGAGCCTGGTCATCGCTTATGTCGGAAACCGATTCTTTTGGCTTGTTCTGAATTGCAGAAATGCGGTCTATAAGTGAGTTTAAGATTCTGATTTTGCTGATTGAAACGCCCTGCTGGCCGTTGCCTGCAGCAACTCCGGAAACATGGTCAAAGTGTGAGTAGAGAAGGGCCGAGCGGCTTACAGGAACATAAAGCTTTCCGGCGGCTCCGCTTGCTCCAATGGCTCCGCTGTAAGAATACGCGTTACTGAAATTTCCAATTGCGCTTGTCATTTTTAATTCTCCAACCTCTCCCACTTTTTGGGCTTCTATTGTAATTTTCGGAGGCTGGAGAAAAAAGATTAGTAAAAAAAGAGACACCGAAACAAGTTCGGGGTGACGTGGAATTATGCCCAGATAACCCAGAGCAAAGCTGCGGCTGCGGCGGTTGTTAAAATTGTAAATGGGGCTGAGATTTTTAAGAAGCCAGGGAAGGTGATAGGGTGGCCTTCCTTTTTTAAGATTCCCATTGCAACAACGTTTGCAGAAGCTCCGAAAGGAGTGAGGTTTCCGCCCAGGCAGGAACCAATCAAAAGTGCAAACATCAAAAGCTCTTTCTGGATTCCAAGTCCTGTGGCAAGTGAACCCGCAACCGGTAGCATTACGATGATGTAAGGAACATTATCAACAAAGCCAGAAATCAAAATAGAGAAGAGCAGAATCAAAACAAAGCCGGCGAACTTGCTGCCGCCTGTTACGTGAGCAAGCCATCCTGCAAAATCATCGAGCAGGCCAGTTTCGCTGATGGCACCGACAACAACAAAGATTCCAATCAAAAAGGCGATCGTTTCCCAGTCCAGCTCTTTTACAAGCTGCCAGATTTCTGCCGGGCTCTTTTTTTGTGAAAGACGATACCAGAGAAATCCCAGTAAACCCAGTCCAAGAACAAAGCAGCCAGAAGAGTAGCCGAGTTCCGGAGTAAGGAAAGAAATGACAGCAAGACCTCCAATCATAATCAAAAGGAGCCAGAGTGGAAGATACGAAATTACCGGTTCCTTATCTACGCTGGCCTTTTCCTTGGCCTTACTGAAAAAGCAGTAAAAGAAAATACAGCCAACAATAAGACCTGCCTGTATAAAGAAGAAAATAGAAATCTTTCCCTGAGATACAAACAAGTCGTTGAAGGTGTAGTGAGCATAACTTGCAAAAATCATGCTTGGAGGGTCGCCGACCAGAGTTGCAGTTCCTTCCAGATTTGACATAAG
>JAEEGJ010014761.1_pt1 | contig 18429 bp, 10 predicted proteins | sample 8958761 | NCBI WGS metagenome assembly JAEEGJ01 (sample SAMN16246546, study PRJNA631951) | gut metagenome | biome: gut microbiome; feature: rumen; material: RS-attached | host: Bos | place: Iran: Karaj | collected 2018-10
CTTCTACTGCTTCCATGTTGAGCATATCTTTAAGATCGGCATAATCCCATGTCTCGATCTTCTGGATTTCATGTGATGTACGGAAACCATCGAAGAAGTTAAGGAAAGGTACCTTACCCTCAATAGCTGAAAGATGTGCTACTGCTGAAAGGTCCATAACTTCCTGGGGATTGGTCTCAGCGAGCATAGCGAAACCGGTCTGACGGCAAGCATAAACGTCGCTGTGATCACCAAAGATGTTAAGTGACTGTGTAGCTACTGTACGAGCTGATACGTCGAATACGCAGGGAAGCTGCTCTCCGGCTATCTTGTACATATTAGGGATCATAAGAAGTAATCCCTGTGATGCTGTAAATGTAGTAGTGATTGCACCTGCTGCAAGTGAACCATGTACGGTACCTGCTGCACCAGCCTCTGACTGCATCTCAACAACCTTAACCTGGTTGCCGAATACGTTCTTACGACCTGCTGCTGACCACTGGTCAACCTGGTCTGCCATAGGGCTTGAAGGTGTGATGGGGTAAATAGCGGCAACATCTGTAAACGCATAGGCTACGTGAGCTGCAGCTGTATTACCATCCATAGATAATTTTGCTCTTTTGGACATATGAGACCTCCTTGAAATTTTGGGGCAGTTTGGGCACAATTCACCCGTTCGCCCAATTAGATGTATTTTATCATCATTCTTCGAAAAAAGCAATGAATTTTTTATAAAACTTCATTTTTCAACTGTTTAGGAGTTAAGCACATCTTTTAGCTAATATTTATGATAACAGAGACCACATTAAGATGATAAGCATAACTGTAAACAATATCCGACGCTATCTTCTGAGTCATTACAATGCCTATCTTTGAATACTCATCCTCTGTTTCAGTCCTGTCTATAACCAGTGGATTGTACGGATCATCATAGTTTCTAAGGATTATCTCGATCTTATCAGGATCACGGAACGCCTTGATATCCATAAACGATCTATCATTTATATTTCCGTTCTTTTTACGATATTCTATATAATCTGCCGCAATCTCTTCCATACAAAGAGCACTGATATATGCAATTTTAGGAGAGGTCTTGTGTTCCAGGAAATAGTTCTGCAATTTTTCTGAAACAAAAGATACGCTCTCAGATTTAATCGGTATACTGATATCCAATGCCTTGTCAAGATCTTCATACTTTTTAAGAACAAGCATTCTCTCTAACGGTACTTTAACTTTTTTATTTATCAGCATAAATATCAGATAATATACAATAAAGAAAGGTATTGATGCAAAGCTCATCGCTATCCAAATGCCTGTTACACCGATTATTTTACCGAGAACGGCTACAAGGATCGGATAAAGGATACTGTCCGGAATAACTGATACCAGCAATGACAATATAAGGTGATTTGTCGATTCATAAACGGAATTAAAAATAAAAGGTACTACCAGCACCATAGCGCTTATAGCCACCAGGGTAAGGCCGATATGCGCGTCCGAAACACCTGCCAGTCCGTAAAATGCAAGTATGGGATACTGTAATGCGATCAGCACAGCAGCAACTATAGCTCCAAAGATTATTCCCCATTTGATTGAAACCTTGAATGTCCTGCATATTCCGACATTATCTCTTTGTCCGTGAAGTATTCCTATCAGAGGCTCACTGGCGTATAATGCACCTCGTCCCACAGGTTTGGCGATAGTATTGATGGTTTTTATCATGGCAAACAATGCCAGAACGGACGTACCGTCAACAAAAGATGACAATATAATATTGTTTACGACTGAACTGCAGGTACTGTCTAAAACGATATCTATTGAAGCCGGTATTCCCCTGCGAAAACAATCGAGTCCGTCAATTATATTTTTCTTATTTAGAGCATAGAACCCAAACCTGATCTTAATGTGCTTTTTTTTCATCATGACAAAGGCAAGGACCATCTGACAGAAAGCTCCCGCGGCGGATCCGATACCGAGTCCGGCAATCTTAATGTCGTCATTAAGCAGTTGTATGGCTACAATTGAAACAATGACATTAGCGGCGATATTAACGATGCTGCTGGTCATACGGTCTGTCTGATATCCGAATGTTGCACTTACCAGCTGGAAAACAGATCCGACTGCAAAAAACAGTACCATCAGACATGCGGTCCTTATGTAAAGGTTTCCTAAAGAAGCAGCCTCGACAGTTGCTTTAGCTCCGCCGCCTATGGTTACAAAAGCATCAGTGACACCAAAGCACAAACCCAGGAATATCAGATCGATGAAAATAGTTAATGACAATGTAATGGAGAAAATACGGTTATATCCATCCATATCACTTTTTCCAAGACATTGGATCATTTTCAGATAACCGCCCTGCATTATCATAGAAGTGACGGCGAGCATTATACCGATGACCGGGAGTCCTATAGCGACAGCCGCTACAGCATCGCTTCCCAAGAAATGACCGGCCAGCACTGTATCCACCAAGAAAGTCATGGATTGTACAAGCGCATAAACCATACATGATGGCATAAATCTTTTGACAGTACCGGCAGATAACAGATCAGATTGATTTTTCTTCATTGATATGCTCCTTAAAAATTTTATTTTATATTTATTCGTTATAATATACTATTTTTAACAAAAATACAACAAATAATGTAAAAAAGCTATTGTATAACGTTCAAATTAGTACGTATATAAAAAAGATAATATATCTTATGAATTATTTATATAAATCACGAGATAACAGAGTTTATTTCTTAAATGCTACGGTAAAAGCAATTATTTTTTCTCTATTTATATACTACACAAATATCTTAAGATATGATATTATTTACAATGCAGTCAGAAGTTACTCTTCTACTTTAAGGCTGTTACCGGGAAAACTCTGAGGCGTTTTCAAGTTTACATTGAAAACCGGACAAAAAAACTTTGGGAGGTACAAATATGCAGAAGAAAATACTTATACCCCTTATAGCAGGACTATTAGTTGTTATCGGTGTTGTACTTTTTTTAGTATTCAGATCAAAAGGAGATTCATATTATAATATAAAGATCCTGGATACTTTGGGAACAGTAAATGTTGACAGGGACGGCTCTTCCCTTGAAGCCCATGAAGGTTTAAAAATGCGTGATAAGGACTATTTAAAAGTCGGTTTCGACGGTTTTACCCGGATAGATTGTGACAGAGAAACATATTCTCACTTTGAGCATGATTCGGAAGCTTCCTTTATCGCCGATTCCGACAAAAAGTTTACCATCAATCTTATAAAAGGAGAAATGGTGGTCGAATTGCAGAGAAAATTGGCAGACAATGAGACTCTCAACATTGCTACTCCTAATACAACTTTGGCTATCCGAGGTACAGTAGTTGCCATAAAGACCACTCCCGATGCAAACGGAGGCACAAGAACCGTTAACTACTGTCTGGAAGGGAAGGCAGAGGTAATCTCTGAAGACGGCATTTCAAACTCCATAGAAGCAGGCGAAGGCTGGCTAATCGTTACCGATGAAACAGGCAATATAACAGAAAACAAGGAAGCCGGTGCCGAGGAATTTGAATTCAGCGGAATCAATATAGAAGAACTTAAGGGAGCCGAAGACAAGCCTATGGTAATCAAGTCTTCTACTCCAACATTATCTGATGGAGATGTAGCAATAGACGGGACCAACTTCCCTGATATGATATTCAGGTTACATATAATGGATACCATTGACAAGGACAAAAACCTGGTGCTTTCTCCTTCTGAGTTAAGCATAAATAGTATATTGGTAAAAGCTTCGGGTATTACAGACTTAAGAGGCATAGAGTTTTTTAAGGACCTCGAAACGCTTGATTGCAGCTCAAATGAAATCACATCACTTGACCTTAGCCGGAACACTAAATTAAAATCCTTATACTGCAGAAGAAACCAGCTTCAAAGCATTAATATCAGTAACTGCAGTGAGCTTGGATATTTTACATGTGATGAAAATGAGTTGGAGTCACTTGATGTTTCCGGCTGCGGTAAGCTTCAGCATCTCGAATGCCAGCGCAATAAGATAAAGGAACTTAACCTAAGCAATCTGCCGGAGCTTTTAGAGCTTGATTGCAGTTATAATTCACTTCTTGATGTAGATGTAACAAAGAACCCCCTGCTTACATATCTTTCATGTTCCAATAACCCTCTGACTACACTTGATGTAAGCAAAAACACTTCTTTAAATGCATTATATTGTTATTCAGACCAATTGAAAAAGCTTGATGTCAGTCAAAATGCCCAGTTACAATATCTATATGCCGGCGAGAACCAGATTTACAGTTTTGACATAAGCAATAATTTAATACTTGAAGAATTCTCCTGTTACAACTGCTTCTTAAGGGAAATTGATGTAAGTAACAATATCAAACTAAGAACTCTTATATGCGGCAGTAACATGAATCTATCAAGCCTTGATTTAAGCAACAACCCGGAACTCGAAGATTTACAGTTTCCTTTCACTAAAATCTCCGAGATTGATCTGAGCATGAATCCTAAGCTGAAATATCTTAACTGCTTGTACTGCGAAGGACTTAAAAGCCTGGACATCTCACATAACCCGAGGTTAAACTCAGAAAACATCGATCACTCAGGCATAATCATAAATCAATAAAGCAAAAAAGTTGGCAGGGGGACAATCCCAATCCATCATATACCGATGGAGAAGGCAAGTCCCCCTGTCTTTTTTATTTCCTTATTCTCTTCCCACAATGCGGGCAATACTCTGAATACAACATATTATGGCTTCGTAAAAAAATATCACAATGCGGGCAGCTAAAGAAATGAAATTTTTTAAATATAAGTATATAAATCACTACCCAAACGATCACTAATACCGGTTCCAGTGCTATTACAATATTACCCGGAATATCAAATGCAATAAAAAATACTAATGATGTGATCACTAAAAAGACAAAGATCAAAGCAGTAGCTATATATCCGTTTTTTATTCTTTTCTGTAACAGTTCAAACTTCTGTTCATTTTCTTCGGAATTCTCTATATTTCTAGCCTCTGCATCGCTAATAGAATCAGTCATAGATATTTTGGTGCCGCAATCAGGGCACTTTTCGATGTATCCATCTATTATTTTTGAACATTCAGGACATTTATAATGCATGCTGATCACTCCTTAATCACTATACCAAAAATAATAATCGCAACTTCAACCAAAGTTATCCATCCCCAATTCATATACCAATTCAAATATTTCCATTCGGATGGTTCTACATTATCTCCTGCATTTTCAGTATTTATATCTATTCCAAATTTAAACAGGCCCCTTGCAAAGATAATACTTATGATATTGAAAAATCCGATGATAAAGCCAATCGCAAACAGATCACTCCCTCCTACTCCTGAAAAAGCAAGTACCAGTAACGCTATTGCCAAAACAGCATTGATCAGGATTAATATTTTTTGTCCTTTTTTCAGATCTGCAAACCACTTCATAATATCACCCCCCGTACCAATATAAGTCAATGCCGCCGGTAAATCTTTAATCTATAACGAACTCTCTTGTATCTCCTTCATTCATACTGATTTCGAAGACCTTATCCATATATATAATTCTCGTCTTAATATCTTTCTTTGCTTTAACTATGAAGCTGACAAGTTTTCCGTCCTTCCACCTGATTTCAAGTTCCGCGCCTCCCTGAATGCAAAGTCCGGTAACATGTCCGTTTTTCCAAGCATGTGGTAATGCAGGTAAAAGTACTGTCCTGTCTTCATTACTTTGGACAAGCATCTCTGCCACAGCAGCACAGCCTCCGAAGTTACCGTCTATCTGGAAAGGCGGATGATTATCAAACAGGTTCGGCAGCGTCGACTTTACGAGCAGCTGCTCATAGTTGTCATATGCCTTTTCTGCATTCCAAAGCTTAGCATAATTATTGATGATCCAAGCCCTGCTCCAGCCTGTATGTCCGCCACCGTTTGCAAGTCTTCTTTCCAGAGTCTTTGATGCAGCCGCACACAGCTCAGGTGTCCCATCGGGAGTTATCTGGCTCGAGGGATGCAGTCCGTACAGATGGGATATATGCCTGTGCCCGGGCTCAGCCTCATCATAATCCTCTATCCACTCCATGATCTGGCCATGCTTTCCGATACGGTCAGGCTTGATCCTTGACAATGCATCCTTTATCTGACTGTTAAGCTCATCATCAATCCCCAGCACTTTAGCTGCCTTTATACATTGTGTAAACAGGTCGCGAAGTATCTGGTTATCCATAGTGACTCCTATACCGTTTGCTCCCTGCTCACCATTGGGTAAAATATATGTATTTTCAGGTGATACCGAAGGACAGGTTACGAGGTATCCGTCATATTCTATAAGAAAATCAAGGAAAAACTCTGCTGCCTCCCTCATTATAGGGAAGCTTCTCTTTAAAAATTCAGTATCCTTTGTATATAGATAGTGCTTCCACTGATGTGTACAAAGCCATGCTGCTCCCATCACCCAATAAGAACCCGGTATCCACTGATCCTGAACCGCACAATCTCCCCAGATATCAGTATTATGATGTGCTACAAAGCCTCTGCAGCCATACATCTTCTCTGCTGTCACTCTGCCATTAGGGAGCATTCTCTCTATATGATCAAACAAAGGCATATGTAAGTCGGACAGGTTACAGCTCTCTGCCGGCCAGTAATTCATCTCTGTATTGATGTTGATAGTGAACTTACTGCCCCATGCTGACTGGTAATCTTTACACCAGATGCCCTGAAGGTTAAGCGGTAATGTACCCTCGCGGCTACCTGAGATCATGAGATAACGACCAAAATTAAAATACAAAATATCCAGTCCTATATCATATATACAAGATTCATTGCTATTCTCAGAATTACATTCTTTATTCCCACTCTTGTTATCCTGAGTACATATGTCCGAAGAATCTTGTGAAGCCTTTTCGATACGTTCCTTAAGATTATTTAATCTTTCATCCGTCGGTACATTCTCATATGCATCTGAGCCTTCTATATCCAGCTTTACCCTGTCATAGTACTTCTTGTAGTCAGTGATATGTCTCCCTTTCAGTTCCTCATATGTGTACTTGAAAGCTTTATCGAGTATCTCACCGCATTCCTTCTCTATGTTCTTCATCCTGAAAGATGTGCCGGCTGTTAGCATCAGTACTACTTCGTCAGCATCTCTTACTCCAAGTGATGCTCCTATGATCCTGACTGTGCCTCCTTTGGCGTAGGCTCTGAGCTCAAATCCATAATCCACTCCGTCTCCGCCGGTATTGCCAAGGCATATCAGGCCATGAGCTTTCTGCTCAGCAGGTTCTGTGTAGTCCCACTCGCTATCCGCACCTGTCTTCTTTATAGTAGTTTCATAAGGCTCTCTGGATATATCGCAGTCGAAACTGATCTTACCCTTATCCCCTGTTGAGATCTTTATCACGAGACAATCATCCACCGCACTGATAAATGCTTCCCTATTATATACTGTCTCTCCTATCCTATAGGTACACTTATATAATGCATTGGCGATATCCAGTTCTCTCTTATAGTCCTCTCCGGTCCATGCATGCTTCATATATATACGGAGATCTCCCAGTGTCTGGTAAGGATGCTCCGACTTTGGCACGCCGGACAGAGAAGCTAACATTAGCTCCTCTGCCTTAGCTATCTGACCGTTTTTAAGATACTCTCTTATAATAGGAAGTGCTTTTTTAGCATCAGGGTTATTTCTGTCCCTAAAACCGCCAAACCAGCAGCTGTCCTCATTTAACTGAAAGTACTCACAGCCCACGCCGCCGTGTGCCATGGCACCTATTCTTCCGTTACCGAGGGGAAGCGCCTCTTCCCACCTTTTTGCAGGATTTCTGTAATATAATCTGTCATTCATGGAATATACCTTACCTTATAAATATTTTTCTATGTACATTATTTTGCTTTCTTCCTTAACTGCAGCTGTCTCAGTTTAAGACCTGTATTATAAAAGTCCTTGGTTGAGCAGCCTGCTCTTCCGCCACCTGCGCAGGCACATGCACAAGCACATGCACATCCATGTCCAACGGAATGTCCGTGATGTCCGGTATTTACAGGAGTGGGTACATATACTCTGGTGGTATGTACTCTCATGTAAACATTAGGGCTTGAGGTAAATCTGTAAAGTCCGTCATTATTCTTGTTCCTTTTAAGTTCAGGATCAAGTTCTTTGATCTCTTTTTCTTCCAGTATCTCCTCACTCTGGATCATGCTTCTGCCACAGTAAGTGCAGTTATCCCTTCCTTCCTCTCTGGGTGCACTGCATGAAGGACACTGTGCATAATATGTTACCTTTGTTCTCTTTACTTTTCTCTTGGTTGTACCGGACATATTTGCTGACTGTGTATAATGGCTTCTGATCGCAGATACTATAGAGAAGACAAGGGTCAATATGATCACCAGCACATAGCTGATACCAACTGCGATCCCGCTGTAATCCTTTTCAGGCTTTGCTACAGACTTTGATACATCAAAATTATAAGCACTGTTTGGATAGGTGATGTTAAACTCCAGCTTCTTTCCCTTGGGCATCTTGTTTTCCCAGGTGATATACCCGTTTTCTACGATTCCTGCCGGAGTGAAGCTCTCTACCTTATCGTTTCCCCATTTCATGATCATCTTTTCAACATTAATATCATCAAACCATCCGGGGATAAAGGTATAAACTGTCTCACCTTCCTTCAGAGCATTCATCTGATAAATATAGTCCTGAACGATCTCAAATTCAAAGCTAACCAGATCTCCTGCATAATAATGCTTATTGAAATCGATCCTGATGAAGCTGCCACCGTCATTATAATACTTAATGCTCTTTATATTCTTGCTTTTTCCGGTGATTTTCTCTACATGCTTGTTTGCAATACCTATCTTTACCCAGGTCAGAGGACCTTCCGATGTCGAATCAAGTACTTCCCAGTCGATATGGTAGGTCATCTTTACCTTGCCGTCCGACTGTACATCGGCTGTAATCCGGTAGGTGTGAATCTTGTCCAGATCTTTTGCGTATACCACCGAGGTAAACATAGGGCTTATAAGCATTAATATCAAAACAATTGCAAATGCAAATGTAACCCTTCCAATCTTTCTTTTCATATATCCTCAAACTCCTTTATAATCCTGCGTCCAAATCAGCATCCTCTTCCGCCCTTGATTATCCTGAGCGGACATTCACATCTCATCTGTGTTGAAAACTTTCTGCGTTCCTTACATACGGGATTCTCCCAGATTGTTTTCCATTCGTCCTTTAACATATTGCCGAGGGGCTTGTCTGAAAGCCAGCTCTGACAAGGTACTACATTGCCGCCCGGAGTAATGGCCATATTACTGAGGCATGCACCACAGTTTGGTGTGGTGATCCCGAGCTCCTTACAGAACCGGTCATCTAACCAGCCGGGTGATGTAAAACTGATCTCCATGTCGTTTGCATAACAGAATTCAACGGCTTCCTTTAATATCTCCCTGATCTCAGCATTCTTAAGCTGCAGATTTTCGGATTCAGCCTTTGTAGCGTTGCCTGTGGTGATAAGTCCCGAGCAGGTTACATACTTCACACCCCTGTCATGCAGGAACATCAGTGTCCTTACATAGTCCCTATTGAGTGTACACAATGGAGTATTGATACTTACATTGAGCCCTGCTTCTATCGCATTACAGATACCTGTCACCGTGTCATCGAATCTATCGGCTCCGACCAGTCTGTTATGTATTTCTTCATTATAAGAATAGAATGTGATCTGCATGCTGTCGAGCGATGCACCCTTCAGCTTCTCACAATAATCTTTAGAAAGCTTAATGCCATTGGTATTGAGCCTGGTGATAAACCACTTTGCGTGATCAATAAGCTCTATCAGATCATCCCTCATCGTAGGCTCGCCACCGGTAAATGTAACCTGAGGTATCTTAGCCTTTCTGCACTTATCTATGATATCCTTCCAGTGATCGGTGGTAAGCTCAGCTTCCGAGGAATTCTCCTGCCCGGCTGCATAGCAGTGAACACATTTCTGGTTGCAGTGCCAAAGCCCATCCTTTGTCATGGCACTAACCATCAGGTCCATTCTGTGAGGAGCTGTCATCTTGTCGGCATAATCACCGATAGTCATAAATCCGATAGCCTCATCCACTTCCTCGCCGTAAGCTATCTGCTTAAAGGCTTCCATGATCTTTATGATATCCTTACGGAATCTTCTCTTTCCTATTAAATGGTATATCTCGGACGCCTTTTTGCAGGTCTCATCAAGTATGCTGTCCACTTCTTCATCGGTCACATGTCTGCCGCTGTATTTATTTACTTCTTCTATAAATATAGTAAGAAGTATGCTCCATGATACGTTTATCGGAACGATATCCTGACCGTTTATGATAACCACACTGGCCTCAATGTCCTTTTCGGAATACTTCGGCGGTATCAGGTGTATCCTGACAACACCGGGTCCCTCAGGATCGATCGTTGTATGGTGTACTTCATTGAAGTATTTTTCTGCAAATTGATATTCTCTTTTTGAAGGTATCATTTTCTTGTCCTTTCGAGTTAATATGTTACTTTTTCCCTATCTGATGATACGGATTGCTTCGTTGCAAGCTATCTTGAACAGCTTTTTGACTTTTCTCCTTATCATCATTATATTTGACTTACTTCATGATTTCAAGCATTATCAGACAAAAATATCCGTTTCTTTTTGCAGACTGATAAGGTATTATCACTTCATAATTGCAGTTTTATTCCACTATATACTATAAATATATTTCCCTCTATAATGTCTATGCCTTAATCTTCTCTCAACCAGCAGTAATCATACAGTAACTTATCCACATAAATCATTGACAAATAAAACAAAACGGATTATAATATAAAATTGCAGTGGCTTAATCCACTTAAGTTAAAAATATTCAGGATTATCCCTATATATAGTATTAGTAAAGGAGGCACGTATGAATATCAATATTAATGATATCACCCTGGAAAACGCTCTGGGCATAATAAAAGATCAAGCTGATGCCATCATAGCTGTAAACACTGATGAAGACAGTTATCATACCATACTTAGACGCGGTCTGTTTACCGATTTTATCGAAGAAAACGGCGTTTATAAAGAGCTTATCGAAAAGCTATGGTACCATTTCAATAACAGTGACAAGCGTATTACAGAGGATTATCATGTATTCATTCCCTCTTTAGGTAAATTTGTTGGAAAGATCAGTAAACGTATGAAGGTCATCTATCAGGATATCCCTTATGTACTCCAGATGACCATCTACCCGGTATCACCCGATAATTCATCAGTATTTATCATCGTACTTAATGAGCTGGACAGCAGTGAGTCAGTCGACGAAAGCCAGACTACCAATAAAGTTACTGCCATCCAGAACACCTACCTTTTCTCGATGTACATCGACCTGGTAAAGGATGTCACCAGCTCCATCAGTATCACCGAGATATCTGATGAAACAGTTAATACCCAGATCAAGTTCTCTGACTGGCGTATGATGATCGTAAATATGATCTGGCCGGATGACCAGCCCCTCTTCTTAGAGCGTACCGATCCTGAGTACTTAAAAGCAAATTTCCAGCCCGGACACACCTCTTCGTTCGACTGCCTGATGCAGAATCTCGAAGGCAAATATATCTGGGTAAAGCTTATTTTCAGCCGTGCCGAGACCAATAACATCAATGACTACCGTTTCGTTTTCATGGTACAGGATATACACGAAAATACCGTAGAGCTGATGGCCACCATGAAAAAATACGAAGAGATGGCTTCCATGGATCCTCTTACATCCGTGCTTAACCACGGCCGTATTGAGACCGAACTTGGCAATGCCGTTGAGACAGTAAAGAAATCCGGTCGTGCCGTATCAGCCATGATGCTCGACATTGACTTCTTCAAACATGTAAATGACACCTATGGTCATTCAGTAGGTGATATGACACTAAAGCGCTTTGCAAGCATTATCAGTCACTACTTCACCGATGGCCGCGCTGTTGTAGGCCGTTGGGGTGGCGAGGAGTTTGTTGCCATCTGCTACGATACTGACCTGGATAAACTTACTGAGATTGCCGATGCCCTTAGAATTAAAATATCTACCGAACACTTTAAGGCAGTCGGTAATATCACCTGCAGTATCGGCGTAACTCAGCTTGTAGCCGAAGATACCACTGATTCCGCATTTAACAGGATTGACAAAGCTCTGTATGATGCCAAGTCCTCAGGCAGGAATTGCACAAAAATATTAAAATATCAGGCTTAAAAACTAACATTTATAAACGTATAAACGGCGTTCCTATATGGAGCGCCGTTTATATCTGTTAAACTATGATTTCCAGTATCTGTTTTTTAATCATTTTTCGTTTACACAATACATTTTTGTATTCCCATCATTTCTTAAAAATACCTTTAATGATTCCGGCTTTTTTCTTATATTCCGCTATAAGGTCCGGATGCTTTTTCTGCACGGTTTCACTGTCCTTGCCCTTAGCCGCCATCTCGAGAGCATACGCCATTTCAAAGACATTCTTATCTCCCACTGTCTTTGCAACACTCTTTAGAGCATGAACCTTTATGGTATAATTATCTAAGTCCATAGCTGCACAGGCTTCTTCAAGTTCCTTTATACGGTCATCCGAAGAATTTGCATAATCGTTCAGTATTTCCCTGTAGAACTCTTCGTCGTCCGCACAGTAGGTCAAACCGTCAGCAGTATTGATACCGTTGGCATTTAATATAACATCGATGTCCTTTTCATCCACATCAGTGTTATCATCGTTTTCTTCATCCTCAGGGAAGAACTCAAGGATCTCAAAATCATCGCCTTCGTTATCCTCATGTCTTCTGTCACCCTTACGGCGCTCCTCCTGCCTACGGTCATCATGCTGTCTTCGGTCTTCGCCTCTTCTTTCCTCGGGCTTACCGTCTATTATTGCTCTCTCGGCCTTTTTCTTTTCTGTAGCCTTGCGGATTTCCTCAGCTACAGTTATCTCATCCCTGGTCTTGTAATCAACCATCTCAGGTCTCAGATACTTAGCCAGTGTCTGTTCCAAAGCCTTTATCTCAACAGGCTTGGAAAGATAATCGTCAAAGCCTGCCTTTAAGTATGTCTCCCTAGCTCCGACTACTGCATTTGCGGTCAAAGCGATAACAGTGGTATCAGCTCCTATCAGATAGTTCTCCTTAGCCTTTTCCAGAGTCTCAATACCGTCCATCTTAGGCATCATATGGTCGAGCAGTATGATATCGTAGGTCTCAACCTTCAGCTTTTCCAATGCCTCTTCACCCGAGCTGACCATATCAGGCTTGATAGCATTAAGTTTAAGAAGGTTCTTCATAACCTTGAGATTCATCTCGTTATCGTCTACTACGAGTATCTTTGCATCGGGAGCATACAGATACTTGGTCTTCTGGATATTCTCCACGGATTCTTTACTCTTCTGCTTAAAGTTGCCCAAGGGTGTGATGTCCGTTATCATCTGGTCTATGGTAAATGAGAATTCAGAGCCTTTACCGTATTCACTTTCTACCTCCAGCTTTGATCCCATCATCTCGAGTAGTCTTATAACGATGGACATACCAAGACCGGTGCCTTCAATGGCCCTGTTTCTGGTCTCTTCCAGTCTGGTAAAGGATTCAAACATCTTGCCCAGGTCTTCCTGCTTGATGCCGATACCGGTATCCTTGACCTTTACGCTCATGCTCAAGGTCTTGTCATCCTTTTTCTCACCTGAAATATAAAGGTCAACACGGCCCTTATTGGTATATTTTACAGCATTTGTCAGCAGGTTGACTATGATCTGGGCTACTCGTACATCATCTCCGTAAAGACCGGAAGGCAGCTTTTCGTCAATATGAGTCTCAAATATGAGTCCCTTATCCTCTGCACGCTGTGAAACAGAATTGATCAATGTTTCGATCAAGGTCGAGGTAGCATACTTGCCCGGGATGATCTCCATCTTACCTTCCTCAATCTTTGAAAAGTCAAGTATTGAGTTGATAAGGCTCAGCAGGTTACGACCCGATGACTGTATATTTACAGCATATTCCTTGATAGAATCATCATTTGATTCCCTCAGGATCATCTCGTTCATACCAAGCACTGCATTGATAGGAGTCCTGATCTCATGTGACATCTGTGCCAGGAATCTTGATTTGGCCTTACCTGCAGAAACCGCCGCATCGGCAGCTTCAACCAGACGCTTGTTTGCTTCCTCCTGCCATTTGATAAATCTGTTGATCATGGCAACTACGATGCCGATACTAAATACCAGCATCACCGCAAAGATGATCGCCATGATCAGTACAGAGCCATATATACTCCACCAGCGCTGTACTACCATTACGGTAAAGCCGGACATTTCACTCTTTTCGGAGTAACATGAAACATAGCTTCCATCATAATCCTTAAGAGCAAATACCTCACCGTCATGGAATGCTGATGCATAGATAGTATCCTCGATATTTACACAGGTTTCCTCACTCATCTCGTATTCCTTATTCGGATGATTAAGGATATTACCGTCAGGATCGATCAGAAATGCATAGCCATCCTTTGTATAGCTGTCATCCAAAACATCGATAAGCTTATCAACGTAACAGTCTATAGCAAAGATACCCAAAAACTCTCCTTCTTTTGAATAAACAATACGAGAGAAGGTGATACAGTACAGACCGGTCTGAGCATCATAATACGGTACGGAAATACTGTAGCCGTTACCTGAACGTTCGGTATCAATATACCACTGACGCTGTTCAACACGGTAATCAGGATCGGGTACCCAGCCGTTATTCATGGTTACGGCATGCTCTTTATAAGGGTTAGCCATGTAGCAGGCAGACATTTCGGAATAATTCTGTCCGATATCGTTCAGCCATTTTACACCGGCTTCATAATCATCAAGTACTGTGGGGTCGGCTGCTATAACATCGGTAAACATTCTCAGGATACTCTGGTGCTGCAGCATCCACTGTGTTATCTCACTGTTGTACTTGTCAGCTTCCTTACTGATACGTGTGTCACCCCAGCGGGTAGTGGTAACCAGGCAGAGTATTAATCCTGCAAGAAGTGTACCTGCCAGAATGCCGATGATACCGTTTCTTATATATTTACTAGAGAAGGTACGCTTCTTTTCAGGAGCTTTTTTCTCGGCATTTTTCTTTTCCGCTTCACTCTTTAAAATGTTCGAGTACGAGAAAAGGTCATTCATCATCTCTTTGAGACGGATACCCGATTCTCTTATATCTCTTAAAGAGTTGGCCGGATCATTCTCTTCTTCCCGCAGCAACAGTTCACTGGTTTTTACGATATTGTTTACGGGACTCATGAAGTCCTCGGAAAATCCTGAGATAAAGCTCTCGGTCGCTGCTAATGATTCCTCAGCCTTTTCCTGATTGTTAAGGCTTACCATATAAAATACTATGATAACAGCCACCATCAGGATATCGATCGCGCCGAGCATGATCATCTGTCTGTAAATATCAGCATAGAAGGTATCATAGTCAACAACCAGTATCAGCTGCCAACCGTTACTGGTTTCGTTACTGAATATGATCCTGTCTTTCCCGTTAAGTGTAGTTGTAAAGCTTCCGTGCTCTTTTGAAGCCTTTACTCTGTCAAATATCTCTGTATACTCAGGTAAAACATCCGAAAGCTTTTCTCCGAGCAGTCCGCTGTCCGAACATCCGAGGATAGTACCTTCTTTTGTAACGATAAGCGCTGTCTGATCCTCATAGGAGCTCATGAGATTGATGGTATCCTGCACCTTGGAAAACGTGTAGTCCATGGAGGTTACAACATCTCCGTCTGACAACAGATTCGAAAGGGTAAAGCACAGATCATTTGTCAGTGCATCGATATAAGGCTCTGATATATATATTTCCCCACCCATCTGCTTTGCACCGATATACCATACACGCTCAACGGCATGATATTCCTCGGGCATATCAAAATCAGGAATAATGGTCCAGTCAGAGGATGCGGCGTATACGTTAAAGCAGTTTCCGCCTGTAAGGTCACTGTTGTACTGCTTCTGCTCTCTGATGTATTTCTCTATTTCCTCTAAGTTATTTCTGTCAATCAGCTGCTCCATACCCATGGAAAACCTGAGCAGATTTCCCTCCGCATCGGATATGGTCTCCTGCAGGCTGCCCTTGATGTTATCCAGCTGTATGGTACCGATTTTTCCTGTCTGGTCGGTACCTGCATGATAAATAAGGTTAATATTGATGGTTATAACAGTAATAAAGATCAGTGAAATTACAACTATAAAGCTCTTGTTAAACCTTCCGCCGGTTTTCTGTACTCTTTCACCGCCCTTTTCTTCAAGCAAAAGCAGGAATCCCAAAAATCCGATGGATTCGAAGAAAAGCTCGACAGGTATGGACCATAATGCCTGAATAACTATACCCATGATAGCTATAGTTATAAGGATCAGCGTAGCTGTACGGTCCATTCTGGAGAGTCTCTTCTTATATAATATGAAGAAAACTATACCAACCAGTACATAGAAAGCGGCTATGGCATAAAGCACCCAAATGAGACCGCCCCTGGTATAGGTCATGTTCTCATCTATATAAAAGAGCATTCCGGTGACGGGGTTTAAAAATACAAGTATTTCTCCGATAAAGAAAGGAGTAAGGAACAGAGCAAAGAAGCTCCTGCTCTTTTCCTTGCCCACATTGGTCATGTTAATTATATATAAGGTAAATACGAATGAAATAAACTGATGGAAAACGAAATAGATCTCGTTTAAGAGATTAAGTATAAACGGTCCGCTGAGACTGAAATAATTCTCCAGTAAAACCTCCAGGCAGGAGGTTACTGCAGATATCATAAGCGTGACAAGAAGGACCATGTATGTAAAATGCTGGTCCCGTAATTTATTATCCCATCCGGAAGGAATCGGCAGGTAAAGCCGTTTTCTCTTCTTTAAACAGTCCATCAAACAGAACAGAGCTATAAATAACGCTGAAAGTTCAAGGATTATTTCATTCATTTATAAACCCACCTGATAATATCAAAAAATCTTAATTTGCTGCCTTAACCTTGATCCAGAGCTCTGAAAGCTTTTTACGAAGCTTCTCATTCTCGTGGAAGATCTCGTCCTTATCGTACTCTCTGGGAAGATATGCAACATTACCGTCGAAGTCTCCGCCTTCCTTGGTTACTTCATCAAGCACGTTCTTGTTAGGTGAAGCATAGCCTACTGCCAGAGTATTGTCCTTACATACATTGTCTCTTAATACATAATTGATAAATTCATGTGCAAGCTTGGGATTCTCAGCATTTGCAGGGATAACCATGGCATCACACCACTTATTTGTACCTTCATCAGGTGTAAAATAGCTCATATCCTCATTTTCATCAATGATGGTAACGGCGTCACCCGAGTAAACGATAGCCATATCCTTGTTACCGCTGATCATGTAATCGATAACCTCATCGGTTACATAAACAGGCTTCATTGTCTTGTTTAATTCTACGAGCCAATCGTATGCGGCATTGATCTCATTCTCGTCACTGCTGTTGCATGAATATCCGAGCTGCTTAAATGCTACCATGAAACCGTCACGCTCTGAGTCGTACATATAAATTTTTCCGGCATACTTGGTATCCTTTAAGATATCCCAGCCCTTTGCCTTTAACTCGTCCTCAGAAACATTGTTATGATTATAAACGATACCAACAGTACCAAAGAAGTAAGGTGCCGAATAATCATTGTTCACATCATAATCAAGATTCTTTACCTGATCTGAAAGATTTGCCATGTTGGGGATCAGGGATTTGTCAAGCTTCTGAAGCTGTTCTTCCTTGATAAGTCTTTCGATCATATAATCGGAAGGGATCAACACATCATATGACTCGCCTGCTGCAAACTTGGTATACATCATTTCATTTGAATCAAAAAGTTCAACGATAACCTTAACTCCGAATTCCTTTTCAAAATCAGGTACCAGATTTTCTGACATATACTCTCCGGGCAAAAAGATCTTTAAGGTCTTTGAGCCGTACTTCTCCTCGGCTCCGCCCTCTCCCTTACTGCCGCAGCCCGCAAGTGACATGCAGAATACCGCGATCAGCACAAATGCTACAATTTTCCTTACTGTTTTCATCTCTTTCAAGTCCTCCAATTTCTATATCTATCATCCTTTTTTCTTCTTCGCAAGCGAAGGAATAACATTACCAATTAATAAAAATACCGATAAGATAAGTATTATCAATGTGGATAAAGCGTTGATCGACGGATTAACACGCTTTGACATTGTATATACAAGTATCGAAATATTCGATACGCCGTTTCCAGTTACGAAATATGAAATTACAAAGTCATCAAAGCTCATTGTAAAGGCTATGAGTGCACCGCTTATGATACCCGGCTTTATCTGAGGCACAATAACCTTTGTCAGTGACTGCCAGGGTGTAGCTCCGAGATCCATTGCCGCCTCGGCAAGATTTTCATCCAGT
>JAEEGJ010014762.1_pt1 | contig 18428 bp, 15 predicted proteins | sample 8958761 | NCBI WGS metagenome assembly JAEEGJ01 (sample SAMN16246546, study PRJNA631951) | gut metagenome | biome: gut microbiome; feature: rumen; material: RS-attached | host: Bos | place: Iran: Karaj | collected 2018-10
CGATTAGTTTTTTCTGCGGTGATAAAAAAGTTGATTTGCCCACATACGTGGTGAAAACAACGACTTCTTCTAACGGATGGTTTGCTGATGATGTCAAGTATTATGCAGCTGAATTTGACGAAAGAAAGGTCAACGGTGATTATTCACTTGAGACTTTCCTTGCTCCGGAAGATACGGCTTGCGGTAAGTTCGTGAACTATGCTGTTCTCAAGGTGGAGGATTGATGAAGCGTGTTGCGGTTCTGATATTCTGCCTTGTCGCGGCCTCCTTGGCATCGGCTCCTCTTGAATTCGGCGATGTCATTTATTACGAATTGTCGGCGGGCGCTATTTATTCAGTTTCGGATTACAAGACCAAGTCAAAGACCAACTATTACCACGATTTGGAAAAAGACGAAATGGTCTATGACAAGGACCTTTATTATAACATCTACTCTTATAAGGGGTTTGGTCCGCAACTGGATTCTAAGATTGGTGTCCACTTTTTCAAAAGGGTCGCCCTGTTTTTGAGTTTCGGCTGTTTTTGGACATCCGGTGAACACCGCTACAAACTCTATTCACGTGACAAGGAAGAGTTTTCCGAAGAAGAAGTAAGATTCAGGCCTTATTGGGGCTTTGGATTAAAGTGGTTTCCTATTGTTGATGATAAAAATCCGTTCAACGGTATTTTTATCGGCACAACCCTCAGGGGTGTGTTCCTAAGCGGCAACGAAGAAGCATGGGAAAAATACGGAATGTTTTATGAGAACGGAGAAACGATTCTCGAAGTGGATGTCGGCAAGGTTTGGAAGGTTTCTGAACACTATTCTGTGGGATTTTCGGTAAAGGTTGCGGGCGGTTTTGCTGGCAATACAGAAAAGGTTGAAGGCTTCCGCGTCGATAGGCATCTTGAACAAGACGAAGACGATATCACGTTAAACGGCAAACATATTGGTGCTGCCATTACATTGATTAGAAGGTAGTTTTCTACTTGAAGAATTTCTGGTTGATTTCAATCTCTAGGCCTGCGTAACGCGGGCCGAACTTTTTGCGGAGTGTGGTAGTGAGCCCGTCAGAAGTGCCCTTGTACGGGTAGTTGAATCGTACTTTCATGGTGGGGTAAAGTCGTTTGATTTCGTCCTTGATGACTTGCGCAAGTTCGCATTCTTGCGGGCGACTCGGGTCGTAGAGAATTCCGATATCTGCGTTGCGGACTTTGCCGTTTAATTCGGGCGTAAAGCTGTGAATGCCCAGATGGACGATTTCTGGCTCGGATTTTGCGGCTCGCGTTTTTGGCTTAAGCGCGGAATCAACGAATTTTTCAATGGCGGCGCGATATTCGCTCCAGTAGGCAGTGGCTTGCGCTTTTACTTTTGAGGCTGTCGCTTTGTCGAGCTGTTCGTAGTATTCGCTGAACGCGCTCTTGTTGGTGATGGTGCGGTTCAAATCAACGAACAGGCGCGAATACTTTCCTTCGCAATAGAATTCCGGCTTTGCAAATTTTACCAGCTTGCGGAATACTTGTGCTGCTCCGATATCGTAGGCGCGGTGGGTGTTCAAGACACTTTCCGGAACGGCCTTCTTAAAGGCGGCGGGCAGGCGATTGCTCGCGTGTTCGCAAGTAAGCATGAGTTTCATTATTTCAACCTGTCTTTCAATTCGGAAATTTCCTGTGGAGTCATACCCAGTTTTTTCAAGTAATTTTCTGTAGCTGTCGCCCAGTCTGCATTGTCTGTATCAGGAATGTTGATTCCTTCGGCGTGATAGACTGCCCGCAAATTTCTTAGAACAACAGCCTTAAAGAAATCTATCTGTTGCTCATTCAAGGGAATTTGCTTGCCATTGCGAACGGTGTAGTAGTTACTAAAGGTTTTTGCGTAATCTGCCTGAATTTCTTCGGCGGTGGCGCCCATTAAGGTTTCTAGGACGGCGATTGTAAAACCGGTGCGGTCCATGCCATAGGTGCAGTGTACCAGGTACGGGCCTTCGTGTTCGATCATGTAGCGGTATCCGATGACAAGCCCTTCCTGGAATGACTTAGAATAGAAATTCACGTTCAACGCCAAAAAGGCAATATTTTGTGTCGAATAGTAGGTGGTTTCGTATCCCTTGTAAGAGGTGCCGGAGCCTTCTGAATCAGCCAAGTTGATAAACGTGGCGACTCCTGCTTCTTGTGCGAGGGAGTCGGCGTAGTAGTTTCGGCCGAGGCAAAGATCGATAGGGCTTGAGGAACGGTAGAGCTTGTTTTTCCCGATGCCGGTGGTACGGACTTCCCTAAAGTTTGCGTATTCTTCGATTGAAAGTTCCGGATAGCTTTCGGGGTAGGTGTCCATGTAATGGGCATTGCGCATGATGTCAAGACCCAATAAGTGACCACCTTTTTCTTTCATGGAAACGATAACTTCTACGGGAGAGTTCTCAACACTTATTCCAAGGATTTCTGCCAGTTTCCCGTTGTGCACCGACATGTACATATAGTCGTTGCCATTTATTGCCGAAAGTACGAACTGTGCGATAGGAACATCACTGGTGGATGCTGCTACCGCCATTTCGAGGGTGTCGTAGCCGACGAATGCTACCGTTACCACATCGCCAACTTCAAACCGGGTCAAAAACGAATCGGCCGGATAGTTGAGATACAATTCGCTAGATGTAATCTCTTTGTCGCCGAGCATAAAATGAAGGCCCAAGCTATCTTCAGTAACAGCATAGTGAGGGGTTGTATCAACTGTTGCCGAATCCTGGTGCGCCGTGGTGTCGGGAACGACAGTTTCGGGTTCCTCGACGGCCGTAGTGTCCGGCTTAGTAGTTGTATCAGAAACTACAGATTCTTTGACCGCGGAGGTGTCGGAGGCGGTTGTATCGGATTTTGTTGGCCCACCGATTTCAATGACGGCAGACGATGTTGTATCACCACAGGCAATAAAGACCTGAATGCAGAAAAAGAGCCCTGCGAAAATTGACCAGATTTTATTCATTAGGAATAAATATATTCTTTTAAATTCCGTATAGTCTATTTTCGGCGAGGCATTTTGCCAATTTCCCGTATTCGTATACAAAATCGTCGCGGTCAGGGTCTGCGCCAACGGCTTTCACGAGGGCGCTTGCCAGCGTGCCGCGCTTGAACATTTCGGCAAGCAGGGCCTGCGAATGCGTGCTTATTTTGGCTTTTACGCGGTCTGTGATTTTCTGGATGATTTCGCCGGCGGTGATTTCGCTAGCATCAATCTTCCAGATTTTCAAGAAATTACGGTCAGAAATGACGGTTTTCTCGGCAGATTTCGTTGTGGCAAGCAGAATCTTGGCCAAAGCATCCGTATCGAGGGTGCGAATTTCGGCTTCGTTTGCGAAAACGCCTTCCACAAGGCCCTTGAGTACGGCGACTTCCCATTCGGCAATCGCGATGTCTGCATCCGGGCATTCTTGAATGTCAACGAGGCGAATTTCTACGGCACCGCGGTCAAAGCGGGCGATTGCCCCGCGGCTATTCAAGAAGAAATGATTCAGCAAATGCTCTGGATCGTAAGGCGCAATATCTGCCTTCACTCGGTTGAAAATCTGTTCTTCGTAATCCTTGTAAGTAAAGACGGCTTCCGGAATCACCTTGCCGGTAATGCTCGGAATTTTCTCTTGGTTGTGGCGGTAAGTTTCGATTCGTCCATCCAGGAATCCGCAATATTTGCTGTCAAGGAAAGGACTTGAAGCTGCTACGGCGGGAATCAGCGGCAGCAATACGCGAATGGCGGCGTGCAGCTTTCCGAATTCCTCGTCGCCGTTAAAAGAAAGATTGATGTGGGTCGATTGCAGGTTTGCCCAACCATGACCTTTGCAGTTAAAGATGCGATCGTAGGTCTCGTAGATATCTAGGCAGTCGTAAGGCCAGAGTTTCATTTCGGCGGGGTCCATGAAGGGGTGGGCCGCCGTCGGCAAGAGCATGGCGTTAATGCTCTTGAGCGATTCGTTCGCCTTCAAAATTTCATGATGGAACGTCTTGCCCAGGTGCTTGAGGCTATCGACGGGTTGTGCGCACTTGAATTCTAGCACATGACTCACCAGTTCGTTGGAAAGTCCAATGGGCCCGTGTTCCACGTCAGAAAGCTGTTCGCCGTTCTTGTCTTTACCGAGTGGGATGTCAGCGCGGGGGAGTACATTCAAGGAATCACGATCCACGATCATGTATTCCATCTCGATGCCGTAACGTTGCCAAAGTTTATAATTTGCCATAAAAAACAATCTCTGTTAGATCCTTCGACTATGAGGCTTCGCCTCTCCGCTCAGGATGACACTTTTTCTATTTAAAACCAATCTTTCTCATGTTGCTGCAGTTTGTGTTGTGCGGCGTTCATGCGGTTTTCGATGCGGTGGCGCAGCGATCTCATGATGGCGAGGTAAACCTTGCTCTTGCCCACGCCATCTTCAATTCCCGCGTCAATACTCGGGTTGTCGTTCACCTCGATAACAATCGGGTGACCGTGCCATTCCTTCAAATCCACGCCGTAAAGCCCGTTACCGATTAAGCTGCAAATGCGGAGAGCTGTCTTCACGATTCCGTGCGGCACCATTTCAATCGGCACGCTTTCACACTTGCCCGAAAATTCTTCGCTCTGCTTGTCGTTGCTTTCCCAGTTGTAAATTTGCCAGTGGCCTTTTGCCATGTGGTACTTGCAGGCGTAAAGCGGTTTGCCGTCGAGTACGCCCACACGCCAGTCGAATTCCGTCGGTGTAAATTCCTGCGCAATCAGCAAGTCGCTGTGCTGGAACATTTCGTCGAGAATCTGTTCGAGTTCTTCTTTGTTGGTCGCCTTTTTCACGCCCATGGAGAAACTCGAATCTGGCGACTTGATCACCATCGGGAATCCGATTTCCTTGGCGAGCGTGTGGCGGTTTTCGGCATGCGCAATAATCGTCTTCGGCGAATGAATCTTCGCGGCCTGCATCAGTTCTTGCAGGTAGACCTTGTTGGAACAGCGCAGAATGCTGTCCGGGTCGTCGATGACGGCAATGCCTTGCGACTGGGCGCGGCGCGCGAAGCTGTAAGTGTAATGGTTCACGTTCGTGGTTTCGCGGATAAAGATGGCGTCGAATTCGCCTACGCGCGGGTAGTCCTTCTTGGTAATCATTTCCACGCGGAATCCCGTTTCTTCGGCGGCCTTGATAAAGTTCTGAATCGCCTGCGCATTGCTCGGCGGCTCGACTTCGTCGGGGTTCGTGAGAATGCCCAAGTCGTACAGGTAATCTTCTTCCTTACTTGATGCGTAACGCGTTTTCTCGAAGTATTCCTGCGCAAACTTATCCACGAATTCCATGTGCGATTCGGGAATTTCATCCACGCAAATCGGGCGGATGCTCTGGATAAACCACTTCTGCTTGAACACGAATTTTGCGCGCAGCAGCGGTGCCTGGAACAAACGGTAAAGTTCCTGCGAAAGTTCCAGGTATTGCGGGCTCACATTCTGACCGAAGTAAATCGAAAGTACGAATTCTGTACCGGTGAGCTTGTGCAGACTCTTTTGAATCAGGTTGTCAATTTCATCGGAGATACGCTTGATGACCGCCGGAGCCTTGAAGTCGCGCATGTTCTTGACGCCAGGAATCACCTTGTGTCCGCGAGCTTCAGCTAGCAGCGACACGTAATAGCCTTTGCTTTGGTAGTTGTAATCGCGACAAAGGTTGAATACGCGCAGGTTGCGTTCGTTGGTGTACTTGCTTGAAATCAGGTAGTCCTGAGCCGAAATGATGTCGATGCCCGGAACATGCAATTTCCAGTGCTTGGGGTTGTTTACAACGATTAACTTTTTCATGATTTATTTTTTGTTTTCAATGACCAACACGTTGCCGTCGTAGGTCATGACGCCGAGCAAGATGCTGTGGAGCAGTCGGAACTTGTCCACCTTGTAGTAAGGTGTCTTGTGAAGGGGGTTGGTGCCGTCGGGGTCGGCGACCATGAACTGTTTCTTGTCGTCGATTCCATAAACCACGACGAAGTGCCCCATGGGCTCGCCGTGAATGTCGTCGAAGACGGACTTGTCATCGGCACCGGTAAACTCTCGCATGCTGCGGTACAGGTAGGTGGCCGAAAGTCCGCAAAGAACAGGCACGCCCTTCTTGAAGTATTTTTCGAACATGGCGGCGCGGAGATCAGAAAATGCCACGGTACCGCCCAAATCGATAAAGCGGATGTAGGCTTCAATTGCTTTACGGAGCTTGGGTGCGTGTTTAGCCTTGTGCAAGAGCTCCAGTTTTGCCTTCAGTTCCGGCATGGAAAGCTCGCTCCAGGTGGGATCCAAAAGTGTCAGGTTGTACGAGTGGATGGTTGCCTTGAATCCACGCTTGAGTGCGTCAATTCCGAGGAAAACGCCCAGTGTTCCGCCGTCTTCCAAGAATTCAATTTCAGAAATCAGTTGCTTTAGGGAAATTTTGTAGCCGAGGTGGTTGTAGACTGCTTGCAGACTTGTGGGTCCACAGGTCACATCATCGGGCTGCTGCAATATTTTAATGTCCATCGTTGTGCCTTACGTTTCTCGTCTGGCGGCTGTCGGAAGGTTTTTCCGGGTCGTCGATGGCGTGTTGTAAAGATACCAAAATCTGTAAAATAGGGCAAGGGGATGGGGACTGGGCTCAAATCATGCGCAAAAAAGATGCGTGTAAACTAAATTTATAAGACAAATTGTCTTTATATATATAGATTTGCCCCCAGTATGAAGAGTTCTTTTGTAAAATTTGCCTTCGCGGCGCTGTTTCTTGTGTCCGCGTCTTTTGCCGATGATTTTGAAGATGCTCTTGCTGCGGTGGATTCTGCCGAAGCGGCGAACATGCCTGGCATGTATGACATAAACCATTTTGAATACCTCGACTGCTGGGTTGAGTCGGCTGCAAATATTGTTCCGAGAGAACGAAATCGCATTAGTGCCATCCGTGACGAGGCCAAGGTTTGCGGTTGCTATACCGTTCGCGAAAAGGGTGGTTTCGGTTGGCGAGCCAATGACGAAGGCAAAAAGATTGTCAAGGTTTGGGACATTCCTAAGCCGAGAATCTTGACTTGCCCCAGGGGGATGACCTGCACTGACGAATTCTTTATCGAACAGTGCGTAGACCATATTAAGCAATCTGTCCCCATGCTTAGCGACTATGCTAAGGGTGCACCCCTGGAAGGTGCAATTGCTCTTACCTTTGAAGATAGCGCGAATACGAAGACCCCCTTTGGTCAATATCTGGAGACTCACAAGGCTTCTGCCGATTCTATCAACTGCTTTATCAATGTACACAACAGGCCTGACGCTTCTTTTGATACAGATAATCGTAATCCCTTCCTGTTCCACCTTTCCGGATTGCCGCGCAAGTTGATTCCTTCTGCGGCGGGTCGTTTTACTGATTATAGTGATGTTCGTTGCCTGGATAAGGGCGTTTTGACTGGCTTTGCAAATAACGGCTATGTGGAAAATGTTCGACATGTGGATGCCAACGGTCTTTTGTATGGCGAAGAAATTGGCTACATGAATGATCCTACCTTCCCGAAACAGCAGGGCCCCGAATGGGGTGGAATCCTCTGGAAGTCCAACTACAAGATGGGTATGCGCGAAGGTATTTCGACATTCTACCGTTCCAGCGTCTTGGACCAGAAGGTTCATGGCGGGGTGGATAGTGCCTACTACTTCAAGTTCCTGGAAGTGCCTTACACCCAGGGCTACGTGAATGGCATGGCTCGCATGTACTCGGATAAGGGCTTCTTGATGGCCGATATACCCTACAAGCGTAATGCGCTTCATGGCCGCATGACGGTGTATAATCCCTTCAAGAAAAAGCCGGTGACGCTGACTTTCAATGCGAACAGTCTCGAAGGCTTTGTGGACTTTGGTGAATTTGGTGGCGTGTTCCACAAGGGTCTCCCGAATGGGGTGGTTACCTTCTGGACGGTGAAGGATACATGCTTCCAGTGGATGCCCGGTGAATCGGTTTGCTATTCGGAACGCGTGACCAAGAAACAGTGGGGTACCTACAAAATGGGTATGTTCCAGGGATCCATGGAATGCGCCGACGGCACCAAGGGCAACAAGGATTTGATTTGCCCCGATTTGGATTCTGTGGCTGTGAAAAAGCTGGCTTTGAACGCCGATATTGCTGTCAAGGAAAAGGAACGCGCCAGGGCTGAAGAAGCCATGAAGGATGCCGAAGAGGATCTCGCTAAAACGCAGGCGTTGACTGATTCTACGGTGGCTAGCAAGACGGATTCTACCACTGCCCAGCCGCCCAAGAATGACGATGAAATTGCCAAGGCCATCGAAAAGGGCAAGAAGGCTTTAGCCGCAAAACTTGAAGCACAAAAGGCTCTTGCCGAAGCCGAAAAGGCCCTCGCCGAAGCGAAGAAGGCCGAACAGGAAGCCCTGAAGGCAGAACGGGAAGCTTTGAAGGCCGAACGCGCTGCCAAAAGGGCCGAAAAGAGACGTCTCGCTCAAGAGAAAAAGGACGCCGCTAGAAGGGCCAAGAAAAAGAAGAAAAAGTAATGGCTAATCCCGGGCTTGTCCCGGAATCTCATGTTAAAAATTTGCCCGGCTCTCATGGAACCGGGTTTCTTTTTTTGCTCGACAATGTCGGGCGAGGAATGTTAGTCGTGAATCGAGTTCTTGAGGCTTTCGATGAGTCGTGCGAAACTCGGGTCGGTTTCCATTTCTTTCTTGATGCTCTTGATGGCGTGAACCACTGTGGAGTGGTCCTTGCCGCCAAAGCGGGAACCGATGGACTGCAAGCTGATGGGGGAGCATTCGCGCATCAGGTACATGGCCACCTGGCGAGCCTTTGAAATTTCCTTGGTGCCACGGCCCGATTCGGTGAGCTTTGCTTCGGGCACTTCGTAGTGCTTCGAAACGGTGTGGAGTACGGCATCGAGGCTTACGCGGCGACGGAGCGTAGGAGCGATTTCGGCCACCACCTTCTGAGCGATGCTCATGTCGATATCGTGGTGCATCAGGCTCGACTGCAAGGTAAGCTTGATGATGGCGCTTTCGAGGCAGCGCACGTTGCTTGCGATATTTTCGGCAAGGTAGTGCAGAACGTCGTCGCTGATTTCCAGGTGGCGTTCTTCGGCCTTCTTGTGCAAAATGGCTTCGCGGGTTTCTACATCAGGCGGCTGGATGTCGACCGTGAGGCCCCAGGCAAAGCGGCTGACCAAGCGGTCAGACAGGTTCTTGACTTCGGCAGCCGGTGCGTCAGAGGTCAGCACAATCTGCTTGCCGGCCTGGTGCAGGGCGTTAAAAATCAAGAAGAATTCGTTCTGGGTTTCGTACTTGCCGGTCCAGTTCTGGATGTCGTCAATCAGCAAGATATCGACTTCGTTGCGGTAGAAGTCGGACATTTCGGTGATGCGCTGTTCGCGCAGGCACTTCATGTACTGCTGAGAAAAATCTTCAGAGGTCAGGTAGCACACGCGCTTGGTCGGATCTTCTTCGAGAATGTAGTTACCGATTGCCTGCAAAAGGTGAGTCTTGCCAAGGCCCGAAGAACCGTAAATAAAGAGCGGGTTGTACTGCGTACCATCGGGGTTTCTAGCAACGGCGAGGGCTGCGTTGAATGCGAGCTGGGCCTTGTCGCCCGGCACAAAATTTTCAAAGCGGAAAGAACCCGAAAGCGGAATGCTCGGCTTCAAGAAATCGCGGAAGCTGTTGTTGCCTGCAGGGGCGGCCTGGGCTACAGCTTCTTGTTGCTGGAATTCAAATTCAATAGCGGATTCGTCGTGGGTGACTTCGCGCCAGGCGAGGCGGATGAGTTCTTTGTAAGCAGAATAGACGGCGGTATCCAGTCCGGGCGGAACGGTGACGACTGCGTGACCGGTAGTAAGGCTCGTGAGCTTGGTCTGCGCAAAATAAGTCTTATAAACCGTGTCCGAAAGCATCCCACGGAGGTAGTTCAAACATCTTTCCCATTCGGCTTGCATTTCTTCCTCTTCCACTAAGGGCGTACAAAATCTATCAACAGGTAGGCCATATAATTTAGAAAAAAGTGGCGGATTGTTGATAAGTTTAGGGCCAGGAATGAGTAAAAAATGCTTTTCATGGTTCAACCGCCACCCTAAGTCATTGATTGACAACGAGATGGAATATTTTTTCGTTTTTTTTGTGCGTATTAACGGAAATGGCGAATACTTGCTTGTTACGTACAAATTAATCGTTTTTCGAAGCTGTTGCAAAAGAATCTTCTTTTTATCTTAAATAACTCGAAAGATTCGCTAATTTTCTACATTTGGGCCCGTATGCAGATGTTTGATAGCTTGGATTACTGGTTCTGGACCCCCATTTTGTTCTGGATCGGTCTTTATATGTGGTTTTACCGTGTTTCTTACCCTCGGTACCTCAGAAAATTGGTCAAAAAAGGCGTGAAATGGGCCTTTACGCCAAAGTCGCAAGGCTATTGGCTGCCGCTAGATATCCTGTTTACGCTGATTATGGCGCTTTTTTCGTCCCTGCCTGCTATTTGGGCTATTCAAAAATGGCTAGATTTCCCTTGGTACTACGGTTTTGCCGTGTCGCCGTTATTCTTGCTGGTTGGTCTTGCTTTTTGCCGTTCCGCCAAGAAAAAGGCGGCGCATCTTTACCAGACGGCGTACTTTGTGGAGTATCGCAGGGTTCGTTACGAAAGTGAAGTCAAGGGCGTTTTCCGGAGCGAAGCCGATGTACAGAACCATACGATTTGGAGCTTCACCAAGAAACTCAAGAATGCCGAATCGCATGGTCGTTTGTGGAAGTACGTGAATGCCATGGCGAAAACGAAGAAGATTCCGCCTGACGTTCTCGCGCAAACCATGTACTAGGACGAGGAACGAACAGAGATGTCGAATATTCTAGACTCAATCGGAGTTGGCGAAAACGTCTTGGACGGTCGTGCCGCATGGAAGTATGCAGAAGAAATCCTGTTACAGGTTTCTAGAACATTTGCTCTCAATATCAACGTCCTTAAGGGTAAACTCCACAAGAGCATTTTGCTGGCTTACCTTTATCTGCGAATTGCCGATACGGTTGAAGATGACCCGGACATGAAGGCTTCTGAAAAGGAAGTGATTCTGGGTAAGTTCGCCGAAATTTTTAAGACTGCAGAATTGAGCGATGAATTGATTTCCGCTTTTGAACAGTCTCTTCCTGAAAGCTGGCGCAAGTCTCAACACCCCTATATGAATCTTTGTCTGCATACCCATGTGGTGGTGCCTCTGTTGCGCGAAATGCCTGAAACTTATGCGGCGCCTGTGCGTGCAGTGACTATCGAGATGTGTCATGGCATGGCCAAGTTTGCGCTTAGGCAAGAGGCGGCTCTTTCGTCGGGGTGGTTTACCCTTGAAAGTGTCGCTGATTTGGATGAATACTGCTACTATGTTGCTGGAATCGTCGGTAAGCTTTTGACGAACCTGTTTGCGGCTGACACCTGCCTGATAGGGGAGGCCCGCAAGGCCGAAATGCAAAAGCTGGATGTGAGCTTTGGACTAGCTTTGCAGGTGGCAAATATCGTGAAGGATTGCGTCGAAGATTCTGGACGCAGGGTTTGCTTTGTTCCCGAAGAAATTTGCAGAAAACATGGCTTTGCTCATTCCTACGAAATGTTCGAGGTTCCGGCCGATGTTGCTGTCCGCGCAGATTTTGACAAGCGTCGTGCTGCCGTCATGGGTGAGCTTGTGAATAAGGCTTGGGGGCATCTGGATGATGCTATTGCCTATACCAAGCTGGTCCCCAATGTGAAAATGCGAACCAGGCTGTTCTGCTTGTGGCCTCTCTTTATGGCCGCCGAAAACATGAAATTGATTGGCGATGGTTCTAGCCTTTTTGCCTCCGATAAAAAGGTTAAGATTACTCGCGATACCGTTAAACAAATTATCAAATCTACGACTCTGCATTTCTATTCGGATAAGTGGATTGAAAAGTCTTACGCTAAATTGAAGAGCGAGGCGCAAACCCTGTAAACGTCAAAAAAGATTATGAAAAAATTTGATTTTATAAATAAGTGGCCATTTCACCTTAGTCTCATTATTTTTAGCATCGTGGCTGACCAGCTGACAAAGCTGTGGGCGCTTGTCCGCTTCACTAACGAAACGGGTGCGCCGAATCACGATTATATCAATGTCATTGGTGATTTGGTTCGTTTTCAGCTGGTATTCAATAAGGGGGCCGCATTCAGTAGCCGTCCGCAAGATTTGATGCCTTTCTTGCCGCCCTGGGTGTTCTTTTTGCTTATTTCGATTGTCGCGACCTTTGTCCTTTTGTGGTTCTATAAGTCCATTGACAAACGCGATTGGATGAGCCGCCTGGGTGTGGTGATGATTCTCGGTGGCGCCGTGGGCAATTTTATTGACCGTATGCGCCTTTCCATGGTCGTGGATTTTATCGACTGTGATTTTCCTGATTTTATTATGACCCGTTTCCCCACCTTTAATGTGGCGGACTCCTTTGTGACTGTCGGTGTTGCTATTGTGATTCTTTCGCCGGTTATTTTGAAAAAAATTCATCAAGATATTAAGAACGAAAAAGAAGCTAAAAAAGACAACGGATCGAAGCGTCATTCTGAGCGCAACGAAGAAGAGTCTCTTTGACCACTTGGCAACTTGTTGCCTTAGTGGGCATGATCCCCGAATGGGGAGAAGGATCTATAATGAACTATATCGTTGAAGAAAAACATGCGGGTGAACGCATCGACAAGTTCCTTGTCGGTGTCATGGATAACGTGTCCCGCACGGATGTTCAGAAACTGATTGCCGCAGGAGAAGTCAAGGTGGGTGGTGTTGCTACCCCCAAGAATTTCCGTGTCGAAGCCGGCATGGTGGTGGTGGTGGACAAGGTTCCTGAAAAAGAAGCTAGCACGCTGGAACCTGAAAATATCCCGCTCGACATCGTTTACGAAGACGACGATATCGTGGTCTTGAACAAGCCGCGTAACCTGGTGGTGCACCCGGGTAACGGTGTGCAGAACGGTACTCTTGCTGCAGGCCTTCTGTATCACTTCAAGGAAAATTTGTCTGCAGTCAACGGTCCGTTACGCCCGGGCATTGTCCATCGACTGGACAAGGATACACCAGGGCTTATGGTGGTGGCGAAGAATGATGCTGCCCATAGGCATTTGGCCCATCAGCTGGAAACCCGCACGCTGCACCGTACCTATAATGCCCTGGTGTGGGGGCATCCCCGCGACTTGGAAGGAACTATCGATGCCCCCATCGGGCGTAACCCCAAGAATCGCCTGAAGATGGCTGTCGTCAAGGACGGCAAGCCCAGCCGCACCCACTTTGTAGCTAAAAAGTTTTTTGCTTTTGCAACGCTTTTGGAATTGCAGCTGGAATCGGGACGTACGCACCAGATTCGCGTCCACAGCCGCTACATGGGTCACCCGGTAGTGGGCGATCCGCTGTACGATGGCCGCGACGGATGCTTGAACCGCGTTTCCCCCTTGATGAAGGATATCGCTGCGAAGGTGTTGGAAATTGCACCGGCACAGCTTTTGCAGGCTGTAAAAATTGAATTGATTCATCCGACCACGGGCAAAAAGATGAAATTCAAGGTGCCTCTCGAAAAACCTTTCGAACAAGTTCTTAAGTTGCTAAAAAAGGAATGCCCGGCGGACGCTCCTGTATACGACGAGGAAGATGAAGGCTTCCGCGATTTCGATCCGGAAATGCGCTATTTCGAAGAAGAGGAAGAATTTGTCGACGAAGAACCGTTGGCTCTCTTCCCCGAAGAAGTAGCACCTTACAAGGAACGTAAAACACGTGCTCAGCGCTTTGCCGAACGTGCCGCCAATGCGGCTAATCGTAAGGCTAAGGCCGCAGAACGTAAGCGTATCAAGCAAGAAAAGGCTGCCCGCAAGCGTGGTATTGCTCCTGAAGACTTCGTTCAGCCCGGTTATGAACCTACAATCGATCCGGATCTGCTTTAAGTAAATTCGACTAAAGATTAAAAAAGGCTCCCATCGGGGAGCCTTTTTTAGTTTATATAGATTTTAACTATCGCAACGGGTATTCTTTGAATTCCCTGACGCCGAATTCCTGACGTAGGTAATCCCAGCGAACCAGACGGTTCTTCCAGTAATATTTGCGGTACAGGCGGCGTGCTACACGGCTTGTTAATTCGTACGGAATTGTATGGTGGTCGTCTGCTACACTTTCCATGGAAATGCGGAAGTCCAGTTCGCCATTCACGACATCGACTGTTTCGCCGACTTGCACGTCAGGAATGTGGCTTACGTCTACCATGGTGGCGTCCATACACACGCGGCCCAGAATCGGGCAGAGCTGTCCGCGAATGAATACGAAACCTTTGTTGTATTCTCCGCGCAGATAACCGTCGCCGTAACCGATGGCGATGGTGGCAATGCGGGTGGGCTGTTGTGCCATCCAGTAGCCGCCGTAGCTCACGGTTTCGCCGGGCTTTACATCGTGGATGTGGCGGATAGTGGACTTGATTCTCATGACGGGTTTGATCGGCCAGGGGGACGGAGTTGCACCCATGCAGTTGTAGCCGTAAAGGGCAAGGCCCGGGCGCACCATGTCAAAGTGGCTTTCGGGGTGGGTGAGTGTGCCTGCTGAGCTGGAACAGTGGCAGATTTCGGGACGGAGTCCTTCGGCTTCCAATACGTCGACCAGGCGTGTAAAACGTTGGATCTGAATTTCTGTTTTCGGGTTCCCCGGCATATCCGCAGTGGCCAGGTGTGTGAACATGCCTTCGAAGTGCAGGTTCTTGAGGCTGAGGGCTGCGCGGATGTTGTTAAAGTCTTCGGCGTCAAAACCGTAGCGGTTCATGCCGGTGTCGATGGCCAGGTGGGCCTTGCAGGTTGTTCCCGTGTCGCGCAGGAACTGGTCGAATGCCATGGCTGTGCGAATATCCGTAATGGCTGCCGTGAGCTGGAATTCTACGAAATAGGCGAAATCGGCCGGAGTGCAGGGGCCAAGCACCAGAATGGGCAGGTCCATGCCGTACTGGCGAAGCAGCATGCCTTCGCTAATGTGGGCAACGCCCAGGTAATCGGCACCGCCGAACTTGGCGGCAAAGGAGCAGGCGAGGCTTCCGTGACCGTAAGAATCTGCCTTCACGGGCAAAAGAATCTTCGTGTTGGCCGGAATTTGGCTGCGGATAAATTGAATGTTGTTGCAGAGTGCGTCTAAGTTGATTTCAATCCAGTTCGGGCGCGCAATTTTATTTAAATCGGGAGGAGTCGCTAAAAGTTTCATGATGCAGGAAATATAGGTAACTCTATTTGATTTGGTTACATGTTTGTAAGAAAATTGTCCTTTTTAGAGCCGTTCTTATTCCAAGGTGGAATAAATCAAATTGAAATGTTTTTTGTAAATCCGTTCGTTGTGTATGGAATCTGAAATTGCCTGCAATCCTAGTAACGACGTGGGGTTTATTATTTTGTATGAATTTACAATTGTGTCGATGAAAATTTGTTTACCGATTCCGGTGAAACCTTTTGTTTTTTTGTTTGTAGTTTTCTGATGTAGAAAGAAATTTCATGTTCTAAATCCGAGTAAAGGAACGGGTATAGAATGAATAACAAACAAATTAATTCCTTTGTTCTGTCGTTCTGATTCCTAGACATCTTTGATTCTGTGTAATGGGCTTGCTTTTAAAGTCCCGTTCCGGAGTCTACCCTAAGGCAAGTACAAGGCCCCCGTCAAAAGGGGAGTGTCCCTGCCTATACCCTAAAACAACATCCATCTAAACCCTGACAAAGGGAGGATAAAATCATGACAGCAGTAATCCAAACACCGGAATCGTTCATCGCTTCCTTGTTGCCGGATTCCGACAAAAAGATGGTGCGCATTGCAGGCGTATCGCTTTTGGTCGCGATTCTCTTGTGCTTCTGGGCGGCGGCGTACGAGGTGGTTATTAACGATTCCATTTTTGTGGATACGCCAACCACCGAAATAACAGCAACCATGAACATCATCGACAAAAAGGAGGAAAAAAAGCCCGACAAGAAACCAGAACATAAACCACAAGATATCCAACGCAAAAGGCCTGGCACTGGCGGGAAACCCGTAGGGCAAGGAAACCCTCGAGCCCCTCTCAACCGTGGCGTTATTCATGCGCTAGAAGCTCAAACTGCAAATGCTTCTGCCGCCGCTTACGACTTGATTAAGCAAAGCTTTGCCAAGGATATCGACAAGGTCCTCAAGAATACGAATGGCTTGCAGGTTACCGGTAAAACAAAAATTGGCGAAGTCCGTGGAAAAGTTTCAGACGGCTTTAACCAAGGCATGTTTGCTGGAGGCAGTGGCGGTATCGGCGACGATATCTCGAACCTGGTCAGTGGCTCTGCTGGGGCTATTTCGACTAGGGCGATGGGAAATATAAAGGCTCCCAAGGAAACCGATATCGAGTGGGGTTCCGGTCCCTCGTCCCGTTCTGCAACTGATATCATGAAGGTTGTCCGTCAGCGTACTCCGGGACTTCGGCATATCTACAATAAACACCTCAAAAAGAAGCCGGGGTTCCAAGGAAAAGTGACGCTCAAGTTTACGATTGCGCCGGGTGGCGAAATCATCAGCATTTCGTTGGTGTCGTCCACGACGGATTACAGCGAATTCGATAACGAAATCAAAAAATCAGTCGGTCGCTGGACATTCAGCAAGGTGAAATCGGGCAATACAACGGTGACAATCCCGTTTACCTTTACGGAATAACTGAATAGAGTGGTTTTAAACCAAATAGATTTTTAAATTTAAGCCGGTGGATTTATCTGCCGGCTTTCTACATCTATAAGGTACAGAAAATGACTGATCCTCGCATTACTAAATTGGCTGAAAACTTGATTAACAATGCCATTGCCCTTAAGGCAGGCGAAAACATTCTTATTGAAACGACTGACACTCCCGACGAAGTTTCTACTGAACTTGTGAAGGCTGTCGCCAAGGTGGGCGGAAACGCTTTCGTGCACAATTACCGCGGTCGCGTACGCCGCGAAATGATCAAGTCTGCTACTGTGGAACAGATGAAAATGCAGGCAGATCTGGCCATGGCTGAAATGCAGAAGATGCAGGCCTATATTGCCATTCGCGGTGCCGACAACGCTCTTGAAAACTGCGACATTGATGGTCGCCAGATGATGAACTATCGCAAAATCACGGAGCCTGTGCTGAATTACCGAGTCGATAAGACCCGCTGGTGCGTACTCCGCTGGCCGAACCCCTCCATGGCGCAGGGCGCCAAGATGAGCTCCGAGGCGTTCGAAGACTTCTACTTTGAAGCTTGCCTTGCTGATTATCCGAAAATGGCTAAGGCTGCCCAGAACCTCGTGGACCTCATGAACCGTACCGACAAGGTGCGCCTCGTGGCAAACGGTACCGATCTGACCTTCAGCATCAAGGACATTCCGGCCATTCCGTGCTGCGGCAATATGAATATCCCCGATGGCGAAGTTTATACCGCACCGGTGCGTAACAGCGTGAACGGCGTGATTCACTACAATACGCCGACCCTTTACGATGGCAAGTACTTCAGCAATATCCGCTTGGAATTCAAGGACGGCAAGATTGTGAACGCCACTTGCGAATCGGGCGATAACGTGGCTCTCAACGCCCTCTTCGATACTGACGAAGGTGGCCGCTATGTGGGCGAGTTTGCCATCGGCTTTAACCCGTTCGTGAATGCCCCCATGTGTGACATTCTGTTCGACGAAAAGATTGCCGGCTCTATCCACTTTACACCGGGTCGCTGCTACGAAGAAGCCCCGAACGGCAACATCAGCGCTATCCACTGGGACCTGGTGCTCATCATGCGCCCGGAATACGGTGGCGGCGAAATCTGGTTCGACGACAAGCTTATCCGTAAGGATGGCATCTTCGTTGTCGATGAACTCAAGTGCCTGAACCCCGACCAGCTGGGAGAATGACTCTTTGTGTCATCCTGAGCGGAGCGCCGTAAGGCGCGAAGTCGAAGGATCAAAAAAAAACGTCCTTTATCGGGACGGCTTTTTTGATGTATGTAATAGCGGGGGAGCCCGCTATCACCAATCTTACATCTTGAGCAAGATTTGTACTCCTTCGGAGTACAATGCTCTGCGGCTCGGCAATGGGAATGCAAGCATTCCCGCTGCGCTCGCCTTAGGAGCATTTGGTCGCCTACGGCGCCCGATGCTTTCGGCTCGGTCATAGGCAAGCGAACTTGCCTGCGACACTCGCCTTAGGAGCATTTCACCGATCTTACATCTTCAAGAGAATCTCACCGATTTGCACGGCGTTGAGAGCGGCGCCCTTGCGGATCTGGTCACCGGTGAGCCACAGCGTGTTGCTGTTTTCATCGGCGAGGTCCTTACGGATACGACCCACGAAGATGTTGTCCTTGCCGGCGCTTTCCAGCGGCATCGGGTACACATAGTTCTGCGGATCGTCCTTGAGGGTCACGCCCGGAGCGTTCTTGAGGGCGTTGCGGATTTCTTCGACAGAAACCGGACGTTCGGTTTCGAACCACACGGATTCGGAGT
>JAEEGJ010014764.1_pt1 | contig 18428 bp, 7 predicted proteins | sample 8958761 | NCBI WGS metagenome assembly JAEEGJ01 (sample SAMN16246546, study PRJNA631951) | gut metagenome | biome: gut microbiome; feature: rumen; material: RS-attached | host: Bos | place: Iran: Karaj | collected 2018-10
CCCGAAGCAGACCTTCAGAAAGAAATCCCACATCACCTTATAAATCTTCTAAGCCCGGACCAGCAGTATAATGTGTCTGATTTTGTTAACTCCGCCGACAAGGCATGCGAAGAAATTGCTGCCCGTGGTAACCTGCCGGTTGTAGTAGGGGGAACAGGCTTTTATATCAGAAATTTTTTATATGGGCTGGCTCCAACCCCCGTTTCAGACGAAAAATTACGAAATCAGCTCAAAGAACGTATTGCCCGCGAGGGAAATCAGGCTCTTTATGCTGAATTGAAGAAAATTGACCCGGAAAGTGCGGCAAAAATCCATCCTAATGATGCCTACAGAATCTGCCGTGCCCTGGAAGTTTATTATCTTAGCGGAAAAAAGCGTTCAGAATATCATACAGAAGGCCAGGGCAAGCTTCGCGATAAGTTTGATTTTAAGTTTATAGTCCTTCAGCCACCCCGCGACCTGCTTTATGACCGAATCCGCCAGAGAGTAGACTTAATGTTTGAAGCCGGTCTTGAAGCGGAAGTAAAGTCCCTGATCGCAAAAAGCTACACCAAAGACAGCCCCGGCATGAAGGCAATCGGCTATTCAGAATGGTTTGACCAAGACGGCAACCTTTACGGCCCGGAAAAACTCGAAGAAATCAAAGAAAATATCAAACACCACAGCACAAAGTATGCAAAGAAACAGTACACCTACATCCGCGATATACCTGGTTCTCAGGTAATAGACTTCTCTCCAGACTGCCCGGATTATGAAAAAATCGTTAATATTTGTAAGAATCTACTATAAATGCTATAATATTCCGATAATATTCCTATGGACAGTAACAAAGTGAAAGAGAAAAAACACAAAAATGATAACGCCGATAAGGTCCGCCACCCGATCGGTGTAAAACTTATTGCTATTATTTCAACAATTGTTCTTGTTGCCCTTGGCGGAGTAACTTACGCCGTATCCTACTTCGTAACCAGCGACGTCCGCAACAACGCCGAAGAAAATAACCTTACAATCAACAGCCGAACCGCCGCCGATACAGAAAACCGAATCACTTCGGCCCTGTCCAGTGTTGCTATGTTCATGGACCTCTTAAACACCGCCGGCTCCAACCAGACCGAAATCAAGGCCATGGAAAACCTCTATTTCGACCGCAACAAATCCGTAGCGGCCGTCTACCTGCCCGACAGCGGACGTCTCTTCACAAATACTGCCTTTTTTATTTCACAGGAGCTGGAACCAGAGTCAGCTCTCAATTACTTTTTACAGGAAGAAGCCTTAATCGAAAAAGCCTCAAACGGCTACATGGAACTTCATAACGCATCGCCGTTTTTTAACGCGCCGGTACTTTCGTTTTTTTATCCGGCAACCAGCGGGGGGGCGGCTCTTGCAGACGGCTCGGCCGCAGAGAACTCGGGAAACACTGTAGTTGCCTTTTTGTTTTCAGCCGAAGACCTCAGTAACAGCTTTGCTTCAGGAAGCGTAAACCAATCTTTCTTTGTAAACAAGGACGGAACAATTCTTGTTCACAGCGACTCTTCCCTTATGATGGATGCCGCAGACGACTCTGCAAATCCTATTGTTAAGGCAATGCAGGAAAGTGCCGCCAACAACTCGCAGATTACTTACAACACAAAAGACGGAACAGAATATATCGGAGCCTTCAGAAAACTTTCTTTCGGAGACTGTGCCGTAATTACAACTGCCCAGACTTCAATCATTCTTGAAGGTGTAAAAAGAACCACCCGCAGAAACCTTTACATTTCTGCAATCATTCTTTCTCTTTCAATTCTCATAATTTACTTTTTCTCAAAGTCGCTCAGCCGTCCTCTTAAGGTTCTCACTGCAATTGTAAACGAAATCAACCAGGGTAACTTTAATACCGAGCTCTTCAGCGAAATCAAGAAAACTCATAAAGACGAAATTGGTGTTCTTGCAAACTCAACAAAGCACGAACGCGAAATCTTAAATACCTTTACCAAGCTTACAAATAAGGGAGTAACTCAGGCTATCATCAAAAAGGAAATTGACTTTGAGCCTCACCTTAAAGACATTACAATTTTCTTCAGCGATATCCGAGGCTTTACCGCAATTTCCGACGGCTTTAAAAACCGTTTCGGCGAAAAATCAGCTGCAGAAATCATCAGCTTTTTGAATGACTACATGAGCCGTATGGTTTCATGTATTACACGTACCGGCGGTACTGTAGATAAGTTCGAAGGTGATGCCATCATGGCTGCCTGGGGTGTGCTCCGCAATGAAAGCCTGGACTGGGAATTACTACCGAAAGGTAGTAAAGAATACCTGAAAGCAAAAAAACATCACGACGCTTATGTAAAACGCGATGCCCTTGCCGCAATCACCTGCTGTATGGCAATGCGTTATTCCCTCATGCTTTACAACAAAGAAGCGGAAGCCTTTACTAAGGCCCACGAAAAAGAGCCTCTCGCAAAGTACAAGCCTCACATCAGAATTGGTGCAGGTCTAAACTCTGGCCGCGCAACAGTAGGCTTTATGGGATCTTTCGACAAAATGGAATACACCTCAATTGGAGATGCCGTAAACTTTGCCAGCCGTACCGAAGCTTCTAACAAGCCTTGTGGTACAGACACTCTTATTACTCAGGATACTTACGATATTCTCAAATACGATTTTATAAAGTGTAAGGAAAACAATTTTACAATCAAGCCGGAAAACAAACCTTGCGAGCTTATAGTTGAACAGATCCCTGTAGACTTTGAAGTAAAGGGTAAGGGTAAGCAGCACTTCTTTGGTGTTGTTAATATGCCAGGCTTTGATATTAAAAAGTTCTTCGCTTTTGATAAGGACTTTAAACTAGATAAAGACTGTGAGCGTGCTGTAGGTCCAAAGGGGCCTAAGACACTCTCTGAGATGAGAAAGCTGCTTGGTATTGCTGAGCCTGATTTTGGAAAGGTTAACCTGGATGCGGAAGAGAACAAAATTCAAGTCGCCGGTTCTTGATGTTTTTATGATCGTTCTTTGTCTTTCCGTTGCGGGCCACTTCAGCTATACCTTCTGGAAAGATTTGAACTCTTCATCAAAACGAACTGATAAAGAAAAAATTGCCACCATCACTTTCAAAAACCGAATTGCTCAGCGCAAGTTCGACGACCGTGTTGTGTGGGAGCGTATCGACAAGTCAACTCCTCTTTATAATGGTGACCTTATCCGTACCGCAGAGCTTGCCGAAGCGGTAATTACTTTTAACGATGGATCAGAAGTAAACATCTACGAAAACACAATGATTCAGGTTTATTATTCTGATTACGAAGGTGTAAACATTTCTGTCGGCAATGGAAATCTTCAGGTTGAATCTTCAGATAAGGGTAACGTTCAGCTTACCATGAATGACGGTTCAATGGTAAAGGCCGGCGGTGGTACCAGTCTTTCTGCAAAAACAAGTGCCGGCGGTTCTGGTTCAAAAACTGTTGAAGTTCAAAGCGGTTCCGCAACTGTAACTGGTGCAAGCGGTTCAACAGAAGTAATGAAGTCCGGAGAGTCTTTAAGCGTAAAGGCTACCGGTGAAATTGCCAAGAAGCCTGTTACCGTAACTTCCATTCCGCCGGAGCTTCGCGTGCTAAATGTGGAAGGCGAGGCAATGCCTGTTAAGCTTGAATGGAACAAGTTAAACTCTAATTCGCCTGTAGTTTTACAGACTTCAACTAAAAAAGACTTTTCACAGATTGCAGAAGAAAAAATTGTTTCTTCTGTAAACGACTCTTTAATAAATCTTTCAGAAGGAACTTTATACTGGCGTGTCTTCACTAAGGGTAACGAAGATGAAGCAGCTGAAGGAAAAATTTCTGTAGAATCAGCTAAGCCTCTGGAACTTATTTCGCCAGCAGACTCAGGTACCTTCCAGTACAGAAACAGAAATCCGGTTTTAAACTTCCGCTGGAATGGAAACGATTATGCAAAGAACTATCTCTTAAAAGTTTCTTCAACTCCGGATATGCAGACAACCGTAATTTCAAAGGTCCTTGTAAATCCTTCTTTGCAGATAGATTCTTTAGGAAGCGGCCAGTGGTGGTGGCAGGTTACTCCATATTACGAACTCAATTCAATTGGTTATGCCGGAGCAAGTAAGGTCGCAAGCTTTATAATTGAAAGAACCGAAGGTATAACTCCTCCGTCTCTTACAGTGCCTTTGCAGAATGCAGAGATTCATTATAAAGATACTCTTGATGTAAACTTCAGCTGGAAGAGCGACATTAAAGCTTCTTACGAACTCCTTGTTGCCGCAGATAAAGATTTTTCTGATATTATCACAAGAAGAAAAACTGCGGGCCAGAGAGCAAATGTCAGCTTTGCTCTTCCGGAAAAAGACGGTCAGGAATACTACTGGAAGGTAGTCCGCAATTCTTCTGAGCCGGATGATTTTACACCGGAATCAGATGTAAGACATTTTACAGTTTCAAAATATGTAAGCGTTCCAACCAAGCTTGTTTACCCTCCGGAAGAATTCTCTACAGAAAGTCAGAAGGTAAACAATATCCGCTTTATGTGGAAGCCTTCCGATGAAGCTAAGGCTAACGGAAAAGAATCAACAATTCAGATTTCTACTTCAAAAGATTTTAAGAACGTTCAGGTAGAAAAAACAGTTCCTGGAACGACAATCGAAAATCTTACACTTCCTCATGGAGAATACTACTGGCGTGTTGCAACCGAAGGAATGGATGGAGAAAAGGAATACACTCAGCCAAATCATCTTGTTGTTCAGAAAGAACTTACCGCTCCAAGTGTAACAAATGTAAAAGATGAAGCTGAGGTTGTAATTGCAAAAGATGCTCCTGTAAAACTTAACTGGGCTCCTGTCCAGGGTGCAGATTTCTATAATGTTCGTGTCTTCGATTCAGACAATAAACTTGTCGCAGAAAAACCAGAAGCTCCTGGAACTTCTGCAAGCTTTGTTCTGCCTGATGCTTCTTATTCAGTAAAGATTCAGGCGGTTGCATCACAGACAGAAATATCACCTTTGCGTACAGGTCCAGTAGAAACTGTTGAGTTTACAGTACGTACACCAGAAGCACTTAAAGCTCTTAGCCCGGCACCAGCCGCAAAAATCGATGGTCTTACAGCCCTCCGAACACCTGTAAACTTTACATGGAAAACAGGCCGCGACAAGGCTGCAAAAACAGAACTGGTAATTAAGAAACGCCAGGACGACGGAACTATGCGCACTGTAGAAAGTATCAAAACAAATAAAACTTCTGCAGCAGTTCCTCGCCTTACTTCTGGCTCTTACACCTGGCAGGTTCTCGCAAGTACAGAAGACGGCATTCCTATTAATACAGAGCCGGTAAGCTTTACCGTAACTACAGTTGCTTCTCTCGCGCGTCCTATGCTTATGTCTCCAAAACATAATCTTACAATGGACGCTTCATATCTGCGTAAGAACCGTTCAATCACTTTTGAATGGAAAGAAGTTGAAGACGCAAGTGAGTACTCATTTGTTCTTTACAAGAAACAGGCTAATGGAACTCTCACTCCAGTTTATTCAGAAAAGGGAGTGAAGGGTAACAAGGTAAAACTTAAGAAGCTTACAATGCTTGATATCGGCGAGTTTGAATGGGATGTAACTGCCTTTACTTATGCAAAGGATGGTTACGAAGAAAGAAGATCTCAGCCGGGTCAGGCATCATTTAAAATAAAGTTCGACGCACCAAAGCAGATTACTACAGAAAAAACAGGCAGGATGTTCAGTGGAGAATAAGTTTTTAAGAAATAAAACAATAAAGCTCCTCATCACAATTTTCTGCCTTATGTTTATGGTGGCAGCGCCGCTGTCTGCCCAGTCTGCAAATAATTTTAAGCAGACTCTGCAGTGGAACAACGATCCTAACGTTCTCGAATATAAAGTAGAAATTAAAAACTCCAGCGGTCAGATAATTCAGTCTGTAACAACAGAAGAAAGTTCTATAAGTCTTTCTTTGAAGGAAGGAAGCTACCGCTACTGCATTACCGCTTACGACTTCCTTGGCCGCGAAGCAGTTTCTACAGGCTGGGTAAATTTTGAAGTTGCCCTTGCCAAGCAGCCGGAAATCAAACATCAGAAAAAACTCGAGTCCCTCGCAGAAGACGGTAAGTCTCTGGAGCTGGATGTAAATGTAGAAGACGTTACATCAGATACAAAAGCAGAACTTGTTAATATAGAAACAAAAGCCCGAATCCCGGGTAAGCTCCTTCTTTCTTCAGCGGCTGGTGCTCCGGCCGTTGGTCTTTCGGCTTCAGAAACTCATGCCGCAAATAAAGTTCGTTTCTTTGATGTTCCGGAAGGAAAGTGGAAGTTAGTTATCACTAACCCGAGTGGACTTTCTTCTGAGTCAGAAAGCTTTGAAGTAAAAGATACAATCAAAGAAGAAAGAATTGCCGCAGCCAAGGCAGAAGAAGAGCGTAAGGAACGCGAACGTCTTGAGCAGGAAAGAATAGCAAAAGAAGCAGAAGAAAAGGCAAAGGCAGAAGCCGAACGCCTTGCCCGCGAAGAAGCAGAAAAAGAAGCCCAGCGACTTGCAATCGAACAGGCAATCCGCGAAGAAATGGAAAAAATGGCTGCAGAAAAAGCCGCTCAGGAAGCAGCAATTGAAGAAGAACGCAGACAAAAAGAAGAAGAGGAACGTCTTGCCCTCGAAGAGGAAGAGCGCTTAGCCCGCGAGGAAGAAGAACGCCTTGCAAAAGAAGAGGAAGAAAAGGCTAAGGAAGAAGAAAAAGAGGAAGCTAAAAAACGTCGCCACGAAAAATGGCTTACTTACGATAGAAAATTTTATCTTGTTGCCGGAGCCGGTAGTGGACTGCCTCTTTACGATAATGGATTATTCGGTGATTTAATGGATAAAAAATATTTAAATCTTTCACTAACAGGACAATTTGGTTTCCTACCTATTCATACAAATAAGATCAGATTTGGTATAGAAACGAATGTACATAGAATAGTTTTCGATGAAACAAATCAATTTATAAGTTTAAAGTTAGATACTCTCATTTTACAGGAAAATCTTGCCTTCCGAGTTAAGCTTGGAAAAAATAAGAGTAAAACCTGGATCCAGATTAAGGCAGGTGGTGGCCTTGCCTTAATGCAGGAAAGTCTTGACTATTATGAAAATACAGAAAATAATAAACAGAATAAGACTTTAAATTACGGATATTTTACAGCAGGCGGCGGTCTTTCTCTATTTATTATGCCATCAACTATGTTTGTACTTGAAGTGGGAACTGATTTTTATAATCTCTTCATACCGGATACAAACATTGGAGTCTTAACACCTTATGCGGGAATAGGAATAAGATTCTGATAGCAGAGGAGAATAAACAGAAATGCTGAAAATTCAAAAGCGCCTTAAAAAAATAATTCCTCTTTTTCTAATCCTAATATTTACTTTTACAGCATGTCAATATTTTAATTTTGACGAAATGGACTTCAACGGTGACATTCGCCAGCAGATTACAAAAGATTTAAGTGTTACCTATTCCTTTTATGAATATCCAACTTTATCTTCAAATCATATTGATATAGATTTAATTACAGGAAGAATGTATTACGAATCATCTTTCCCTGAATACGAGCATGAAGAACAATTACTTGTTGGATGGAATTATTTACAGAATAATGTAACAGGCTCAACTGAACTTCCATCTTATTATTCTCTGAATGAAAAAGGTTATATTTCTTCGTTTATGGCAAGTAATTCTTCTGAAAGCCTTTACGCCGTATGGAAAAAGAAGTGTGTAGTTACTTTTGTTTCTAACTGGCCTGGAATTGATATAGAAACTCAGATTCTTCCTGAGGGAGAATGTCTGAAATATCCTGAAATTGAATATAGACAAGGAAATTATCGTTTCTGGGGCTGGTTTACCGATCCTGAATTTACCCAAAGCTGGATGTTCGATACACCTGTTTCAGATAGCATGACCCTTTATGGAAAATGGCAGGAAGTTCGAACTATTAAGTATTATAAAAATGATGGTTCTGACGAATATCGTGAAATGGACTATGCTGTTAATGTTGACTGGTTAAGTACTATTGATGGCTGTATGTGGGAACGCAATGGCTATGGATTTGTAGGCTGGTCAACAGATAAGAATGCAAATACCAGTGGTATTACTCATTGGGCTGGAGAGCAGTTTGACCCTCTTGTAGCTATTCCAAACAATCTTACCCTTTACGCTGTATGGTCTACAGATATTGTTACTATTACCTATATTGATTCAACAGGTACATTCTCTAATAAAACTGCAAAGTATGGACGAGGTGCCCATGTTCAGGTCGGAATGGCCTTGAATGATGAAGGCAACTGGTATACCGGACTTTATAATATATGGCACCTTGAAGGTCTCAATATTACCGGCTATTCAGCTTCTTCAACAAGACCTGCTGATTTTGAATATGATACAGGTGGCTGGTATGATTCTGATGGTGATGGTGATAGAGATACAAATTATCTTACTATTACAGGAAATATGACTCTCTATGTCTACTGGCAGGGAATAAACTTCTGGGTAGAATATAAGTTCTACAATAATTCAGGTTACGCAGAAACTCTAACGGTGGACACAGTAGAATGGAATGAATGTGCAGTTCCTCCGACAACAGAAGCTTCTGTCACAGGTAAAGTTTTTGATGGATGGTATCGTGCAATCTATGTTAGCACTGGAGAAACCTCAGGTGAATGGGTAATTAGTTCTACACCATTTGATTTTACTACAAGATTTAATAGAACTAATTTCCCTGATGTTAGTGGAATCACCCTCTTTGCTAAATTCTCCGATGCCGGTCATGCGGGTACAGAAATAGTCACCTTCACCGAAGTGGGGGCCAGCGATATTACAGTTAACAGAGATACTTCAGTCGCAAATCAGATTACATTCACTGCACCTTCTTATGCGGCTGCCGGAAGTTATTATCACTGGTACCTGAACGATTCTGAAATAAGCGATGAAACAGAAAATACACTTATCTTAAATTATTCAACCTGGGCTCCTGGTATATATGATCTGCTCTTAATTTGTAGTGATGGAAGTAACGTTTATTCTTATCAGGGTAAGATACAAAAGAACTAGGAGGGGAGGTAAGAAATGAAAGTATTAATGAAATCTAAAATCAAATTTCTCTTTTCTCTTAGTTTATTTTTCATAGCTCTTACAGGCTTTGTATTTACCTCTTGCGAAAACTCAATACACAATGATTCTGAAACAGAAAAAGAGACAGCTGCAGAAGAGACTGCTGAATCAAAAAATCCGGAATCCGGTTTAATAAAAATTGTTGTAGATAATTTTCAGAATGACACAAGAACTGTTCTTCCTGATATTGATACAGCTAACATTGTATCATTGTCTCTTAGCGGAACTCAGGGCTCAAATACAAAAAGCTTAGGCAGTTGGACAAGCCTTACAGCAATGACGTCTGATTCAATTGAACTTAAAACGGGATCCTGGAGTCTTACTCTTACTGCTCTTCTTAATAACGGTGTAACTTTTACAGCAACCACTCCGGTTACCGTTACCGGAACAGGAACTCAGACTGTAAACTTTTCTCTATCTACTACTGCAACTAAAGGCGGTGTGTATTTAAAAGTATCTTATACAGGTACCGCCCAGGCCGCAACCTATCAGCTTTATCAGTGGTCAGATGGCGTTCAGGGGGCATCTATAAACAGCGGAGACCTTACCTTAAATACAACGGATCACGAAGTTGTTTACGAACGACCCGCAACCGGTTCAACTGCTCTGGCATCTGGAAACTATCGTATCAAAATTAACTTTTGGGGTGATGATATTAAAACAGTTCTCCTTAATTCCTATAGCGAAATTATAAGAATAAACGGTGGTTATACAAGTAAAGCTGCCGACCGTCAGATAGAACTTAACAGCATGTATACAATTACATACATGAACGGCGGTACAACACCTGCAACTCTCGCTGGCACTCCAGCTTCTTCTCTTGTAGAAAAATATTCAGCCCGTTCATCTGCAATTACCTTGCCAGACATGGTGAGAGAAGGCTACGTTTTCGACGGCTGGTATACAACTTCTGCTTGTACCGGTACTGCCCTAAGTACATTTGCAATTACTTCATCAACAAGTCTGGGACCTAAAACCTTCTACGCAAAATACCGCAAAATCTGTGATTTGACTTATATCATTTCGTCAAGTGAAGATGCAGAAATAAATCTTGCAGACCTCACTGCAGCCCAGAAAACAACTTATGGAATACCGGATTTGCCTGCAACCCATACAGAGGGCGAAACAACAGACCTTCCGGTTCTGAGTTTTACAGATGGAGTATCAGCATCATCACCAGAACTTTTCGATGGTTATCATTACACCACACTTACAGGTTCTACCGGTCCAACACTTACAGGCAGCGGCACTTCTCAAAAATATGTAATTGGTGCAAGTGACCTTTCAGACAATACAACTATTTACATTAAGGTAAACCCAATTAACTCCTATGTAGATCCAAATGCTGAAAGCGATACAGTTCTTGCCTTTAACGTTTCAACCCCGGCAAAATCTGTTTCCGCTGCAAAAGGCTGGCTGAAAGACGCGGACTCAACTCAAAATCCTGTGCTTTATGCAAAGGGCACTCTTAATACTGCCGCTGACATCAATGCCCTGACCAACCTTACAACAACAACTTACGGAAACGCAATTTATAAGAGACACAGCAGTCAGAATGGCAGTCCTTTATTTATATTAAATGGTATTACTGCCACTATACAGAACCTTACGATAGATGGTGGAGCAGTCTGGCAGGATATTCTCACCGGAAATGCTTTAGTTGCGACTTCAAATGTGAGCTCTGGTACTAATGCAGGTCTCCAGGCAGATCAGCCTATTATATTAATAACTGGCAGTGGTGCTACTCTGAATATGAGTTCTGTTCATGTCCAGAATTGTGACGGTCATACAAGCTCAAACAATTGTAAGAATATATATGTTGCTTCCGGTTGTGTTCTTGATATCAGCAATTCTTCTATAATCAGATGTAAATCTGATATGGGGGGAGCTATCTGGACTGCAGGAAAAATAATTGCAAACAGCCTTACCATGTCTTATAACTATTCTCTTACAAATGGGGGTGCTGCCTATATAGGTGACTCTTCTACCGTAAATGTAAAATTCCAGAATTCTACCTTTGATTCAAATTGTGCAGGAAGCAAGGGTGGGGCAATTTACAATACCGCTGTATCAAATAATAATGTGTTACTTGTAAACGATACCTTTATGGGAAATACATCGTCTTTCGCTAATGGAACAAATATCTATAACGCGGGTAAACTTAAACTTTCAGGTCAAATGATACTTATTGATGGTGACATCTATGTTGAAAATACGAATACAAGTACCCAGTATCCTATTATTTTTGCCAGTGATTTTTCAGCAAATGGACCAGCTTCTGCCTTGCCAATGACTATAAAGCCAGCTTACTATTATTCAGGCCCAGAGTCTGCCAAAGTTTACGACCGTAAGGTATTTGATTTCTCAGAATTCTCAACAAATACAACACTGATTAATACCATATTAGGCTACTTCGAATTGGAAGACGATGCTTATCAAATCAACACCTCCGGCGTAATCAGCCAGATAGCAGGTTCTATAAACATAACTCCAGGCCTACCTGAAAATTATGTCTGTAAGTGGACACAAACTATATCAGGCGGAACCCGACAAATCAATATAATTATTCAAGATAGGAATGGTGGTTCGGTATCTCCAGCAACAGGTTCCCTTTATATCGGTGTATACGAAGGACCTGATGAAGTTATGCATTCAACTACTACAAGCTTCAATTATCCTTCTTACCTGGACCCTCCAAGTGGAACACCGTTCTACGTTAAGTTTAATATCCAGGCTGATGATAATACAGCTTACTCTTATGATTACTGGCCACGCGAGGGAGCTATTGCTCTTGGCAGTGGATTGATGTCTGTACCAGTAATAACAACAACGGCAAATATAAGCTATGTATTCAACGGACGCAGTCTCAAGTTCCCTATGGGAAATCGTGCAAAACTTATTGCAAGTGACCACGAAGTAACACAGTCGGAATATGTGACTCTTATGGGAGAAAATCCAAGTGGATTCCAGGGGGCCTCAAATCCACCAGCAGATGGCGAGGTTCAGAACAACCGCCCGGTAGAAAAAGTCAGCTTCTATGACGCTATTATGTACTGTAATTTATTAAGCGAGCAACAAAATCTAACTTCTTGCTACAAGGTAGACGGTGACTCGGATACTTCACAATGGGGATATACGCCTCATGAAGGAGCCAGTATAAGCGGTACTATAACTTGCGACTTTGATGCAGATGGCTGGAGACTCCCAACTGAAGCGGAATGGGAATACCTTGCGCGAGGCGGTGACCTTGCAACAACTGGTAACGCCTGGAGTGGAACAGCAGACGAAAACAAAATTGACGAATACGCCTGGACGACAAGCAACTCTACAGAAAAAACTCACGAGGTTAAGAAAAAGAAACCTAACTTCTATGGATTATACGATATGAGCGGTAACGTATATGAGTGGTGCTGGGACTGGTATAATAGTGAGATAACAGCAAGTACACCTGCGGACGGTGGAGACGGTGACACATACCGCTCGATAAGAGGCGGCTGTTGGAAACATCTTGCGTCAGATTATTATGTGTCTAAACGTAGACCTAACATGCCAAACGGCCAGGTCAACTACCTTGGTTTCCGCGTAGTCCGCTCGTCAGACTAATAAAGGAGTATGAGAAAAATGCAGCTTTCATTCAAAAACAGAAAAATCTTCTCAATATTCCTTGTCGCCGCAACCTTCTGTTTTGTAATTTTTTCAATTTCCTCATGCAGCTTCTTTATGGAAAACGAGATTCCTCAGGAAGAAGCCCAACAGAACGAAATAAGTCAGCAGGGCGAAGCTTCAAATCCTTCTGATAAAAATTATTTTACGCTTACAATTACTCCGACCTTTGGAAATACCGGCTCCTCTGGTGGCCGCAGTGCTTACCCGGAATTCAGTGCTACCCAGCTTGCAGATTATACTTTCCATGCGCTGTGCGAAGATGTCTTTGGAGAAGTGCAGGGAGTGTATAATTCTACTACCGGGCAGGTTACCTTTACACTTTACTGCGCTGGCTTTACCGAAATCGTTGAGTTTATAGTAAAAGACAGCGAAGGTAATGCGGTCTGGTTTGCATCAAAAGAAAACCTTACTTTTACCCGAGGTGGTAGTGTAGAAATTACATCCTTGAACTTTCAGCCATATACAAGTACTTTAGGAAATACCGGAACCCTGCCAAATGGAAATATCAACCTTAGCGTTGCATCACCAGCTGGCAGCACAATTATATGTAAGATTTATAATTCCACAGGCACAGGCGATACCCTGGGTGAAAGCGGTGAAACTGGAAAACCCATTATAGTAGGTGGCAACACAAATACCTGCTCAATCACAACTGCTTCTGGAATTGCCCATGGGGAATACGTTGCAAAGTTTTTTATTTATAAAGACGGCACTACAAGTTCTACTCCGGAATTCCGACAGGAAACAATAGTTGTCTGGCCTGGAATTACAACCAATGCCTGGTATTTAAGCGACGGCTCAAAAAACTCAACATTGCAAATTGCCTTTAATAATGAAGAAATCAAAATTTATGTAAAAGGAACAAACCCGCAGGGCCTCTACAGCGACACAGGCCTTCCTTCTGTAACAACGGTTGCAGATGCCTCAAATTCAAATGCCGGAACAATACTTGCTCCTCTTCAAACCATCAACGCCGCTATTGCTAAATGTACAAGTTCAACCGCAAAATATAAAATCATCTGCGATGGTGATTTTGATAGTTTTGCTATAATGAGTGGAAATCCTACAAGTGCTAATATAACAATATCAGGTGGTGGAAACAGCACATATAAATCTTCAATTTCCGGACAGATCAATATTTCTTCCTCTGCAAGCAACATTACATTTGAAAATTTAGATATTTCAGTGGGCAACTTAGGAGTTACTGCTATTCACACAACTCTTACAAGTGATTCAACTTTTGTCTTAAACAATTGTAATATTGATAATAGAAATGGTGGTATAAAACTTACAGGTACATCAGGTAAAACTACAAATCTTGTATTAAATAATACTACAATAAGTGGAAATACAACTAATTATGCAGTTGATTTTCAGGCATTCAGTTCAAAATTAATATTTAAGGGTTCAACTTTTATAGATCCGTCTGTTCTTACTAAAAATGCTATACGAGTAGGTAATACTGCAAATACAATACTTGTAGATGGTCCTTTGGATACTTCTCACGAAAAAGTAGCAACAATCAAATATCAAAACGATCCTACAATTAATACTCAATTAATGTTTGTTCAAAACGGTGCAACCCTTGCAACAGAAAGCCAGCGTTTTCAATATGTTGATTTTCCGAAATATATAAATACTCAAGGAAAACTTGATGTATCCAAAGATTTATATGTTGCATCAGCAACAAGTACTCCGGCAGGTTCTTCTACAGGAAGCGGTTCAGCAACAAGTCCTCTTGATACAGTTACTGCCGCTATTGAAAAAATTAAAGATGTCGCAAATATTTCTGGCTGTGCCGGTGACTACAAAATTCATATTACTGGAACAATTTTGGAATCTGATCATACAATTTTTCTAAAAAATGGTAATGGTGCTGATAATACACTCGGAGCTTTCACAGATTCAACCCTTACTCTCTGCGGAACAAATAAAACTACCGACATTCTGGATGGAGATGATGATCACACTGTAATCCAGATAACTGGAAGCGGCTTACAGGTAACCATTGAAAATCTTACAATACAAAACGGTAATGGAAATTGCGGTGGTGGTATAGTGGTTACAGCCGGTGCAACCCTAAAATTGGGAACTGGTTCTGTAATAACAAAAAATGCTAATACTTCTGGTTTTGGTGGAGGCGGCCTATACGTAGAAGAGTCAACATTATTTATGTATAGCGATGCCCTTATAGGTTATGATGCCAGTGAAATTGCTTCCGATTCCGACACTGCAAGAGCAAATGGAGGAAATATTGAAACTTCTCATTCTTACGGTGGTGGTGGAATATTCGCATATTTAGGCGCTTCAATCTGGATTGGCTACACTGCCGAAAATGTCCCGGATACCTCTGAAAATGTTTGTAAAATTTCTGGTAATTATGTTGCAAACAATCGTGAAGGTGGTGGTATATATATTGATATTAATTCTATTCTGAATATGTGTAAAGGAACTATCAGTTATAATTACGCTGATGGAATGGGTGGAGCTATTTATTGTGCTAATGAATTAAAAATGAAAGGCTCCGTTCATATTCCATTTATAGCTGCCAAAAAGAATGATGTATATCTGACTTCCGGCAAAAAAATTACAATCACAGGCACACTTACACCTCCAACAGAAGCTAATGGAATTACAGCAACAATCACACCAGCGACCTATGATACTACCACAGTTCTTCTAAAAGATGACGATTCAGGTACAACCGTAAATAATAATTATTCTAAATTTAAAGTAACTCCAGACGGAACAACCAACTGGAAAATGAAATCAGATGGTTCTATTTGTATTCCGTTTAATGTAAATGTTAATAATACTACTTATACAAGTAAAGATGATTTAATAGCTGCAATTACAGATTATGCTTATCAAAATCAGGCAATTGATATAACTATTTATGAAATGAATGCAGATGATTTTGGTCCTTCTGGAACTGATGGAACTGTTCTAAACGCAATAAAATCAATAAGTAACAATGCTAATACTGCAAAACTAATTAATTTAACAGTAGATAAAGATGCAAATATTAAATTACCTTCAAATGCTAATAGCTTCTTCAGTAACTGTACAAAACTACATAACGTAGATTTAATAGGACTAGATACCTCTGACGTTACAAGTATGAATGCTATGTTCTCACAAGCCTTTTCTTCTACTGGAAATAATTATGCTGTATTGGATATAAGAAATTTTGATACAAGAAATGTTACTACTATGAGTACTATGTTCTATTATGCTGGTGGACTTAAAACTATCATTGTTGGTCCAGATTTCAGTACAACTAATGTCGAATCTAGTAATAGTATGTTCTTTAATGCTGGCGGTCTTATTGGTGGGGCTGGTACAACATATTCTTCTTATACAATCGATTATGCTCATGTAGATGGTGGGGCTGGAAATCCTGGTTATTTTACTTCTGTAGATCAGTTACCACTTCAAGTGACTTCAGAAAATATTGAGCAGGTTTTTGCAAATTTTAGTACAGGAACCAACAGAATACAGATAACCGGAGATATAAATGCTGATGGTTATAAAGCGGCTCTTTCAAATGCAGTATATGCATTAAATGGTACAGACAAGATGGTAGAAATTGATTTTTCTACAATAGCTAATACTAATAAGCCAAGTGCTCCAGATTTTACTAATTGTCTAAACCTTACTAAAATTACATTTAAGGGCGGAGCGATGTCTGATGATACAATAAAGGGCGCAATGTATTTAAGTGAAGTAGGAAGCAATCATCATTCTTGTTTCTTAAATTGTACATCCCTGACAACAATAAAAGTTGTTGGTCAATTAGCTTATGATGAATCCTGGGGTGAAGGAGATATAAAATTTGCATTTGAGGGTTGTACAGCTTTAGAAGAGGTGGATTTAACAGAATGTACTTCAATATATCTGCATGCAAAAATGTTTGCAAATAACTCGCAAAACTCTACTGTAAAACTTGTAAAATATGGTACTCCTGGTAACGGTAATCTTACAATATGTGATACAAATAGATTTACTGATACCAATTTTAAGATTTATTATGATGGTAATGGTGGTTCAAACTTCTGGCATGAACCAACAATGGTAGGTTCTAATAAAACAAGTCTTATTATTGATTGTATGGGAGATCTACATACTTGGAATGGAATTTCATGGAATTAGTTAGGGTGTGGGTGTGTTTAATATAAAAATCCCAGCAACCAGATTGGAATGCGTCTTTCTGTTCCATATTCAATGTTGTCTGCAAGAATATATGAGTTTGTAATATCTTTAATTTGCTTTCTTTTTTTGTTTTTCCCGCCAACCTCAAAAGTGAATTTTTTATCAACAAAGAAATCACTCTGTTCTGAAAATAAAACTTCATGCTTATAGGCAAGCTGATTAAATACAAAAGTTTCTCTTACGTTTCCTATATCTGTATTAGAATCTGAAAACATATACATAAGATTTGTGTTTTCAAGAAATATTTTATCTGGTTTCTCAAGAGTTCCCAAGCCACGACTCTGCTTAAATACCTGATAAATCAGTTTTGATTCTTCAAGATATTCAAAATATTGTAATAAAGTCTGTCTGGCAATTTGGATTGACGAAGCAAGTTCTGATGTATTCGGAATGAAAGGTGCTGACTTACCAATCACCGCAAGAAGCTTTTTGATTTTCACAATATAAGCAACATCTAATTTTCGAAGGAGAGGTAATTCAATTTCAAGAATAAGATTAACAGTTTCATTTAAGCGGGTGTAATAATCATCAATACCTTCTAAAAAATATGGATAATAGCCAAATCTTAGATAATCATCAAAAAAAGAAAAAGGCTTGATTTGAGAAGAGATTTGAGCCGAAAGATTTTCATTATTTTCAAGAATATTTTCAAGAGATAAGATAGGGAAGTCTTTGCCTTCTTTAAGGTTTATGTATTCCCTGAAGGAAAGTCCCTGCAGGTTATATACAAGAGCCCTTCGACTTAAATCAGAGCGTGCATTTAAGATTTCTAAAAGAGAAGAGCCTGTGAAAGCAAGATGTAATTCAGGGTAATCATCATAAATGTTTTTTATAACCCGGGACCAGTCAGGGTATTTATGAACTTCATCAAGAAAAAGATGAGTTCCACCTTTTTTTGCAAATGTGTCAACAAAATCGATTAGTGAATTATCAGAAAAATAAAGATTATCAAGGCTTACATAAAGAACGTTATTCAGTTTTTCAGAAAATGTTTTTTTTATGTGCTGAAGCATAAGTGTAGTTTTGCCGGTTCCTCTGGAACCTCGTATGCAAACAAGTCGGGCATTCCAGTTTATCTCTGATTCCAGACTTCGTATAAAAGACATATCCGTTGAATCAATTTTTTTTCTGAATATTTCTATAATCTTTTCCATAAATATAATTATACAATGAAAAGTCAAAAGTGTTAAGTGGACTTAACAAAAAAGATGTATAATTGTTAAGTATACTTTTTGAATTGTGTAATTTAAAGTTTTATGAAAAAAGATGTAGATATATTGACAGAGTAGGCTTTTTTTGGCATTATATAAAAACTTATATAAGTTTTAAGGAGTGCCATCGTGCCTTGTGGAAAGAAAAGAAAGCGCCAGAAGATGGCGACACATAAGCGAAAGAAGATGCTTAGACGTAATCGACATAAG